>Ga0326728_10010229_pt1 | contig 22084 bp, 23 predicted proteins | sample MB3enrmetagenome_FD_207602 | JGI IMG/M metagenome (GOLD analysis project Ga0326728, IMG submission 207602) | Lab enriched peat soil microbial communities from McLean, Ithaca, NY, United States - MB31MN | ecosystem: Environmental > Terrestrial > Soil > Wetlands > Peat | place: USA: New York... | reverse complement strand
TTGCAGGACGAGGAATTCGAGGAGTCCCTTCCGAATTCCGGAAAATTTTTCGTTGACGTTCATTAGGTCTATCGCTGCTGCAAGCTACCTTGCGATGTAAAGGTAGCTTCGATAGTAAATTTAGTCAAGGGCAAAAATCGAGCCTGCGATTCGGGTGCCGACCGGTTAAGTTGGTGGCGCATGGTCCTGATCACGTTCAACAAATGCCAGCGGTTGCTGTGCTTGAATTATGTGCAACGCGTTTCGTCGGCGGAACTGGCGGCGGTGCGGGACGACCTGAAAGCGGCGCTCACGGATTTGCCGGATGGTTTCCGTTTGTTGGTGGACCTGAGCCAGGTGGAGTTCATGGATCCGGATTGCCTGCCTGATTTGGGCCGGGCCATGGAACTCTTTGACCAACGCGGCGTGAGTCTGATTGTGCGCGTGATTCCCGATGCCTCCAAGGACATCGGCTTGAACATCCTCACCTTGTTCCATTATCCCCATCACCCGCGGGTCATCACCTGCCAGAACCTGGCCGAAGCTTTGCGCCAACTGGCGGTTTGGAAATAGCTCGCCGCCCGCCGGGCCGCGCCCGTCCCCGGGCGCTGAGGTGTGAGTTTGAACCAGCCTTCACCCCACCGCACGCTCCGCAACGAACAGCCACTCCAGCCGCCCTGCTTAATAGTCCAGCGGCCACAACGCCCGCCCGCCGGGCCGCTCGCCTGGGTCGGAAAATGGCAAATTGCAACTTTGGGTCCGGGACTTTAATCTGCGCGGGTGTCAAAAATGCTGAAAGCGTCGAGCGCCATGGCCACGGCGACCTTGGTGAGTCGCGTGCTGGGGCTGATGCGCGAGCAGGCGTACATGTTTTTCCTGGGGACCACGTGGATCAATGATGCCTTCCAATATGCTTTTTCGGTGCCGAACCTGTTCCGCCGGTTGCTCGGCGAAGGCGCGTTGACGGCGGCGTTCATTCCCATCTTCAAGGCAAAGGAGAAAGTGGAGGGGGAAGCGGAGATGTGGCGGGCCTCCAATGCCGTTCTCTCCGGCCTGGTGGTGGCCGCCTGCGTGATTGTGGCTTTGGTGCTGGCGGTGGTGTCCCTGGCCCTGATGTACGGGGCGCCGGCGGGCGGCGGCCTGAGCCTGGATGCGGCCGGCGGAGACCTGGGCTTCTGGCATTTTTGGCGACCCGGAGGTTTCCCGCCGCGCATTGTGCTCATGCTGGAACTGCTGCGGGTGATGTTCCCGTACATGATCCTCGTCTGCCTCACGGCGATCATGATGGGCATGCTGAACGCGCGCGGCCATTTTTTCATTCCCGCCATGGGCGCCGCGATGCTGAACGTGGTGATGATCGTTTCCGTGTATTGGGCGGCGCCCAAGTTTGGCGTGGGCCTGCCCAAGGGACAGCGACTGCCAGTGCAAGTGTTCGCGCTGGCCTATGGCGTGCTCGTGGCGGGGGTGGCGCAGGCGGCGTTTCAAATCCCCACGCTCTGGCGCGACGGCTTTCGCTATCGCTGGGTGACGCCGTGGAAGAACGAGACGGTGCGCCGGGTGGTGGTGCAGATGATCCCCGGCACCGTGGGCGTGGCGGCGTTCCAGATCAATGTGGCGCTGGTGCAATTGGTCGGGGTGTTCATGGGCCCGGGCATCGTGTCGTCGTTCAACGGCGCGGTGCGGCTCATGGAACTGCCCCAGGGCATGTTCGGGGTATCGCTGGCCACCTATCTCCTGCCCACGCTGGCCGGGCTGGCGGCGGAAAAGAAGTACCCGGAATTTCGCGGCACGCTGCGCGACGGGCTGGCGTCGCTCATGTTTGTGAATCTCCTGGCGTCCGCGTTGCTGGTGGTGCTGGCGGAGCCGATTGTGCGCCTGCTCTTCGAGCACGGGGACAAGTTCACCGCGGTTTCCACCCAGCGTGTGTCGCACGCCTTGCAGTGTCTGGCGCCGGGGCTGGTGGCCTTTTCCACCGTGAATATTCTGGCGCGGGCCTTTTACGCGCTGGGTGACACGCGGACGCCGATGAAAATCAGCATCGCTTGCCTCAGCCTCAACTTCCTGTCGGCCTGTCTGCTCATGATGCCGTTGAAGGAGTGCGGGCCCGGCATTGCCAACACCTGCACGTCTGCCGTCAATGTGGGTCTGCTGCTGTTTGCGCTGCGGAAAAAGCTGGGCCAGCTGGAGTTGGGGCCGCTGCGCCAGACCCTGCGCCCGCTGTTACCGGCCACGGTGGCGGCGGGAATCATCGCTTACGCCGGCTGGCACGGGTGGGAAGTCTGGGCGGGGCACGCCAATCTGGCCCTGCAAATTGGCGCGGTGTTTGTGCCGGCGGGCGTGGCCGCGGGATTCTATTGGGGGGTGGCCATGTGGTGCGGCGTGCCGGCGGCGAAGGAAATCACCGCGTTTGCGCTGGCCAAATTCAAACTCAAAAAATAGCCGGGCCCATTGAGTGCGGAGTTTGGAGTTCGGCAGGCGGAGTTTGCGGTCCTTATGGCATTTCCACGGTGGCGGTCCAGCCATGATCGCCGAACTGGGATTTGAATTTCTCGGCCAGTTGGTCCGCGGCCGCCAAGTCCTGCGCGATGGCAAAGGTGGTGGAGCCGCTGCCGGACATCAGCGCCACCAGGGCGCCCTGCTCCCGCAAAAACTCCTGGTAGAGCGCGAGCACCGGGAACTTGTCGAAGGCCGGCGCTTCCAGTGAATTATAAAACTCCGCCGCCGCGGCAGTCAGGTCGCCGGTTTGCAGGAGGGCGATCAATCGTTCCGCGCGGCCGGTGCGGCCGTTGAGGGCCTGGGGAAAGCGGGCCAGGTTCTGGTAGGACCAAGGCGTGGAGATGCCGAAGCCGGGATGCGCGAGGAAGCAGGCCTTGCCGCGCAGCGCGGCAAAGTTCCCGAGGGTCCGCACCTTTTCCCCGCGGCCAGTGGCGAGCGCCGGCCGGTCATACAGAAAGAACGGCACATCGGAACCCAGCGCGGCGGCCAGCGCGTGCAATTGTGCCAGGGAGAGCGGCGAGCCGAACAATTCATTGAGGGCGGCGAAGGTGACGGCGGCGTTGGCACTGCCGCCGCCGATGCCGCCGGCCAGCGGCAGGCGTTTGTCCAAGTGGATGCGCACGCCGTCGGTGATCTGTGCCGCCGCCAGAAACGAAGTGGCCGCGCGGTGCACGAGATTTTTCCCATCGGTGGGCAGCTCGGGATGCGTGCAGGTCAATTGCACGCCGACGCCCCCGCGTGCAAAGGTCATTTCGTCACAGATCGCGACCGGCTGCATCACCGTTTCCAACTCGTGAAATCCGTCGGCGCGCCGGCCGAGGATGTTCAGGATGAGGTTGACCTTGCAGGGTGATTTTTTTTGCAACACGGGCGGAGCCATAAAAACATGAAGCGTTGAAGCGGGATAAACCACCGCCTCAACGCTTCAACACGTCAAAGATAAAATCAGTTGTCGAAAATCGAGAAGCGACTGCCGGGCGACCACGGCGCCACATCGCCACCGCTGAAACCGGTATAGGTATCGGTGTCAAACATCGCGTCGGAGACCAAGCCGGGCTGGTAGCTCAAGGGGAAGACCGGGTCGGGCGACATATAGTCGGTGAAGATCGGATCGTAGGTGGGCGTCGGGATGGGGAACGTGAGCGTTTCCATCAGGCCGATGCCGGTGCGCGTGACCGAGCGGTCGAAACCATGGAAGAATCCGTAGTACCCTTGGCCGGGCATGGGTTCAATGGCGTTTTCTTCCACAGACCGGCGCAACTCGCCCCAGCGGACGATTTCGTAGGTGTTGCTCAGGCCGCGACCGAGTTTTTGTTCGGGTCCAGTGCAACCGGTGGCAAAGAGGGCCACCGCCACCGCCGTGAGGGGTAAAATCAGTTTGTACATACGATTTTCAGATTGCTGCTGGGCAATTTACGCGGATTCCCCGGCTTGTAAAGTGCGATTTCCGGCCATCAGCCGGATTTATTCGGGCGCCAACGATGGCCGGTCAGTGCGGTCAGTGCTGCAAGTGCAGCCGCAGCCACGGTATACCGTAGTACCAGACTGCCCCGGCAATGGCCAGGACCAGCAGGGTCAGCAGCAATAGGAAACGGCGCGCCTTGGCCCGATCCGGCTGCTCCCAGTACCAGGCAATCCAGACCGTCACCTCGTACAGCAGGTACAGCGGGCCGGCCATGAGCACCTGGGTGACCACCTCGGGCGTGGTCAGGAACGCGCCCAACACGAGGCAGATGATGATCATGTAACGCCACATGTTGCGCAGCGTCGTGTAGCTCAGCACGCCGATCTTGACCAGGGTCAGGATGACCACCGGCAGTTCGAAGCCCAGGCCCATGCCCAGCATGAATTTGCAGACGAAGCTGATATACTCCTCCGCCCGCCATTGGAAAGCACCCAGGCCCAGCCATTGCGAGTAGAATTGGGACGCCATGAGCGCCACGGGCATCAGGATGAAATAGCAAAAGGAGACGCCCAGCAGAAACAAGCCGCTGCCAATGAAAATGGCGCGGTACACATATTTCCGTTCCTTGATCCGCAGCGCTGGGAACACAAAACTGGCGATGAAATACAACAGGATGGGCGCGGCCAGAACGAGGCCGCCGTACAAGGCCACCTGCACGGCCACAAAGAAGCCGCCCGCCGGCGAGAGATTGACCAGATCCACGTGCATCCGGCGGATATCGTTGATGGCGGCCGGGTCGTTGGTGACGCGCCAGCCGAGCACCTGGTTGGTGCCCAACCGCACGGGTTCAATGGTCACGGCCGCAAAGCGATTGGTGCCGGCGGTGCCCAGCAGCTCTCCCTGTTGAGGCGTGACTGGGTAGTTGCCCAAATGATTGGTGCCGAAGTTGACCGAAACAATCTGGTTGGTGCCGGGGTAGGAGACCGTGCCCTGGGTCAGCGGCCATTTGATGATGGCGATGACGTAATTGGCGGCGAACAGGCAGATCAGCATCGTCAACCCAAGGGTGACGACGCATTTGATGAGCAGCCAACGAAAATCTTCGAGGTGCTCTAGAAATGATTTTACCGGACCGCCGCCATCATCTTCTGCGTCAAGTTCCGGTTCCTGGGAATTGTCGGCCATGTGAAACTCTGCGGCTGCCCATCAGCCGGGGGGTTCAGATGACCTTCGTCTGCGGCGGAGTTTGCGGCGCGGCCGGCTGCGTTTGCGTCTGGGCGGTCGTATTGACGGGGGCCTTGGGCACCGGCGGAGTGGTATCGTTGCCCGCGTTTTGGATCTCGTCAGTCACTTCCCGCGTGGCTTTCTTGAATTCCTTGATGCCTGTGCCCAAGCCCTTGGCCAGTTCCGGCAGCTTCTTGGCACCGAACAAAAGCAGAACGACTGCGAGAATCAAGACGATTTCCCAGCCGCCAAAAATACCTGCGATCATTACGTTCATAAATGAATTCAATCTAAATTACCCTACGCCCATCGGGGGGCTAAGTAAAGCCGCAATTCCGTGTTGGAGTGCGGCCGTGTCGGCCGCTGAGACGTGCGGCCGTTGGATAGTTGCGCAAGACGTGCGGGAGCGGCCGTTCGTTGCGGGGCGCACGGTCGGGTGGCGGCTGGCTAAAAATCGCGTCTCAACGCCCGGACGGCCGCGGACCGGGGATTTTCCCCGCTCCTTTACCCCTAACGCTGCAAGAACACCTGCGCCAGCGGCCCCTTTTCCGATTGGATCACCGTGCCCACGCCAATGTGATGGCGATCAAACCAACCGTCGCTGGTTTCCAATACAAAGATGATATCCTCGCGGGCGGCCACCACGCCGTTGGTGTCGTTCTTTTCGAGATGATGGATCTCCTGGATGACGCCATCCGAGGTGATGTAGGCGGCGGAAATGGATTCCGGGCAGTTTTTCATCCAGAAATCGGCGCGCTGGGGCACCCGGAGGTTGAACAACATGGCGTCTGAATCCTGAATGTTGGTGCGGAACATCATGCCGGTCTGGATTTGCCGGAAGGTCAGCGCCAGCTCGGCATCGAGGGTTTCGGCGCCGAGATAGAGTTTCATGGTGGCCAGTTTGGGCTGGGCCTGGGTGGGATAATTAGTTGGGGAGTAGACCTCCGTGGGCGCCGCCGTCGGCGGCGGGGCGGCTTTCTGGCAGCCGGCCAGCGTGGCCACGGTGAACAGGGCGAACAAGAGTAGGGCGCGTCTCACGGCGCCAATTTGCCGCAACGGGCGGCGGTTTTCAATGCCCGTTATCGCCGGGTCCGGTCCGGCCGCCGCCGCAAACGACCGACAACTAATGACAAGCCGTCGGCAGCGCTCCTGGCCAAAAACGGCTAGATTTCCCCGGGTGAAGAGATAAACTATCCATTCCGGTGCCGTCAACCGCCCGGGTGGGGCGGGTTTGACATGCCCGGCGGATAACCTATTTTGTCATTGTTGTGACAACTATTGAACAGCCTGTTTTAGTGCGGCTTGATGAATTGCCGGCCCGGACCTGCGCCGTGGTGCGCGAAATCGCGACCGACGACGAAGACTCGCATCGTTTGAAAACGCTGGGAATTTGTGTCGGCCGGCGGGTGGAACTGGTGCGCGCTGGCGACCCCCTGATCGTGAAAGTTTTCGGCTCGCGCCTGGGCATTTCCGCCGAACTGGCGGCGCGCGTCCAGGTGGAAGTCTGTACTCCCGGTCACTGCGCCATGCGCGACCATAACGGCGGATGAACGGTTGCCACGAGACAGATACCGAACTGCTGCCGCATCACGCTTTCACCCTCGCCCTCGTCGGGAATCCCAATGCGGGCAAGACCACGTTGTTCAATGCCCTCACGGGCCTCCACGCCAAGACGGCAAATTTTCCCGGCACCACCGTCGAGCGCAAGGTGGGCCGGCTGCATCTGGATCACAAACAGGTCGTGGTGGTGGATTTGCCGGGCCTGTACAGTCTGGACAGCAAGTCGCCCGATGAAAAGCTGGCCTCGGATGCCTTGCAAGGGCGGCTGGGCCACCAGGCGCCCAACGCGGCCCTGGTGGTGGTGGATGCCACGAATCTGGAGCGCAATCTTTTCCTGGCCAGCCAGGTGTTGGAATTGAAGTGTCCGGTGGTGGTGGCGCTGAACATGATGGACATGGCACGGCGCGACGGCATCCGGATCAATGTGGCCAGGCTCCGCAAGGAGCTGGGTTGCGTGGTGGTGCCAGTGTCCGCCCGGAACGGGGAAGGGGTGGCGGAGTTGAAACATGAGTTGAGTCGGCTGGTGAGCGGCGCCATGCCCGAGGCCCTCAATCACGTGGATCCGCACTGCGCCGGCTGCACCGGCTGCACGTTCCAGGCCCGGTACGAATGGACGGAAAAGATATCCACCCGGGTAGTGGATCCGATCATCGTGCAGCGTTCCGTATGGACGGAAAAGCTGGACGAATATTTCACGCATCCGATCATCGGGGTGGTGGTATTTCACGTGGTGATGCTGGCGGTGTTTGCCCTGATCTTCTGGGCGGCGCAGATTCCCATGGAGTTGATCGACCACTTGTTTTCGACCATCAAGGTCTGGGTGGTGGCGCTGCTGCCGGCGGGAGATCTGCAGAGTCTGGTGGGCGATGGCATTGTGGGGGGCGTGGGCGGCATCCTGGTGTTTCTGCCGCAGATTTGCATTTTATTCTTTGTGCTGTCGCTGTTGGAGGACACGGGCTATTTGTCCCGCGCGGCGTTTGTGATGGACAAGGTGATGCGCAAGCTGGGGCTGCCGGGCAAGGCCTTTGTGCCGCTGCTCTCGGCGCACGCCTGCGCGATTCCGGCGATCATGTCCACGCGCGTGATCGAAAATCCACGCGACCGGCTGGTGACCATCCTGGTGACGCCGCTGATGACCTGCTCGGCGCGCATTCCCGTGTACGCGATGGTGACGGCGCTGCTGTTTCCGCATTCGCCGGTGAAGGCGGCGCTGGTGTTCACCGGCGCCTACGGGGTGGGCGTGAGCACGGCGCTGCTGGCGGCGCTGGTGTTTCGGCGCACGATCCTGCCCGGCGAGACCAAGCCGCTGATGATCGAGCTGCCGCCGTATCGCGTGCCGGGGCTGTTCACCGCCCTGCTGCACACTTTCGATCGCGCGAAGATTTTCGTGCGGCAGGCCGGGACCATAATCCTGGCCATTTCGCTCGTCCTGTGGGCGTTGTCGTATTATCCCAAATCCAGCCCGCCGCCGGCCGCCGCAGCCCTCACCGCACAGGCGGCGCAACTGCAAAAGGCGGGCGATATCCGGCAGGCGGGGGAACTGCGCGACCGGGCCGACCGGCTGACGGCGCAGCATGCGCTGCAGCATTCCTTCGCGGGCAAAATCGGCCACGTCATCGAACCGGCGATCGCGCCGCTCGGTTTTGACTGGCAGATTGGCATCGGCATCATCAGCTCCTTTGCGGCGCGCGAGGTGATTGTTTCCACCATGGCCATTGTTTATGGCGTGGGCAAGGACGCGGTGGAGAAAGACCAATCGACGCTCTACGGGCGGCTGCAGCAGGTGAAGCGTTTGGACGGCACGCCGATTTTCACCACCGCCACGTGCGTGAGTCTGCTGATTTTCTACATTCTGGCGGCGCAGTGCGCCTCCACCACGGCGGTGGTGCGGCGGGAGACGAACTCGTGGAAATGGCCGCTGTTTCAGATTGCCTACATGACGGGTCTGGCCTACGTGATGGCGCTGTTGGCGTATCAAACGCTGCGGCATTTCGGCTACGCCTGAGCCGTCCGGACACCGGGGAATTCCACTTCCGAAAACGGCGAGCACGCGGCGGGCGCCCGGTGTAAGCTGACTCCGTGAATTTGACTGCGGACCAATGCTACCAAGCGGTGCTCACGCGCGATGCGCGCTTTGACGGGCGCTTGTTCGTGGCAGTCAAGACCACCCGCATTTACTGCCGTCCCATCTGCCGGGTGAAGACGCCGCGGCCGGAGAACTGCCGGTTCTTTCCGCACGCCGCCGCCGCCGAGGCGGCCGGGTTCCGCCCGTGCAAACGTTGTCGTCCCGAACTGGCACCCGGCGCCAGCCCCCTGGAAGCGCGCAGCCGGTTGGCGCAGGCCGCAGCCTACCGCATTGGGGAGGACTTCCTGGCAGACCATTCCCTGGCTGACTTGGCGCAGAAACTGGGCGTGACCGACCGCCAGATGCGGCGGCTGTTCCGGGCGGAATTTGGCGTTTCGCCGGTCGGGTTTTGGCAGACCCGGCGGCTTCTGTTAGCGAAGCAGCTTCTGACCGATTCGAAGCTGCCGGTGATCTCGGTGGCCTTGGCCAGCGGCTTCCGCAGTCTGCGCCGGTTCAACGCGCTCTTCAAGGACCGCTACCGTATGACGCCTACGGACCTGGGTATTCAACGGGCGCTCGGATTGAGGAACGGGCAGGAGATTTTGCAGCGGGCCGAACGGTGGCGCCCCTGGCGGGCGTACGCCGCGTTGCATTTGTGGAATTCATTGGAGAAAGCCGCATGATCATTTATTCAATTCTCAAGACGGCCGTGGTGGGCGATCTGCTTTTGGTCGCCGACGGGGGCCATTTGAACGGTGTTTATTTTGCCGGTTGCGGCCATGCGCCGGCGGTGCAACCCCATTGGCGACCGGAGCCGGACCACCCGGTTTTGCGGCAGGCCGGCGTGGAGCTGCAGGTATATTTCACGGGGCGCCGGACCGATTTTTCCGCGCCGCGGGCGGCCGTGGGGACCGCTTTTCAGCGGGAGATTTGGCGGCAGATTGCTTTGATCCCGCCGGGGCAAACCATCACCTACACGGAATTGGCCCGGCGGTCAGGCGCACCCCGCGCGGTGCGGGCGGCGGGCACGGCCACCGGTCGGAATCCGCTGAGCATCATTGTGCCCTGCCACCGGGTCATGGGCGCCGACGGGTCGCTGCGGGGCTACGCCGGCGGGTTGGACCGGAAACGGCGGCTGCTCGAACTCGAAAAGCGGGCCGACTCGGAAAGAATGAGTTGAAGCGCGGCGGGCTTTTTTTCATCATGGCGAACATCTTATGAAAACCAAGGTCCTTCCTTTGCTGGCCACGTTGTTGGTGGCCGGCTGCGCCTCAACCCAACCGGTGGCCCAAACGCCCAATACCCTGACCCAGGCCGAGCAGTCCGCGGGCTGGAAGCTGTTGTTTGACGGGCAGAGTTTCGCCGGCTGGCACAATTTCAAGCAGGAGGGCGTGCGGTCTGGGTGGCAGATCAAGGACGGCTGTCTGGTCTGCGTGGATCCGCATAATGCCGGCGACATCGTGACCACGGACCAGTATGACTGGTTTGAGCTGCAACTGGATTACAACATCTCCGAGGCCGGCAACAGCGGCATCATGTATCACGTGACCGAGGCCGGGCACCAGATCTGGGCCACCGGTCCGGAATTTCAACTGGAGGATAACGTCAAGGCGGCGGACCCCGTGCGTTGCGGCTGGCTTTATGCGTTGTATCAGCCGCCGATTGACCCGGCCACCGGCAAGACGCTGGACGCCACCAAACCGGTGGGCGAATGGAATCATGTCCGCCTGGTCATCAGCCCCAAGAAATGCAGCCATGAAATCAACGGCGTGAAGTATTTTGAATATGTGCTGGGCAGCGAGGACTTCAACCAGCGCGTGGCCCGGAGCAAGTTCCACAGCATGCCGAATTTCGCCAAGTCAAACCTCGGTTTCATCGGTTTGCAGGGCGACCACGGTTCGGTTTCGTTCCGCAATATCAAGATCCGGCCCCTGCCCGCGGATCAATGATGGCGGGGTTGGTGGGGCGCGTCACTCCGTGCGCGCCGCGAGCGTAGCCGGGCGGCTCGCGGACATTGGCGACCAAGCGTGAAAGATGGCGTTGACGACGCGCAGCACATCGGACAGAGAGGATTTCAGGATGGCGCGTTGGGGTTGACTTGAACGCGACGGCTGGCGGACGCGGATTCGGGTCCTTCGGGCCGAGCACTCTCGGCACCCCCGGAGGGAATGGCGGGGCGCATAACGCCGCCGGCAACCACCCAGTACATAAAAAACCCCTTCCGGCAGGCCGGAAGGGGTTGGTGATTCTAAATCAGATTAGAACGTGTAGATGAAGTTGGCCGCCAGCACGAAGGCATTGGCGTCGCCGCCCGTGTTGCTGAACGCGGTGCCGGAGTCGATGTGATCCCAGCGGAACTCAAGGCGGCTGATCACGTTAGCCCAGAGGTTGTACGAGATCGTGGCGGTGACTTCCTCGCCCTGACCATCCGTGTACCAGTAGTAGTTCGAAGTGTAGGCCGTAGCACCGGGGAGGTCAAAATACTCACCGCGGAGGTTAAACGAGAGCTTGTCGGTGGCTTGCACGGTGGCGTACAGGCCGGTCACCCAACCGCTGTCATTCTTCGGATTGTACGAATCGTTTGCGTAATTGTCGCCGGCGTTGTTGGCGCTGACATAGTCGAACGCCGCACCGACTTTGAGCGCGGTGATGGGCGTGGGAACGGTCAAACCGGCATACCAGTTGTCCTGGCCGCCCTTGTCAACATTGAGGAGGGTGCCGAGGTTCAACGTGGCGCCTTTGGCCCAGCCGAAGCTGTCCGGAGCCGTGAAAGCGACCGCCGCGGCGAAGGTCTTGTCGGAGGAGGTGTTGCCACCATTGGCAGCGCCGCTGTAGCCCCACGGATTCGCCGTGTCAGCATTGGCGAGACCAGCCTGAACGGTGACGGCATCAACGATCTTGTAGCTGCCGACCAAACCGACCAAGGTGGTGGGTTCCAAGGAATAGCCAACGGAACGGGTGTAGTTCGGGTTGCCACCGTCGGTGTTGCCTTCATAACCGATGATGTCGTCCTGCACGCCGATTTTCCAGTCGATACCATTGCCGACCGGGGTGCGGAGCGTAACATACGCCTGACGGATCGCCAGATTGTACGTGCCGTTACCGTAGGCAGTATTGGCGTTGTTCAGGCTCACGCCCACCGCGTCCACGCCCGCATTCAGTTCCGCATGATAACCGGCAGCCCAAGGCGTCTCGTCTTCGGGTTTATCCAAAGCGATATCCAGGCTGTTCAGCGTAAAATTGTCCACTTTGCCATTGGACAAGCCCGTGGGGACGGCGGCGCTGGGGCCGTTGTTGCCCGTGTTATATTGGGCGGCGGCGTCCACATACCCGCTGATCACCGTCTTTGAAATGGCGGTGTTCAAGGGTACCAACGTGGGCGTTGATTCATCCGCGCGAACGGCGGATGCCAAGCTGACGATGCCCAACGCAGCCAGGCCTAAGGTCCATTTATTAAACTTCATCTGTTCCTCCAGTTTTAGTTTTTTTGTTATTTTTACCTGTGATAAAGGGGGACCAACGAATTTGGCCCCGTAGCACCACAAGGTGCCAATGCGGTGAAAATTAAGGAAAATCGCTGCAAATGACAACTATTTTTTTTACCAGGGGCGTACGCGGCAAAGCGGCGGCTGATAAAAGACGCCGTAAAGCTGGGGGAAATGAGGGTCATTTGTCGGACTGATCGTGACCATGAAAGGGGCAGGAGACGTGGTGACGGGGCGCGGAGGGGTTGGAACAATTCGTGCTGGCTCATAGCTGTGAGGGGAAATTGCACAGGCAATGCCCCGAGTCTGTACATAAAAGACACTGAGTATGCCCATTTTTGCCTATACTGCCCGCGAAACGGCCTCCGGCCGCGAAATCCACAATACCGTGGAGGCCATGACGGAACAGGCGGCCATCGCCGCGCTGCTGAATCGCAACCTGCTGGTGGTGGAAATCAGGGAAAAGATGGCCAAGCGCGGCCAGACCAAGGGCGGCAAGGTCCAATTGGCGGACTTGGTGGTGTTTACGCGGCAATTGGCGACCATGATTGATGCCGGCATAGCCATTGTGCAGGCCTTGCAGGCGTTAGCCGAGCAGACCCCCAACAAGGTCATGCGCGATACGATCAAGGACATTTGTTCCCGCGTGGAAGCCGGCGAGAGTTTTTCGGAAGCCCTCATCCGGCACCCCAAAGCCTTCAATCATTTGTACGTTTCGATGGTGGGCGCCGGTGAAAAGGGCGGTTTGCTGGCGGAAATTCTGGCTCGCCTGGCCACGTACCTGGAGAACAGCGAACGCCTGCGCAAGAAGGTGAAGACGTCGCTTATGTACCCGACCGTGGTGACCGTGGTGGCCATTACCATCACCATTTTCCTGCTTGTTCGTGTGGTCCCCACGTTCAAGGAAGTCTACCAAGGCTTCGGTGCCAAGTTGCCCGGTCCCACCGAATTCATGATCGACGTGAGCGAACTCGTGCAACATTATCTCCTCTATCTTATTGTTCTGGCGGGGTTCGGCATCTGGGGATGGCTCTATTTCATCAAAACCAAGTCGGGGCGCGAGTTTTGGGACACCCAACGGATCAAACTGCCTGTCTTTGGCTCTATTGCCCATAAAATCTGTCTTGCCCGGTTCACCCGCACCCTGGCCTCCCTGATCCGCAGCGGCGTGCCCATCTTGGAAGTACTGCAAATCGTTTCCCAAACCGTGGGCAATGTCGTCATGGAAAAAGCCATCAAGTCGGCGGCCGCGGATATCGAACGCGGCGACGGCATCTCCACAGCCTTGGGCCGGCATCCGGTCTTCCCCACCATGATCATCCGCATGTTGAGTGCCGGTGAGCAAACGGGCAACATCGATACCATGCTGGAACGGGTGTCCGACTTCCTGGACGAAGAGATCGAGACCACCCTGTCCGGCCTCATGTCCCTGATTGAACCGATGTTGATCGTGGTCTTGGGCGTGGTGATTGGCGGCATGGTGATCTGCATGTTCCTGCCGATCTTCAACCTGGCCAACATCGTCAACGGGAATGGCGGGCACTGAGCCTCGCGGGAACCCGGGCAGCGATCCGGCCGGCCGGGATCAAAATCAAAGAAAAGGCGCGGATTGCTCCGCGCCTTTTGATTCTTCAAAGTCCGGCTTTTCAGCCGCTGAAAGCGAGCCTTATTGGTCGACGATCTTCAACGTGTAAATCTTGGAAGACTCGCTGTTGGGCTTGGGCGAGGACGCGAAGCTGTTGTACAGGTAATTGAACTTAAAGCGGTAATTGACCGTGGAGACACCCGGCGGTACGGGAATGACGCCTTCCCAGCGATTTTTGACCAGCGGCACGTGGCGCATGGGCAGCGCGCGGCCGTCCACGACCACAAAGGCCTGGATGCTGTCCCAGCGGACGGATTGCTGGGTGGAGTCGAAGGCGGTTTCGACGGCGTACAGATTATCCGGATTCCGCGGCTGTTGATTGGGGGTCAACCGCGTAAACGTTCCGGTGGAGGCGCAGCCAGCCACCAGCAAAACCGATAAGAGCGGCAGAAATTTCTTGAACATAAGCACGTCATCTTGGCAGAAGGCGGGCCATTTTGTAAAGGTGGATTTCAGCGCTTGAACGGTGGTGCGCTTTCGGCAATGCTCCCTCTTTTATGACCCCCGCCGCCCCGTCGCGCCCGACCAGCAGCCACTTTCGGTGGGCGATTTGCGGTCTGCTGTTCTGGGTGACCACGGCCAATTACATCGATCGGGGCGTTTTTGGCAACCTGGCGCCGGAGCTCAAGAAAACGATTGGTTGGACGGACGAGGATTATTGGAACATGCAGGTGGCGTTTAATGCCGCCTATGCCGTGAGCCTGCTGTTGATGGGGCGGGTGATGGATTTGCTGGGGCTGCGCTGGGGTTTCGTGCTGGCCTGCTCGCTGTGGGGGGTGGCCTCCCTGCTGCATGCCGTGGCGCCGGAAATTGGCGGCCTGTTTGGCAGCCCGGTCGTGGGCTTCTTCATTTGCCGGATTTTGCTGGGACTGGGCGAAGGCGGCAATTTCCCGGCGGCCATCAAGACCACCGCGGAGTGGTTCCCGAAAAGCGAGCGGGCACTGGCCACCGGCTGGTTCAATTCCGGCTCCAACGTGGGCGGCATCCTGGTGCCTTGGGGCCTGCCCTTCCTGGTCGCCCAGTGCTCCACGCTGACGTTGGGCGGCGTCACGGTGGGCTGGCGCGGGGCCTTTGTGGTCACCGCCGTGGTCGATCTGGCTTGGATCATCGCCTGGCTGGCGATTTACCGCCGGCCGGAGGCCCATCCCCGCGTGAGCGCCGCCGAGCTGGCCCTCATCCAAAACGAGCCGGTGGAGTCGACCGTGAAGATTCCCTGGCGCAAACTGCTGCCGCACCGGCAAACCTGGGCTTTCTGCGCCGCCAAGGGCATGACCGATTGTTTCTGGTGGTTTTACCTGTTTGGTTCGCCCGATTTCTTCAACAAAAAATTTGGCCTGGGGCCCGAGGACCGCAAGTACATGATCATGCTGATCTATGTGGTGGCGTCCGTGGGCAGCATCGCGGGTGGCTGGCTGGCCGGCTGGTTTATGCAGCGGGGGTGGACGGTCAACCGCGCGCGCAAGACCACGCTCTTTATCTGTGCCGTGTGCGTGTTGCCGGTGGCCGGCTCCGCGTTGACCGGCGACAAATGGGTGGCGGCCGCGCTGATTACGCTGGCCGGTTCCGCCCATCAAGCCTGGTCCGCCAATGCGTTCAGCCTGGCCGGCGATATGTTCCCCAAACGGGTGGTGGGGTCGGTGACCGGCTTGGGCGGCATGATGGGCGCCGTCGGCGGCATCCTGCTGTTTTTTGTCACCGGCAAAATCCTGAAGGTCACCGGCAATTACCTGCCGGTCTTCATCCTGGCCAGTTTCGCCTACCTCGCGGCGTTGCTGGTGGTGCATCTGCTGGCCCCCAAGCTGGAGCCGGCCAAGGTGGAAGAGCTGGCGGCGTAATGCCGTTACACCAGCTCCGGCTCATCCAGCCGCCGGGGCCGCTGGCCGCAGGGCTGGCCATCCGGCGTTTCGGGATACTCGAAAATCCGGCCCTCGAAATTGCGGATGAGCACCCGGCCGGCATTGCGGCATAGGATATACTCGGGATTGATGGGCACCTTGCCGCCGCCGCCCGGGGCGTCGATGACATAGGTGGGCACGGCGTAACCCGAGGTGTGTCCGCGCAGCTTCTCCATGACCTCGAGGCCCTTGGCCACACTGGCCCGCAAATGTGCCGAGCCGGCAATCAGGTCGCACTGGTACACGTAATAGGGTTTCACCCGGCAGATCAGGAGCTTTTGCACCAGCGCGGTCATCACGGCGGGGCTGTCGTTGACGCCGTTGAGCAGCACGCTTTGGTTGCCCAGGGGGATGCCGGCGTCGGCCAGGCGGCCGAGGGCCGCGCGCACCTCGGTGGTGAGCTCGCGCGGATGGTTCACGTGCACGCTCATGAACAGGGGATGAAACTGCTTGAGCATGGCGCACAATTCGGGCGTGATGCGCTGCGGCAGGAAGATGGGGATGCGGGTGCCGAGGCGGAGAAACTCCACGTGCGGGATGGCCCGCAGCCGGCTGAGGAGATTCTCCAGCTTTTCGTCGTTCAAGAGCAGCGGATCGCCGCCGCTCAAGAGCACGTCGCGCACTTCCGGATGCGCCGCGATGTACGCGATCTGGCGCTCGTAGTCCGGATGGAAATCGTAACCGGTGGCGTTGCTGACCAGCCGCGAGCGGGTGCAGTACCGGCAATAGCTGGCGCAGCGATCGGTCACCAGGAACAGCACGCGGTCCGGGTAGCGATGCACCAGACCCGGCACCGGGGAATGGGCGTCTTCACCGCACGGGTCGCTCATCTCCCACGGTGCGGTGTGGGTTTCCTCCACGCGGGGCACCACCTGGCGCCGGATCGGACAATGCTCGTCCGCGGGATCAATCAAATTGAAAAAGTAGGGCGTGATGCCCAGTGCCAGCTTGTGGTTGGCCAACTGCGCGCCCGCCAACTCCTCGGGGGTGAGCGTGGGCAGCAAACGATGCAATTGCTCCACCGTGGTCAGGCGGTGCTTCATCTGCCAATGCCAGTCGTTCCAGTCCGTGTCCGGAACGTCGTGCCAGAACCCGCGTCCGGCGGAGGAAAAGGATTTCAGGGATGATGGCGCCCGGTGGCCCGAGGGCGGCTCCTCACCGCCGGCCGATAAGTTTTCAGCCTGCATAGTTTAATTAGACCGATAGTATCACATGCCGCTGGTTTTGCAAATTTCGTTGATTTTCGAGGGCTTGCAGGGGGGCGGCACGCCGGCCGTGCTGCCCCACTCCCGCCGGGCCGTTCAAATCTGGAGGAAAACGTCCGCTTTGTCGAAACGCACCTTTTTCAGGGCGGCGTATTTGTCGGTCTCCGCGCGATAGCCGGCGGCCGCCACCACGACGGTGCTCAGCCCCTGTTTGTCCAGCCCGAGGATTTCATCATATTTGGCCGGCTGAATGCCTTCCATGGGGCAGGCATCGATGCCCAGCAGCGCCGCGCTGGTGAGGAAGTTGCCCAGGGCAATATAGACCTGCCGGGTGGCCCAGCCCAGGCGGCTGGCCTCGTCGCGACCGTTCAGGAGGCTGCCCACCATCATGTCCCGGAATCCGGCCAGCGCTTCGCTCGGTAGGCCGCGCACCTCGCTGATGCGCTTGACATATCCGTCTATATCGCCGGCCGCCAGGTTTTTTTTGACGGCGAAGACGACCAGGTGCGAGGCGTCGGCCACCTGCCGCTGGCCCCACGAGACGGGTACCAGTTGTTCGCGTTTGGCCGGGTCGGCCACCACCACGAACTTCCACGGCTGCAGGCCAAAGGACGACGGGGTGAGCACCAGTGCTTCTTCCAGCGTGGCCCAGTCCTGCGGGCTGATCCGGTGCTGGGGATCGAATTGTTTGGTGGCGTAGCGCCAGTTTAGTTGGTTGAGGAGTTGCTTGGGATCAATGCTATTCATGTTTGCTGGTCTGTGTGTAACTACTATGGTTACACACTCGCATAAAAAGGAGGCCTGTCAAACCCTTTTTCCGGCGGTGCAGGCGCCGGAGGCCTTTACGGCGGTCATCACGTCAGCGAGGGTGGTCTGGCGCAGGTCGCGTTCGAGGGCGGCCTCGGCGGAGGCGAAGATTTTATCGAGGGCCTGGCGGATGCCGTGGCCGACGGGGCAGGCGGCGTTGGGCTTGCGGGCGGGCGAGGCGAAGGGTTCCGGGGTTTCCACGGCCTGGTAGACCTCGGCGAGGTTAATGCGACGGGGTGAACGGCTGAGGCGGGAGCCGGCCCCGGCGCCCTTGCAGGTCTCCACCAGCCGGGCCTCCTGCAGCGCCAACAGGAGGCGCCGGACGATGACCGGATTGGTATTGACGCTGGCGGCCAGGTTGGCGGAGGTGACGCGGTCGCCCTCCTGGTGGGCGAGCACGGCGAGCACATGCACGGCCATCGCGAATCGGCAACTGGTTCTCATAACGCTTATTTAAGTAACCATGATTATTACAAATGTCAAATTATCCCGGCCCCGCCCGCCGGGCGAACATCGCCGGGGTCACCTCCTCCAGCGCGAGCCGTTTCGGCTTCGGTCCGCTTGACGGGCGGCAAAGTCGTGAAATACTGGCGCTGGAACTATGAAAGCCTTGGCCATCAATGGAAGCCCCCGCAAGGGCGGCAATACTGAACATCTCCTGAAACAAGTCCTGGCCCCGCTGGCGGCGGCCGGTTGGGAAACCGAGTTTGTGCAGGTGGGGGGACGGCACCTCGAGGGCTGTAAGGCGTGCTACCATTGTTTCGAGACCAAGGACGGGCGGTGCTCGCAAAAGAAGGATTGTTTCAACGAATGCATGGAGAAGATGGTGGCCGCGGATGCCATCGTGCTGGGGTCGCCGACCTATTTCACCGATGTGACCGCCGAAATGAAGGCACTGATTGATCGCGCCGGCTTGGTGGCCGCGGCCAACGGCGGGTTGTTTCGCCGGAAAATCGGCGCGGCGGTGGTCGCCGTCCGCCGCGGCGGTGGCACCCACGCGTTCGATACGATGAATCACCTGTTCCTGATTGCCGGCGTGATTGTGCCCGGTTCCACTTATTGGAACCTGGGCTATGGCCGGGAAAAGGGCGAGGTGGCCGGTGACAGCGAGGCGGCGAGCAACATGGCGGATTTGGGCCAAACCATCGCCTGGCTGGGCGCGGCGATTCACGATCATGCCGACCCCCCACCCGTCACCGCCACCGCCGTTCGTGAGTGAAACCGCCGGGCCCCGGAAGGGCTGGCTGGTGTTGGAAGGCGCGGCCTTGTTCCTGGGCTTGCCGGGCGCGGTGGCCGCGGGCTGGATTCGGGCGTGGGTCATTCCCCTGCTGATCCTGACGGCGTTGGGCTGTGGACTGGTGCTGCGCCGGAGCCATGGCCTCCGACTGCGCGACCTGATCCGGCCCCGTGTGCCGGCCGGCGAGTGGCGGCGGGTGCTGCTGATCTTCGCCGTCGCGGTGCCGGTGCTGGTGATGCTGCTGGGATTCGTCCAACCCTCGGCCAGGTTCTCGTTGCTGCGCACGCAGCCAGGTCTCTGGCTCCTGGTGGTGGTGCTTTATCCGGTGGTCTCCGTGGTGCCGCAGGAGTTCATCTATCGGGCGTTTTTCTTTACGCGGTATCGTCCGCTGTTCGGTGGCGGCTGGGGGTTGCCGTTGGCGAGTGCGCTGATGTTTGCCTTTGGCCATCTGGTGTTTCACAACTGGCCGGCCGTGGTGCTCGCCGGCGCGGGTGGGTGGCTGTTTGGACTCACGTACCGGCGCACGTCGTCGCTGCTGCTGGTTTCGGCGGAGCACGCCCTTTACGGATGCGCGATTTTCACCATTGGCTACGGTGAATTCTTTTTTGACGGCACGCTGCGGGTGGTTCGGGGCGGACCGTGAGGCGGCGGGGCGGGGTCACTTGCCGCCGGCGAGCACCGGCAGATAAATGCGGAACGTGAGACCGCTGCCGGGTTCGCTGTCGAGGATGATTTCGCCGTGGTGGCCCCGGATGGTTTCCCGCACCAGGAACAATTCCAGTCCCACTTTGGAGCCGCCGTGGCGGCGCGTGCGGAAGGGGTGGAAGATGTGGTCCCGGGCGCTGGTTTCCAGGCCGGGGCTGCTGTCCTTGACGGTCAGGCAGAGGTGCGGTCCGGGTTGCAACAGGTTTGGCATGCCCGGGGGCAGGCGCACGACGGGGCAGTTCTGGAGGCTGAGCTTGATGTGCCCGCGGCGATCCGCCAGACCGTGCCAGGAGAACAGGCAAAGATCCAACACGGCCTGGTAAATTTGCGCGGCGTCGGCTTCCACCCGCGGGCATTCAGGGTCGATCTCGGCGGCCAGTTCGACTTTGTCGGGGATGATTCCGCGCAGGATCTGCAAGCACTCCTCGAGGACCGGTTGCAGGCGGGTGGGTTTGAATTCGGGCGGGGTCCGCTGGCCGAGGGCGCGCAGCTTGTGCACGAAATCGCGTGCATGGTTGCTGGCTTCGAAAATTTGCTTGAGGGTTTCATGGCCCGGATGCGTTTCGGGGAGGTCCATGGCCACGAGTTCGGCACTGCCAAGGATGCCGGCCACCAGGTTGTTGAATTCATGGGCCACGCCGGCGGCGAGTTGGTTGAGGGCCTGAAATTTCTGGGCCTGCAGCAGCCGCAGTTCGGTGGCCAGGCGTGCCTGTTCGCGCTGGAGACGGTGAGTGACGTCCAAGAGCTGCCCCTGCACCATGGCACCGGCTCCATGCTCCATCGGCCGGCCTTGTTCCCACACGGTGCGCCACTCGCCGCTGACGTGGCGGAGCCGGTATTCCAAGGCAAAGGGCCGCTGTTCGGTGAGGGCGGCCTGAACGAGTTCGAGCACTTGTTCGCGGTCGTCGGCATGGATGAGTGGCGCGAGCGCGAACGGCTTCTGCCGGAAGGGCAAACCGAGCAGCGCTTCGCAACCGCTGCCGGCCAGTTCGATGGTGCGGGCGCGGTCGTTCCGCGCGAGGAACGCCATGCCGGGCAGCCCTTCAAACAGCAATCGCGTCGCCGGGGCGCTTTTGAGCACGGAATTGAGTTCCGCTTTTAATTCACGGGACGCGTGTGCCGGGGATTCGGTTCGTTCTGGTTTCATCGGCTTCGTGATGAATACGTGGTTCATTGTGAACCAAGTCAAAGGGCTTGTCCATGGCGCAGGCGCGCGGAAATATTTTCACACAACATTCAAGTCCCGCGGTTTCCCTCCGATGAAGGTGGTGTCGCAAGACAACAGGCGGTCGGCAGCCTCGAAGAGCCGGCGGGGAAAAACGGTGGTTCGCCCCCAAATGAATCACCCGCGACATGGATGTCGCGCAAATCAAAATGCCCCTCCCGGGGCGACTCACGGAAAGAGTAAGTTATGGTCATTAATACTAACTTGGCGGCCCAGGATGCAGCTACGCTGCTCATGGAGTCCCAATCCTCCCTCGACACGTCCCTCAAGCGTTTGTCATCCGGCTCGAAGATCACTTCACCGGCCGATGATAGCGCCGGTTTGGCCGTGTCCATGCAGTTAACCGCACAAATATCCCGCGTGTCCGCGGCCTCGAGCAACGTCAGCAACGCTGTTTCGTTCAGCCAGACTCAAGACGGATATGTCCAGCAAGTCGACTCAGCGTTCAGCCGTATGTCCGAACTGTCCGTCCTGGCCCAGGACGTCACCAAGACCACGGCCGACCGCGCCCTGTATCAACAGGAATATTCCGCCCTTGGCAACTACATCAACAATGTGACCACCAAGGATTTCAACGGGGTCAGTCTGTTCAACGGCGCCACACTTGATGTGACCACGGACAGCGACGCCAACACGTTTGCCATGTCCGGCATCAACCTTGGTAGCCTTACCTATACGACCGCCACGGGTGATGACATCTCCACGGTGACCGGGGCGAAGGCGGCGTTGACGGCCGTCAAGGATGCCATTTCGCAACTGGCTTCCGATCGGGCGAACATCGGCTCCAATGAAGAGAGCTTGACGTACTACGGGAATCAGCTCACCACGTTGAGCAACAACCTCTCGGCGGCCAACAGCCAGATTGTTGACGTCGATGTGGCGACCGAAAGCACGACTTACGCCAAGGAGAACATCCTGGTGCAGTCGGGTACCGCGATGTTGGCGCAAGCCAACTCGCTGCCGCAGTCGGTCCTCAAGCTCCTCAGCTAATAGCAGGCCTTCTGCCGCTGGGCAAAGCCCGGGCGGTATCCTGCCGCCCGGGCCTTAAGAATGGTAGAAAACGTCCGGGGAAGGAGCCAGTCTGCCCAAACGCGGGAAAGTAATGGCCGCCGGCCTTTGGCCGGCGGCCTTTTTCTCAAAGTCAGCCCATT
>Ga0326728_10010228_pt1 | contig 22084 bp, 21 predicted proteins | sample MB3enrmetagenome_FD_207602 | JGI IMG/M metagenome (GOLD analysis project Ga0326728, IMG submission 207602) | Lab enriched peat soil microbial communities from McLean, Ithaca, NY, United States - MB31MN | ecosystem: Environmental > Terrestrial > Soil > Wetlands > Peat | place: USA: New York... | reverse complement strand
CACCACGCCGCTGTTTGCATCCCGGTGCGCAGGGGTCAGGTCCGGGTCAAGCCCGTAAATCTCGGAGGTCGTTTTCAGGTTGGCGTGCCGCATCAATTCCTTTTTGAGTTTCCAGCGAAGCGCCACAGCGTTTCACCATTGCGCGGTACGTGTGCCTAAAGGTGTGCCATCCTACCTTTCCGATTTTCGCCTTGGTTGCGGCCGGTAACCACGTTTACAGTCCCTCCCCTGGAGTGATATAGTTTGGCGAGTGGTTATGAGTAGGTGGAAGACGAAGGCGCTGGCAACAGTGAGCGGGTTGGTGTTTTTCGTGTCGTCTTGTCCCGCCAAGAGTCACCCCTTACAAACCGGCGCAGGAAACCCCTCAAGGAACCAAACAAGCGCGCCATCAAACGCTCGGCGAACGAAGCCCGACGCCGGCGAACTCTTCAGGGACGCCTCAGAATTGATCTCGAAAGACCGACCGGCGGAAGCGATTCCCTTACTTCGCCGGGCTCTCGAGTTGGCCCCTAACGAAGGGCGAATTCACCACTACCTCGGCTACGCCTTGATGCAAACCAGCCAGCGCCGAGCCGCCCAAAAGGAATTCGAAACTGCTCTCAAGTTAGAGCCCGGCAATGTCTATTCTGAGTACTTCCTCGCCTGCACGCTGGATGGTGAAGGCTTCCGGGACCGAGCTATGGCTCTGTACGAGGCCATCGTCGTTTCTGGGGAAGTCGTTTACGACACTTACCAACGCCTAGGTCAGGCATATGCACGGAAGAAATTATTCGATAAAGCTCTGGCCATGACTCAACGAGCCCTCGAGCAGACTCCTTTGGACGGCGTCCTCCATTACCAGCTTGCGACCATCTACAGGCAGATAGGACGAACCCAAGAGGCTAATCAGGAATTCGAGACAGGAGCGCGTTTGAAGCAAGTGGACCCGTCATCGATTCAGAAGCTGCTGCAGCTCTCTGAAGCCGTTCGTCTAAAAGACTGGGACAGGGTCTCGATTCTGCGCCACGAATTGATGAATCAGTCGGCAAACGACCCTGCGCTGATGACTTGGCTGGGCACCTTTCTGGGGCGAGGTGGACTGTATGCCGAGGCGCTCGAAGCGTTGCAGAAGGCCCGGGCAGGCGGACCGTGTTCCTTTGAAACCTGCTTCAATCTGGGCCTTACTCTGGCCCGCCTGGACCGAAATCAGGAAGCCGAAGGACCGTTGAAGCAAGCTCTGGAGCTGCGCCCGGACGATTTTGAGGTTAACTCGACCCTGGGCGTCGTCTATGTTGCGCAAGGGCGCAACCGCGAGGCCATTGAACGGCTTCGTGCCGCCAAAAAGGCTCAGCCAGAGAACATCCGTATCCTGGTTCTCCTTGGCCAGCAATATTTGCAAGGTTGGTATCTTCAGCAGGCCATTGAGACGTTGCGAGAGGCGCTGAGAATCAAGCCGGATTACGTTGACGCTGGGTATTTGCTGATTTCCGCCTACCAAGCCAATATGACGTACGACAAGGCCCTCGAAGTAGCTCAAGAAGCCTTACGTCTTCATCCCGGCGAAGCTCGCGCCCAGTTCGAAGTGGGGCATCAATTGGCGAATTTGGGCCATTACCAGGAGGGCAGGCCTTATTTTGAGGAAGCCCTTCGCCTGAATCCTTCCTTCGTGGCGGCCCTGATTTCGCTGGGGGATTTGGACCTGCGCAAAGGTGAATACGAAGCTGCTCTGCGGGATTATGAACGGGCGAGGGAACTGGATGACCGGGACATACAAGCCATGCGAGGCGCCGGGCAGAGCCTCATCCGCTTGAGACGTTACTCCCAGGCTCTGACGGAGTTGAAGGAATTTGTCGCCAATCATCCCCAGGATGCCGAGCTGTACCTGCAACTATCACAGGTTTATAATAGGCTGGGGAGCATCCGGGAAGCACAGCAGGCCCGGTCCACCTTCGAGAAGCTTCATGCCGAAGAGATCGAGAATGCGGACAGCCAGCGGCCGCGCACCTTCACCCCTTAGCGGCACCACGTGGACCATTGCACTGCCCGGTCCACCAACTACAATGCGAGTTAACGGCTTCCACGCTCGCGATGGTCAGGACTACTTTCCAGTTTATTAGTGTCCGTACAGGAAGCCGTCTGTTGGCAAATTTCTCCGGGAGTTGTGCCCTTTATGATTTCGCGATGCGGTGGAGAATCGCGGCGAAGGTTTCTCGCGCAACTTTGCGCCTCCCTGTCGCCAGTTGTGCACCGTCGGACCGCTGTGCCAGAATCCAAGCTCGCAGCCGGCGGATTGGCCGGTAGGCCTCCCGTAGCTTCGTCCACTCCCGGCAAGATAACGTTCCGGGATGTTGCCCGCGAGGCGGGCATTGCTCCGAAACTGGTTTCCGGAAGCGTTGATAAGAAGTACATTCTGGAGGTTTACGGTAGCGGGTGCGTGTGGTTTGACTATGACAATGACGGCTATGTGGATCTATACGTAGTCAACGGATCGACGATTGAGAATCTCTTGTACCCTTCGCGCGTAAAATCTCCCCCGCACAATTATCTCTTCCGAAATAATGGCGACGGGACATTCACGGATGTCACACACCAGGCGGGCGTGCAAGGTCATGGCTGGGGGTTTGGCGCCGTGGCGGCTGATTACAACAACGACGGGTTCGTCGATCTGTTTGTATACAATTACGGTCCCAACGTTCTCTATAGGAATAATGGAGACGGGACGTTTACCGATGTCACCGCAAGCGCGGGCGTGGCAGGGAAAAACCTGGTATGGAGCGCGGGCGCGGGCTTTGGCGATTACGACAATGACGGCTTTCTGGATCTTTACGTGACTGGCTACATCGATTTTGATATCCACGATCCTCCATCGCCCGGTTACCTGTATTGCACCTACCGGAGCAAGCCGGTACAAGTCTGCGGCCCGCGGGGGCTCAAGGGCGCCCCCGATGCCCTTTACCATAACAACGGCGACGGCACATTTACGGAGGTCACTGACCGAGCGGGAGTGACGGATAAGAAGCTCTTATACGGGTTTTCGGTGGTCTTTGAAGATTTGGATGGCGATGGCCGGGCGGATATCGTGGTCTCGAACGATTCCGGCCCAAACTATTTCTATCACAACAGAGGGGACGGCACCTTCGAAGAAATAGGCGCCATGGCAGGGGTTGCTTACAGCGGCGAGGGACAAGAGCAGGCCAATATGGGCATCGCCGTGGGCGATTACGATCACGACGGCCGGATGGATCTTTTTCTCACCACTTTTGCTGGAGATAATAAGACTCTTCTTCATAACGATGGAGAGTGCGTATTTACCGATGTGTCATATCCATCGGGTTTGGGCGAGGCCACAATTCCTTTCCTGGGCATGGCAACCTTCTTCATAGACTACAACAACGACGGATGGACGGACTTGTTCTGTGTCAACGGGCACTTGTATCCCGAAGTGGACCGCCTCTTTACGGATGACCACTACTTCCAACATCCACAACTGTTCAAAAACCTCGGAAACGGTAAATTCAGTGAGGTTAGTCAGGACGTGGGCCTGGCAGCGTTGCAACTAGGCGGGCGAGGAGGAGCCTTCTGCGACTATGACAACGACGGGGACCTCGATGTTGCTATCACCACGATCGACGGTCGTGTGCTGCTGCTGCAAAATGAAGGCGGCAACGCCGCCGGTCATTGGTTGCAGGTGAAGACGATCGGCAGAAAAAGCAATCGCGACGGCATCGGGGCACTGATCAAAGTGGTGGCTGGCGATCTGACGCAGTATGACCGCGTACGGTGTGGCGGCAATTGGCTTTCGGGGAATGATATGAGGTTGCACTTCGGGCTGGGAGAACACCAACAGATAGATATTCTCGAAGTGCATTGGCCCAGCGGGACGATCGATCGGCTTACGGGTTTGGCTGCCGATCAGACCATCATCGTCGAGGAAGGAAAGGGTTTAGCCGCACGTCGTTACCGGCGCATTTCTCCGCGCCTGGACTCTCACCGCTCGCACTAGAGCCTTTTAGCCCACACTTCCAATTTGAACCATATTCCCGAAGCCTCGAATCGTCGCCCTCATCAATATTCATGCGGGCTTGAATGCCATGACGACGCACCCGAGGTGAGTACCCCATGCGTGAAACACAAACCCGGCCTTTCAGCCCTTTTTCAACGCCTCTCTCAGGGTGGATTTTCAAGGTTCTCGCGTCACCTCAGACGGCGGCTTGATCCGGGTACGCGAACTCGACGAGCGTCTCGAATTCGGAGAATTGATCCGGTAACATCTGACAGACTCCCGACGAGGAAAGAATACGCAGTTCCACCTTGCCGACCTGCTGCACCAGTCGGTATACAGTCGTTTCGCGGGCTACGAGGATATGAACGATACAGAACAGTTGTGCCACGATCCGACCTTCCGACTGATCGGCTCCGAAAAGATATGGGATCGAGGGGCGACCCTGGCCTGACGCTTGCAGACCTTTGAGACCGAGAGGTTGGCCGAGGAGAAGAACTTCCGGGGGTTGGCCCGACTCAACCGGGAACTGATCGGCAGCGCGGAAGCCGGGGATTCAGCTTCCCGGGCCGTCCTGGACATGGACTCAACCGACATTCCAGTGTACTGAGAGCAGGAGCGGAGCGCTTACGCCGGGCACTTCGAATCGACGTGCTATCACCCACCGCTGACGTTCAATCGCGAGGGTGATTGTCTGGCGGCCAAACTACGGCCGCGCAACGTGCACAGCGCAGAAGGTTGGGAAGAACGGCTGCTCCTTGAAATCGAGCATTAGCAGAAGCCGGGTAAGGAAGTGGTCGTCCGCGCCGACGCTGCGTTCGCCAAGCGGAAGATCTACGAGGCGCTGGAAGAACGGAACGTGAAATACGCCATCCGTATTCCGCCCAACGAAAACCTGCAGCAGGACATCGCAGAACCGTTAACGCGGCCGGTGGGCAGGCCGAGCTACAAGCCAGTGGTCCGACACAGGGGTTTTATTTACCAAGCCGAGAGCTGGAGGACGGCACGGCGCGTTGTGGCTGAGCGTCATCGCTTAGAACCCGGGAAATCTGTGGCGGCGGCTCGTGCTGCCCAGGAGGATCGACGGCTAGTCGTTGACCAAATTGCAGCAGAGGCTGGTAAAGATGGACGGCCGATCGATCCAGCACGCCCGCTATTACTGGCTGCTTTCGGCGGAGAGTCATCTTACGCGACGCTTGCTTGGAGCCCTGCTGGGCAGGATCGCAGCGCTGCCCTTGCCAGCGGGGTGGGCGGACCGCCGGTCCGACCGGACTTCAAACGCAGAGCAGGCTGGGGACAGAAAGGTGTCGGAGGAATCGATCGGGAGAGAGGCAGGTTCGTGCTTGGTCATTCTCAGAAGTGGTAGGACTGGCGTTTTACGTGGGTCCCGGAGGCTCTGAACGCTGGGAACGGCCAACGCGTCGAGCCATCTAAGAATGTAACTTTCGGGTAGGTCGTCGCGCCATTTAATATGTTACCGAGGGCCCGCCGCCGGGGGTGTGGGAAAGTGGGAATCCCGCGTTCTCGGCGGGATTTCCAAGCTCGGTGGAAAAGCCTGGTTTTAGGCTTTTCCACGGAGCGTCCTTTCCACACCCCTTGTCCGGCTGCAACCGTTTGCGATGGTCAGTGTGCAACGGACAGCTACCGGGGCCGAGTCTGCGGTTGGCCAATTCGTAGATGCGTTTCAGCTTGCGATCAATGATCCGCCCCAGCTCGAACGGATCCAGACGAATCTTGAGCTTCCTCAACTCCGCCAACCGGCCGGGCTCGGCAGACCCGGAGCGTGCCACGCGTTCCAGCGGGGTCTGCGGGACATCGTAGACCCGCCGGAGCTTCGATCCCACCCGTGTCTTTTTCACCAGCTTCACCGAGGGAAGATAGAGATTCAGCAACCAGCGCAGTTCCTGACGGTACAGATCGTTGATCGCCTCGATCACCGCCCCGGAATCGTAACGATCCCAGCCCAGGAGCTTGCGCACGTGCGTCCAGTTCTTCTGCTCGATATGGGCATTGTCGTCCTTCTTGTAAGGCCGCCCGCGCGTCAGTTGAATGTTCTTGCCCTGGCACCAGGCCTGCAAATTCCAATTGATGAATTCCGAACCGTTATCGCAATCCACTCCCCGCAACGCGAAGGGCAGCGCCTGCTCGACCTCCTGAATAGCGGTTAATACCGCGGTTTGGCTGCGCCCCAGAATAGCGCGTGACTCGGTCCACCCGCTGTGAATGTCCGTCACGTTCAAAGTGTGCCCGAACTCCCCCGCCCCAGAATGGCCCGAGTGCGCGACCAGGTCGATCTCGACAAACCCCGGACTGCGCACGTCCCAGTTGTCCGTCTTCACCGCAATTTGGTGTTTCAGCAGCAAGCCCGGCTGGGTGCGTCCGTAAAGTCTTCGGCGCGCCTGTAGCTTCCTGTCCCCCAGTCGCCGGTCCATCTGCCGCGGGCTGATCGCCCGTAATTCTCGCTCCGTTTCGCGGCTCATCTGGAAGCGCTGGCGAATCCAGGGCATCCACGTCGGCAGTATCGCCTTCAGTCGCACCGACCAAGGGTATCCCGCTGCTTCCCACACGGCGGTCAAAACCGCCAGCGTTCGGGGCCCGTAGCTCAGGGCGCGTTTTCGCCGAACCCCCGTGGGGCTGGCCCCTGGGCCCGGACTCGCTCCGTTCAACAGCCAAATAGCGTACTTGCGTTGATAACCTGTGTTCAAACAGAACTCGTTCAAAATAGCTTCGCGTGCTTTCCGGTCCCCCTTCTGATAGCGACCATAGATCGCCCGAAAATACTCCCACCGCGCCTTGTTGCTCACCCTAACCCTCCTCTTCCTTCTCGCCCGCTGGGGTTACATCTTAAATGGCGCGATCACTCCTCCCAGGGTTACATTTTAGATGGCGCGATACGGCCGATTGCATTCGGGAGCAGCCGAGTGTATGTTGTTGGTCGGGCGGGAGTCCAGAATGGAAATTCCGGGAAGCTAGTCTAAATAGTGAGTAGTTGATTATAAATTGTAAGTCAGTGCTGTCCCATTAAAAGTCGAACAGGCTCAATTGGATGCCTAGATCGACGAAGGGAGATAGATCGTTGAAACTGGAAAAACCCTCTAAAATCGGGGTTTTTTCGAAAATCGTAACGCTGAAAATTTCCAGAATTTGATACAGACTCTTATCCAAACCGAGTTGCTTTTTGACGATGGCCACCAGGACATAAACCGAGAGGGCGACCCGAACCTGCGTCTTCACCGCATTCTCGGAAGTACCATAGAAAGCCTTGATGCGCGGGTGCTGTTTGATCCAGCGGAAAAACAATTCCATCTGCCAGCGCGCTCGATACAGTTCCGTGATGGTGCACGGAGAAGGACAAAGAGAAAGCTGTTGCGCAGGAAGGTCAGCCGCGACTCCTTCTCGGCGTCGAAATACACGATACGGCGCAGGGCCGCGGGGTAGCGTTGCGCCGTGCGAATTCCGGTGAGGCGAATGGTTTGATCGCAGCGCAGGCCCGTGGAGCGATCCACAGGACGCGAGGTGCGAAGGTAGAACTGCAGGTTCTTTTTGGCGCGGGCAACGAAAAAGGCACACGCTTGGGTGAACAAATAGAGGCGAGCGAAGTCCACGTAGCCGCGATCCATCAAGTAGAAGGCTCCCGGTTCGAGGACCAGTTGGTCCGAAAGGTTGACGTCGTGAATCTGCCCGCCGGTCACATAAACACTGGTCGGAATGCTGCCGCGCAGATCGAGCAAGGTGTGCAGTTTGACGGCACTTTTGCGGCGACGAAACTGGCCCCTGGGGAAGAGCGAGAGGCACAAATCGATGGTCGTGGAATCGAAGGCATACACACTCTCGCCCGGCTCCACCCCGAACGATTCGTTGCGATAGAGGTTGCGGGCGATGCCAATCAACACTTGAGCAAAGTCGGCATAAATCCGCCAGTCGCGAACCTCGTTGGCGTGAGCCAGCGTATTGCGAGAGACCTGTGCTCGGAAACCCATGTGATAGAGTTTGGGTTGTTGAGACCGGAGACAAGCTTCGATAGCGCGCAAGCTCCCGCGATAAGTGAGCTGAGCAAAGGCCAAACAGAGGAACTGGTCCCAACAAAAGAAGCCTTTGACATAACGATTGCCCTGATAGCGGTCGACACAATGCTGAAACTGATAGGTCGGGATGAAATCGAGCAATTCAGAAAAAACGGTTCGGCCAAGATTCATCGGCTGTCTCCAGAAGAGGGTGGAAAACAGCCGAATCGTGCCAAAAACCGAGAAAGAAATTGAAATCGAAGAAACTCATCTTGGCCCTAATCTAGAGTGCCTCAGGCACTTAAAACCACTGCCCCATTTTTCTTGGGACTGCGCAGATTTGCAATATATAATTTAGGATTTCGTGCGGCGCTGATACATTGGTCAGGGCTTGCGCGCCGTTGAGAAAGAATATGAACTTCCCGTTTGCAAAGTTGCACGGCCTGGGCAACCACCGACTGGTCGCGGAAGAGGGCGGCCTGCCGCGCTCGATTAGGAAGTTCTCGCGGGCGATTCTCGGCCGACACACGGGCATCGGCGCGGATGGACTTCTGGTGATAAGGCCATCCCGGGACTCGAGCCACACGGCCCAACTGCCGATCTTTGATGAGGATGGCAGCGAAGCGGAGACCCCCGGGAACGGCCTTCGTTGCGCTGGAGCGTTTCTAGCGGACCTGCTGCCGATCAAGAATACTCTTCTGATCGAGACGCCGGAAGGTTTGAAGTCCCTCGAGAAGGTGAAAGAGGCCAAGGGGACGTGGCTGATTCGCGCTGGGGTGGGAGCGCCCATTTTGGAGCCTGCCAAGATACCATTCAAAGGGAGTCCGCGTCCGCGCCTGTCACGGCTTACGAACTGCACACTCAGCAAGGCCCGCTATTCGTAACGATGACCTCAATGGGCAATTCGCACTGCTTGACTTTCGGGGATAGCCCGTTGAACGATTGGGAGGAGTTGGGGCGCGAAATCGAGATGAATCCGCCTTTCCCGAATCGCACCAATGTAGAGTTTGTGATGGTGATCTCGCAAAGCGACATCGCGGTGCCTTTCTGGGAACGCGGGGGAGCCATACTTTGTCCTCAGGCACCCGCTCCTGCGCTGCGAGCGTGGCGAGCACCTTCAACGGCCTGACCGAGAGGCGCGTTCGCGTGCGCACCGAAGCCGGGGCGCTCGAGGTGGCTTGGCTGGAGGCTGGAGAAGTCACCCTGACCGGACCGGTTGAGAGAGTCGGCCGAAGCACCTACGATTATGGAGATAAGCCATGACTTCGCGTGAAAGAGTTCTCAACGCCTGCGCACATCGCCAGCCTGATCGAGTGGCGATTGATTTTTCGGGCCATCCGTCCTCAGGTATTGCGGCCATCGCCTACGCCAAGCTGCGAGACTATCTGGGCCTACCCAAGCGAACAATTCGCGTCTACGATCCGATTCAACAACTGGCGATTGTCGATGAGGACGTTCTTGAGAGATTCGGAATCGATGTCCTGGATCTCGGGCGCGGCTTCGCCCTCGACGATTCATCCTGGGCGGATTGGATTCTACCGGACGGTACTCCCTGCAAGATGCCGACGTGGGCGTTGCCTGAAAAGGCAGAGGAACGATGGGTGTTTCGCTCGAAGAACGGCCGGGTGATTGCTCACATGCCCGAGGGCGCGCTTTATTTCGAACAAACGTACTTTCCGTTCTCCGACGAGAAAGGGCCGGCCACCATCCGCGAGGCAATGCAAGAATCGATGTGGAACGCCGTCGGAGGTCCACCCGGCCCCTGGGTGAATCAGGAACAGTTGGGCGAGGGCGCGAAACGGCTGCGACAAAAGACGGATAGGGCCATTCTGGGCGGCTTCGGCGGCAATCTGCTCGAGACCGGGCAGTTCCTGTATCGCAACGACAACTTCTTTATGCTCCTGGCGGGCGAACCCGCCAAGGCGCACAAGTTCCTGGACGATCTTGTGGAAATTCATCTCGCCAACCTGAACAAATACCTGGCCTCGGTCGGAGACTCTATCGACATCATCAAGTTTGGCGACGACTTAGGAATGCAGAGCGGCCCTCAAGTTTCGCCCAAGATGTATCGCGAGTTCTTCAAGCCGCGCCACAAGCTGATGTGGACTCGCGCCAAGCAGCTAGCCAACGTCATCGTCATGCTGCATTGTTGCGGCGGGGTGAGGGAACTGCTGCCGGATTTGATCGATGCCGGGCTGGACGCCATCAATCCCGTTCAGATTTCGTGTGCGGGCATGAATGCGGCAGAACTCAAGGCTGAGTTCGGGAAGGAAATGGTTTTCTGGGGCGGCGGTTGCGATACCCAAACCATCCTGCCCAACGCCACGCCCGAGGAAGTGCGCCGCCACGTCAGGGAACAGGTGCGAGTCCTAAGCCCAGGCGGCGGATTCGTCTTTCAGCAGGTTCACAATATCCTTAGCTACGTCCCCCCGGAAAACGTCGTGGCCATGTTCGAGGCGGCCAGGGAGATCGGGTGAACATCATGCTGTCAGCCGTCGGCTATCAGCTCTCAGCAAGCGATTCGCGCGATGCGCATGGCTGTTCGGTGGGGGTCATCGATGAGGTTGCCAGATTAGGATGTTCCTGTTTTTTGTTCACGCGGTCAACCGATCTCCTGATCACCCGGTCCGTTGTTCCGGGCCGAATGTAGAGGTAAATCTCGCTGATGAGCTAGTTCTCTATGGTGACTTCCACAACTTCGGCCGGCCGCCAGCCGGGAACTTGAAAGTCGTGTGAGACGATGCGCGCTCCCGAACAAAGCTCCCGCTTGAGCGTAGGGCGTAGGCGTTCATTGACGGCTGTCAGGAGGTAGAGAGTCACCACAGTGGCCGGGCGGACATTGGCCTTTAACATGTTCTCGTGGATGATCTGGGCGCGGCCCTGCAAGCCGAGTTTTCGGACGCGTTCCGAAGATTTTTGATTGAGGTCGGAATCAAGCTCGACGCCCACGGCGTGGGCGCTGAATTTCTGCGCCGCCATGGTGACGATATGGCCGTCTCCCGAACCCAGGTCATAGTCCACGTCCTCGGGTTGGACTTTGGCAACTTCCAACATCTTCCGCACCACCGCCCGAGGCGTGGGCACGTACGGAACAATGTGCTCCAGATACTTGTCGGCATCGCTTTTGGGCGGGTGAAATAGGTATGGATTGGGTTGTTGTCGCCCGACGGAAGAGAGGCAAGGCAGGAACAACGGCCGCGCGCCAACCGCAGTGACAGATAAGGTCAATAACGCATTAGAACCGACAATGGAAGACCGATGACCGGCAACGGACCTCGCGAGACTGAGCACAGACGACGCACCTTCGTTGGCTTCGGCTTCGGCCCCATCCAAGCAGGACTGTTTCTTTTCGAGGCTTTCCGGTCCGGGAGTTTCGGCCACCTAGTAGCTGCCGAAGTGGCACCGGATATCGTGGAGGCTGTGCGGAGGGCGCGACGCCGTTTTTCGGTGAACATCGCCCATCCGGATCGCATCGAGCGCGAGGAAATTGCAGGTGTTGAAATCGAAGATCCTTCCTCTCGATCTGACCAGGACCGATTGTTGGCAGCGATCGCAGAAGCGGAGGAGATTGCCACTGCGGTTCCCAGCGTGGAATTCTACGCTTCGCCCAGTCCGGGCAGCATCCATCGGCTCCTGGCCCGTGGCCTGCGGCGCAAGGCAGCTACGCAGGGCCACACGGCAATCGTGTACGCGGCTGAAAACCACAATCACGCAGCAGAGATTTTGGAGGCGAGAGTTCTCGAGGAGGTTCCAGAAAACGAGAAAGAGCGTGTCTCGCGTCGTGTTCGATTCCTGAACACAGTGATCGGAAAAATGAGTGGCGTGGTCTCCGACCCAGTCGCGATCCAGCGGCAAGGCCTGGCCCCGGTAACTCCCGGCAGCCAGTGTGCCTTTCTGGTCGAAGCGTTTAACCACATCCTCATCTCACGGATTCGATTTCCGGCAGGCGGCGCGCCGCCTTTTCAGCGCGGCATAACGGTCTTTGAAGAGAAGGACGATCTGTTGCCTTTCGAGGAGGCCAAGCTCTACGGGCACAACTCCACCCATGCGCTCGCCGCCTACCTCGGCGCTATGCGCGGCGTGCAGCGCATTGCGGATCTTAGGAGATACCCTGATATCCTTTCCTTCCTCCGCTCCGCCTTCATCCAAGAATCCGGAGAAGCCTTGGTTCGCAAGCACGGAGGCCAGGACCGGCTCTTCACTCACGAAGGGTATCGCCAATACGCGGATGACCTTCTTGCGCGCATGGTTAATCCTTTCCTTAACGATATAGCGTCGAGAGGGTGGGGCGCGATCCGCAGCGAAAACTCGGCTGGGACGACCGGCTTGTGGGAACCGTCCGAGTGGCGTTGCAGCAGGGAATCGGCCCGCCCCGCTATGCATTTGGCGCCGCGGCTGCGCTGGCTATGCTCGATCGTAATACTCCTGAGAATAATCTCCCGGTGGCAAACTCGCTGGACCCATTGTGGCAAATGGCCTCTCCGGATAAACTGGAAAAAGAGACCGTCATCGGGTTGATCGAAGCAGGCCGCAACCGGCTCCGGCAATGGCGGGCTTCGGGCTTTCAGAATCTCGAGGCGTTGTTTCCGACATAGCCGGGTGAAGGTCTCCGGAGAGGGGCTGAGTCGCATTGATTTGGCATTATTTCATCGAAGGCCCCTGGATCGTCTTCTGCGGGTACTGGGCGGCGGGCACGCTGAAGACGCGCAAGGCGGTGTCCACAGAGTCCTTTGACACGCGTGCGCGCCACGTTTTTCTGGTAATCCCCGGCTTCGTCCTGCTCTTCGGCGGCTTCATCGACGTGGGTGCGCTTGGTGAGCGCGTTTTCTATCGCACCTACGCGACCGCGGTCACGGGAGTCGCACTCACTTGGATAGGCATCGGTCTTGCCCTGTGGGCCCGCTGGCACCTCGGACAGTATTAGAGCGGCGGAATCACCCTCAAACAGGAACACAAACTCATCCGCACTGGCCTCTACGCTCATTTCCGGCACCCGATTTATGCCGGGATTATTCTCGCCGCGGTAGGCGGAGCTTTGGCGATTGACAAGTGGCGACGTGTTGCGGGAGTCGCTCCCATCATCCTTGCGTACTGGATCAAGGGAACCAAAGAAGAGTCCGTTCTAGCCGCGCGGTTCGGGGACGATTTCAGGGAACGCTGCCGCAGCACCAGCCGCAAGACGTGGGGCGGCCGGAGCCGAATGCCGTGCGCACGCCGATTTCGGGCACTCGCCCGCTGGTGACGTAAGCCATGACGCCGCAAATGCTGATGCAAGCGAGCAATAGCGCCAATCCGGCGAAGAGGCCGAACAGAAGCAAAAGGAATCGCTGCTCGGAGAGCGACCGGCTGGCGGGCTGCTGCAGGGTGCAAATCTCGTAGAGAACTTGATCGTCCGTCGCGCCGCCCGCTTCCCGCTGCAGCGGCTCGAGCAGATTCAGGAAAGGGATTTTGGCCTGGACGACGATCGACATGAACTCGGACCAGCGAGGCAGAAAGTCGTCGGGGACCTGGGCGGAGGGATAATAGAACTGATTGCGCACATGGGCTTGATCATCGCCGGCAAGCCCCCAGTACCGCACATGGCCCACCACGCCACGACTTCGTAGGGGTTGATGCAATCATAGAAAGCCTCGCCCTGAAGGCCAATGCATGGCATATCCGGCATCCAGAGGTACTTCACAATAGGGTCCTGACTGCCGAAGGCGTGTTTCGCCATCACTTGATCAATCAGGATTTAGCTCTGCGGCGCCCGCAATCTGGGGTCAAGTTGGTGCGCTTTCTTGAACTCGGACTTTGCACGTTCGCGCAAGCCTTGGCGCAACAACATCAGTCCGAGATTATAATGTGCTTCGGCGAAGTCGCCTTTTAATCTAATCGCTTCCTCGAAGTTACCAATGGCTGCCTCCAAACCGCCTTTGCCTGCTAACAAGCTTCCTATATTGTTGTAGGCGGTGGGATTGTTAGGTTCGAGTGCCGTGGCTTTTTCAAATTCCTTTAGTGCGGCCTCTGGGTTCCCCGCTTTCGCCAGCGCCACACCGAGGTGGTTGTGCGCTTCAACCGAGTCCGGCTGGTACATTACGGCTTGCTGAAACTCGCGGATAGCCACTTCCAGCTTCCCTGAATTCATCGCCTCCAACCCTTGACCTATATGCAGGACGGTTTGGGAATGGCTGAGTCTTTGCGTGCGTACGGCTTCTTCCAGTCTCGCTTGGATCTGGAACTGTTGCGCGGCCGCCTTAGGATCTCCCTTTTTCATTAACAGCCGGGCGAGAGCATAGTGCGTCTCCGGGGAAGCAGGTTCGAGCTCAACACTCTTTTCCACTTCGGCAATCCCCCGGTCCAGTTCACCTGCCTTTACCAAAGCTGAACCTAACCGGTAATGGTACTTCGCCTCGCCAGGCCTGGCGTGCACGGCCGCCTCCAACTCCGGAATCGCACGGTCGAACTCCGACATCATCAAGTAAATGATCCCGAGGTTGTAATGGGCGTCCACATAGGTGGGGTTCAACCGCAGCGCTTTTTGAAATTGCGGGACCGCCTCTTCCAGTCGCCCGCCTTCAGCCAGAGCAGCGCCTAAGCCGTTGTACGCCTCCGGCATATCCGCACTGAGCTTGATAGTTTTTTGAAATTCAGCCAGAGCGTTTTGCCGATTGTCGTTGTTCAGGAGTGCCAGGCCGAGATGAAAGTGGGCCTCGGACGCATTCGGAGCCCAACGAACTGCGGCTCGGAGCTCCTCGATTCCGGCACTCGTCTCGTTCTCGGATAGAAGTGCCAAGCCCAATTCTGTGTGCGCCTCGGCATAGTCCGGTCTCAGTTTGACGGCCTTCCTCAGCTCTTCCATGCCCTCTGTTGCTTCGCCTTTGCCCACAAGACCACGACCCAGATTATAGCGTGCTTCCGCATAATCTGGCCTGAGGCGTAGTGCGCGCTGGAACGCGGCCACCGCATCGTCCAGCTTCCCGGAGCGGGCGAGCGCCACGCCGAGGTTATTCCAGGCCTCCGCAAACTCGGGACTGAGGTCCACAACCTTGCGGAAAGCAGCTACCGCAGGCTCCTGCTGGTTGTTGGCAGCGAGTGCCAGGCCCAAGCGGAATTGGGTCTGGCTCGACGATGGATTCAACTCGACGGCGGCCCGGAGTTCGCTGACCGCGTCGTCCGCATGGCCCTGTTTGAGCAAGACTAGCCCCAAGTTAGAGCGCGCTTCCGCGTAGCGGGGAGCCAAGCGCAAGGCGGCTTCGAACTCTTCACGCGCCGCCTCAAGATTGCCCTTTCCCACCCAAGCCAGGCCGAGATCATCGTGAGTCTCTGCCACATTCGGGTCCAGGCGGAGCGCCGCGTTCAACTCCTCAATGGCTCGGTCGAGCTGGTAAGATTCCAGGTAGCGATGGCCCAACTGTTGGTGGCTTATGGCGTCAGCGGGATGTTGCTGTGCCCATCCGCAGGAGCAGGAAGCAAGGGCCAGAAGCGTGCTGAGCAACAGCAATCGTGTCATTCGAGTATACGAGTCAGGCAGATCTCCCGGCATTTCGGAGGTATTCCGGGTGCCGGATCCTGAGCATATGCGGCTCGAATGGTCCACTCATCGCAAAGGGACCTCGAGAATACGCCCTCTTGCAGGGGTGGTGTCTAAAACCTGCTCTTGTCGATCTACTGGAGCCACTGGCGTGTTTGTCAACTGAAGTTCTCTGGCCGTTGACTCGCGGGCCAGAAGTTTCGGGGGGATCAGAATCACCTTCGGCTCACGACGGCCGGAAGAGTCCATGAGTCTCATCAACAATTCCGCAGATTGCTGTCCCATCGAGCGGCTGCTCTGATCAATGGTGGAGAGGGGAACTCGGAGAAAGTCGGAATACTGGACATTACCAATGCCCATGACGGCTATGTCTTCCGGCACCCTTAACCCCGCGTCCAGTATGGCCTTAATAGCGTATGCCCCGACGGGGTCTTTGTAACAAAAAACACTGTCTGGGCGAGGACTCAGGCTTAGTAGTTTTTTCATCGCATCGTAGCCGGTGCCATCGCCATAGGAGCCGCTGACGATATAGCTACTCGGCACCTGGATCCCTCGACGCTCCAAAGCTTTCTGGTAGCCCTCCAGCCGGCCAATCCCGGTCTCAATCTCGGGGCCGCGGATGTGCGCAATCATTCGGCAACCACGCTCGATCAGGTGCTCGGTTGCCATGACTCCGAGATCCGTCTGTTTCCACCCGACGTAGGGGGCATCTATATCTCGAATTCTCCTTTCCACCATGACGAACGGAACTCCACTACCTCTTACTCGCTCGAAGAGCTCCGTTTCTCCGGTTCGCTGGCGCGAGGCGATGATGAGACCGTCCACTCTGCGAGCGACCAGGGTCTCAATCTCCTCCTTTTCGACCGCCTCATCGCCATCGGTATTCGATATCAACAGATGGTAGCCCTTTGGGCGAATGGCCAGCGCGACTCCCTTAGCTATTTCCGCGAAAAACGAGTGCATAAGATCGGGGATCACCAGTCCAATAATCCAGGTGCGCTTCGTAACCAGACTTTGAGCGATCCAATTGGGCCGATAGTTCAGCTCTTTAACTCGTTTCATCACCCGTCTTCTTGTCGCCCGGCTAATGTCGGCATGCCCCCGCAAGACCTTCGAAACAGTGACGGCGGACACGCCGAGATCTTTGGCGATGTCTTTCATTCGAACCGGCTTGACGACCCCCGCTCGTCGAGACATGGATTTCCACTCCCCTCTACCGAACTGTGGCCGCGTACTCGCTTACGTTTATGACCTTCCCCAACACAGTCCCGCTCGCTCTGTTTCTTGGCATCAGATACAGACTTCCCACGTGACCCTGATCTCATTATCTCATGGTGACGAGGTTTTGGTCGACAGAGAAAGTTCGCCACGTATGTATTGGCCGAGCTTCCGTAGTGTCTTCACATCTATGTCGCGGAGTCGGCCGACATAGTTCGGGCTCACATCCAGGTCAAACAGATTACCGTATTTCACGGCATCCAGGTAGTCCGCGTAGATCTTCTCCGCAGGAAGGCAAAGATTGTCATATTTGGGCAACGAGTAGAACCATATGGCGCCACCTTCGTGCGGGTAGGGCAGGATGGGATAACAGAACTCAGCAAGCAAGTATCCCGTGTACCCGACATTATCGCTGTTGTACCCCGCGCCTGATGTATCATATAGGCCCGATGCATGGCCGAGGCCCAATTGCAATCGGGGTTCGCCAAGACGGATGCGGCCGGCGGCGTCGCCGTGGTTGTAGCCTGGAAAGCACTCAGGCTGGAACTGGTAGACGAACCGATCCGTGTCGGCGTGACTCAGGCCGCCGTCGCCCTGCGCATGATCCAACCAGAGGAACTCAACAGGGCCATAGTGGGTCAGCAGTTCTTTCAGTTGGGCCTTCTCAACTTCGGGGTTCGGCCCCGAGCTATGCCCCGGGACCGAGCCAGGCCAGGTCCAATCACCCTCAGAATAATAGAGCGCCAGTTTGAGGCCGTATTTGTCGCACGACTGGTGGAGTTTGGCGAGCACATCGATTCCCAGCGGGCTGTTGGTCACCTTCAGGTTCGTGGTCTTCGTGTTCCACAGACAAAACCCATCGTGGTGCTTGGTGAGGAACAGGATGTATTTCATCCCCGCGTCCTTCGCAACCTCGCACCACTGGTCTGTGTCGCAACCGGTGGCCTTAAAGAAATCCGGACCATGCGGTTCGGGCGTCCATTCCTTGCCCGAGAAGGTGCTGAATGACCAGCAGATCCACATGCCAAAGCGTAGGTTTTTTACTTGCTGGACTCGTTTCACGCTGACCGGAGGGACAATGCCCTGGGTATCCGCCGCGTATACAGTGTGCTGTGGCTGCACGAGGTTGGCAGAATGGAAATGGCGGAATAACATACTAGAGCACGCGCCGAGCAGGAGCCCGGTTGCGAGAACCGACAACCAAGATTGTTTACTTAGTTGCATGATTGATTTTTCCTCTTGCCTCTAGGATTATCTCCCGAGGTGCGGACAAGAAGCGCGCCACGATGCCGACCGTGCTGGTTGCTGACCGTGTGAGATCCACCAGCGTTGGGAGACTACGCCTGTTTCTGCCCCGCAATCTCGCGGAAAACGCTTAACAGCGCCATGCCACGCTCGATGTTGTCCGCCTCACAGACTACCTTAAGCGGCACCAGTTCACCAGCCTTCAAAACGGCTTCGCAGAAAGCGACCTGTGCCTTCCTGTCGCTCGTATCCAGCTCAGTGGAAACATCCGGACACTTGTAAAACTTCACCCCGCTCCCGGCGAAAAGCTTGGCCGCGGCCACAATGTCGTCCTTGGGTCCTACCTCCAGTAATTCAAGTCCTGGAATAGTCGCGATATCCGTAAAGATGGCGTTGGTGTCGCCGCAACTGTGCCAGTGGATAGATTTGAATTGTTCCCCGTAGCGCTTGTGCATCGGTAGGATGAGGCTTCGGTACACCTTCGGCGGCACTGTGAATCTCGTATCAATGTCGTCGTCGCCGATATTGAAGCGACCGTATTTTTTGCTGTGGAGTTTCTCCCAACCCTTAGCCCATGCTTTATGGAATTCGAAAGCAATTTCCATTAATTCCTTGACGAAACCAGGGTCCGTCATCTGCTCCATGAATACGTTTTCCTGGCCACGCAACCCGGTGGCAGTCTGGTATGGCCCCTGCACGGATTTGCGAATACCAACCTCCAGACGGCCTTTCAGCTCTCCCCTGATTCGGTGGTAATCATCAATCAGGCGAGGCATGAAACCGTCCTTGGAGAAATCCGGTATGGCTAATTTCTTTAGGTCATCGCGCGTCTGAACGATCGGCAGGCCGTACGAGGGGGTCTCGCCCGGAGTCCAGCGCGGCCTGATCCCGAACATTGAATACTCCAGCGAATGGCAAGCATAGTCCATTTCGTAGACGCCGATGAAGGGTGAATCGTCCGGGATATGTTCGCGGTGCCATAGGCGATACTCAAGGGTCTTCTCGAAGTTAAAATCCCGGTCCTGGAAGAACCGCTCCAGATCGTATTCCAGCGCTTTCGCAATGGCGGGAAGTGTCGGTTGAAGCTCAAATGCCACGGCGCGGCCCGGCTTAATGTTGTCGACGTAAATGGTATTGAACCGGGTGAACTCGTCGCGGATGACGTTTTCCTCCGTGTTCAAGATGCCCACAGCCTTTTCAATCAGCGATTCGAGCCTGTCACCGAATGCCATGCTAAACATCTCCGTACTATTTCCTGGGGGGCCAGAGGCGGAATTCCTCGATCACCAATAGGTTGTTAACAGGATCAGCCTTAAGAACGTTCAGTCGCACATAACGCGCTATTACGGGTGAAAAAACGACCGTTTTTTGAATGCCGATGGTAGTTCCGCGCAGCGCCACCTTCCACTCATTTCCGTATTTGTATTCGATGGCGAACTGCTTGATCGGGAAAGAAGGGAAAGAAAACCGCTCGCAAATCTCGGCAACCCCGATTTTCTCCTCCCGGCCAAGATCCACTTCCAGCCAGCCGCTGCGCGCGCCGGGAGTCGCGGCCCAGAAACTCGTGTCGTCGTTGTCCACTGCTTTGCTTGCATCGTATTCACTTCGCCAGACACTCGAGGCTGTAGCAGGCTTTCCTGTGGACAAGGATGGGGGGCGCGGCTTCGGAGGATTCTGGATCATCTCCCCGACACGCCGCAACGTCGCTACATCGACCTTCCGCAATTGCCCGGCGCGATTTGGCGAGATACCTAACTCGAAGAATAGGCCGTACTTCATGGCCCCGAGATAAGTCGCATAGAGATCCTGCGCCGAGCGGCAATTGTCTCCGGCCGCTGGATCATAGAACCACAGGGGTTCCGGTTCGGCTATCATCGGCTGCAAAATCTCGGCTATGAGGTACCCTTTATACGAGGGGTCCCATTTTTCGGCGGGGATTGGGTTATTGCCCATGTACGGACACACGACCTTATGGCGATCCATCGGAGCGGGGCGCCCGTCCTCGCCGATCTGCAGGTCCCCTGCAGCTTGCCCGCAATTGAAGCCGACCAAGCATCTGGGCTGAAACCTCTTGATCCACTTCACGGTCTCTTGGTGGCTCAACCCGCCGTCGCCAATGGCGTTGTCTATCCACATGTACTCGATGGGACCGTAACGAGTGAGCAATTCCTTCAATTGTGCCTTCTTCATCTGGGGATTGATGCCGTTGTGGTACGCTTGTCCCTCAATTGCCCCCGGCCAGCGCCATTCGCTTTCCGAATAATACAACGCCAGTTTGATGCCGTATTTATCGCAGGATTTCCGCATCTTTGCCAAGACATCAACGCCCAAAGGACTCTTGGTGACCTTGCGATCCGACGTGTCGGTGTCCCATAGGCAGAAGCCGTCGTGGTGTTTTGTCAAAAAACATATCACTCCCATCCCTGCTTCCTTCGCTGTCCGTGCCCACTGATCCGTGTCGCAGCCGCTGGGGTTAAAGAGGGAAATATCTTTCACATTCGGTGTCCATTGTTTTCCTGAAAAACAGCAGAATGACCAGCACAGGTACATGCCCCATTTGAGGTCCCTGAACTCCCTCATCCGCTTGTCCATGTCGACAGAACTCGTGGTGGTAGCAGGTTCATCCGCCGCAACGGCAACGGCCCCCAGGCATCCAACCGTAAGAAGCGTTACTAAGAGGTGCCTGCGGAAGCCAGACGAGACCGCATGTAGCTTTATGGCTCGGGCCAGTCCATTCGCAAATATGATTGTCTGCATCTTTAGTCCTTTCCGCGGGGTTGGCGGCTGCTGCTCAGTTCCACCGCCTCGTCTGGCGTGGTGCCTCGTCCGCGTAGCACTCCCGTAAGATTGATTTCCGATACAGTTACCGAAAAAGCCGCTCTAGCTTATTGGATTAATTAGTGTAATGTCAAGCACATTGAAAGAGTGACCGTCACTTCCCGTGAATCTACGGAGTACCCAGACCGCAGACCGTAGAAGAGGCAAAAAGTCTCACTGAGAGCGAAGAAAATAAGTGTCAACGCCGGAACAAATTTCTTGACAACCGGTGGAGAGCATAGTATATATGCTGAGTTTTCGCAAAAGTTAACGATTTCGCTCGAGTCGAAACAATATAAGGAGGAATCGATGTCACGCAGGCTCATTATGCTGCTATTCATGTCAGCAGTCGTCGTGGTTCTGCTCCACGCAGATCCACACCTGCTGTGGGCTCAGACTTCGTTCGGCACAATCCTCGGTAGCGTCAGCGACCCGACGCAAGCTGCAGTGCCCGAAGCGAAAGTCACTATAACTAACGCGCAAACTGGGGTCGGTCGCGAGATGGTCACAAGTGCATCCGGGGACTATCGGTTCGATTCGCTTCTGCCCGGAGTCTACAACATCAAAGCGGAAAGCCAGGGCTTTCAGCCTACCGAGGTTACTGGCGTGGTCCTGCAGGTCAATCAAATTGCCACGGTCAATGTGCAGTTGACGATCGGGGCGGTTTCGCAGACGGTTAAAGTCACCGCCACGGCGCCGCTGCTGGATACGGCAACGGCCACCGTGGGCACGGATGTCAACAACACCAGCGTGGTTACGCTTCCCCTGAACGGCAGAAGTTACACCGATCTGGTCTTGCTGACTCCTGGGGCGGTTCCTCGAGCGGCGACGTTTGCCATCTCTGGCGGACACGATTGGGCCGTGAGCGGTAACATGCCTGACCAAACGAACTTCACGCTCGACGGCACAAACAACAATGAGGTCTTCTTTAGATCATTCGCCAGTCAACCCTCGATCGACGCCATTCAGGAGTTCAAGGTTCAAACCAACATGACCTCCGCAGAGTATGGCCAAAGCGGCGGAGCGAATGTGAGTGTGGCCTTGAAGGCCGGGACAAATCAATTGCATGGTTCAGCTTTTGAATTCGTACGCAACGACCTATTTGACGCCAACGAATTCTTCAGGAACTACTCGAACCTGTCGAAACCCGCGTTCCGGCAGAACCAGTGGGGATTCGTACTCGGAGGGCCCGTTTACATTCCCAAGATCTACGACGGACGCGACAAGTTCTTCTTCATGGTCAACTACGAGGGATTTAAAATCCGTGAACCTGAGACAAGTTATGCCACGCTGCCGACTATGAATGAG
>Ga0326728_10010226_pt1 | contig 22087 bp, 24 predicted proteins | sample MB3enrmetagenome_FD_207602 | JGI IMG/M metagenome (GOLD analysis project Ga0326728, IMG submission 207602) | Lab enriched peat soil microbial communities from McLean, Ithaca, NY, United States - MB31MN | ecosystem: Environmental > Terrestrial > Soil > Wetlands > Peat | place: USA: New York... | reverse complement strand
CGGGCAGAGCAACCCGGTCTTCGGGGGCACGATCAGCGGCCTGCAAGACGGGGACAACATCACGGCCACTTACAGTTGCAGCGCCACGAGCAACAGTCCGGTGGGGAGCTATGCCATTGTGCCCAGCTTGGTGGATCCGGGCAACCGGCAGACCAACTACACCGTCAGCCTGACCAACGGCACCCTAGTCATCACCATGGCGGCCCCGTTGTTGAGCTGGACCCCGCCCCCGGCCATCAGTTATGGCACGGCCCTGAGTTCCAACCAACTGGACGCCACAGCCAACGTGCCGGGCAGCTTCGCCTACGGACCACCGGTGGGCACGGTGTTGAACGCGGGAACCAATGTTCTTTCGGTCGTATTCAGCCCGTCCGACACGATCGATTACAGCAGCGCCAGCGCCAGTGTGAGCCAGGTGGTGACGCCGGCGGCCTTGAGCGTGACGGCTTCCAACGCCAGCCGTGCTTACGGGCAGAGCAACCCGGTCTTCGGGGGCACGATCAGCGGCCTGCAAGACGGGGACAACATCACGGCCACTTACAGTTGCAGCGCCACGAGCAACAGTCCGGTGGGGAGCTATGCCATTGTGCCCAGCCTGGTGGATCCGGGCAACCGACGGACCAACTACACCGTCAGCCTGGTCAGTGGAACACTTACCGTATTCGCGCCGCCCGTCATCCAGACCGTGGGGCTATCCGGCAGTTCATTCACCTTCACCTGGAGTGCGACAAGCGCCCAAATGTATCAAATCCAGACGAAAACCAATCTGGATCAACCAGACTGGACTAATTTAGGTAGCGCCTTCACAGCCACCAACTCCACCATGACCACTTCGGAATCCATCGCCACGAACGCGCAACAGTTTTACCGTGTCGTACTCTTGCCGTAAGTTTTCATTTGGCGAATCCAGCCAGGATTGTTTAATTCGGCTTGGCCTCGGACCGATGTCCGCAAAAAAACAGACGGTCAAAAGACAGTATGCCAATCTGTTCCCGCTGCCAAAACCGAGATAATGACGCCAGGATGGTTTACGCCTCTTGTGGCTTCGCCATGTGGAACAGATTTTTGAGGCAATGGACTCCCAAGCAGCGGGAGAAGATCGAGCCTAACCCGACTTGGCGGATTCGGGGGTCAAGACGCGCAAGTACTTGAATTTCAACGACCGCATGTTTCAGGTCTTCACTACAGAACCATTGTCGCCCGGCGGCTTCGGGCTGGTGATTTTGGGCGGCGGCTGGGCCGGCGACTCCAGTTCGAGCCGTTGCAATAAGAGTTGGACATCGGTTTCTGGCTGCGTGTATCGGCTCAATTACGGATTCTGCCACCGCATTGAACCGAAAGTGGTCAAACTGCTGGATCCGGATGGTCGTCGGTTGTTCATTGCGCATTTCCAAGGTCTGATTGACAAAGCATTGCCAAGGACGGTGCCAAGCAAAGCCAAAGCCATTTTTGAATACTCCAACGACATCCGCTTGCCAGCGCTTTCCCTCAAGGAGATTTATTTGTCCACGAAATCCGTTGCGCCTTACGTCGCGCTGTGTGACCGGCTGTGATTCAGCCCCCTGGACTGCGAACATCTGGCGGAGATGGAAATGTCCCATTAACATTGGGACCATGCCCTCGTCTGGGCCGATTATGCGGGACCGCCCCGTTTACGCCAACTTAAGATGAAGGGCTTCGCCTGTCGGACGACGGCGTGCTACTGGCTGCAAGATTATCGAGCCGTGCGCAATCGGTAGAACCGGCGGCCGGATCCAGCCGCAGACTGGTCCACAAACACAAAGCGCGCGTTAGGAAGGGCGCTAGTCTCCAGCACCTGCCAGTGGATTAAATCCGTAGACATCTCCAGAAGATAGGCTTGGCCCGGGTGCCCCCTCAAGGCGATTCGAACCTGCCCGTCAGGCGACGCCGCCAGATGCTCGATTTCCACCTGCGCAGAGATAATATCCCCCTTGGAATTGGTGACAGACATGCTGGTCGGTGTGATGGTGGACTTCACGTTGACAGTCAACTCGCCACCAACGTTGGATTGTGCCGCGCTCATGGTATTTCTGGCCGGCGTCACCGCTAGGGCATCGCGTCCGCGCGACGTCACCGTCATGACGCCATTAACGAAGGTGATCGCGTAATCGGGACTCGTGGCACCGCTGACAACTATGGGGTATTTGCCCGGGGAACTCCTCGATGTGGCCGAGGTGGTGAGAGAAGCTGGAGTTGTCAATTTGGCGGCGGTGTCGCCATTGACAAAACCACTGTAACTAGCCGTGAGCGTCGGCACGTGCGAGCCTTCGGTCATCGTTTGGTTGTTGGCGGTAATCGTGAGGGGGGCTTTTGACACCGTAAGCGCGCCGTTGACATAAGAAATCGCGTAGTTGGGATCCACAGCGGCGCTGGCAGTGATTGGATAGACACCTGGAGGGCTGCCGGCAGTGGCTGTCGTGGTGACGCTGGGCGGAGTCGTCAGGCTGGCCGCGGTGTCTCCGTTGACAAAACCCGAATAGGCGACTGTCAAGGTCGGCAAGGCCGCGCCGTACGTCTTGCTTTGGTTGTTGGCGGTGATCGTAAGAGGGGCTTGCGATACCGTGAGCGCGCCATTGACATAAGAAATCGCGTAGTTGGGATCCACAGCGGAGCTGGCGGTAATGGAATAGACCTCCGCAGGACTGCTGGCAGTGGCCGTCGTGGTGACGCTGGGCGGAGTCGTCAGGTTGGCTGCGGTGTCTCCGTTGACAAAACCGGAATAAGCGACTGTCAAGGCCGGCAGGGCCGCGCCGTACGTCTTGCTTTGGTTGTTGGCGGTAATCGTGAGGGGCGCTTGCGACACCGTGAGCGCGCCGTTGACATAAGAAATCGCGTAGTTCGGATCCACGGCGGCGTTGGCGGTAATGGGATAGGCCCCCGCAGGACTGCTGGCAGTGACCGTCGTGGCAAGGGTGGGCGGAGTCGTCAGGCTGGCCGCAGTGTCCCCATTGGTAAAGCCAGCATAGCTGGCCGTCAACGCCGGCAGTCCGGTGCCGTACACCTTGTTCGTGTTATTAGCAATAATGGTTAAAGAAGCCGGCAGAACGCTCAACGTCACCGTACCGGTCGCCACATTATAATTGGAGGTATTCGCCGGCGTGAACGTCACTGAGAGCACGTGCGCGGTGCCTGCTGGCAACACCGTGCCGGCTGGCGGGTTATACACAAAGGATCCCGGAACATTGGCCGTTGCGTTCAACTGGCTCGGGCCGAGCGGCGTTCCATAACCGATGTTGGCTGGATTTGACCAAGTGATCACCGAGTTGGAAGACGGCGAACTTGGGACGGTATAACTGTAAGTGAGTTGGCCGAACCTGCCGCTGACGGAGTATTGGCTATTGCTGCTAGAGCCGCCGCCGGCGGTGACATTGAAACCGTTGGCCGAGTAGGACTGGGCGTGGATTAAAGGCGGTGAAAAGAGCAATCCGGCCATGATCATGCAAGATGTTCGGACGTAATTTTTCATTTTTAAAAGGTCGCACGGGCTTCTCTTGGTTTCATTCCATGAATCATTCCCATCAAGCCATAGAACGTCATCGGGGCGTTCGCGGCAGCGACGGTAGCGAGTTGATCAGCGAAGTGGCTGGCGGTCCCGTTGGAAACTTTGCGAATGGGTCGGGAGATGCCCCAATTGGCCAGAAAGAGCTCTGGGCCGCCGCCAGGCTGGAAGGTGAAAAAAGTCATTGTGGGCCTTGATCGTAAAGATACGTGACCTGCGCCTGTGTCAGCGTGCCGTTGTAAATCCGCACGTCATCAATGTCCCCGGCCCAGTATTCGCCATCGCCGCAGGCCCCTATCCAGACGGAGTTGGTGCAGGAATAGCCAAGCGCGTTCCAAGTTCCCTGGTTGTAAGCCTCTGTTTGTGAAGTGCTACCGTCCAAATAAAGCTTAACAACGGCGTTGGCTGATGTCCCGTTGGTAACAGTCATCACCACATGATGCCAATAAGTGTTGAGATAGGAGTTAATCGTGGCGCTGTCAACCTCGCTGATGCCGATCGTGCTGGCCTGGCCGAGCCAAACGCTGCCGGAGCTGTTTTGAATGAAGCAGATAATTCCACCCATTACGACCTCATCCTCAACGTTCATAATCCAGCCGTTGCCATAGGCAGAGCTTGATATTTTTGAGACGATGGTGTTGCCGTTGGCGTTGCTGGAAAGAATCCACGCACTCACGCTGAAATTAGCAAGGTTGTCAGCAAAGTTTGCCGTGTTCACATAGGCGCTGGTTCCGTTGAAAAACAGGGCCGACGTATTGTTGGAGCCAATGCCTGGAACCCACGAAGGTGTCGTTGACCCTGAAAACGTCCCCGTGTTGCCATTCCCGCTTGAATCCGTGGCACTCTTTCCTGAGTCGTCATCCAGTTTCCACCAAGCAAGAAGCGATGGAAACGTCGGCGGCGGGGTCGTGCTGACATATTCAATCATAATGATTCCGTTGGCTCCCCAACCGCCAATTGCCGAACTGACATCGCTTCCGCCGCCTCCGCCGCCATAGAGACCGCCGCAACCGGGAATGCCGCCGTTGTTGTGGCCGCCATTGCCCCCTCCTCCACCGCCGGAACCAAAGGCACTCCACTCCTGGCCATAACCGCCATAACCGCCGTAATAACCCCCCGAAGCGTCGCCGCCAGCCCCACCGCCGCCTCCTGCCACCCCGTTGGCACCTGCCACGCCGGATGACCCCCCGGCACCTCCACCGTTGCCAAAGGAATTTGTTCCTCCCGCGCCACCCGTTGTTCCCGATGGTGTCGCGCCCGATCCGCCGCCGCCGTTGCCGCCGCCACCGCCACCGGCAAAACTTGTCGTTCCATTGCCGCCCGTTGCGCCGTTGCCATAAGGGCCGGCCGCCCCGCCACCGCCACCGCCGGAATCGGAACCTGTTGCGCTGCCACCGCCCCCCCCGGCATATTTGACAGTTCCAACGTCATTAGCTGTGTTGCCAGCTGGCGCGCCGGATGAACTGGAAGGGCCTGCCGCGCCGCCTTTCGCGCCGCATGAAGAGGTGGCAACAGAGGTGCCATTGAACCAAGTATCACCACCCGCAGCATTGGCATACGACGCCAATGCCCCGGCTCCCCCCATGCCAACGTGAACATTCACAGAACCGTTGGGCGTCAAAGTGAGATTGTAAATTTGGGCAAAGTCTCCGCCGGCTCCCCCGGCCCCGCTATCGGTGGATGCGTTGCCGGAATTGCCGCCGCCACCACCGCCGATGCAGGCGATGGTGTTGTTGGCGCTGTTCCAATCTGAGGGCACGGTCCATGTCGTCTGATTGGTGGCAGTCAAGAAAATAATATTGGTGTAGGTTGTCCCCCCGGCTGAAACGGGCTGTTTCAAGACAACACCAGACCAAGCCTGGGCAAAACAGGTGGCGCAGGCGGCAAAAAAGAAAAAGAAGATTGTCTTTCTCATAATCCGGGGTTGGAGAGTTCCCATACAGCGTTGGTCCAGTTGGTGCCGAGCAAGGAGCCATGAAGGTGATACGGGCGAAGCGAGTTAGTCAATGGCCAGCCATTTGTCCAGCCGCCATTCGGCACGTTGCTGGCCAGCGAGAGGTAAAACGTCCTGGTGGTGTTGGTGTTGATGAGGTAGATATCCACCCAGTTGAAATTGGCGCTCAAGTTCTGCATGTTGGAAAGGCAGATGCTATTCGAGCACGTCACCCAGTAAACATTGGTAGCAAAGTTTACCTGCCAGTTCGTGTTTCCACCGCCTGTCATCATGCTCGACGTCAAGGCGTTGGTGCTCCATGAGAACGCAAGGTTGACGGACTGCACATTGGTCAGTCCCGCGCCGTTGCCACTGAAAGTGCCGCTTAAGGTCACACTGATTCCATTATTGGTCACCACAGCCCCGGACAATTGAGCCGTGGACACAATGCCCGTCAATTGCGTGGCTGGCAATGTTCCAAGCAAGTTGCTGGCGGTGCCGGCCATCATGGCATAGGGAACCGGCAAGATAGGCTGCAAGGGACTAAGCATCGCGAAGTTGGCCGCGCCGTTGGTGCGGACGCCGATCCCCACCCACAACGGATTGCCGGTAAAAATCCCGGCACCGAAGTTCAGCGTAACGGTAAACGTGCCGTCCGTAACCGGGACTGCGAGATTGGTGATGGTTGCGCCCACTTGCACGACCTCATTGCTGCTGCTGGAGAGCGAGAACGTAAAATCGTAAACGCCCGTGGCGAGGCCGCCGCTGTCGTCCAAAATCCCATCATAGTTAAACGCCGTGCCCTGGGCCCCGGCTTGCTGCAGGCTGCCGAGCAACGCCAACCCGACCAGGGTCACACGAGTGAAACTCACGAGCCGCGCCAAAGGATTACACATCTGAGTCTTCATAGGTCATTTTTTGCATTTATTCACGTCTTTCCGATTAACTCAAAACTTCCAACAGAACAATTACCAAAGCCTAAAACTGTGGCCCGAAAATGAGTATAGGCGTCCGAAAAGTGACCGTCAACAGAAAGTTATTCACAGCAGCAATTTCGGAAGGTGGGCCGTTTTCTGTCTGGCCAACGGAGGCCGGTAAAAATTTCAGCGCTTGCTCCGGTTTCTTCGACTTCCGGGTTGTGTTTAACCCTGGCAAGCGACAACGTTTCTCCCGTCCCCGTTTTGCTGCTTTTCTGCGGCCAGTCTGTCAAGGAACAACATCCCCAGGAATACCGACCCCCGAAAGCGCGCTACCCGCTATGAAACCACTTTTCCCACGGCAGGTCTTCCTCCAGGGCTAAATCCAAGTCGTGCGCCAAGGCTTGGGCAGCGGTGTCAACAGGGCCTCCTCCAGGATTTCCAGTTTCCTCAGAGCTTTCTCTTTGGCCGTTCCTTCCAACTGGATCGCTCGCGGGTGAAGTGCGCCAGGTGGCCGGCGGGCACCCAATCGCGCAAGTTGGGGGCAGGATCAACGGGGGTGTCATAATCGATATTGACGAATCGTACAGCCATATATTTGACTGACGTGCCCGCCTCTCGCCCTGTTCAATCATTTTAAAAAATCTTCGCCCTAAGTCCGACATGCTGTTAGGACGTCTGCATTAGGAATCGAGGCATATCGCATTAACTCACCTTGTACTTGAAGGTGAGAGGTTGCAAAGCCAACACGCCGAAGACCAGCACATTAGAATGATTTTGTCAGGCCGCACCTGCACCTGAATTTAGCCCGAAGACTGGCCTTGGTAAGTCCTACCAATATCAGCCTCCCGGGCGCAGAGGCGGATTGACCAGAGAGGCTAATGAACAACAACATAGTAACCGGGGGCATGCAGTTTCAGTTTTGGCTCGCACAGATGGGTGTGAGCCGCGCGGATGGCTATCGCTGGCGCAAGAAGAATATGGTCAAGACGAACCGCATAGGCAAGAGGCTGTTCATCTCTCAGCGGGCGATCGATGAGTTTTGGGCTCGTGTTGACGCACGTGAGTTTGAGGGGGAACTGTTCGGGTGCTGCGCCTCAAAAGGCGGCAACTGAGTTCAGCTTTTGAGCTTGCTGGGCGGAATGTCCTGGCCGCAAATGTCCATATTTCTTTCCGATCAGAACGCCTCCATCCCGATGGCATACCCACAGTGCGATCGTCATGTAATCGATTCCCGCCATGACGCAATGGCTGATGAAATAGTGCCGCAGATGATGGAACCCGAGGGTGTCGCAAAGCTCGCTGGCAAATTCCTCGTTCTTCCCATTTTTGATGTGCCACTGCTTCAAGGCCTCCCGGGCGTGCTCCCACTGTTTGCGGTAGCTGCTGATGTGCCCGCCGTCAGCCACCGGGAACATGTAATCGGTCGACGTGTCCCTGCGGTTGAACATGTCCTTGAGGTGAGCCTCCAGCTTCTCGTGAAAGTCAACGTCGCGGTCTTCAGCAGGCTTGCCTCCGCCGGCTTTCGCCAGGGCGCCTGGGAAGTGTAGGACGCGACGCTTCCAGATGACGTGGCTCCAGCGTTTCGCAATTGTTTCCTGCTCCCTGCCGCCAGTCAAAGCGAGCAAGTACACGTAATCAGAAAACGCCTGGCCGGTGGTCTGCTGGACCTCTGCGATGTGGCGCCGGCTCGAATCGATCATTTCTAACGCCTCGGGGTCGATGAGCCGGACATGGCGCAAAAAATCAAGTTCCTCAGGCTCAATGAGCCTTACGGGTTTGGGTTTCTCAGGCAGGTCCTCCCAAACCCAGTTCTCCGGGAATTTCGGCAACCAGCGTTCGACCACGGCCCAGGTCACTGCATGTTTGAGCGCAAGCACGTTCAGGTTGACGGTCCTTCCGCTGAGGGGCTCTTCGTCGGTGTCCTCAACGTCCATGCGCCAGGCAGCGAAGTCCTTAAGCAGTGTTCCATCGATGTCGGATAGAGGGCGCTTCCCGGCGTATTTGCTCCAGGCATTGAAAGAACCGTTTTCGTGCCGGCGCGTTTTCAGGCCTTTGAGTTTGAGTCGATCGCGGTCGTGCTTGTAGCCGGCGACGGCGTCGTCAATCGGGGAGGCCGGTGACCCTCGAGGAGTGCTGCCGTCCGTTAGTGCTCCATTTGCTTGATTTTGTGCTCCTTTGGCGGGGCGCTGGAGTGGAATGAACTTGCCTTCCCGAATTTTCGTTTTAAGGGCTTGCCACTCCTCGCCTGCTTGGGCTACGGTTTTGGCATGTTCGAGCGCCACACGGCCCCGCCAGCGTTGAGCGCGCACCTGGGCGTAATACACCCCGTTGCGCTCCCAGAGTCCGCGTACCCGGCGGTTCCGGCCATCGAACACTTTGTTGAACGCGTTGGGTATGCTCTTCTGCGTCTGGTTACGTTTGACAACGCAAAAGGAGCACAAATCAAGAACGAAATGCGGTTTTCCCTGGTGCCTCGGTAGCTCAGTTGGTCAGAGCAGCTGACTCTTAATCAGTTGGTCGTGGGTTCGAATCCCCCCCGGGGCACCACTTTCGCGGCCGTTGCCATCATCGCTCCCTTCTCTTGAGATTGCTGTGCGTGGCGGGTCAGGCGCCCCCGGCGGCGGGGGCGATCACCACCTCCAGCCCGCGCTGGCGCAGTTGGCCCACCAACTCCGCCGGCGCGCCCGCGTCGGTCACAATGACGTGAATGCGCTCCAATCCGCAGAGCGGCGAGAGCGAGCGCCGCCCGAACTTCGTGCTGTCAAAACAAAAAATCACCCGTTGCGCGGCGCGGATCATGGCCAGTTGGATTTCGATGAGCAATCCGTGGGAGTTGCTGACCCCCTCCAGGGTGATCCCGCCGGCGCTCATCACCGCCACGTCGGCGTGGATTCGCGAAAAGGCCTCGACCGCCAGCGGCCCCACCAGCACTCCCAGGCGCGGATAAATGACGCCCCCGGAAAGAACCAGTTCGACGCGATTGGCCGCCGCGAAGAGATTGGCCACCGGCAGCGAATTGGTGATGATCTGCGGCGACTTGGATTCCAGGTTCTTGGCGACATGATACGTGGTCGTGCCGGCATCAATGATCACGGTCTGGTTGGGTTGAATCAGTTCGGCGCAAGCGCGGCCGATGGCCTCCTTTTCCGCCATTTGATGGGTGTCGCGCGCGGTAAATGTAAATTCGTCGGAATGCGGGTTCACCAAACGCGCCCCGCCGTGAGTCCGGCGCAAGCCGCCAGCCGTTGCCAGCGCGGCTATGTCGCGCCGAACGGTGGAAACGGAAACTCCAGCCTCCAGCGCCAACTCTTCCAATGAGGCGAACTCGACGCGATTGAGGTATTCCTGGATTCGTTTTTGACGCGCTTCCGGCTGCATTTGACTTATTTTGGAACATTTTGAAACATTTTGCAAGAAAAATGTTGACAATTTTCATATTTCTTGCGAGATTTGCGTCAGAAGCATGGTTGCTATTGCGAACAACCCTCATCGGGCGGTGGTGGAACATCGGGTGCGACAGGCTGTCTATCAACGGCTTGGGAAACCATTGCCGCGTATGGCAATGGCCCCGAACCCGTTGGTGGTCAACGTCAGCGCCCGCCATTGCCATTTGACGGCGGAGGCGGTGGAAGCCCTTTTCGGCAAGGGGCATACATTGACCCCGTTCAAGTGGCTTTACCAGGAAGGGCAATTTGCCGCCAAAGAGACAGTCACGCTGATTGGCCCGCGCAGCCGGGTCATCTCGAATTTGCGCATTTTGGGGCCGTGCCGCAGTTTGAACCAGGTGGAACTGGCTTACACGGATGCCATCGCCTTGGGGTTTGACATTCCATTGCGCATTTCCGGGGACATCAAGGGCACCCGCGGTGGCATGTTGATGGGGCCGGAGGGGTTTTTCGAGATGCACGAGGGAGTCATCCGCGCCATGCGCCACGTCCACATGCATCCCAGCGACGGCGAGTTTTACGGCGTAAAGGCCGGCGAGCAAATGCGGCTGCGGACCGGCGGAGAGTGCGGCTTGGTGCTGGACAAAATGCTTGTGCGCATTGACCCCGGTTTCAAGCTGGAGGTCCACATTGACACCGACGAAGGCAATGCCTGCAATTTGCAACCGGACACGCCCTGCGAACTGATGAAATAAGCGATAAAAGTCAATAATAATTAAACAACAGGAGAGAACATGAGTCAAGAAGCGTTAGGCATGATCGAAACCCGGGGTTACGTCGGCAGCGTCGAGGCCAGCGACGCCATGGTCAAGGCCGCCAATGTCAGCCTCGTCAAGACGATTCCCATCGGTGGCGGTTTGATCACCGTCATCGCCACCGGCGACGTGGGCAGCGTCAAGGCGGCGGTGGACGCCGGCGCCAAGGCCGCCGGCAAGGTTGGCGAACTGATCAGTTCGCACATCCTGGCCCGCCCGCACGAGGACCTGCTGAGGGTCATTTTGGGCGAAACGGCGAAGAAATGAATTTGAACCTTCAACCCACACCATTTATGTCACAACAAGCACTCGGCATGATCGAAACAAAAGGGCTGTGCGCGCTGCTGGAAGCGGCGGACTGCGCGCTCAAGGCGGCCAACGTCCAATTTGTCGGCTGGAAGGAAATAGGCAGCGGCTACGTGACCGCTTTTTTCCGCGGCGACGTTGCGGCGGTCAAGGCCGCCACCGACGCGGGCGCGGCCGCCGCCGCGCAGGTGGGCAGCGTGGTCAGCGTGCAAGTCATTCCCCGTCCGCACGAGGGTCTGGCCACCTTGGGCAAATGGCTGCAATAGACGGGCCGTTGGATGAAAATCCTCGTCGCCAACCTGGGATCAACGTCGCTGAAATATCGTTTGTTCGATTTTTCCGGCGGCCAGGAGCGCCTGCTGGCGCGCGGCGGTGTTGAGCGCGTGACGGATTACGCGCCAGCCATCGAATCCTGCCTGGCCGAATTGCGCCAGGGCGGATGGATTGCGCGGGAAAGCGACTTGGCGGCGGTGGGTTTCAAGACGATCATGGCCCGCGGCATCAACGGCTGTGTGCGCGTTGATGAATCCGTGCTGCGGGCAATGGAGGACTGCAACACGGTCGCCCCGGCGCACAATCCGCCCTACATCACGGGCATACGCATGTTTGCCAGGCGGATGCCCGGCGTGCCGCTGGTGGCGCTGTTCGAGACGGCGTTTTATCAATGGGCGCCCGAGGCGGCGATGCGTTACGCCGTGCCGGAGGCTTGGCATCAGGCCGGCGTGCGGCGCTGGGGCTTTCACGGCGCCAGCCACAAATTCATCGCCGAGCGTTCCGCCGAATTGCTCTGCCGCGAGGACATCGCCGCGCGTGCGCGCCAACTTTACGTTGATGGCGGCACGAGTCCCGTCCGCCAGCCCGCCTTGCGTGTCGTCTCCTGTCACTTGGGCGGCAGTTCCTCGGTGACCGGCATTCACAACGGCGTTGCTATTGGCAACAGTATGGGACTCAGCCCGCAATCCGGTTTGCCCCAGAACAATCGTGTCGGCGACCTGGACGCGTTCGCGCTGCCTTTGCTCATGCGCACGAGCGGTTTGACCTTGGAGGAGGCGGAGCGGATCATGTGCAAGGAATCGGGCCTCAAGGCGCTGTCGGGCGGATACAACGATATCCGCGACATCCAGACGCAGGCGGCGCAAGGCAACGCCCGCGCCAAACTGGCGCTGGAGGTCTTCGTCCACAACGCCCGGCATTGGATAGGCTCCTTCCACCTGCAACTCAACGGCCTGGACGCGCTGGTCTTTACCGCCGGCATCGGCGAAAACGAGGCCGGCGTGAGGGAGGCGATTTGCCGCGACCTCGACCAATTGGGGATGGTCCTGGATGGCGCGCTCAACGCGCGAACCGCGGCGCGGGAGGCGGTCATCAGCGCGCCGGAATCACCTGTCAAGATCATTGTCATTCCCACCAACGAAGAACTCGTCGTGGCCCGCGAGGCGCGCCGGTTTTTGCAAACCCATTAACGTCATCATTGAACCCGTAACGAAAGAAAAACTATGCCACATCAAGCCATCGGACTACTGGAAACCCGCGGCCTCATCGCGCTGGTCGAAGGCACCGACGCCATGCTCAAGTCGGCCAACGTGGAGTTGATCGGCCCCATGCAGCAGGTCGGCAACGCCCTTGTCACCGCGGTCGTCGTCGGCGACGTCGCGGCGGTCAAAGCGGCGACCGACGCCGGCGCGCAGGCGATCAAGGCCAACAAAGGCGAACTGGTCAGCGTGCATGTCATCGCCCGGCCCCACGCGGACGTGGAAACGGTCCTGCCGCGCAAACCCCAAGCCAAATAATTATGTTCCTGGCGCGCGTCGAAGGGGCGGTCGTGGCGACCAAAAAGGACCCGTCCATGAACGGGCGCAAGCTGCTGTTGCTGCGCCCGCAACTGGTGGATGAAAAGGACCCCGCCCGTTTCCGTCCCGGAGTCAACACGATTGTCGCCGTGGACAGCGTCGGCGCCGGAGTGGGCGAGATGGTCTTATTCTGCCAGGGCAGCTCCGCCCGCCTGGCCCCCAATCTCAAGGATGCCCCCGTAGATGCCGTCATCATCGGCATTGTTGACTCGGTGGACGTGCTGGGCAAACAAATCTATAACGCCAGGACCTGACCCGTTATGTCAGCCGCATTGAACGAAGAGCTTATCCGCGAAGTCGTCGAAGAAGTTCTGGGCCGGCTCGGCCCGGCCACAGCGGGCGCACCGCCGGCGGCGCCCGCCGAAAAACCCGACTCTGGCCGCCCTCATGGCGGTGGCGGCCGGTGGGGCGTTTTCCAAGAGGCCGGCCCGGCGTGCGACGCGGCGGCGGCGGCTTTTGTCCAGTTGCAACAGGGCGGCGTGGCCGCGCGGCAAAAGGTGGTCCACATTGTCAAGAGCCTGGCCGAGGCCAATGCCGCCGAATGGGGCCGCATTGAATTGGAGGAAACCAAAATCGGGCGGCTCGACCATAAAATCGAGAAGCTGCAAATCATCAAAAGCGTTCCCGGTGTCGAGTGGCTCCGGCCCGATGGCTACAGCGGCGATCACGGCATCACGCTGGAGGAATACACGCCCTTCGGCGTCATCGGCGCGATCACTCCTTTGACTCATTCGATTCCCACGCTCAGCGGCAACATCATCAGCATGGTGGCGGCCGGCAACGCGGTCGTTTTCAACGCCCACCCCTCGGCCTCCCGTTGCGCGGCGTTGGCCATTGGCGCCTACAACCAGGCCATCGCGCGCGAAACGGGCATCGAGAACCTGTGTTGCATCATCGAGCATCCGAGCTTGGAATCCTTCAAGGCCCTGTGCGCCAGCGAACTCATCCGCCTGCTCTGCGTCACCGGCGGCCCCGGCGTGGTCAAGGCGGCCATGCAATCGGGCAAGCGCGCCGTCTGCGCCGGGCCGGGCAACCCGCCTGTGCTGGTGGACGACACCGCCTGCATGAAACGCGCTGCCCGCGCCATCATCCTGGGCGCGGCTTACGACAACAATTTGCTCTGCATCGGGGAAAAGGAGGTGTTCGTGCTCGAGAGCGTGGCGGACAAGCTGATGGCCGAAATGGAAAACAACGGCGCCCTCCGCCTCAATTCCGCCCAATTGGAGCGCCTGACCAAGGCGGCCTTCGTCTTCAAGGAAGGGCAGGGGGGCGGCTGCGCCGAACCTGTTGTCAACAAGGATTTCATCGGCAAGGACGCGTCCGTCCTCGCGCGGGCCGCGGGCGCCAGTGTGACGGACAAGACGCCGTTGCTTTTTGCCGAGACGGACCGGCGGCATCCCTTCGTCATGGAGGAACAGATGATGCCTTTTCTGCCGATTGTGCGCGTCAAGAGCGTGGAGGAGGGGATCGCGGCGGCGCGGGAGGCGGAGCACAATTACAAGCACACTTCGATCATCCACTCGCACAATATCGAGCACATGACGGCGATGGCGCGCGCGTTGGACACGACCCTGTTCATCAAGAACGGCCCCTGCATGGCCGGCCTGGGGATGGGCGGCGAAGGGTACCCGAGCTTTTCCATCGCCACTCCGACCGGCGAAGGGGTGACCAACCCGCAAACCTTCACGCGCGTGCGGCGCTGCGTGATGGTGGATAACCTTCGGATTTACTGAATATGATTCTGGCGCGCGTCGAAGGCAACGTGGTGGCAACCCGGAAGCATCCGAGCTTGGAGGGATGGCGTTTGCTCATCTGCCAGCCCATCAGCCAGGCGGGCGAACCGGAGGCGGCGCCGCAAGTGGCCATTGACGCGCAGGGGGCGGGCCTGCATCAGCGTGTCGTCATTTCCTCCGATGGCGCCGCGGCCCGGATAGCCGTCGGCGATCCCAAAAGCCCAGCGCGCTGGATGGTCATCGGCGTTGTGGACGAACCGCAGGGGGGAGGTTGGGCGTGAAACTTGGAACGGTCATCGGCCAGGTTACGTTGAGCAAAACGGTGGATGAATTGCGCGGCGCGCGCTGGCTGGTGGTCAGCCCCTTCACCCGCGAACAGTACGCGGCGAGCGCCAGACTCCCGGCCGTGAGCAAGGAACCGAGCCTGGTGGTGTACGATGATCTGGGCGGGGGCGTCGGGCAAACGATTGGCTTCATCGAGGGCCGCGAAGCCGCCATGCCCTTTGAGAGGCCCACGCCCGTTGACGCCATTGACGCCGCGCTGGTGGACGACATTTTTTACTCGCCATGAGAACCATCATCAGCGCCAAAGAAGTCGAGGAGTTGTTGCGCACGGGCGGCGGCATCAAGTCGCTTCCAAGCGACGCGATTCTGACGCCCTCGGCGCGCGACCTGTTGAGGGAGATTGAAAATAATGGTCCGCGCCCCGATTCAACCCAGCCGGCCAAGGTGGCCAGCGCGCCGTCCCAGATGGAGGCCTTTTTCAATTCGCCGGAAATCCATGCGCTCAAATTGCAAATCTGCGACATTGGCCGCCGCCTCTGGTCCCGCGCCTATGTGGACGGCAACGGCGGCAACCTCGTCATCCGCGTGGGCGAAGGGCTGGCGCTTTGCACGCCGACGCTGGTCTCCAAAGGCTTTATGAAGCCGGAGGATTTGTGCCTGGTGGATCTGGATGGCAACCAAGTGGCCGGAGAGAAAAAACGGACGAGCGAAATCCTGATGCACTTGCAAATCATGAAGCGGCAGCCGCGGGCTTTGGCGAGCATCCATTGCCATCCGCCCTACGCGACGGCATTCGCCGTGGCGGGCGTGGAGCCGCCCACATGCATGGTGCCCGAAATCGAGGTTTTCATCGGCAAGGTGCCCATCGCGCCCTACCGGACGCCCGGCACCCCGGAAATGGGAAGGCTGGTGGCCGAATTGAGCGGGGAGCACAACACGATCCTGATGGCCAATCACGGCGCGGTTTCCTGGAGCCATGTCAGCGTGGAGGATGCCTATTTCAAGATGGAGATACTGGAGGCTTACTGCCGCACGGTTCTGGCCGCCTCGCAATTAGGCGCGCCGTTGAAGACCTTTTCCCACACGCAGTTGCAGGACTTGCTCAAGATCAAACAAACCCTGGGCATCCCCGATCCGAGGATTGGCCTCAAAGAGTGCGAACTGTGCAATAATGATGAATGGCGTCCCGGGGTGACTTGCGCCGTGCCGCCCAAGCCGATGGACGACGCCGGATTGGACGAGCAGGCCGAGGCCCTGGTGCGGACCGTCACCGATCAAATCATGTCAAAACTACAAAGCGGAGCCACACCATGAAAGTGACCATCATCGGCGGCGGCGGCAGGGTCGGCTCCTGCGCCGCCTACGCCTTGCAATGTGCCGGGCTGGTATCCGAGATGCAGATACTGGACGCCAACGGCCAACTGGCCCAGGGAGAGGCGCTGGACTTGCTCCACGGCGCCGCGCTGGCGGGGGACCAGCGCATTTACGCCGGCGATTACGCCCGCGCCGCCGACAGCGACCTCTTTCTCATCACCGCCGGCCTGCGCCGCAAGCCGGAGGAATCGCGCCTGGACCTGATCGCCCGCAACGTCGAGCTGTTTGTCTCGATTATTGACGCGATCAAAATCGCCGGCCCGCGCCCGGAGGCGCACATTTTCGTCGTGTCCAACCCGGTGGACATCCTGACGCAATTGGCGCTGCGGCGCTCCGGGCTGCCGTGGCACCAGGTCTATGGCCTGGGCACAATGCTGGACACGTCGCGTTTCAGCTCGCTCATCGCCGAGGAACTTCAACTGGCCCCTTCGCAAGTCAAGGCCCTGGTCCTGGGCGAGCACGGCGATTCGATGGTTCCCATCTGGTCCAGTGCGACGGTCAACGGGCTGCCGCTGGCCGGGCTGCCCGAATGCACGGCGGGTTTCCAAAACGCGGTCTTCGAGCGGACCAAGGGCAGCGGCGCCGAGGTGATCAAACGCAAAGGCGGCGCGGGTTGGGCTGTTGGCCTGGCCATCCGCGAGGTTGTCCACGCCGTCTTGCTCAACAAAAGGGCGCTGTTGCCGGTCTCCTCGTTGGTTCAGGGCGCTTACGACGTGCGCGATGTCTGCCTGAGCGTGCCCTCGGTTGTAGGCCGCGCCGGAGTTGAACGGCACGTCAATATTAAACTCTGGCCCAAGGAACTGGCGGCCCTCCAGGCCTCGGCCAAGGCGCTCAAGGACATCCTGGCCAAAGTTGGAACCGGCTCAATTTGATGAAATCGCTGGACACGAAACTCGCGGCCATCAAAGCGAGCCGCGGCGGGCGCGACTTCATCATTGCCGACGCCAAGGACGCGGACATGGCGTACGGGGCGCGAGCGCCCGGCCCGCGCGGCTACCTGTCGGCCCGCGGGGCGCGACCGGCCAGTTTCTCGCCGGAAGTCTGGAGCCGGGAGGAATACGGCTACCGCAATCTGCCGGAGTTTCTGGACATCATCCGGGAAGTCGTCCAGCAGGGGGTGGTAGATATCATGCTCATGTCGGCCTACGTGAACGAACAATTGACGATCAAGGAGGGGTTGTTCAGCCAATCGGGTGTGACGCCCGCCGCGCGCGCCAACGATGCCACCGACGTCTGGGCCGTGCGGCACGGATGTTACACGCGGGAACCGGCGCAGCCCTTCCGCTCCGCGACCATAGACCACATCCAATGCGGGAAGATCCAGTGCGAGGGGGAGGGGGAAACTCCGGGCGCCAATTTGGGCCTCTACTCGGTGACGTTTCTCAACAACCTGGAGCAAGACCGCCAGACGCTGCTGTCCTACAAGGAATTCCGGGAGGAGGCTGAGCGCAAGCGGTTCCGCTATTTTCTGGAGGTTTTCGATCCCAACACGCCCGGCGCGGTCTCGCCGGCCAAAATGGGCGAATTCATCAACGATGAAATCGTGCGCAGCCTGGCCGGGGTGACGGAGGCGGGGCGCCCGCTTTTCCTGAAGATCGTTTATCACGGGCCGCGCGCGATGGAGGAGTTGGCGCAATACGATCCCAATCTGGTGGTCGGCGTCCTGGGCGGCAGCGCGGGCACGACTTACGACGCGTTCAAACTGATCCACGACGCGCAAAAGCACGGCGCGCGGGCGGCGCTTTTCGGGCGCAAGATCAACCACGCCGAGCATCAACTGGCGTTCATCGAAATGCTGCGGCTCATCACGGACGGCCGTGTTGGCCCCGAAGAAGCCGTCCGCGCTTATCACGGCGTTTTGCAGGGGAAAAACATCCGGCCCAAATTGCCCCTGGAAAAGGACCTCCAATTGACCGATGGCGCGATGAGTTACGAGGGCGCCGCCGCCGCCCGCGCCACGGTGAACATCCGCGATAATCCGCTGGCGGCCGGCGCGCCCGCCTGGCCCGTGGGGCAAAACGGCGCGCCGGACTTTGAGCGCATGAACGCGGGGCAGCGCCGCGCCTACGACAAAGACCGGTTGACGCGCAAGTTCGGGTAGGCCGATGGCGTTGGCGAATCTTGACAAAATCAAACAAGCTGTCATTTTATCGTCATGGCGAACACGCTGAACATTTCGTTGTCTGAAGAGCAAAAGGGCTGGCTCAATTCGCGCCGCGAAGCAGGGGGATTTGCCAGCACAAGCGATGTCGTTCGCGATCTCATTCGCAGCCGGCAGGAGAAGGATCAGGCGGAACTGCTGGAGCGTTTTCAGCAGCTTGACGGCGATGGTTCGGCAGCGGCGGAACCGAGGGAAGCCGTTCTCAAAATCGTCAAGCGGGTGAAAAAGGAACGTCGTGCCTAAAGCGCGCGCGGTTTTGGACAGTTCCGTTGTGGTGTCGGCCATTGGCTGGCGTGGCGGTGAGGCCCGTGCCGTTCTGAGGCTTCTGGCGGCGGGTGGATTTGAATCCTGGCGCACGCCTTGGATCACGGCCGAATGGGCCGACACAGTTCAACGCGTCGCCGAAACTGAATGGCGCTGGCGCAATCCAAACTGGACAAACTGGCTCGAATGGCTGAAGGCCGTCTCAAAATTCTCGGGCGACATTCCCGCAAAAAAAACGGTGAAGCGCGATCCGAAAGATGATCCCGTCATCATGGCGGCGGTGGCCGTCCGCGCGGCTTTCATTGTGACTTACGATTCAGACTTGCTTGACTTGCAAAAGCCTCACGGCATTTCCTGCGTGACGCCGCGCGCTTTCCTTTCCGCAATTCTTCGGCAGCAGTGAATTACGATGCCGCTCACTTGGGCGGACGGCCATAGACTTCGATCTCGGTGTACTCGTTCAAGCGGCTGCTGGTGCTGCCGTTGGAGTAAAGCCGCACGTAGCGCGCGACAGCGCCTTTGCCTTCGATCAACTTGCCCTCATTGGTTTCAAAGTATTCGCGGTCGGTCCCGGCGCCGAGCTTGTCCAAGTCGCGGTGATCGTTGTTGAAGAGAGTGCGGACGTTTTGGGTGAACTCGGCATTGTCGGCCACCTGCGCCACGACGGCGTGATAGACCTTGGGTTCGTCATGGGCGTGCCAGACGACAATGGCGTAAATCTCGGAGGGCTGGCCCAAATCCACCTGCACCCATTGCGGCCCTTTGTGCAACAGGACCGTGCCGTCTTCGGTGGCTTCCTTGTCGCCATCGGTGATCTTGACCAGGTTCTGCGCCAATTGGTTGGTGTCGCTGGTGGTGACGGGCTTGTGGAGGGCCAGGTTGCTCACGCCGGGGGGCACCATCAAGGGCGGGCGCGGTTTGCCGCTGGGTTTCTCGACCGTGGTGTCCACCGGCGCGGCCGAGGGCGTGCCGACAAAGGCCGCCGCGGGCAGTTTGATGATCAGCGGGACGAGGTCCTGGGCGTTGGCGCCCACCGCCAGGGCCAGGCCAAGCGCCCCCGCTGCCAGCCAGGGCCGCAGCCGCGCGTGAGATTCGATAGTCGTTACCTTCATGAATTCATCCATAATCCAGACGCGGCCCGTTGCCAAGAAAAAGGCGAGGTTTGGCCGTTGAGGACTGTCCGTTCCCATTCTTAATCTTAATCTTAATCCTAATCTTAATCATCCCTAATCAATGATGAGAGAGAAGAGGAGATTAAGATTAGGATTAGGATTAGGATTAAGATCAGAATTAGGAGTGAAATGTGCCTGATTCATAACCCTGTCACGGTGAAACCCAGCGCGTCGGTGGCGGAATCCAGGTCGCGCAGGTAGGCCGGCACGTCCCCGGGCGCGACGGCGTCGCTCCAGGACCGGTATTCGTAGCCCAGGAACATTTTGCCGTTGTTGAAGCCGACGGTTCGTTGAAAGAAAAAGGCGGGATTGCGAATCGTTATAGTTGACGCAGTGAGGGGCCAGGACGGGGGCAGGAGCAGTTCGGCGCGAAAAACCTGGTGGACCGGATAGTTGACACCCAAAGGCATCGAACGCAACGAGACCTCCGGCTTGACCAGGGCGTCGTCCACGTTGACGGAGTAAATGCGGCAGTGATAGTAGGTTTCATCGGGCAGGCGGCTCCACATCCCCGATACGGCGTAAGACTCGGTGGTTTGGATGCGGTTTTGTTGCTCGTCGTCGCCATAGAGCAGGGGGGCGGCGCGGCGGATTCTGGGATAAAGCCGGGCGTAGGCGTTGAGGTTCTCCCGCTCGATGTCCTCCCGCGGCGTGGTGGCGAAATGTTCGCGCAGACGGTTGGCGTCGGGACCTTCGGCCACGGTGACGATTCTGACGGTGGATTCCCGGTTGAGATCGCCGACATTAAGGAATTCTGTGACGGTGGTTTTCGGCTCGACGGGGCAAGGGGGAATGGGCGTCAACGTTGTGACGGCCGGCCCGACGCGCAGGCCGCAGCCGTAGTTGGGCCAGCAACGTTCCGTCAAATAGCCCCGCTCGTAGGTCGCCGTCGGGTCCAGCCAGAAGCTTTGGCCTTCCAGGTTGAGCTGGACGATGGCGTGATCGAACAGGGTGGGGGAGGGTTGCAGTTCGGCCAGTTCCTGGCGGCGCCGGCTGTTGACCAGGACCGGGAAGGCCTCCATCTTGAAGGCGCGCAGGATGGTGACCAGCAGGAGGGTCTTGTCTTTGCAATCCCCGAAGCGCCGCGCAAAAACGTCCGACGGCAGGGAAGGCTCGTAGCCGGCGGCGCCGTCTTCCATCCCCAGGTAGCGAATCTCCTCCTGCACAAAACGCAAGGCTGCCAGCACGCGGTCGGCGGGCGCGGGCAATTTTTTCCACGCGTTGATCTGGCGGGTCAACTCCGGGGAGAGAGCGTTGGTGTTGGTGAAGAGCCGCAGCGCCCAGCGGTTGACATCGGCCCAGGTGCGGAACTCGCTCAATTGCACGGAGGGGAACGGGTCGTACCAGACGGGCATCGGCAGTTCCGGGTGCAATGCCGGGACGGAGCGCAAATCCCACGTGAACTCGGTGAGGCTGCCTTTGCGAACGGTGGTCGGCTGAAGGGTCGCCAGATGGTCTTTCATGTAAAGCCGGCGGGAGGCCGGCCAGAGCAGGCGGGTCATCGCGCGCTCCACGGGTTGCCGGAACTGGAGTTGCACCCGGCCGGCAAATCTTCCGTCCAGAGCCGGGTTGCTGCCCGTAATGGTGTAAGCGTAATCCACGATGTCGCCTATGCGGACGTCATCCAGCAGCACAAGGGCTGTCTTTTGGGAACTGAAAAGGAGGTTCTCGGTGTCAAGGCCGGCCTGGCTGAGACGTATCTTGGCCGGGTCCAGACGGTTCAACTGGTTGGTTCCCCGCCAGAGCCTGGCCCAGTGGAAGGTCACGACCTCGCAGGTTGGGTCGTACTTGATCATGATGTGCGAGCCGTACTGCACGCCCGCCAAGGTCAGCGGCTGGTGCGCCACGTGAACGAATTCCTCGTCGGTTTGCACGTTGATTTGCCGGTCCGAGAGCAGCCAGAGGTAATCTTGCGAGGGGTCCACCGGAGCGGAGGCGGAGGGCCTGGCAAAAGAGCGCGGGATCACCCATTTGGAGGGCGGAAGCACCGCCGGGCCGGCCTCCCGTCCGTGGCACGGCGCCGCCGCCAGGACCAGGGCCGCCAGGAAACAGGCCGGCCCCGGCCGGAAAGATGGAAAAGTCCGGGCCGAAACCTTGCAACCGCCTTTGAGCAACGACATCATTCGCTGACCGTGTTTAATTTAGCGCATCCGGCCGAAATGGAAAGACGAGAGTCCATCCAGGAGCCAGGGGCAGGTGAATTTTATTTTTTTGGTTCAATTAAGCGCAATTAAGCAGTTATGTTCGGCTGGTTTGATGCTGCGAGTGCGCGAGCAGCGTCCGGTTGCGACGGGACTCCGACGCGGGTTCATTGTGACTTTTCGTAACAATTCGTAACACGATTGTAACTTGTACGTACCGCCCATTT
>Ga0326728_10010225_pt1 | contig 22088 bp, 17 predicted proteins | sample MB3enrmetagenome_FD_207602 | JGI IMG/M metagenome (GOLD analysis project Ga0326728, IMG submission 207602) | Lab enriched peat soil microbial communities from McLean, Ithaca, NY, United States - MB31MN | ecosystem: Environmental > Terrestrial > Soil > Wetlands > Peat | place: USA: New York... | reverse complement strand
CCGCCCCACGCAGAAAGGCCACCAGGTGATGAATACCGCCCTGAAATTTCGCCAGACCGATTTCGCTCTCTTGGCAGCCTGAAAAGCTTGCCAAAAAAACAAGAATTCACGAGCTTGCAATGCAGAGGGCGCACCCCCTGCCGTCCACGGTTTGATGACGGGAACGCCGGCAGCAATAAACGGCGCTGCGTCGCGGGTCGCCACGCTGAACCGGCGAGCGGCGGCAATGGCCGCGATTTGGGCATCGGCCACGCGGAGGGGATGGCCATGGCGGCGGGCACGGACGACGATTTTCGCATAGGCCTGTGCGGCGGCGAGATCGAAGGGAACGAGGCGCTCGCCGAACAAGGCCATGATCTTTTCCTGGAGCACGTAGCCACGGTCAGTGATTTCCTGACCGTGGTCTTTTCTCACACGTGTAATAGCCCCATCGCCATCACGGCGGATACAGTCCATTTTAGGGTCTGCAACCGGGGAAGGGACCACGGTCAGAAAATCACTGACCGTGGCTACGGGCTTTTCTCACACGTGTAATACCCCCATCGCCATCACGGCGGATACGGTCCATTTTAGGGTCTGCAACCGGGGAAGGGACCACGGTCAGAAAATCACTGACCGTGGCTACGGGCTTTTCTCACACGGGCGAAAGCGGGCACGATATTTCCTATTTGTTCGAGAGCATGGTTCAAGGCTTGACCTGACATTTTGAGCGTCAACGCGGGGTGAATTCGTCTGCCGACGTTTTCCGGGGCGGCCAGGGGTTCCGGACAAGGGATCAGGGACACGGGACACGGGATACGGAGAACAAGGTTTCAGGTGCCAGGTGTCAGGTGTCGGAAAGGTCGGGATACGGGGCACGGCGACTGCCGATTGAGGATTGATGATTGCCGATTGGTGGCGGAAGGCTCCATTTGCCTGAGTGCCTGAGAACAAATAGGAAATATCGTGCCCGGTTTGCCTGGATAAACAGGATGGACAGGATATCCAGGATTTCTTATTCCTCAATTTCATCCTGCCTATCCTGCCCATCCATGTGAATAAAGGACTGGGCCTGAAAAAAAGCCCTTACGGCAAGCGCTTGCGCACCTCCAATTGCACGGGCCGCGCCACCGAGTTTACCTCAGGATCGTAGTACTCATAGACTCGCGACTTGAAGGTCCGGGCGCGGATGGGATACTTGGCCCGCAGACGGAACTTCACTGTCACCGTGTCGCCGGGGGCGAACGAATCGAAGTAGAGAATGGCCTGCGTCGCCGTAAGGCTGAACTTTGACAAGTGGCCACTCTTCAGGCCCGTGCTCTTGTCCTGGTAGTCTTGCAAGTCTTCGCTGAGCAGGTCGAACCCGGGCGGAATGCCCAGATCCACAATCACCATGTTGGCGGTCTTATCCAGGTTGTTCCTCACCGTCGCGCTTGCCGTGGCAATGTCGTCCTGCGCCAGGTGGGCGCGGTCGTAAGCCACGTCGATGGAGAGCGGCTCCCCCACGGGCTTCTGGTCCCAGGGCAGGAAGTAGCTCCCCACGATTTGATAGGCAAGACCTCCCTTCCCCTCGAAGCGGATCTCGACGGTGTTGGCGCTGGCCGCTGCAAGCTTTTCCCGCGTGATGCCGGGCTGACCGGCGCTCGGCGTGGCGTAGGGCCGAACAGCGTTCGGCCCAGGGCCAGCGCTGCTGGCCCCTACGATTTCGGCGCCCTTGAACACGAACTGGTGGAGCAGATCGTTGTTCTCAGGGGTTAGCGTGAGTTTTTCAACGGGCTTGCCGTTCAGCAGAACCTCCAGGGTGCCTTCGGTGTCGGCCGCGCCCTTTTCCGTGGCGAGCAGCAGCGCCCGCAGCGCCATAATCGTTGCCTGGGTGGTGCCCCATGTGCCCGACGCATCTTTCCTGGCGGCGATATAGGCCAGCGCCTTGCGGGCCGTGCCCGAAGCCTCACCCCACTTGAGCAGCGCTTGTACCGCCAAGCCCGTGGTCTCCACGTCGGCGCTTGAACCTCGGCCGTAAAATCCGGTTTCCTCGGAGTTCCACCACGCTTGCTCATCCTTTTCGGTGCGCGCGTCGAGCAGAAGCTGCATGGCCTGGCGAGTGAACTCGCGGTCATTTCCCTGACTGCCGCCAAAGTCGGCGGCGAAATTGGCCACCACCGCCAGGGTGTAAGCGTCCATCTTCGCGTTCAGATGGCTTTCAATAAACTCCTTGGCGCGCCCCACCGCCGGTCCCTGGTATCCCGTATTTTCGAGCGACCAGGCAAGGTACGCGGTGATGCGCAACACGTCGGAGTTGTAGCGGTTGGTAACGCCCTCATTAATGAACGACGTGTCTGGCTTCCAACTTCCATCCGCCTGCTGCTGGCTGGCCAGCCACTGCTGCGTTCGCATGATGAGTTTCGGGTCCACGTCGTAGACCTTCGACATGTCGTAGAACTCCATCAGACCGTAGGCAGTAAGAATTTTGTTCGCCGGGACCTGGCCGAACCAGGAGAATCCGCCGCCGGGAACTTCGAACGTCAGCAGCCGCTGATAGCCGTTGGCGATGTATCCCTCCGCCTTGGCGTGGACTTCCGGAGTGAGCTTCTTGGTGCGCTTCATGTAATCGAGCGCCAACACGTTGGGGTAGGTGCTGGAGGAAGTCTGCTCAAAGCAGCCACCCGGCATGTGCAGAATGGCGTCCATGCCTTCCACCACCTGGCTCAGCGGGCCGGGATAGAGCCGGACGAAGATTTTGCTGGCGTCGGGAATGGCGTTCGCCGGGAAGTTGATTTCGTGCTGTACGGTGTTTTCCAGTCGGCCGTTGAACACCAGAGTCTGCTCGCGACCGTTGGGAATGACTTCAATCTCCCGCACGACGATGTCGGCGCGGTTTGCCTCACCCTTCATACTGGCGGCGAGCGTCAGCTTGAATTTCCCGATGCGCCGGGCTTCAAGCGTGAACTGCGATCCACCTACGCGGCCGGAATCCACCTCGACGGATTTTTCTGTAACGTCGTCCACCAGCGAGAACCAGTCATCCGGCTGGAGCTTTAGGCTGACCTCACCATGTGATCCCGAGTAATTGTAGATGGCCACGGGAATTGAAACCCGGTCGCCCTGGGTGAGCGTGACGGGCAAATCGAGATCGACAAAGAAATCCTGAAAAACCTTCAGGCTCGAAGCCGACGTGCCCAGCGCGCCGTGCTGCGTGGAAGCAATCATGGCCATGCGCCAGGTGGTAATGGAATCGGCGATGGGAATAACAATGCTGGCGCGGCCGTCCTTGTCCGTAATGATCTCCGGATTGATGTAGAGCGCCTCGGGGAAATAGGAGCGCACATGCGCCGCGGGGGCAGCGCCGCCGCCAACCCCGCCCGCCGTGCCGGGGCCATTCCTGGGGCCAGCAGACTTGAGGACGCCGCCGATGACGCCGCCCACCACGCCTCCAGGGACGCCGCCAGCCATACCGCCTTGGGCACGGTGATCCATGTTGACAAAGCGATCCATCTCCATAGCCATTGGTATGGCTGAAGGCGGTGGGGGCGGTGGGGGCGGTGGCGCGGCAGTGACTTCAACCGTCTGGGTGGTTGTTCCAACAAACAGCGTTACGGAGAGCACGGCTCGGTCGCGCGGCTGAAGAGCGAGTGTTTGCAACGCACTCCTGAAGCCGCCCATGGCAATGCGAACCTTGTAAGTGCCGGCGGGCAGGCCCGATAAGCTGAATTGGCCGTCGGCATTGCTTATGGCGCGGCGGATCTTTCCCGAGGAAACCTCGTGTGCCTCGACGCTTGCCGCCCCTACCTTTGCGCCCGACTGATCAGTAACGGTTCCCACGATCTCCGCCAAGCCATTGAATGGTCCCCGATCGTGTTCGATCTTGAGCGTGACGTTACCCGAGTCCGGCAGCCCCTTGAAGTTCGTGGTTTGAACTCTGATGAACCCCCTTAAATCGTCCCCGGTATCGAACCGCTGGTCGGGGCCGGCACTGATCAAGGTGTAGTACGTTGTATCCATATTCCGATACCAGGGGGCCGGTTCCATGCGCAACTCGGTGCCCCAGGCGTCCCGCAGGTCGGGCCCACCGGCCTTCTTCATCTTGGCAAAAACCTTCGTCAGATCGCCTCGTTCGGAGTCCTGTTCATAGGCGCGGGTGAGATTCTCCGCCAACCGATTCACTTGTTCCAAGAAATGCGCCTGATACCGGCTTGCGTACTCTGCTTGCTTCGTCATCGGCACATCGCGGCCGGCTTCGGTCTCAAACTTGTTCGTGTTCACGATCTCAGTGGCCGAAAACAGAGCCCGCGCCGCCCGGTCGCGCTGTTCAATCTGCGACGACTCCGCCGGCTCCACGATTTGCGGCATGCCGATGGAGTGAATCTCGTAACGCGGCTTCATCACCTCCTGCTCGAGATAAAAGAAGACCTTGGCAAATCCCGGCTGTTTTTCCGCGAGTGCAAACACCGCTTCATCCACCACTTGCAGTCCGAGTGCGGCATGGACACCTTCGCCGCGCGCGTTGGTGACGTGGAAGCGAATCTGCGCCTCGCCGCCCGGCTTGTAAACAGGCGCATCCGCCACAGTCTCAATCCTCAATTCGTCCGCCGGCTGCACGAAAATCAGGCGATGGTCCCCCACGGGGCGCGCGTCCCGACCGAACAGGTAAGCGTTGATATCCACCGTTCCCGCCATCTCCGGCGTGGCCGCGAGCGATAATTCCGCCTGGCCGTTTTCGAGGTCCAGGTCGCGCGTCAGCACCGTCTGCCCTTCTTTGACGACGTCCACGAAGGCAGCCCCGCGCTGCTTGGTGGAAAAAACTCTCAGCCGGATAAGGTCACCGGCGCGGAATACGGCGCGTTCGGTGCGCAGCAGAATCTGGTCCTCGCCCTCGCGGGTGGGGAGCTGCACCGTGCTCGTGGCGTGGTTGCCTTCCTGATCCCGCGCTTCAATCTGCAAAGTGTCCACGCCGGCATCGGCCTTGAAATGAACCACGGCAACTCCGCCGGCGTCGGTGTTCGCATGAAGCTCGGGGCCTCCCTGGGCGCGGATATTCAACGCGCAGCTCGCGGGCGTGCCGTCAGGATAGGAAGTAAGGATGAAGACCTGGTTCTCCAGATTCGGAACCAGCGTTCCACCCTCCGGAATCGCCGTGATGAGCAGTGGCGATTCGCTGACCGTGATGGGTTCGCCGCGTGTTTCCGCATGACCGGCGGAATCCTTCACCGTGGCCTCAATCAGCACGCGAGCCGCTCCGTGGCTGAGAGGCCGCCCGGCAAAATATTTGGGCAGCGGGATGTCAAAGCGATAAGACCCCTCGGAGTCCGTCTTATCATGGGCGGATGCCACTTCATACACGGTCACATCCAGCGCGGAAGCTTTGATGTCAACCTCGGCGCCATCCACGGGCTTACCAAAAAAGTAGTTGGCGCGCACCGTGCCGGTAACGTGGTCGCCCGGCTGGTAGCCGCGCTTCTGCTTCTTGCCCTCTTCGCTGAATTCGACGGCCACTTTGAATTTGGGCGGCACGTATCGTTCAATGTTGAGGGCAATCTCCACCGAATTTGTGGCCGCGCCGGCATCACCCCTCTTGCCCATCAGGGCCCGCAGGTGGTACGTGCCCAGGTTCACCTCATCAGCCAGCCCAAATTCCGCCGAGGCGACTCCGAACGCATCGGTCTCCGTCGCTTTCTTGAAGACCTTATTGCCACGAGAATCCTCAAGCTCGAAAGTGAGCGGGCGGGTGGCGGCCGCCTTGTGGTCGGAGCGGTCGAGCGCCAAGGCGCGCACATGGATGGTTTGGCCCGGCTGGTAGATGGGCTTCTCCGTCGTGAGGAGAACGGAAACCTTGTCTTCCAGGCGCACGGCCTGGGTAAGCTCGGTGGAACCGATGGGGGTGTCCACCAAATAGTGCAATTGGTAACTGCCCACCAAGCCGGCAGGAAAGCGGAACTGCGCCTCGGTGGTTCCCCTTCGATTCATGGGGCCCGCAAAGAGCAGCCGAGGTTTCTGGTTGTCAATCAGGAATTCGATCCGCACCGAACTGCGGCCGGCAATCACCTCGTTATCCGAGCCGGTCGCGATCACGCGCACCGCAGCCCGGCTGCCGGCGAGGTAAGACTGCTGCGCGAGAATGTGGATCACTGGCGTGCGCAGGATCTGCGAGATGGACTCCGTGCCCTCCAGCCGCGAAGCATTTTGACCGTCATATTCGAAGCGATAGCGAACGCGCTGCCACACCAGATCGTCCACCGGCAGGGGCTTCTCCAGCTTGATCGTGTCCTGCCACTGGCCTTGTCCCTCGGCCACTTCCACGTGGCGCTCCGCGCGGCCCAGCAAGTGGTCTTCCGGGTCCAGGACCTCCAAGGTCAACTGTCCGGCTCCGGCGCTGGCCGCGTGGTAAGGAATGCTCAGGTGAAGTAGACCCTGCCAATAGGTGGCGGCCATGGAAGGCGCGATGTCGGACGCCTGGAATGCCCGCCAGCCGATGAATGTCACAAGGGTTAGAAACGCCGCGAGGGTGAAAAGGAAGAATCTTGCCGGGTGCCTGCGCTGGTTACCTGTGTTCATGGCGCCTCCGTGGGGATGCTTGGTCGCTCCCCCCTGTCAATCTCGTTCAAGTAAGAGAACGCGCGCCACGCTGCTTCTTGCATTCCACGTGGTGGTGAGGCAATTTGATGTAGAGGCGGCGGAATTCATCCCGATCTTATAGGGACGCCGCCAAATGGCGAGGTGAACTCGCCGCTACAATTTGATGACGCTCCAATCCGACGCATCAACAGCGTTCCAAAAGGAACTCGCTACTCCCATTGACACCGCGAAGTGTGGGGCAGTTCCAAATCATTTTCGCGACGCCTCCGGCCTCGCCCGGTTCGTGTCAACTGGGCATAGGATGGCGGCCCGAACAACTTGGTTGTAAACAAGCGAGCGAAACAAGCATTTAAGGCTAGTCGCTTCCACTCTGGCAGGGGAGGGCAGCGTGACCCGTCGATGTGAGGGTAGAGATCACGATTATGGGACCAAGTCTCGAGGCGGGTCTACGCAGGCGTGGCGAAAGCTTACCGCAGGGCCAGCCGCAGCGCTTCCCGGACCTTTCTAGAGGGGGCCGGGAACTTGCGCACTTGATAGCGGCGGCAGGCTTCCACGGTGTTTTTCAGGCTTTCCAGATAGGCGATGCAGGGCTCGCAGCCTTTCAGGTGACGCTCCAGCTCGCGGCAATTCTTCACGGGAAGCTCCGTGTTCAGGTAGTCCGAGAGCATGGCGAAGATGCGCTTGCAACGCTGGTCAGGCATGACCTTTTTTCTCCCCTCCCTTGAGATGCTTAACGTAGCCGGCGAGTGCGTTGCGAACGAAAACGCGCGCCCGGTGAAGCCGCATCTTCGTCGTCTCCTCCGAAATACCCATTACCTCCGCCACTTCCCGCGTGTCGAGTTGCTCCATATCGCGGAGGATCAAGACCAGACGGTAATGCTTGGGGAGCGCCAGGATGGCCGCTTCCAGCCTGCCCCGCAATTCCTGATTCAGAAGAATTTCTTCCGGCGAAATCTGCCACGATTTTTTCGCCGCCGGTAGCAAGTCGGACTCCCGGGGCATCAGGTCATCCAGCGCGAGCATTTGCGCGGGAGCGAACTTGCTCTTCCGGCGGCTCATCAGGCACTGGGTCTTGGCCACTTTGTAGAGCCATACGGACAAGGCCCGCGCGTCGGGAAACTCTTTGAGCTGTCGCGCCAGGCGGATCAGGGTCTCCTGCGCAGTGTCCTGCGCATCCTCGTGCCTTCCACAAACTTTCATGCCAAATCCGTACACCACCCCTTGCAGGGTTTCCAGAGCCCGCTCGGCATCCTGGCGATTCCCGGACTTGAGGATTTCGATGGCTTCTTCAATTTGCGCGTTCACCTCTGTATTCCCCCAACGAAACGGCTTGAAAACGTGATGCCTGATTAGTATCGCACTTCCCCGCCCGGAATGCGATTCCGCCAGACCGTGAAACTTTTCTGTTACCTCTCCCCACAAAGTGCATTCATGCGAATGAGAGGAGGGAAATGCACGCGGACTCGAGAGCTCAAGAAATCAGGATGCCCCTGCTCGGCGGCGTCGTGATTACCGCAACCACTGCCCGCGTGAGTTCTTGCGAATCCCCCTCGGAAGAAACTACTAAAATAAACCCTGAGGCGGCCCGATGATACGCACTGCCTTCGTTCAAATTCTTCTCGTACTTTTCGCCATTTCGACGGCCGTGGCGGGCCAGGCGCCGGAGCCTGCCACGGCGAACTTGACTCTTGCCGAGGCCGTTCGCGTGGCGCTGGAAAAGAACCCCACGGTGCAGGCTGCTGTCGCTTACGCCCAGGCGGTGCATGAGGGAATTGCCGAAGCCAAGGCGGCGCGGTTGCCCCGCGTGGATTTCTCGGAGGGGTTCACGCGCGGCAACAATCCCGTCTACGTTTTCGGTGGATTGCTGACCGAGCGGCAATTCACGGCGGGCGATTTTGGCCTGAACTTTCTCAATACCCCTCCGCCCCTCGACGTTTTCCGCACGCAGTTCACCGCTGCCCTGCCCTTGTACGATGCGGGCCAGACCGGGCGCCGCATCAAGGACGCGAAACTGAGCGCGCGAAGCGCCAGCGAAAACGGCCAGCGCACCCGGCAGGAAGTGATCTTCAATGTGGTGAAGGCCTACACGGATGAACTTCTGGCACGGGAAAACGTGCGCGTGGCGGATGCGGCGGTGAAGTCCGCGCAGTCGGACCTGCATCGCGCCGAGGCACGGCAGGAGGAAGGCCAGGCGGTGCCTTCCGATCTGCTGAGCGCGCAGGTGCAACTGGCCCAGGCGCAGGAAGACTTGCTGCAGGCCCAGAACGCGGCGGACCTTGCCCACGCCGCGCTCAATGTGGCCATGGGCTTGCCTGAGGACGCCGCCACCCGCATCAAAGCAGGCCTCAAGGAGTCGAGCTTCACCGCCGGCGCGCTGGCCGAGCGCCAAGAGCACGCTCTCAAAAGCCGGCCCGATCTTCGCGAAGCCGGCTTGGGAGTTGAGCGCGCCGCCAACGGCCAACGCATGGCCCGCGCTGAGTTCCTGCCCAAGGTGAACGTATTCAGTTCGTGGGAAGAAGATAACCAAACATTTCTCGCGCGGGGCGGCAACAACTGGGCGGCGGGCGTCAGCCTGAACTTCAATGTCTTCGATGGCGGAGCGAATCGCGCACGCCTGGCCGCCGCTCGCTTTCAACAGTCGCAGGCGCAAGCGCAGGTGGCGCAAATGGCCGCGACCGTAAAGCTTCAGGTGCGCGAGGCCTACCTGAACCTGACGACCGCACAGCAGCGCGTGGAGGTCTCGCGCCAGGCGCAGTCGCAAGCTGAGGAAAGCCTGCGCATCATTCAGAATCGCTACGAAGCGGGCCTGGCCACCATCACGGACTTGTTGCAAGTTGAAACCGCGCACACCAGCGCGCAGAAGAATTACTTGAACGCGCTATTTGATTATCGCCTCAGCTACGCGGCGTTGGAATTGGCCACCGGCGAATTGGCGGCTGACTCGCCGGCGGTGACGAATTAGTGGGAATTGGTGGGAGGGGCTATTGAGAAACGCATTGTGGATATTCCGCAAAGGCTCACTACAGTCCGAACTTGCATGACGTTATCTTCACGGTCCCAGAGGACAAAATGTCTATGTATGGAAAGAGAATCTGTTACTTGCTCCTGATTGCCGCGGTGGCGGGCATTTTTACCGCTTGCAGCTCTAATGAAAAGCGGCCTGTGGAACCCGGCCCGGTGGTCAGCGGGGTGCAAACTGAAATCGCGCACCTCGAGTCCGCGCCGCAGCTCTACCAGGCGGTCGGGGCCGTCCACTCGGCCAACACTGCCATTCTGGCGGCGCAGGTGGGTGGCACGGTCCGTGAAATCCACGTGCAGGCGGGCGACCACGTGAAGCGCGGCCAACTTCTCGCCGTGCTTGACGACCGCAGCGCGCGCGCCCAGGTGCAAGGGGCGGAGGCGGGCGTGAACGAAGCCATCCAAGGTGAGGCGGAAGTCGACCAGGCCCTCCAGGCCGCCACCGCTGACCGAAAATACGCCGAAGCAACTTTTAACCGGTACAAGGAATTGCTGGCCAAGAACTCGCTGAGCCGCCAGGAATTCGATGGAGCGGAGGCGCGCTACCAAGCGGCGCTGGCCAACCAACGCGCTCTCGAAGCCAAGAAGCAGCAGATTCTGTCTCGCCAACAGCAGGCGCGTTCGCAGCAGGATTCCGCGCAAACCTACCTCAGCTATTCGCGCATCGTCTCGCCGCTCGACGGCATCATCACCGCGAAATCCGTGGACTTGGGGACGGTGGTGATGCCCGGCACGCCGCTCCTGACGGTGGAAGACGCGGGGCGCTATCGTCTGGAAGCGAGTCTGCCGGAGGAGTATCTTCCCCACGCCAAAGCCGGCGACAGCGTCTCCGTCACAATGGAACAGGGCCAGTTTGAAGGGCATATTGCGGAGGTTGTCCCGGCGGCGGATGTGACCAGCCACACCTTCGTGGTGAAAATAGATCTTCCTAGCGATTGCAGTTGCCGCTCCGGTGAATACGGCCAGGCGAGTTTTCCGATTGGCGAAGCAAAAAGCCTGGCGGTGCCCAACTCCGCGGTGGTCGAGCACGGCGAGTTGCAAGGCATCTTCGTAGTAGCCACAGATGGCAAGGTGGAATACCGCCTGGTGAAAACGGGCAAGACATTCGGGAACCGCGTAGAGATTCTTTCCGGCCTCGCGGCGGGAGAGAAGGTGGCCATTTCTCAAATCGATCGCCTGCGTGATGGCGCGCGTGTGGAGGGCCTATGAGCACGCGCCCGCTCGGCTTTGCCGGCCGCATCGCCCACTACTTCATCAACTCCAAGCTCACGCCGCTGATCATGGTGTTTTCGGTTTTGCTGGGCGCCTTCGCGGTGCTCCAAACGCCGCGCGAGGAAGAGCCGCAGATCGTCGTTCCCATGATGGACGTTTTCGTGGAGATGCCCGGCTCGACCGCGCAGGAGGTGGAGCAGCGCGTCACCACGCCGATGGAAAAGCTCATCTGGGAAATCCCCGGCGTCGAGTACATCTATTCGACGACGCGCCCGGGGCTCAGCATGGCCATCGTGCGTTTTAAGGTGGGTGAAAAGGAAGAAGACTCCATCATCAAGCTCTACAACAAGCTCTATTCGCACTTTGACTTGATTCCTCCCGGCGCCTCGAAGCCGATCATCAAGCCGCGCTCCATCGACGACGTTCCCATCCTGGCGCTCACTTTCTGGAGCAACCGTTACGACAGCTACACGCTGCGCCGCGTGGCCAGCGAAGTCGACCGTGAGATCAAGAGCATTGACGATATTTCCCAGACGCAGGTGATCGGCGGCGAGCGCCGGCAGATTCGCGTACTGCTCAATCCCACCCGCATGGCTGGTTTCGGAGTTGCGCCCGCCGCGCTGATGGGCACCATCGACCGGGCCAACCAACGTCTGCAAGTCGGAGAGTTCGCGGCGGCGAATCAAGAGTACAACGTTGAGACCGGAGACTTCCTTCGCGACGCGGACGAGGTGGGACGCGTGGTGGTGGGAGTTTCCTCCGGCCACCCCGTTTATCTCCGCGATGTGGCCGAGGTTCGCGATGGTCCCGAGGAGCCCGCCAATTACGTTCTTTTCGGCACGGGCGCGGGCGCTAATGTAGCGGCGAGTTCACCTCGCCATGGCGGCGTAGCGGCGAGTTTACCTCGCCATGGCGGCGTAAAGCCGCCTCTACGAAATGCCGACGCTACAGCCAGCCTGCTGGGAGAGTCCCCGGCCGTCACGCTCACCGTTTCCAAGCGCAAAGGCCAGAACGCGGTTGCGGTGGCCCAACACGTTATGGAAAAAGTCGAGAGCCTGAAGGGAACCGTGATTCCGGGAGGAATCGAGGTCACGGTCACGCGGAATTACGGCGCGACGGCCCAGGAAAAATCCAACGAATTGTTGCAGCACCTCCTGCTCGCCACCCTCTCCGTAACCCTGCTCATTGCCCTGGCGCTCGGCTGGCGGTCGGCGATGGTGGTGCTCGCGGCGGTGCCGGTGACGCTGGCACTGACGTTGTTCATCTATTTCATTTACGGTTACACACTGAACCGCGTCACCCTTTTCGCGCTGATTTTCTCCATCGGCATCCTGGTGGACGACGCCATTGTGGTGGTGGAGAACATCACCCGGCACTTTCACCTCCCGGAAAATAAGGGGCGCCCGCTGGCGGACGTGGCGGTGGAGGCGGTGGATGAAGTTGGCAATCCCACCACCCTTGCCACCTGGACCGTCATCGCGGCCATTCTGCCCATGGCGTTTGTGGGCGGATTGATGGGGCCGTACATGCGTCCCATTCCCGTCGGCGCATCGCTGGCGATGTTGTTTTCGCTTTTCATCGCTTTCGTGATTTCTCCCTGGGCGGCGCTGCGCATGCTGGGTCGTGGGAATGCAGGGGCGCATCGCGATGCGCCCATACGGGCGGAGGGGGGAGAAGTCGAGCTTGGTCACGGGAAAGTAGGGGCGCATCGCGATGCGCCCATACAGGCGGAAGGGGGAGAAGCCCAGGAGGGCTGGACAACGCGGCTTTATCGACGGTTGATGATGCCGCTGCTCGTCGATGCCCGTAAGCGCACCATGTTTTGGGTGGGGGTGGTGATCCTTTTGCTGTCTGTGTTCACCCTTCCGCTGCTGAAGATTGTGCGCGTCAAGATGCTCCCCTTCGACAACAAGAGCGAATTCCAGGTGATCATCGACATGCCTGAAGGGACGACGCTGGAGCAGACCACGCGCGTGGCGCGCGAGGTGGCGCGGCGCGTGGCGCAGGAACCCGAGGTGGTGAATTACCAGGTGTACGCGGGCACCGCCAGCCCTTATAACTTCAACGGGCTGGTGCGCCACTACTTTTTGCGGCAAGGCGCGAACGAGGCGGACATTCAGGTGAACCTGCTCCCCAAGGAGGAGCGCTCCGCGCAAAGCCACGATATCTCCAAGCGCGTGCGTGACGCCATTGTGCCCATTGGCGAGAAATACGGGGCCAAGCTGAAAGTGGCGGAGATTCCGCCCGGCCCGCCGGTGTATCAGACGCTGGTGGCGGAAGTTTATGGTCCCGAGTATGGCCAGCAAATCGATATCGCGCGTCAAATTCGCGATGAATTCAAAAAGACTCCGGGTGTGGTGGACGTGGATTGGACCGTGGAGGCCGCCGAGCCGCAATACCGCTTTGTGGTGGATAAGGAGAAGGCGGCGCTGGCGGGCGTCTCCGCGGACCAGATCGCGCAAACGCTGCGCCTGGCCGTCAGCGGCGCGGTGGTCGGCCTGGCGCATAAGCCGAAAGAGAAGGAAGACGTTGATATCGTGCTCGAGGTCCCGCGCGCCGAACGCAGCAGCCTGACCGGGCTCGGTGAAATTCGTGTGGCGTCGGCCACCGGCGCGCTTGTGCCACTCAGCGAGCTGACGCGAGTGGAAACCGGCGCCATCGAGACGTCCATCTACCACAAGAATTTGAAGCGCGTTGTGTACGTCACGGGCGACGTGGCAGGGCAAGAGGAAAGCCCGGTGTATGCGATCCTCAGCCTCTCGAAATCGCTCGACAAGATTCACGGCCCGGGCGGCTATTCGATTGAGCGCTACGCCACGCACTTGCCGTTCCTCACCGACCAGGTAAGCATGAAGTGGGACGGCGAGTGGCACATCACGTACGAAGTCTTCCGCGACCTGGGATTTGCCTTCGCGGTGGTGCTGGTGCTGATTTACGTCATTGTGGTGGCGTGGTTCCAATCCTTCCGCGTACCGCTGGTGATCATGGCGCCGATTCCGCTCACGCTGATCGGCATCATTCCTGCCCACGCCCTGATGGGCGCGTTCCTGACGGCCACCACCATCATTGGCTTCATTGCCGGGGCGGGAATCATCGTGCGCAATTCCATCATCCTGGTGGACTTCATCGAATTGCGTCGCAAACAAGGGATGCCCCTCGCGGAAGCCGTAGTGGACGCTGGCGCCATCCGCTTCCGGCCTATGCTGTTGACCGCAGCGGCGGTGGTGGTAGGCGCATTTGTAATTCTATTTGACCCGATCTTTCAAGGCTTGGCGATTTCTTTGATGGCGGGCGAGGTGGCATCGACATTCCTCTCGCGCATGGCGGTGCCGGTGCTGTATTACCTGAACGCGAAGAGCAGTGGCTAGGGGTTAGTGCGTGGGGGGAGCGCGGCCCCCGTTCTGGGGTCCGCCGTTCCTCCGTCTTGTCAGCCCGCGAAGCGGGCGGCGTCATGTAGCCCATAGCGCAAGCTATGGGTTCAACGGAGCCAAAAGGAAATCGTGAGCCCCGGCAGGGGCGGAGTCGGGGATTTCATGGTGCGGAAGGCGGCAACAGCCCCGGGGACGGGTCGAGAATTTACCGGCGGTACCCCGACGCCGCCCCTCCGGGGCTGGCAATCCGTTGCGTGGTCCGGCGTCCCACGGCTTCGCCGTGGGCTAAATGACAGCGCCCGCTTCGCGGGCTATGAGGAGAACATCGAGGAGAACATCATGGATGTCAATCGTTGGTTACGGATGATCGCAGGAACCTTTATTGTGGCTTCTCTGGCCCTGGGTTACTGGGTGAGTCCCAAGTGGTATCTCTTTACCGCTTTCGTGGGCCTCAATCTGTTCCAGTCAGCCTTTACGAACTGGTGCCCGATGATGACCTTTTTGCGCAAGCTGGGCGTCAAGCCCTAACGATATTCGGTAGTGTCCTAGTTTGAATTTATTGGGGCTTGCGGGTTTGGCCAGTCGATGGCAGACTGTCGGCATGGAAGCGTATGATGAGCTTCGAGAACGTGAAGCAAAGGCGTGGAAAACGGAACTTCGACACGCAAAAGAACGGAGAGATCGTAAGTCCGAAAAGAGAATTCGCGGTCATTTGCGAAGGCTCGGCCATTACGGTGGACTGAAGGAAGCAATAGCATCAAGAGCCAGAAGGAATCCCGCCAAACGGAAGCTACCGGATGACACGAATCAGACAGCGTTTAGGGTCATGCATGAAGTTATAAAAAGAAGCGAATCCTAGACCCTTCGGGAAACCCGAGCACCAGTCACTTGCAAAACTCGGTCAGGAAAGTCCGCACACTACCTGTCCAAATCGGGGCGTTGACATAGTCTACTGACCAAGCATGGGGACCCTTATCATCTATGGGTAACACGTTGGTCATTTTGTCTACTCTCTGTTTCTATGTCATCATCTGGAAGATTGCCGTCGTAGGGACTGGTTTCAGCACTGGCAGGAGGGCCGCACCTCCACAACCAGCCGAAGGCTTGCTTTCGCTGTTTTTCAAAGGCATCCGTGTAACCAACGGTGACTACCATGCGCAAGACAAGCTTGTAATCCCTATAGCTTTTAAGCCTCTCGTCTCTCAATACCGTGAAATCGTCAATAGGAAATGGATTATCCGGAGGTAAGGATATGCCGAAATCTCTTGGTCATCCGTTCTTCCTCGGTCCTGACAATAACCCAATCCAGCGTGAGCGGCATTTTCGTAGGATTGACAATACTAAAGAAAATTCCAAGTCTGACCTCGGCCATTGTCGGATCATAGTGGCCACCGAGGACTTGGGTTCTGAGGTTATCAAGATCAACCCACTGCCGAAGGGCAACTTCTTGCAGTCTGACGCTATTGATCATGGCAGCGGTCTGCTCACGTATGACTTTCAGTGTGCATATCGCGGCGATTATGCCTCCGATTCCGAGGATGCACAAAATAAAATTCGGGAGCGTTTCAGGCGCAACGAGGCGACGGAAATACGATCGAGCTTTATTATTATCATTGTTTGTCTTCCCGGTGGAATCTGCTTGCGCCACGCTGAGCTTGTTTACGTTGACTGTTTCCACATTAATCGTTGGCGGAGGACCCTGATTCTTTGGGGACTGCGCATTGTCGGCGCGCTTTTGAGAAGCATTGGAATGTTCTCTGGTGGTTTGCCCATTTATTGGGATTATGACGCAACACACGGCAATCAAAAACACGCATCTCATGATTGCACCAGCCAGAAACTTAAACATTTGCCTTGTAACTCATACAAAATAATCAAAATAAGGTACTTCACAGACCAAGCCATTTAAGGTGCTATTCTGACCATGATGAACACCAATTCTACCCTAGGAATCGAACCTAATCTGGCAGGAGAGTAATTGCTGCTCGAAGCGTTGCCAGGTCTCGTTCAACAACTTGTTTGTGAACGGCGAAGATTTTATCAATGTCATCATTCATCACTTGACCGTTGCGGATGAGGACCGCTTGTAGAGCATCAACGCTGGCTCCAAGGTCCGATAGACGTGCTAACATCTCGAAAAGAACCTGTTTTGTCGTCATGCCCGTAATCTATTCTCGGTTTGTTACTTTGTCAAACGGAGCCATTATGAAACGCCCCCGCGACCCAAACCAATTTGCAAAAATGATAGGGGACATCGCTACCGGAGAAGTCGAAGATACCGTCAGTGCATCCAAACGGCATCCTGACATGGTCAGAGGCCGTGCTGGAGGTCTAAGGGGCGGCATGGTGCGGGTCAAATCCCTATCGCCAAAAGAGCGATCTAATATTGCGGCCAAAGCAGCCTAGACAAGATGGAAAAAGTCGGGGGATGTCTAATTCTCTCCTGATTTTTGTTTTCTGGCAGCCTGCCTTCTTTCCCATTTCCAATCTTCTATTTTTTCTACGCTTTTGTTAATTAATTTTTGTCGGGTCTTGGCAAAGAAGTCAATGAAGAACCAGCCTGCAACTCCACCGATGACAGATGCGAAAATAATCCCAAATACCGCTCCAACCATACGGTGCCTCCTTTGGTGACACTATGCTAGTACCTATGCCTTATCCGAATGACGGGACGCTTGAGATAGTTTCTGAGCGATTTCGACCACTTCTTCTAGCAGTTTGGAAAGCTCTGGCTCCTCGTGTGGAGGAATCCGAGTTGCAAGATATCGTTTCTCAAAATCCGGAACTGTTTCTCGCATTACCTCCAAAAGAGCCGATACAGAACGAACTAAGCGAGTAGTCAAGGCCGTATTTGTAATTAGAAGCTCTATTACAAGGTCGCTTTTGTCATCCACGATTTATCTCATTTCAAGTCTTTGCAGAATGGCAGGTTTGGCGGATTACTGGGCTTGTCTTGGCCTACAGCGGAGAATCCACTCCAATCAAATCCGGTTCCGGCCGAGTCTTTAGGTTTTTCAGGAACGCGGTACTTTTCCCATTTATCAGTTGTGCCGGTGGCGGTTGGTGGGCCGGACCAGCATGCTTGAGCCGTTCGCGTATCGAACATGATGTAAGGGCTGCTTCCGTTGGTAGGAGTAAAACGCTGATGCCGATAGAGAATTATTGCCAGCGTGATTGTGGTGCCTGCCAGGACAGTGGAAAGTGCGGCTAATACGATAACCCATGTTTTGTTCATGGTAATGAATTGTTCATAAAGCTGACAAGTTACGCGAGCGGTCCGTGCAGGGGCTAAAGTTTCTCGTTCTCCCGCGCCTTCGGCACTGATACACGACAGTCAGCCCCGCCGCTCGCCTTCGTGATTTTATCACTCCTTGTGGTTGAAGTGGTCAAGGTAAACAGGAAAAGCCGACACCCTAAGAGTCAGATTCAATCGCACGCCACATAGAGGTAATGTCCGCTGGACGTGAACGTATAAGGCCCTTCATGTCGGTACTCACAGACTTTTCGCTGTAGGCGGGCATGCTGGAAGCAGTGATCTAGCTTCATGGTTCGGCCATCTTCAGGGCAAATGATCGTTGCCGGGCAGGGTCCTGAACGAATAATAGGATGAGCAACGGAACCGGGTTTTTGGTTTTCTTTTATTCCACTGCGAAGGCCAATGATTGCTACCAGGAGTACCAGTAAACAGATGATGATTGTTGCGAGTGTGGGTTTTTTGAATTGGGACATTTTCTGTCACCTATAGAATCGCTAGTTTCGTTTTCCGGAAAACGGAAACAATTAAGTTTCATGTGGCGGGCTAAAGTTTGGGGGCTGGCCGAATCCCGCGCAGCCCCTTAACACGGGTAGTCCACCCACAGCTACGGTTGCCAGAAGGTCGAAGCCGCCTTACGGTGGCTCCGTGAACCAGGCGTGGGCTCCTGACAATGCGCCCATACGGGTACAGACGAGTAATTAAGCCTCATTGCCGCAAAGCAGAAGCATCTACACGGAATTTTTCTTCGCATCGGGGACAAAGCAAATCCAAAACAGCATTGGCTTGACCACTTGCTATTTGGTCTAGTTTCTCTTTGCGTTGGGGGTCCGCAATAACCGGGAATCTATGCCCGTTAGGGCATGTTGCGGCTAGGGGCGCTTTCTCGGTGGCTTTTATTTTCTTTCGTGATGTTTTGGGCATTAACCTATCCTTCGCAGGGCCTTCATTGCTTCCAGTAACACGATAGTACGATAACTACACGCGAGAATCCAAATTATTTTCAAACGGAGACACTCCCGACGGCTCTGTCCGGAAACTCTCCCCAGCAGGGAAAATGCGCGCTCCCAACAACCAAATCGGCAAGAAAATATATGCGATATTATATTAATCGCCTTCTATTATATAATTTCGCATATATACTTGAAATGCGCAATAATATATCTTATTATATGAAGCATGGGACAAGATATAAAGAAGCCTATCAAACCCGTTCGGCTCGGTGCCCTTCCCGCCGACATGCGCCGCGAGCTGAAAGAGGCGCGGCGCAAACGCGGCTGGAGCCAAGCCGAACTGGGCCGGCGCGCCGGCCTGCCGCAGATGCATATCTCCTGCATCGAATCCGGAAAAATCGTGCCCCGCTACGACACTCTCCTGGATCTCGTGCGGGTCCTCGGCCATGACCTCCTGATGGTCCCGCGCTCGGTCGTACCCGCCGTGCAGGCTCTCATCCGCGATTATCAAAACCCCGACCAGCGTCGCGATGAGGGAGAACGCTCACTCTATGCGGCCGAGGATAATGAAGCCGAGGATTACGAAACAGAGGGGCAAGCCTACGATAAACTCCACCCGTAAGGAACTAAACGCGCTTGCCGTCGAGATGCCTGGCCGCCGGATGGGCGACATCAACCGCCTGGCCGGTGACCGCCATCGGCAGAGCCGCCGATACCTTGCCCAAAAGACCCCTCACCCACCGCCTTGCGGTCCCCCCTCTCCCCGGTGGAGAGGGCAAAAACCACACTGGGGCGCGCCCGCGTGCGCGTAAAAATGCATTCTCCCTCTCCGCGGGGGAGAGGGGGGACCGCAAGGCGGTGGGTGAGGGGTCTTTTCCCAACATTCGACATCCCTCAAGAATCTTGCTCCTGGAACTGTCAAACATCTACTTGCAACCCGGGGGATCTCCCAACGGATTAATGGGTTAATTTGATTCCGCAATTCCCACGGAGTGTGTCCAGATCTTTATCCAGAGCGGTCGCCAAAAATTGCAACCGTACAACCAGGCTCCCAGGGCAGTGCCGGAGGTATTGGTGATGAGGTCGGTGGTGCCGGAATCACGCGTGGGCAGGAAGGCTTGAAGGGTTTCGATCGTCAGGCTGACCGCGAATCCCAGGAGGATGGTGGCCAGTACCGGCCTTTTGCTCCGTCCGGCCAGCGATAAGTAGGCGCAGACAAGGAACCCGAAGGGCACAAAACCCACAATATTGATGAGCAGGTCATTCACGTAGCTCCAATCTGCGCGGTATTCCGTCCAGAAGGGCTTCAGGAAGGACTGATCCAGGACCAGATAGCGGTCAGGAATATTCAAGTCGAATCCCGAGGCCACCTGGTTGTGAATGACTCCGCCCGCGTGCTCGTCAAAAAGATACAGCGCCACTGCGCGCTCATCGTCAGAAACCACCGGCCGTCCATTCGTCGTCCAGGCCGTGTAGTGTTGAGAGACCTGCGCCGGAGTAATATCCTGGTTGTAAAAAGCCAACCCCCGCAGCAATCCTGACCAGCTATGACCGTTTACGGGAGAAGTAGCGATGATGAGTTCGCCGTCAAAATCCCGGCGGGAGAAAGGAAACCTCCCGGATGTTTTGGCCAGCACACCATTAATATAGACGGACGTGCGCACGCCGCTGGACGTAACCGTTATGAACAAAGGCTTGCCCTGGCGAAAAATTCTTTCAATATAGAGCCGGGTGGCTCGGGTTCGATAGCGCCCGGCCGGAACGTCGCTGCGCAAGGCAAGATCGGAAAGGGATTGTTCCAGAGAAAACTGGCGAGGGTTCCCGGGAGCGTAGAAAACGAGGAGGGTGCCCGAGGCCTCAGTAACCGCAGGCTCGAGCCAGATCTCCAGGCTGCAAGGGGCGTCCGCGGACATCTCCGGGGCTTGGAATTTTTCGGAACACAGTATCGTCCCATGCTTACCAATGTGCAGGCCGTTGCCCCCCGCCAGCCATGTCACCTGATTCTTGGGGGAATGAAAGGGCCAAAGTCCTGCCACCAAGAGGCCCGCTAAGACCATGCCACAAACCACGCCGAGGAGCTTCGGGCCCATCACCTGCCCGTTAACCTTGCCGAGTTTTTTCTGGATTGGGGAGGCAATACCCGGCCGGCCGCTTGGGGTGTTGTCTTTATTCGTTTGAGTCATCGGGCTCGCTGGTTAGTTCTCCTTCGTCGAGGGAATGTAGGAGTTTACACTGCGGCGGGGCGTTTGGGAACAGGGTGCGGCGCGAGCTGGCGGGGCCGCGCGAAAACCAGGCGATCGCTGGCCAGGAAATTCAGGATGGAACAAAGGGTAATGGACACCCCGTTAGCCAGGGTGTAGTTCATGGCCCACGTGCTCACCAGAATCTGCATCAGAACCAGGTTTCCGCCGAGGGACAGCGCGCCATTGGCGATTTGAAAACGCAACAACCTCCGCCACCATCCCGGCTTATCCTGGCGCGCGCGGTCTCGCCAGGTCCAACGCTCATGCCACAGGAAGTTGTGGAGCACGGCAGCTTCCACGGCCAGTCCGGTGGCCAGCAGGTAGTGCAGCCCGGCCCCAGCGGTGAGCACCGCCAGGGTGGAGAGTTGAATCAGGATGCCTAATGCCCCTACGAAATTGAAGGCGAGCCAGCGCCGCAAGGTCGCGGGCTCTTCTCCGTGACTGTGCCACGGCCGCCCCACTCCCGGAGTTGCGCTCATCGCGGCAGCCTTTCCGCCAAATAGAGTGCGTGGGTGTTGCGGACGGCCGAAACCACCAGCTTCAGCCCCATGCCCGCAATGGCCACCGCGCCGCCCACGTCGAACAGTCGAAACATCCCCAGGCATCCCAAATGAACCCAGGGCTTATAAAGAAGGTATAAGGTGCCGATGCCGAGGATGATGCGGAGTTCGGTGGGGCCAAACCCCAGGAAGGAAAGGTGGAACACCCGCCGCACGTGCGTGGCGAGAAACTCCTCGGCCGCCGCCGTCAAGTATGCGGCGAGCATTCCCAGCGCCAGGAGCGGATTCATGTACCCCGAAAGGGCCAATCCGCCCAGCAGGAAAAAGGTGCCCACCATGTCGAGCACATGATCGACATAGAAGCCGTAATTCGGCCGCTGCTGGTTGCGAACCCGCGCCAGGGTGCCGTCCAGACTGTCGCCAAACCAGTTGAGGCCCAGCGCCAGGATGACGAAGAGTAGGGCCAGGGGGTTCCGCTTGGCCATCCAGTAAGCCACCCCGGCAAGAGGCATCGCCGCGAACCCGAGCAGAGTTAAGTGATCGGAATTGACCCAACGCGGCAGGCGCTGGGCCATCCAAACCAAGGCGCTTTTTTCCGCGCGAGCCAAGATGCTCCCGTGCTCCCGGATGTGGGTGGGATTGCCGCCCGTCGCTTGACCGCTTAAAGAGGTTGCAGGTGGGTGTAGGGCACGCGGCGCTTGTGGTTGTTTCCAATGTTTCTCTGAAGTGCCAGTCCAGGCGGTCACGGGACTTGTCATCATAATAAGTCTCCTTTCAATCGCCCGCCTCTGCGGGCTCTGGCCAAACCGTATGCACCCGTGTTACCGATGCTGTAACTTGGTCTATGCGCTTGTTTAGAAAGGAGATTTTGAATCGTGTGGCTGAAAAGACACACCATCCGGGCGGAGTGTTTCGCCGACAGTGGAGGGCTGCTGTGGCGGTGTTACGCGCCTACTTAGTTGTGGGAATCATGCTCCACCAAGCTTATT
>Ga0326728_10010224_pt1 | contig 22090 bp, 22 predicted proteins | sample MB3enrmetagenome_FD_207602 | JGI IMG/M metagenome (GOLD analysis project Ga0326728, IMG submission 207602) | Lab enriched peat soil microbial communities from McLean, Ithaca, NY, United States - MB31MN | ecosystem: Environmental > Terrestrial > Soil > Wetlands > Peat | place: USA: New York... | reverse complement strand
ATGCGAAAACAATAGAGTCTGGAGGTGTGTTCAAACGCATCCACGATAAGGCTTCAAGCCAATCTTGGTATTGCAGTTCATTACCTCCTGATGGCGCGGTTGGGATGCTGGAAGTGACAATCGTAGCAGGTTGGTACGATCCACGTACAGCAGTCCAGAATGTTGGAATAATGGCTATTAGGAGAATAAGGAAGATCGCGACCCCAAACTCTCTGCCGATTCTGGATATTACCCGAGTTTTGCGTTTTGGATAGATCACGGCTTCTCGCACGATGTCAACGGCAGGTTTTCCTAACTCGACAGTACCAATTGCGCCGAGAAGACAGAAGGCGGGGGCAAGTAACAATGTCAGACGTACGAAAGATGCGGCGAAGTAGACCGCGGTTACGCCCCAGATGATAAGGAAGATATCTTCGTTTCTACCCCTCTGGATTACGAACACTATTCCGAACAGGATTAGGAAAGTTATGGCCCCGAATTCGTAGAAGAAGCTCCCCCAGGTTGCAGGTTGGTGCTCTGCAACGCTCGCGATTATTGGGACATCGCCGCGAACGAAAGGATCGATGACCGCATAGAATTTACCGTATGGTATTGACACGATGTTGAAGTAAGTAAGGACTGCAACTAGTGCACCAGTCCCCAGGACTACGGCTGCTAACGTGTACAGCTGCATCTTTGTACTTTCCAGGTATGTGGATGCTTCTCGAGCTACCAGTACCATTTCTCCGGCGAGAACCGCCAACCATGTAAGGTCACTAAGCTGTCCCGAACCGAATCCAAGTTTCGGGACAAGAAACGGTGTGAGGAGAAGGAAGATACCCATCGATATAGAGTAGCTGAGGAAAAGCTTCTTTGAGTAGCGGCCAACCAAAACGATTACGACGACGTAAAGGGGGATCAAGTCAAGCGGGTAGAGAGAGCCTGCCCATTCTGCTGCGAGATAGAAAAGTGATAGGCCTGCTAACGCGGAATATGCAACCGTTTTGCGTGTTGAGGAAGTAGGGACGGTTGACCGTCGGAAGAAGAGATAGATCAAAAGCATTAGAAGAATCCCAAGGGGCTCGTGACGCAGGAAACCAAGCTGAGTTCGACCGATACTGCTGGGATTCAGCGCCAAGAAGAGGGCAGTTAACATTCCAGCGCCCTTCCCCCAAAAGTCCTTTCCGAGGAAATATGCGATCAACACCGTAATGGTTCCTGCAACAATGGGGAAGAACATGGCTACGTCGAACACTGCGACTCCTACGCCCAAGGAGCGTAGCGCCATCACTATGGTTGCGACAACGAACGCTTCGCCGTACAAGTTCCAAGTCGGCATGTCGGCACCGAATGGATACCAGCTCATGGTGTCATGCCATTGGAACCAAGCGAGAAAACCGTGGTCGACTGTGTATTGCGCCATCCGCCATTGGAGATAAGGGTCAAACTCGTTGAGGTAGTATCCCCAGCGAATCGGCATTAATCTAACAGCTACGGCGATGATCGCAATAAGCCCGAGAGCTATGTATTCAAGAACGGTCCCACGTGAAATTCCTGACGCTGCTTTGCGGATGCCGTCAATACGTTCCGCGAGGACTTCGCGGTTTACGTACCTGCCCATGACGCTTCTAGCTTTTCTCAGGGCCCGGCCGGTAGCTGACATTTATGCACCCGCAGATTTTTGAAGGTAGACTTTGAGCGCGTTATAAAAGGTTGATGAAGCAGAATGGCCGATCCGATATCCTCGCTACCGGAATGGTTGCGCACCCTAAACGTGCGTGGCTTGGGATACCGATGCGTACCGGTTTGAGTCTCGACTCATTAACGTCCGAAAACCTTGTCAGGTCGGATGACTGATCTTAGTCCGGTTTGGGAATTACACTATGCCGGATGCCTACTTGTCCTGTCCATCTTGTGGAAAGCCGAACGTTAGCGATGGGAGGTATTGCATTGATTGCGGGTCGATTCTAAATCCAATATATTGTTCCCAATGCGGCACCCCCAACCCGGACGGATTGGAGCAGTGTCTAGAATGCGGAGCGCCTATGCCGAGTTTGAAGGGTTTCCGTTGGAATCCGATCGTTACTGTTCTTAACCCAACCTCTGCGATGTCTGAGCGAACAAACATGGTGTCTTACGTGAGTACTGATGGTGAAGGGCCCCTCAAGTGGCTTCGATCCAAGCTTGACCGTGACCGTGACTAAGAGAGCCGCCACACGCTACTGGATTCTCCGTAAGTAACCATACTTGCTGGTATCGTAGAATGGGGGTTTCACTAATTTTGCTCCTTCAAGCCTATCCCTGATCCTGACTGTAACCACATTTCCCTGGCTGGCGTCTTGCGGCGTTACGTAAGCCATTGCTATTCCCCTGTCGAGGAGGGGGGAGAGGGTGCCGCTCGTTACTTCACCTATTTCTTCTCCCTTGAGGAGGATGCTGAAGCCGTGCCTGGGTATCACCCGATTTTCTGTTACAACGCCAACTCGCAATTTCCGGGGGCCCTTCTCTTTGACTTCATGCAAGCTGCTTCTCCCAATGAAGTCCTTGCTGAGTTTGACAACAAACCCTAATCTCGCCTCAAACGGGTTTGTGTTCTCGTCCATGTCCGTGCCGTACAAGCAGAGTCCGGCCTCAAGTCGCAATAGGTCTCTTGCACCTAGGCCGCAAGGCTCAAGGCCCATAGGTCCGCCCTCCTCCAGTATCCTATCCCAAACCTTCTGAGCGTTCACCGCATTTCCAATAGGCGCATCCCAAACAAACACCTCGAACCCATCTTCACCCGTGTAACCGGTCCTCGAAACCAGAACCTTAGATCCCGCAATCTCCGCCCAATCGCAGGCGAAACGTGGCAAATCACCGAGTTGTGCGTCGGCTAGTTTGGTGATTAAAGTAACGGCCTTCGGGCCTTGCACTGCGAACATTGCGACAGCGTCTGATATGTCCTCAACCTCTGCGTCAAACCCTTCCCTAGTCGAGGTGAACCATTCGTAGTCGCCTGCGCGGTTGGCGGCATTATATACGATCAAGTATCGATCTTGCTGCAGGTTGAAGACCAGAACGTCATCTTTGATTCCGCCGACTGAATTACAGAGCAGCGAGTACTGACCGGAGCCATTTGTGAGAGAGGAGACATCGTTTGTTGTAATGTGGTTCAAGAACCGTCGTGAGTCCCGCCCCCGAACCAACGCTCTACCCATGTGGCTGACGTCAAAGATTCCCACAGCATTCCTGACAGCGAGTGATTCTGGAATGATCCCCCTGAACCAGAGCGGGAGATTGAAACCAGCAAACTCAGTCAAGTGCCCATTCTTATCGTGAAAAGCCTGAATTTGCACGCTTTGAGGCAAACCGCTTCACCGAGGCCGTCTTACGGCAAGAGATTGGATATGGCGTCGCTTATTTCGCTACATCTTCGTTTGGAGCTATCTTGACCTTCTCGGTTTCGAAGTCGAGTTTCCTCTTACATTGAGGGCATATACCGTTATGCCTCTGTATGATTTCTGTTGGAGTTTCGAGTTCCAACCCGTGATAAAGGATTGAGCCGCACTCCTGACAGAAAATCTTCTGGGGCATTACTTAACCACGCTTAAGGGTACCGCACAAGCAAGGCAACATATTTTAGCCTCGTGGTCGTTCCCACTGCGTAGTGAATCGCGAGATGCTCGAAGGTCTTCGGGTCAGGTTACGTAAAGTGCCATGGAAAATGCAACGGCTCTTTGGTAACTTAGGTTACTCGTTCCGGTCTTTCAGGGGGCCGACCACGCGGAGGATGAAGCCTTCGACAACAGTTTTGGCGTTGGCCGTTGTCATCTTTGTTGGTTTTGTTTTGGCCGGTGGAGTTTACGATATACTTGAGCGCCCGATATCACTGCTCCCTACATCATACGGATATTCGGTTGTAATCCAAGGAACTCTAGGCCAACAGACTTTGAACGAGAGCCTGATTGCTGCGTTCTTATACTTTCTCGGTCTAGCCGGTCTCTACATGCTGCTTCGTAGTACGAGGTACGCATACAGGCCGCGCAACGCATACCTCCTGCTGATACTCGGCACACTCACCGTGCTCATGGTCGTATTTTACTCAACTTCGCTGATCAACACGAAAATCGGCGGCTGATTCCGCTCACCAGTAGTTCTCCTTCAAACCCAGAAGATAGGCACCAACATTAGTTAGAAAGTGGATGGGCGGGGTAACAACAAGCAAGATCAGGGCGACCGCAACGCTGATCGGCGAAAACAGCGAAACAAGAAGCATCGACCCAACGACGAAGTCCAGTTGGTCCACTCCCGGCAACGCTCCTCCAGGTCTAATATGCAATCTTCTCTTGAGAAAGGCCCCTGCCATATCTCCCAGCAACGCTCCTAGCGAAGCTGGGAGTGCGATGGGCATCAGATTTGTGGAAAATATGTAGGAACAGAGCAAACCGACTAACGTACCCGCCATAATTCCACTGATGAATCCGCGAAATGTTTTGTTATCTCCAAGAATTCTTTGTCCATCAGGCAGCGTCTTTCCCAAATCGATCGAGCGTCCGCCGCCGAAGATTACTGGGGCACCGTTCGTGCAGTAAGTGGGCAGGATAATGTAGAGAGCTAAAAACCAGTCCTGCGGCTGCGGCCACAATTCTTTCACCAAACGGAATGCCGCTAACGTCCTGGTTAGTGGAAATAAAAACTAGGCTGCAGCGTCGGCTAGCCCGCTTTCCTGCAATCTCACCAAACAGCTACTTCTGGTGATATCCGACCCGTTGATCCTCTCTAGAACAAATTCTCTGACGCTTGGTTTCGGAGTGTTTTTGGTTCTGAGGATGGTTCGCGGAAAATGAAAAAGGGTTCGGCGGGCCACAGGTTCGATATCGGTCACTGGAGGCGTTAGGCGAGAATGAACTTGGCTCGTTATTATGCATGCAATGTTGTGGGATGAAGCTAGTTCACCCAAGTATGCTAGTTGCCCACTCAAGTCTCGGTTTAAACTGAAGATGCTGGCCGTGTCCGAGAACGCGGCGCGATACAGTGAGCTAACTGAATCGACTATCACCATTCCCAGTGATGGTGTAACATAATTTTCGAGTGATTCTAGCAACGCTCTCTGCTCTGTAAATGTCTCGGGAAAGAACAGTGAGATCAGTTCGCTGATGTCCTTGGATTGACTCCCTGCAATTTGCCTAAACCTCTGTTGAGTGAACGAGCGATCTGAATCAACGTAGATCACTTTCAGACTCATCTTAGCAGAGGAAACAGCGGCTTGTATTACAGTCGTAGTTTTTCCTGTCGCGGCTTCACCATAAATCAACGCCACCTCTCCCCGAGTGAAGCCTCCGTGAATCATTCTATCGAGGCATGCACAACCAACGGAAATCTTCTCCCCAGCTACGGGCAACTATCAAACTACCCTTCCCATACGGAGCGCAGATTCTTCCGGCCTTGTTGCCGTCTCTAATCTAGGGGCCGGAATAAGTCTCGCTATTCACTGGAAGATCTATTCTTGGCTGGACATTAGTTCCTTTACAATCGCCCGCGGTCTGGCGGCGTCGAGTAGCCGAGTGAATTGTTTAATCCACAGTGGGTAAAGGTAGAGTTTTCCGTAAAAGAATTCTTCAAAGACCAAGTTATCAAGGAGACTGATCGCTCTGCGAACTCTTGAGTAGCCGTATACGGTTGAAAGACGATCAACGTTATCAAGAGAGGGAAGGCTTAGGAATTCTGACGCGACGGTAGAGTACACGTCCCTCTGCTCTTGGCCTTCTTGCAGCTTTCGTTGCTGTAGCTTTCTCAGTGCCAGTCGCTTAAACACCCGCGACTGCTTCATCCGCTCGTCGAGGTCGGAATTTTTGGTTAAATCCATGCGGGGTTCATTCCAGCTATTGCCTTCGAGCCCATTTTTAAATTAATGCATGAACAATGGAAGAACCTCGTCTCCGTCAAGTGGAGTCTTCACTTCTTCTTGGTAACTTGCTTGAGGAAAGCTGTGTAACTTTCGGCACTTAACAGCGCCTTCATGTCCTCCTGCAAGTGCGAAGGCTTAACTATGACGATCCAGCCCGCCCCATACGGATCTTGATTCACTAACTCAGGCGACTGCACCAATTTCTCGTTACGCTCCGAGATATCACCCGATACTGGAGAGTAAAGCTCTGAAACAGCCTTAACTGACTCCACTGTGCCAAATGCTTCGTTTTGCGACAAAATCTTACCCAACTGCGGCAGGTCGACATAAACGACCTCATGAAGTGACTTTTGCGCATAGTCTGTTACTCCCACCCGACATAGACCGTTCTCCACCATCATCCACTCATGCTCCTTTGTGTAATGAAGTCCATCGGGAACGTCAAAATCGTCAACCTTCATCAGAGAACCACTCCGGCAACCAGACGAGAAGAATCAATATTGTATTTAGCAATATTCACTGGCTGCTATACTTGTAACTGTCACATCAAACTCCGCATGATGACCGATAATGTTGCGCGAATTATCTCCCAATAATACATTACTCGTACGTGGACCGGCTTCCATCGTTCTTCTCGACGGACAAGCCTCAATTTTGGGAGCAGCCATTCAACCGCATCAACGAACAACTGTCATGAATGAGAAACAGCTTCCAATAGAAACAGAGCACCACGCGAATTTAGAATTAGCTCTTGGAAAATCAGCTGAAATATTTGAGATTCAAGGCAGCACGATTCCTCCCTCATGGAGACTTGCGGCCGAAGCCCTCGGGGAAATGAACCAAGGAAAGGTTGCGGTGATTGGACCGACCGACGTCGGAAAGAGCACCCTGTGCGTCTACTTGGTTAACAGCTTGTTAGGACAGAAACTATCCATCATTGATGCGGACGTGGGGCAGACGGACTTGGGGCCACCAACTACGATAGCTAGAGCAGAACCAAAGAACTCGATTACATCTCTAACGGAATTAATGCCCGATGCTCGAATCTTCATCGGGCACACAAGCCCAGGCCGGGTTAAAGGAAAATTGATTGATGGAATTCAAAGACTATCTGCTGGAGCCGAAGACTCGCTCACAATCATGAATACCGATGGCTGGATCGTCGACCCCGAGGCGATCCAGTATAAAATCGACTTGATTGCTCAAACCAAACCGGACCTGGTGATTGGGCTAGGGTTCGGAAATGAACTTCAACCCATCCTGGCTGGGAGCCACGCACAATCAATGACCGTCGAGCCAGCTAACGAAGTTTTATCCCGCTCCAAGAGCGACAGGCGGAAGATACGGGTTAATGGCTATCGTAAATTCCTAGACGGAGGGAGTAGGAGAACTTTCACCTTGCGAGAAGTGCAATTATCTATTCCCGAAAGCCTCTCTTTCCTGAGCAAAACAAAACGTAGCGAATTGAGCAATCTGATCGTCGGCCTTCTCGACCCAAACCAGTACCTAGTACAGATCGGTGTCCTACTCGCCTTCGAACCTGGGACAGTAAGAATCTACTGCAAGCCCGCGGAAGGAATCCGTACGATAGAGCTAGGCTATCTCAAACTGTCGACCAACGGTAACGAACTCGGATTCGTGGAACTGTAGATTCTCCGACAACGATTATCTTTAATCAAGCGTAGAGTAATTCCAGTGAACTCATTTACAGTGGCGCCTGTCTTGCACACGCTCGAAGATTACCGGATGAAGATACGTGAAACCGACAAGCAAATCCTGTCCCTAATCAAGGAACGCTTAGCGATTGGGGGCCAGGTTGCCGACATCAAGCATGGTAAAGGCCTACCTACGATTGACCCCGATGCCGAAAAGGCCACAATGGACAACCTTACCCAATTTGGGGCAGAACTCGGCCTAGATCGATCGTTCGCGACGAGCCTAGGCGAGCTGCTCATCGAAGAAACAGTTCGAGTGGAGGATACAGCACAACCGCAACGCTCGAAGGACCAGTTAATGAAGGAAATTTTCGAACTAACCCAGAAGCTCACATCCCAAGGCACTAAGGTCACACGATTCGAGATCGGCGAACCAAACTTCCCCGCCCCGCCGCAAGTAATACGCGGGTTGACTTCAGTATTCCAGAAGAAGCGCATTATCGGCTACGGACCGGCAGCAGGATTACCCGAGTTAAGAGAAGCTCTTGCAGCTGAGCTAAACCGGCAGCATGGAGCTGAGATTGACCCTGATCAAATCCTAATTACACCTGGCGGTCGGTTCGGCACCTTCGCGACGATCACCAGTTTCGTTTCATCCTTCGAACGTGTCGTGATACCTCAACCAACCTGGCCTGCCTACGAAGAATGCGTGAATTTCGTCAAAGGCCGAGTGATTCCACTGAACTCAAGTTTTGAAAACCACTGGGACATTGACCTAACGACGCTTGAGTCAGAACTCAAGAAGGGCAGTAAGGTGTTGATTCTCAATAGCCCGTGCAACCCCACCGGAAGAGTCATTGGCAAGCAGAAATTCGAACAAATCGTCGACATCGCCGCGAAATATAGTACCATGATCCTTTCAGATGAAGTCTACGATCGATACGTTCGTTCCCCTGCGCAGAGCATTCTGGACAGCGGCTATGATAACTTCGTTTACGTTAACAGTTTCTCCAAACAGTTTGGGATGACAGGCTGGAGAATAGCTTACCTGGTTACTACAAAATCAAACGCCCTGCGAATTCGACGAGTACTGCAGACAGCTATAACCTGCGTGCCGGAATTTATTCAGAACGCCGCCCTAATCGCGATCAAACGCGCGAGGGCTGAGGCACAACGGAATGTAAAGGCGATCATGAAGAAAGTAGACTTCACTTGCCGAGAGCTTGACAAGATCGACGTTTCATTCCACAGGCCAGAGGGTGCTTTCTACGTTTTCCCCAAAGCCAACAAACCAAACTTCGACTCCGTGAAATTTGCGAAACGGCTCCTAGAGGAATATCACGTAAGCGTTACTCCTGGGTTAGCGTTCGGTGACTACCCGGAATTCTTCCGGCTTGCTGTGTCATTACCGCGACCGCAAATTCCAAACGCGATCAAGGCCATCGGTAAGGCGATTGACACATGGCAGTAGCAACTATCGTTGGCGGCGCAGGGCGAATGGGATCCTGGTTCGCAGATTTTCTCTCGGCAAATGGATACCGGATCATAATATGTGACAGAAAGGAACGCCTCGCACGAAGATCGGCCAATCGGAAAGGATTCAAATTTATGAAGAACGAAATCGCCGCAGCCCAACTCTCTCGGCTAGTCGTTCTAGCTACGCCCACACATACAACCGTGCGAATCCTCAAACGTATCGAGCCCCACATATCCCGAGGGACTCTCCTTGTAGAAATCTCCTCGGTGAAGGAACCTCTCAAGAGAACAATTACAGGCCTAGCAAGGCGCGGGTTTCAAATTCTAAGCATTCATCCAATGTTTGGGCCTGGAACCGCGAAAAACTTAGAGGGTAAAACAATTATTGTCGCACATGAACCACGGAGGAGTAAAAATGCGAGGGATTTCTTATCGCTCTTTAGAAAGAGACGAGCCACCATAATTGCAAGCGACCTGGATAGCCACGACCGGATTGTTGCAGCAACATTGGCCTTGCCACACTTCATGAATTTTGCATTCATCAAGACTCTGAAAGATACTGGTCTGACGCCTAATCAAGCCCGAGTTATTGCCGGCACAACATTCAGACTCCAACTCCTTATAGCAGAAGCGCTCTACCACGAAAGACTTGAGAACGAAGTCTCGATTCTGACCGACAACAAATACTCAATGCAACTTTTCAACCAATTCGTTAAACAAACCAACACTATGCGAAACACGATTCGCAACAGAACCCGCAGTAATTTGATTCGCAGTCTAGAAGAGGGAGCAGCCTACGTTCGAAAAGACGCCCTGTTCGGTATAGCATACGACCGGTTTACGGCTGCGGTTGAAGCATCTAACGCCCCGTGAGCCCTTAGATACTCTTCTTACCTAGGGTTCGCGGAATCACTCCAGATCGAAGGCAATGGTCCGCCAACACAATTGCCACTGAAGCTTCGACAACCGGGACGGCCTTCGGGACGATGCATGGGTCGTGCCGACCAGTAACTTGCAACGTTGTGTCCCGCATCTCCTTGAGGTTCACAGTCTTCTGTTCCTTCGGAATCGACGAAGGTGGTTTAAAACCAACGCGTACAACGATAGGCATTCCGTTTGACAAACCCCCCAGTATTCCACCAGCATTGTTTGTCAACGTAACCACCTTACCGTCCTTGACGGTGTAGGAATCGTTGTTCACTGAACCCGTTACTGCTGAGGCCTGAAATCCTAACCCCACCTCAAAGCCTTTGACCGCTGGGATGCTGAACGCGATCTTAGCAAGGTCCGCGTCTAGGCTATCAAAGAAGGGCTCACCAATTCCAGGTGGGACCCCATCCGCTATGCATTCGACAACCCCCCCTAGGCTATCGCCTTCATTCCGAGCCTTCAGTATTACCTCCTGCATTTTCTGGGCAATATCTGGATCTGCGCAGCGAACTGAGTTCGCGTACGCGTTACGTCTTATTGCGCCATGCGTTAGTTGTTTGTCCAGTTTTATTGAGCCAATCTGTACCGTGTGTGCAAAAACCTCCACGCCAATCAAGTTTAGAAGTTTTCTCGCGATCGCACCCGCCATGACGATAGGAGCAGTTAGCCTTCCGCTAGCACGTCCTCCACCCCGTAGGTCGTTGAACCCGCCGTACTTGATTCTAGCTGGATAATCTGCGTGGCCTGGTCTAGCGAGGGGCGCTAATTTGTCGTAGTCTTTCGACTTAACATCCTTGTTTAGCGTAAGCATCGCGACCGGAGCACCCGTTGTATGCCCTTCGAATAATCCGGATAGAATCTGCACCTCATCTCGCTCGCGTCGTGCCGATGTAACGCTCGGGTCGGGTGGCATTCTCCTCAAGAGTTCCTCGTTTACGTCTTCGGGGCTAAGCTTGAGCCCAGCCGGGCAACCATCAACGACCGCAGCCACCGCCGGGCCATGGCTCTCTCCGAATACTGTCACTCGGAATTGCTTTCCGAACGAACTATCGCTCAATCACGTCGACTCCCAAGGCTCGAATGTCGTCGAAGTAAGTTGGGTATGATTTATTCACACACTCCGCATTTCTGATCAGGACTGGGCCGCTTGCGTTAAGCGCTGCGATGGAAAGGGCCATCGCAATTCGATGGTCGCCATGCGAATTAACAGTGCCTCCGTGAAGAGAAGCCGGACCAGAGAGAAGCAAACCGCTACCTATCTCTCCAATTTCTGCCCCAAGTACTCTCAACTCAGACCTAATCACAGATAGCCTGTCAGACTCTTTATAGCGCAACCTTCCAGCTCCAGTAATTCTCGTTTCTCCTTCGGCATAACAACCCAGTACCGCTATAACCGGCCCTAGATCGGGGCAATTAGTGATGTCCGCGTTCACTGCCTTAAGCGCTCGCCCTTCCACATGCAATGCATCGGAGGTGAACCGAGTCGTGACGCCCATACGACCTAACACCTCCAAGAAAGCTGAATCAGGATCAGCGCCGTCGCGCGGGAGACCCAGAATCAGAATTTTCGATCGAGTCACGGCGGCAGCGGCCATGGGGAATGCGGCTGATGAATAGTCGCCGGGAATAGTGTGTTCCGTTGGCTTGTAGATTTGACCTGGCATGACTTGATAAAATGACATATCATCATTGATCTCCACACTGACGCCGTGACGTTTCATCGTCTCAATTGTCATTGATACGTAGCCACGTGATTCCAAGGTCGAAATGAGTCTCACCCTTAGCCCTTCTTCCATCAGCGGACCGGCGAGAAGCAAACCTGAAATGAATTGAGAACTCACGTTGCCCGGTAACTGAACACTCCCTCCTTTAGCGGGCCCCGCCTTAACGCGGACCGCTGTTCCCCTGAAGCTGATTTCTGCGCCCAGCTGCTTCATGCTTTCGATCAGGGGCTGAATGGGTCTTCGCATGAGCGTTTCGCTGCCATTCAGCCAAACGTCCTTTCCTACGAGCGACGAAATGGGAATTGTAAACCGGAGAGTCACTCCAGACTGTCCGCATTCAATCATTCCTTGCGGAGCACTGAGTCGCCCATTACTCCAAACACGCCAGCTCTCCTGACCCCTCTCTAGTTTTGCTCCTAGAGATGCAACGGCAGCGGCTGTCGCCTCCGTGTCGTCGCACGAGAGGGGGTTGTGTATTATTGTCGTGCCATTTGATAGTAGCCCGCCAAAAAGTGCACGGTGTGTAAGCGCCTTAGAAGCAGGTGCTCTTACCTCTCCTGAAAGGGCAGAGGTTGGGACAATTGTGACATTCAAACTGCAAGCCTCATGGCCTTTGCTTTCTGGAAATTGATTGAGGTTTCAATGATCCGGCCACCCAGTCTGCGCCAAACTGCACAAACGCTCTCTCTGTCCGATTCTCGAACGATCGCAACAACCGCAGGTCCTTTTCCTGTTAACCCGGCTGCTACTGCGCCAGCGTTCAATGCAGCCATAGTAAATGTCGTATTATACCCAAATGCGTTTGAGTACGCTAGTCCGTTGAGTGTCAATGAGTTCCAGTAGTTACCTCGTAACGCCTCTCTGTAGGCGACTCCAATTAATGGTCTGATTTCTTTCAGAGGTGCAGGGTCCACATCACGCGTGTACCTCTTCTGCTTTGGCAGATGGACAAGAACTCGGAATCTACCTCCCGGCTTAAACCGCTTCAGAATTCGTCGCTTCAAATTGTCAGTTATCACGACCCCGCCAAAGTAGCATGCGCATGCATCATCAAAGGCTCCTGTGAGTGTCACCCCTGCGCGCAGACTCGCTTCGACTCCAAGTTTGACTACTTCGATGTCGCTTGTTTTTCTTCCCAACGCCTTTACGCATGCGAGGGCAACAGCGGTGCTTGCGGCGCTACTGCTCTTAAGGCCCACCGCAATCGGTATGTTCGATTGCGTTTCGACAATAGCTCCCAAACGTTTGCTATAGCCAAACCGACGGAAGACTAGCTTCGCTGTTGCTTCCGCTAGTCCACCTTTCTCATTAGGGTCGCTTAGGTTCCTTCCTGAGATCAATCCCCCATGACTTGTTAGTGTTACCTTGGCTCGGGTCCACAGTTTGATGCCTAACGCTGCTCCTTTTCCAGTCGCCATGGCGTTAACTATGGTTACAGCACCGTAGCTTACCGCCTCAGCTCCTCGAGCCATGGTCAATCGCCGGTGACTCGAGCAATTGATTGGCGCATCTCGGAAACGGGGGCTTTCTTTCCAGTCCAGATCGAGAATGAGCACGCGCCTTGACTCACTAACATGTCAAGTCCATCAATCGTCCGAGCCCCCGCTAGGACCGCATTCCGAAGCAACATGGTTCTGACGGGCTTGTAGACAATGTCGAAAACACATTGATCCGACCGCAGCCATTTCTTGGAGACGGGAACGTTCTCATTCCCGGCCATACCCATCGAGGACGCGTTCAAGATTATGTCCGCACTCTCTACATGCCTCCGTATTGATTGGCTCGAAAGAGACATACAGTTGGCTTGGATGCCGAACTTCATACGCAAGAGGCTCGCTAACCGTTGACCTCTTGAAATTGTACGATTCACAAGATTAATCGCACACCGGCGACCAGCTAGAGTGTAAGCAATTGCTCGTGCCGCACCGCCTGCCCCAAAGAGTAGAATTGATTTACAATCAGGTGCGACTCCAGCTTCCTTCAGAGCATTTAGTGCTCCGGCTCCGTCCGTGTTAAATCCAGTCAATGTACCCTCATCGGACTTCACAGTGTTTATCGACCCAATCTCAGCTGCCTTAGTTTCAACTTCGTCAAGGTATCGAAGCATCGCAGTCTTGTGTGGCGTGGTGACATTGAACCCTCTTACCCCAAGAAATTTCAAACCTTGAATGGCGAACCGCAACCCCGAACTCTCCACTCGGAACGGGACGTAGATCGCGTTCAAGCCGGTCGACCGAAAGGCGGCGTTTTGGATTGTGGGGCTCATCGAGTGGTCAATCGGATCGCCGATGAGAGCATACACCATACTTTTTCCTGAGATGTTTTGTTCATTGAATTCCAAGGGCTTGCCAGACCATCCGCAGTGCGTCTACGCTCAATTGGCCATCGGCGGTTTTCGATTCCTCCGAAATTGCTGCGAAAGTGAATTCCGCACCAAACCAAGGCGATAGAATTCTCGATGGCATACCGTGCGATCCCATCGCGAACGAGACCAACCTCGTATTGGCTGATTCATCTTCCACGAAACCAAGAATAGTCAAGTTATCGCTCGGTTTGACCGCTGTAGTTACAACCTTACAAACGTCACCCCCAGCTTCCTTCTCCGCTTGCAAAACCTTCCTCAACTCTTCGGAAGAAGGCGTGCGGGAATAGTCATGAAACGATACGATTACCTCACTCCCATGCGACTTCACTTTTTTCACTATAGGATTGGATGAGGCAGCTGAAAGTTCGATGTCCACTAGGTCGAAACCTGCAGCAGCAGCATGTGATAGAAGTTCTAATGAAGCAATAGAGCCACGATTCGATTTGTCGGTAGCGATGACAGGGAAGGACTTTGTATTCACAATTTCTTCGAGGAGTCTAGGTTCATGTAGTTTGTCGAGTCGAAATTCAACGAGGTCTGGTTTTTTGACGGAGATCTGGTCGATCAGTTTAGCGACATTCGCTTTGTCATCTACCATGACGGACAAGCATACCTTGCACTTCAACGCTCGATCACCATTTCGTTGGCTACCAACGTACCGAAATGCCGGCCGCCTTCCTCTACCCTGAGCAGAACCTGATCGCCCGCCTTTAGCTCAGAGACGGAGGTCGAAGCAGCGTTTGATACCAGCCGAACTGTCTCTGCGTTCTGAAGTATTATCGAAAAGGTGTGACTGTTGGCTTCGGTTACAACGAGTACCATAGGCCTACGTTCTATTTTCACGCGTCCAACATGCCCTGTTCTCGTTGTTCCTGCGCGACTTACGATTAGTATTTCTTCTCCCGCCTTCAGCTCAGCAAGGTAACGAGTCTTCAACCCAGGCGCGAGAACATAAGAGGAAACAGGTCCAGCATTTACGCGAAAAGGCCTAGGCTCAACATGCGGATTCCTATGAACCTCGGCCTCCACCAAGAGCAAACCTGACGATTGTGAACCGACGAGCATACCTTCCCCAGGTTCCAGTAATTCGCATGTATCGATACAGACCCTAGCCCCTGGGCCAATTTGCTTGACGCTAACCACCTTCCCCCCAATCAGGGCTACAGTGTTGTCACGATCGCCAAGTTGGTTCACCCCTTCGAGGTCTGTTGGTGAAGCGGCTGTAAGGACGACGCCATCCACGCCCAGTTCTAGTGTCTGCAATGCGACCTGAGCTTCGCTCTTGCTGGCCACGTCGGCGAGCAGGCTGACTTTGTTTCTAGTCTGCGCGATGAGGTTCTCAAGCGGGATAATCTTCCAATTCGGACACTTCACGAGCACATATCGTATTCCAGCTTCTGCTAGCTGCAGAATTTTTTCTTCGTCTGACCTATCTTTCACGACGACCTCCACAGCGGCGTTCTTAGGAACTGTGTTTCCTATCCCAATCCGATTTGAGAGAAGTCTGATGTCAGAGCGTTCCTCTGTTGAGGCAGTTTTCAGCTTCAGACCACTTGCGAGTGGTAGGTCTTCGGGAGAAAGCACTGCTACGCTGAAATGTCCCTCGGCTATTTTGAGCAGTTCCCTTTTTCTAGCCTGCGGGATGTTGGGGTCTAGTCGAAGCCAGAGTTCTTTCATTAAGACCCCTTGAGTAGTTTTGAAGCGTCCTTTGCGTTCGCATGCTCGTGAACGATTGCCGCTAGGGCTCTGCTCATTGCTTGTGGTCTATCATGTTGGAAGACGTTCCTGCCAAATGAGAGTCCGGCCGCGCCGGCTTTCATCGAGCTCTCACCAAGCTCTAGAACATCCATGTCGGTCTTCATTCTTGGCCCGCCAGCTACGACAACGGGGACTGGGCAACTCTGCACGACTCGTCGAAAGCTGTTGGTGTCCCCTGTGTAAACGGTTTTGACTACGTCGGCCCCAAGTTCTGCTCCGATCCTAGCCGCATGTGCCACAACCTCGTATTCATTCTCGTTCTTTATGTTCGGGCCGCGTGGGTACATCATTGCAAGCAAGGGAATCCCGAAGGAATCGCACTGTTCTGAGAGGCTACCGAGAAACTCAAGCATCTTGTCCTCCTCTTCCGAACCTACGTTGATGTGCGCTGAAACTGCGTCGGCCCCGAGTCTAACTGCTTCTTCGAGAGTGCACACGCCCACTTTCAAGTTGGGTTTGCCACCAAGTTTGGTGGAGGCGGAGACGTGAATTATCAATCCCGAGCCGTGTGTGTCCACATGTTTCGCTATGCCCTTGTGCACCAACACAGCGTCCGCCCCGCCGCTAACTACACGTTTTACGGTTTCCTGCATGTTTTCCAATCCTCGGACAGGGCCAAGCGTGACGCCGTGATCCATGGCAATTATGAAACTCTTCGAATCATCTCTCATAATTCTTCGTAACCTTCTGGTCTTGCCGGATTCCATTATTCGATCACTCTCAGAGGTATCCTTGTGATTTCATCGATTCCGCTATTAGCAGAGCGCAGCCAGCTGCTCCTCGAATTGTATTGTGCCCCACGGCCACATACTTGACGCCTGAGAAGACAGGGTCACTGCGAACCCTCCCGACTACCACTGACATGCCATGGCCTTCGTTTCGATCGAAACGTGGCTGCGGCCGATCTTGTTCCGACCTTACAACTAGGGGGTGTTCTGGGGCTGTTGGGAGCTTGAGTTTCTGAGGCTCCGCCGTGAACGTCTCCATGCAGTGCTCCACTTCTGCAGGCGATGTGGGTTTCTCTGTTTGAACGAAGACGGCTTCAGTGTGTCCGTCAAGTACTGAGACACGATGACAACTCGCGGACACTACGAATTCAGCCGAACGTCCTACTTGACCCAAGATCTTTGTGGTCTCTCGCTGCACTTTCTCTTCTTCACCGTTAATGAATGGGATTACGTTGTCGATTATGTCCAACGAAGCTACGCCTGGGTATCCTGCTCCAGAAGCTGCCTGCATAGAGGACATTACGACATTTCTCAATCCAAACGCGTCGCAGATAGGTTTGAGGGATAGGGTTAGTACTGCCGTCGTGCAGTTGGGGTTGGTTACGATCGAGCCATCCCATTTTCGTTTTTGTCTTTGTTCATCGATCAGGGAGAGGTGGGTGAAGTTGGCCTCGGGATTCATCAACGGAACATCTGGGTCCATCCTGTGGGAGGAGGCGTTGCTAACTACTGCGAAGCCTTGCCTTGCGAAGTCTTCTTCGATTCCTTGGGCCTGTTCAGCCGGTAGGGCGGAAAAAACTACGTCCGCGTCTACTGATCTGGGTTCTGAGGGTTGTACCGTAAGCTCTGCAACTTCTTTCTTCAGTGGTGTCTCCATTCTCCAGTTTACTGCTTCTCCGTATTTGACCCCCGAACTTCTTTCGGAGCCAGTTAACGTGGCGATCTCGAACCACTCGTGATCATTCAACAATTGTACGAAACGTTGTCCTACCAATCCCGTTGCCCCGAGAATTGCAGCCTTCATTACAATTCCCTCTTGGCGATCTGCTTCATCAAACGCAGGGCTACCTCCTTGTCATCCCACGCAACGAATACGAGGATGCTGGAAGCAAGCGTAAGCATCCCATAGATGTTGATTCGATTCTCAAGCAAATGGGACGAAATTCTACCGATTATCCCAGGAGTATCCTCTAGACCTACGCCTTTCACTTTGAGAAACGCTAAGTTAGGTTGGACCGCCATAGCCACCGCTTCACCATATCTCATAACCACGTTGTGTACCGCGGCGAGAACCGAGTTCGATTCGGTCTGTGGAACGTAGAAGATTAGTGAGTTGAAGTTTTCAGAGAGGCCGTCTAGCGTTGAGTGTTTGCGTATTTCCTTGATTACGTCGGTAAGTATCTCCGGGTTGTCGGAAATCCTCTTACCAGCAATCGTTACAGCCATAACCTGTCGATCTTCTTCAAAGGTAACTTCAATCTCGGTCGAGATACCGCCAGTGATAATCGTCCCGTCAGCCTCAAGATCATTCCTCTCTTGGCTTATGACTCTAACCGGAATATCTGGGTCTTTATACCTGAGAGCCTTTCTATGGATGAACTTCGTTCCAGAATCCGCCAACCCAATGAGAGTTCTAACATCTATTCTTTCGAGTTTACGGGCGTCCGGGACGAGTTTCGGGTCTGCGGAAAGGATTCCGTCTGCATCGGTGACGAGGATGACCTCGTCCGCCCCAATCGCCTTCGCCATTATGAAAGCGGTGGTGTCGCTTCCCCCTCGGCCAATTGTGCTAACCTTGCCCGCTGTAGAGCGCCCCACAAACCCCGCGATCACTGGAACGGCCCCCCAGTCAAGGAGCGGAACGACGTGTTCGCGAACTCGCTGCAAACATAGTTCAAGGATCGGATTTGCATCAGAGAAGTTATTGTCGGTTATGATAGGCCAATTAGGTTCCCCCGGGTCGAAGTATTTTGCTTCGATTCCCACAGCTTTGAGGGCGGTTGCGAAGACTCTGACGCTTGTTCTCTCGCCCATCGCTACGACGTCGTCTGAATCGGTTTTGTCCAGGCTCATTGCTGAATCTTGGCTGATAAGGTTCAAGAGTTGATCGGTCATCTTTCCCATGGCTGATACAACCACGACTAGCCTTGTGCCCTTCCCGCTTTCTTTCGCGATCAGGCTAGCCGCCTTGCTCACTCGGTCTTTGTCCCGAAGGCTTGAGCCCCCAAACTTGACCACTAAGGTTTTCGAACGTTGCTTCAAGGCGACGACTGCACTTGGTTTGGTTTCGGGTTCCAGCGCCGCGCTGCGCGCAAAACTAGTTCGGGGAGAGTTTAGTGTGGGCAAGCCAGTAGTGATCACCGTAAACGTGACCACCGAAGTTAGAACCTCTCAATTGCCTCATGCCTCGCACGTCGTTGGTTTTGCGCATGATGCCTCTGTCTCTTAAAAGAATAGCTCAACAAATCAGCATAATCCAACGTCGAGTAGTCATTTACACGCCCATGTACAATCGTTCAGCTAGAAAACTCGGAAGGCCACTGCGAAGAATTTGATCTGCTACAGAATCCATGTCGTACTCAACTCTCTGAATCTCGAACTTAACATCTGCTTGAGAAAGGGTGAGCATAGCGAAACTTGCTCGAGGGTCGCCATCTCTAGGTTGGCCCACGCTCCCGGGGTTTGCCAGAACGCCATCTTCGAATCTGTAAAGCATGGGCATGTGAGTATGTCCAAGCAGGACAATTCTTGCTGATGCAGCCTGTACTAAACTACGTCCAATAGCAACAGGTATGCCGGGAAAGACGTACTCATTCAAAGGATCGCGTGGGCTGCCGTGAAAGAGGGCGAACGTGCGCCCCTCACGCTCTATTCTTGCGGATGTTTTCAATGCGGCAAGGTAGTTACGACTTCCCCTGTCTAACTTCTGTCTCGTCCATTCAACAGCCCTCGCGGCATTGGCCGAGAATCCTTGCACGTCGCCACTGACTGCCGCATAGTCATGGTTGCCGACGAGGGTGACCGACGGTCGAAGTCCCACAAGTTTTGCAATTACTTCGTTTGGCTGAGGCCCATATCCGACAATATCGCCAAGGCAGAATAGCTCATCGTATCTCGGGAGTTTATCGATTACTGCCTCAAGAGCAGTTAAGTTGGAGTGTACGTCAGAAATAATGGCTATTATCATTAAGGATTCTACGAAGTGGGTTGTCTTCCTTGAGAAAGGCTTGGCGGTGAAGCTAGAAATCTGGATACATTTGTTGGGCGTAGAAAAGGTCTTCCCCACAGTACGGGCACGACTTGAATTTGCTGTCCACCCTCTTCCCACATTCGGGACACTCTACTTTAAGCGGATATCGACAGAATGGGCAAAGTGCGAAATCATCCGAAACCTTGTGGCCACACTCCTTACACATCTGCTCCCCGCTCGTCTGTTCCTCTGGTTTCGGTTGCAACGAGCTCTGAATGATTACGGGAGGCGGTTGTACGACGCCTGATGCCGAACCTTTGACTATGTTCTCTCTTAGAACCCTGTGAAGCTGGTAAGCATCCGCCTTCGTGAGGCTTCTGATCCTTATGTTCTGAACGCCAGAGCGCATAAGAATTTCGACACTTGCCCTCCGTACGCCACGGTCAAGTCTGATGTTGACCATGTTCGAGTATGGGTAATCTACGAAGCTCTTCTTGAGTCCTAGCCCGCCAGATTTGCGAATAATGATTCTTTGGTCGCTCACTACTACTGTCTCGCTGCCCCTGAGAACCCAAATGACTTTCTCATCGTAATTGACGAGGTGCCTCATGTCCTCTGGGACGGGGAGCGACGCCAAATCATGAGACCTCAGGCAACGCTAAGGTTCTGAATAGCTTTGATGATAAGATGTATTGCTTCGCAGCATCAAAAAAGCCCATAGAACCTCAGGGGAAAAGAACCCAGACATAGCAATTTCAGCGGTTTTGCGTCGCTCCAGTTAAGTAGCCTATGCCTGGAAAACGTGTGATGATGTTCAATGGAAATGATCGAAAAGACACTGAAAGTCGGAACTAGGACTTTCAGAGCAAACTACAGTCAAATGGAGAATGCTATAGTAGCGTTCCTATTCGAGGATCGTATTCGTCTCGGAACGGTTGCGATCGCTATGCCTGGCTTCCGTGAAGTTGCTGTCGGGCGATCTTCCGTATTGGTGGGCGGCAAGTACCTCATGACGAGTAGAGCTTTAGCCGAGAAACTTGCTGGAAAGAGCGGACGGATCGCATTAGTATCTCTATTCACAGAACTAGATGAAGCTGAGGCTCTAAGGGTTTACAGCAAACTGCTCGATCAGGTTCAATTGGCTCAACATTCCGACGAGAAGATTGGGCCGCTCAACTCTTCAGTAGGACAACACGTTTGAGAGGGGCGATTCGCCAAGGACCTTCGCCGCGGCCTCACTGACTTGCTCCCTATACTGATCATTCGTGTATACCCGTATTATGTTCATGAAAACCCGAAGATCATCCACGACTCTTGATAATTTCTCTATCTTCTCTGGGGTCTTCTCGCCCGAACGGTTCCGCGAGAACATTGGTATGTCTATTGGGCCAATGTCCATTGCGTAGTGGTAGGGCACCGAGGGTAGTGAAGGTACATCGATTCCAACACTGGATATCGGAACCTTTGCTTTCGAGGCGATTTCCTCTTCAAGCTTGAGACGCACGTTTTCGTTTGTAAACACGCTTGAGACAAGCTCATCTCTGACGTAGAAAGTTCTCTCATAGGCGCATTTGAGGAGCCTCCTTGAGGAGATTTCTTTTACGATTTCGCGTGAGAGTTTGTTTGCGCAGAGTTTCGACCAAACCGTATAGTCATCCCATTCCAAGTATTCATCTGGAGTCTTTGCTTGCAGTATCGCCAGATCTTCTTTGGCTGCTTCCAAGGCTTTGACGAGCATCATTTGGACGGCTCTGCATGCTCTGTGAAAATAAATTGTTTTGAAAGATTCGAGGCGTGCAAGGATTAGACTTTCGAGGGTTGGTAGGGCAGTTATGTCAACTGCCAAGTTGCCATCGAGGACGTCCATCGTGTAAATGAGGCGGAAAACGTCAACCGACCCGTAGCCAGCACCAGTATGATAAGAGTCACGCACGACGAAATCCATCTTATCGACATCAAACGAGCTGCTGATTATTTGCCCGAGAAATGGTTTCTCAGGTTTTGATGGTTTTCCGACTGCTAGTCCGCTCAACTCTTTCGCGTCAATACCTTGGTTGTTGATGACATCTGCTAGGGTTGAGTCTGCAATAATCCACCTTGACATGTCTTCATGGTTTCGACCCATGTACTTCTGCAGTAATGGTTCGAAAAGATGCGAGAAAGGCGCGTGCCCGACGTCATGAAGCAATGCGGCTAATCGTATTTTTTGCTTCTCCTCAATCGTCAGATGAACGGGCAGATTCTCGGACACGACACCTGCAAGGTACATGGTCCCCAAAACATGTTCGAACCTAGTGTGGTTCGCTGCTGGGTAGACGAAATCTGCCCCTGCAAGCTGCCTTATGCGACGTAGCCGTTGGACTGCTAGCGTGTCGATGACATTCCGTTCGATTTCTGT
>Ga0326728_10010223_pt1 | contig 22091 bp, 16 predicted proteins | sample MB3enrmetagenome_FD_207602 | JGI IMG/M metagenome (GOLD analysis project Ga0326728, IMG submission 207602) | Lab enriched peat soil microbial communities from McLean, Ithaca, NY, United States - MB31MN | ecosystem: Environmental > Terrestrial > Soil > Wetlands > Peat | place: USA: New York... | reverse complement strand
CGATTCAAGGCGGAGTCCTCACTGGAAAGGATTGGTTTCGCGAAAAACTCAATCCAAGCTAGCAAAGATTCCGCCCCATTGATTCAACCGTAATTTGGACAAGCCTGGGACAAGCCCCGTCTCTACATGCTGGCCAGCTATAATCCGATTTAACTGAAAGCTGAGGGTGCCCCATTCATTCGCGTTTTTTGCGAATGAGTGGGCGGCCCTCGCTGACAGCCGCTCCTATGCGCTTCGAACTTTTTGTCGCGACCCGTTACCTGAAAGCCAAACGCCGCCAGGCGTTTATTGGCATCATCACGGGCATCTCCGTGCTGGGAGTGGCGGCGGGAGTGGCTTCGCTGATCGTCGCGCTGGCGGTCAACAACGGATTTCGGCAGGATTTGCAGGCGCGGCTGCTAGGTTCGACGGCGCACATCAGTCTACTGCGCGTGGAGAGCGATGGCATGCGCGATTGGCGTCCGCTGCTCGATAAGCTGTCGAAGCAGCCGCACGTGCTGGCGGCGGCCCCGGCGATTTACGAGCAGGTGCTGATTTCGCGCGGGCCGCGGGCGCGCGGAGCGGTGCTGAAGGGGATGCTGCCGCAGTATGAGCGGCAGGTCAGCGATCTGCTGAAGACGGTGACGGCGGGATCGGCGGCGGCGCTGGAGGCAGAAATCACGAGCGTAGCGCCGGCGTCCTCGCCGACTGTTACGGCGGGCGTCTCACCCGCCGCCGCGGACAAAGGTGCCACGCCAGCTACATCTCCCGACGATTTGGCCGGCGTGCGGCAGCGCGTGGCGGCCATGCCTCCGATTATTCTCGGCAAAGATATGGCCGACGAACTGGGCGCGACCGTCGGCTCGGTCGTACTGGTGACTTCTCCGCAGGGCGAACTGACTCCGTTTGGCATGGTGCCGAAGTACATTCGTTTTCACGTCGCGGGAATTTTTAACTCCGGTTTCTTCGACTACGACTCTTCTTGGGCGTTCATACGGCTTGCGGACGCGCAGGAGTTGTTTGGATTGGGCGACGTGATCTCGGTCATCCAATTTAAGCTCGACGATATTTACCAAGCGGGCAACGTGGCGCGCTCGCTCGAACAGGCTGCCGATCTTGTTACAAGAAGCCACGGCTTCATGGCCACCAGTTGGATGGAACAGAACAAGCCCTTGTTTCGCGCGCTGCGGCTGGAGCGCGTGGTGACCTTCATCACCATCGGTCTGATCGTGTTTGTGGCCGCGCTGAATATCTTGATCTCGCTGATCATGATGGTCATGGAGAAGACGAAAGATATTGCCGTGCTCATGTCGCTGGGCACAAAGAAAAAACAAATCCGCCGCGTGTTCATCGCGCAGGGCGTGCTGATCGGCGTGATTGGTACGGCGATCGGCTTAGTGCTCGGCTACGCGATCTCGTGGGCGGGCGGACATTACCATTTTATTTCGCTCTCGCCCGAGGTCTATTCGATCGACTATGTGCCGTTCGCCCCGCGCCTGATGGACGGAGTAATCGTGGCGCTGGTTTCCATAGGGATTTCGTTTGTGGCCACGATTTATCCGTCATGGTCGGCAGCACGAATTTTGCCGGCGGAGGCACTGCGGTACGAGTAGGATTCGGCAATTCTCTCGACCGCAAGCAAACTGCAGATCCCTCGCTCCCCACCCCATCACGCCAAAAGCGGGCGCGATGGGGGCCCAGGTTTGCTCGGTATTACAAGCATGAGAAAACCTCTTGTCCCACGTGTGACCACGGTCACGTGGCAATTCTTTTCCACAGGTATACAGTCTTTCAAACCTCATTCCCGTAAGCGGAATCTCGGGAACGGAGAGTTCCTCCTCATGCTGTACTGAATCATGGTCTGAGAGATCGTGGTCTAATGGATCAAGGCCCGCTTTGTATCGCGTTGCAACGGAAGGCGGCCAGTGAGCTTTGATACTAAGGAGGGCGATATTGCATCCAATAGCTCAAGGTCCTCTGCTGAGGGTCGAAGGGTTAAGTAAGGTGTTTCGCTCAGGCGAAGCCGAGCTCGTGCTCTTTGAGAATCTGTCTTTCGAGGTTGCCAAGGGAACGATGCTGGCGATCGTGGGTCAATCGGGTGCGGGAAAGAGCACTTTGCTGCACATTCTGGGGGCGCTGGATCGGCCTTCGGCAGGTGCGGTATATTGCGCGAACTTCTGTGTGAATTCACTCTCCGAGGATGCCGCCGCCGAGTTTCGTAACCGTGAGATCGGCTATGTGTGGCAGTTTCATTACCTGCTGCCGGAGTTTACGGCGCTGGAAAATGTCGCGATGCCGCTCTTGACGCGTGGGCAGGCGCTGGCGTCATCCTTAAAGGAAGCTTCGCGGTGGCTCGGCGAGGTGGGACTGGAAGTGCGCGGGCATCATCGTTCCGGCGAGCTGTCCGGTGGCGAGCAACAGCGGCTGGCGCTGGCGCGGGCGCTCATCACCCAGCCGCAGGTGTTGCTGGCCGATGAGCCTACCGGCGATCTCGACGGGCGCACCGGGGAATTGGTTTTTGAATTGGTTGCGCGATTGCACCGCGAACACCAGTTGACCTCTTTAATTGCTACGCACAATTTGGCGTTTGCACGACGGTGCCATCGCGTTTTAAGGTTGCATCAGGGCAAGATGGAGGAAGTGGCGCCGGAGTCGCTTCCGGCCTGAGGAAAGGCAGAGCACAATAAGGTTCAATAACGAAGGGGAAGTACTGAAGTACCCGAAGGTAAGGCGGTGAGAATTATCGCAAAAGCCGATATCGCTTGGGACAGTAGGCGATATAAATGCATAATTGAGAAGTAGGTTCTGGGGTTTGGCGGAAGGCGCGGCCGTTCCGCAGAAGCTCAGGGAGAATGGGTTTATGTTCGAACGCTATACAGAGAAGGCCAGGCGCGTCATCTTCTTCGCGCGCTACGAAGCCAGTCAGTTCGGCTCTCCTTATATTGAGACCGAACACCTGCTGCTCGGACTGCTGCGCGAAGACAAGGCCCTGACGAATCGTTTCCTGCGCTCTCATGCGTCGGTGGAATCGATCCGGAAGCAGATCGAGGGTCACACCACGATCCGGGAAAAAGTTTCCACTTCGGTCGATCTTCCCCTGAGCAACGAATGCAAGCGCGTGCTGGCCTATGCCGCGGAAGAGGCAGAGCGGCTTTCGCACAAACACATTGGGACCGAACACCTGTTGCTGGGATTGTTGCGCGAAGAAAAATGTTTTGCGGCTGAGATTTTGCACGAGCGGGGATTGCGGCTTTCGACCATCCGCGAAGAACTGGCCCGCACCAGCCAGGAAAAAACGGCGCCGCAGCGCGGACAGCGCGAGTCTTCTCTGCTGAGTGAGTTTTCTCGCGACCTGACGCAGTCGGCGATGGATAACCAACTGGATCCGTTGGTGGGCCGTGACGCCGAACTGGAACGGGTGGTGCAGATCCTGTGCCGCCGCACCAAGAACAATCCAGTGCTGATCGGCGAGCCGGGCGTGGGCAAGACGGCGATCGTCGAAGGTCTTGCGCAGCGCATCGCCGACGGCGAAGTTCCTTCCTTCCTCGCCGACAAACGCATTCTGGCGCTCGATCTTTCTCTGATCGTTGCCGGCACAAAATATCGCGGCCAGTTCGAAGAGCGCCTCAAGACCATCATGAAAGAGCTGATGGACTCGCAGAATTCCATCGTCTTCATCGACGAACTGCACACGCTGGTGGGTGCGGGATCGGCGGAAGGCTCGCTCGATGCGGCCAATATTTTGAAGCCGGCGCTATCGCGCGGCGAGATTCAGTGCATCGGCGCGACTACGCCCGCGGAATATCGCAAGTCGATCGAGAAAGACCGGTCGCTGGAACGGCGTTTCCAGGCGGTGAAAGTTCCGCCACCGAACGAAGCCGACGCGGTCAAGATTCTTTTCGGGATCAAGGACCGGTACGAAAAATTCCACGCCGTCACCTACACCGACGACGCCCTCAATTTTTCCGTGTCGCATTCCAACCGCTATATTCCCGACCGTTTTCTACCGGACAAGGCCATCGACCTGATCGACGAGGCGGGAGCGCGCGTCAAGCTGCGGCAGACCTCGCTGCCCGAAGAATTGACGGAAGTGCAGAAGCGGATCAAGTTCATCGTCCATCGCATGGAGAACGCCATCGCCAACCACGAGTTCGAGAAGGCGCGCTTCTATTCGGACGAAGAACGCAAGGAGCGCGAGAACCTGCGCGCCCTTCGCGAAAAATACCACCTCGATGAATCCTCCACCGGTGTCGTCGGTCGGGAGGACATCGAGGACGTGGTATCGCGCTGGACGGGCGTTCCCATCACTTCGATCAAGGAAGAAGAAACGCAAAAGCTGCTGCGCATTGAAGAAGAGCTGCACAAGCGCATCATCTCGCAAGATAAAGCCATCAGCGCCCTGGCGCGCGCCATCCGCCGTTCGCGCGCGGGGTTGAAGAGTCCGAACCGTCCCATCGGCTCATTCCTCTTCCTCGGCCCCACTGGCGTCGGCAAGACTGAAGTCGCCCGCACCCTGGCCAGTTTCATGTTTGGCAGCGACAAGGCCCTCGTCCGTTTCGATATGTCGGAGTTCATGGAGAAGCACTCCGTCTCGAAACTGATCGGCTCGCCTCCCGGATACGTCGGCTACGAAGAGGGTGGACAGCTCACCGAGCGCGTCAAGCGTGCCCCCTACTCCGTTGTGCTCCTCGATGAAATCGAGAAGGCGCATCCCGATGTCTTCAATATTCTGCTGCAAGTTTTTGAAGACGGCCAATTGACCGACGGCCTCGGCAACACCGTCGATTTCAAAAACGCCATCATCATCATGACCTCGAACATCGGCGCTCGTCACCTGATGAAGCGCGAGGGCTTGGGCTTCCAGTCGTCGAAGGACGAGATGGTTTCCGAGAAGGTCGAAGACCTGGTCAAGGGCGAGGTCAAGCGCACCTTCAACCCGGAATTCCTGAACCGCGTCGATGAGGTCATCCTCTTCATGGCGCTCACCGAAGTGGACCTGATCCAGATTCTCGAACTCATGGTCAGCCAGCTCAATCAGAATCTCGCCCAGCGTTCGATCACCGTAACGGTGGCCGACGAGGCGAAGCGCTGGATACTGAACCAGACCCTCACCGACCGCAGCTACGGAGCGCGTCCGCTGCGCCGCGCCTTGCAGAAGTACATAGAAGACCCGTTGTCCGAGGCCCTGATCCAGGGCACGATCACGACGCGGCCGGCGTTCATCGAGGTCTTCCTAGAAGCCAACAAACTCTACTACCGCCCAGTGGACGCGGAGAAGACCGAGGGCGTGCTGCTGTACGAGAGCTAACTCTTAGACATCAGCCGTCAGCTATCAGCCGTCAGTGAAAGCTGGCGGCTTTTGTTTGACACTGGACCCTCGACCATTGGAAGCTTTATAAGTCGGCCTTATGGAAATCATCGTCTATTCCGCTCCCTGGTGTCCGGATTGCCGCGAGGCCAAGCGTTTTCTCGACCGGCACAGGCTGCCCTTCACCGACATCGACATCGAAACCACTCCCGGTGCCGCCGATGAGATCGTAAAACGCACCGGCAAGCGCGCCATCCCGCAGTTTGTGATCGATGGCGAATGGATCCAGCCGTATCGTCCAGGCGTGGGCTTTCTCTACGAAGTGATGGCCAAGCGGCTCGGAGTTGAGTTGTAGCTGGAAGCTTAAAGCTAGAGCATTTCTCGCTTTGCTGTAGAGGGAAGGCACGAACGGGAAGGGCACGAGTTTACTCGTGCCGCATAGAGCTATAACGGATAGTGGCTTTAGCCGCTGGGGGCACGCACTCTACACCATCACGCGAACCGCTCTAACAGCCCAAAGCTATTCTTCAGTTACCTTTGGCCGCATCCCAGCGGACTTCTGTACCCTACTCGCCTTTGCCCAAATGCGTCAGGATAATGTCTACCCGGGCAACTCCCTCCTTGCCGGGCTTGGCGGCACATGTCCACTTCCGATAGTCACGAACATAGCGAGGAAAATAGCGGCGAGACCGGAGTGGTGGAGACCTGGCAGCGCTTTGTGCAGGGGCTGCTGGGCGTCGTGGCGCTGGCCGGCGCCCTGACGATGGCGCACTACTACTCTCCTCCGGAGACTGCCGGACTTGAGGGGCAGGTGAACCAGCTCACGCGCCAGGTGGCCGATCTGGAACGCCAGCAATCGTTCTCGCCCGCGGCAGTGGACGATGCGCGGGCATCGGTGGCTTATATCTACGGGATTTACCATGTGTCTGGCCATGCGCAAGATCGTAGCCAAGGCCTGCGCGCGCGCGTGGCGGGCACCGGATTTATCGTGGCTCCCGGACTGCTCGCCACCAATCGCCACGTGGCCGAGCCCTGGTACGGCGACCGCGAAGTCGCCGTGGCCTTACGCGCGGGCGGATCGCCCGTGCTGGAAAAGCTGGTGGCATATTTTCCGGGATCGCCGCTTCCGGTCAAGCTGGAAACGGCGGCAGTGGCGACGCGTGGAGATCTCGCCGTGCTGCGCCTGGAAGCTACCGCCTTCACTAAAAAACTTCTTCCGCTAACTTTGTGCGCGACGCCTGTGCATGTAGGCGAGCCGGTGAGCGTGCTGGCTTATCCCATGGGAGTCACGGGCATGGTGGCAAAGTCTCCCGCAGCCGTTTACGAGCGGCTTTCGTCGCATCCCGATAATGCGGACACGGCGGCGGAGTTGGCGGCGCTGTCGCTGATCCGGCCTTCGGCGACGTTCGGACACATCGGCGATGTTAGCGGTGACAAGCTGATCTATGACGCGCCCACTGCGCGCGGAGGCAGCGGCGGACCGGTGCTCAACCTGCGCGGCGAAGTCGTCGGCATCAATTCCGCATATATTGACGGCTTCTCAGGAGGCACGCTCGGAATCGCCGCCGCTGAGTTGCGGCCGCTGCTGGATGCGGCAAAGCGCGCGGCTGTCGAGACAGGTGCGGTCGTCCAGTGAAGCCGCCTCTCATCTTTCCGTAGAGACGCGGCAAGCCCTGTCTCTACAGGAGGAACCCTCGGCGAAGCGTGGTAAAAGCCGCGACAGAAGCGCCCTCCCTGAAGTTGCAACTCTTTTCGCACGGGGCTATGCTGGCTGGAGTTCGAAACTTCTCCCCCAAAGGCAAAGTGCCTTGGATTCAGGTACATTTGTAACCTGCTGATTTGAATAACAAATTGGCCGTATGCCTGCTACAGCTTAGGATTAAGTCCCCATAGCAGCCATGGCTTCGGATTATGGGTTCGGGCAATGTTTTTGGGCAACGGATTCCCTGCTGGATGGGTTCAAAAGAGACTGGTGCAAGTCGATTGAGTGCAAAGAGATCCGATCATGATAAAAAACTTTCTGTTTGCGATGGCTTTGTTGAGTTTGGCGTTGGCTGGCGGTTGCGCCAAGGGCGGCAGCGGCGGGGCCGGAATTTCCGTTGTTGTTTCCGTCCCTAACGGCATCAATGTGTTGCCCGTGTCCCAGTCGGTAGTGCTTACGGCCACGGTGACGGGCACGTCGAATTACGCCGTCACATGGACCATAAGCGGCACGGGTTGCACCGGGAGCGCCTGTGGGATATTCACAGCTACAACCCCCGGTACATCATCGACCAACGCGGCAACCGCGACCTACCAAGCCCCGGCAACGGCGCCGAGCCCAGCCACGGTGAAGATTACGGCAACATCGGTAGCCGAACCCAATACACCCGGCACCCTGCCGCTGACGGTGAAACAGGTTACGGTGGTTGTGGCGCCGTCGCTACCGTCGTCTCAGTCGTTGACGGTTGGGGCAGGGTTGGTGCAGCAGTTCACCGCCGTCGCCAACCCGTTCAACGCGCCGCAAAGCTTCACTTGGAGTGTTACGTGTACCAGCGGAACGAACTGCGGGACCATCTCTTGTGGCTCAAACAATCCCACTTGCAGCACAGCCACTTCCGATCCGGCGGTCTTTACGGGGGGAACGCCCCAGAGCGGCGTGCTGGTAACGGCGACTTCGATTGTGCAGGAAACCACTACAAACTTCGGTTCTGCTGCGGTTACGGTTGTGGCCACGCGCCCGCCTGCTGGCACCTACGCATTCCAGTTCTCGGGCTATAACAACTCGGGCCAAGCCGTGGCAACGGCGGGAAGCGTGACGCTCGCTGCCAATGACGTGACCGCCGGTGACACGATCACCGGCGGTGTGGAAGATGTCGTGATCGACGGTTCATATCACCAGTACACAACAGTGACGGGCTTAACGGGCTCCTACACCCCGAGCAACAATTCCAACAACGCGGGCACGCTTACGCTGAGTGCGAGTGGCGGGCCCACATACACGTACACCGCGGTGCTTACTTCGTCGGGCATCATTCGGATGATCGAGTCCGATAGCAACGGAACCGGCTCCGGCGTCATGGAAGAGTCGGCAGCCAGCACGGTCTTCAACTCCGGTGCACAGACATTCGCCTTCGGATTCACCGGCGTGGACTCGGCCGGCAACCGGGTTGGATACGTCGGTATGCTGCCGTTGAGCGGCAGCGGGACGATCAGCGGTGGTCTGGCCGACAGTAACGACAACGGAACGGCGAGTAGCTTCAGCAGCGTTACGGGCACATACACCGCCGACGCGACCACCGCCGGACTGTGGCATATGGCGCTGACCTCGCCCGTGACGCTTGATTTCGACTTCTTTGTCGCTGGCGGGAAAGCACAAACCACCACTGCTTCCGGCCCGCTGACGCTCTACGCCATTTCCACTGATTCGACCTATCAGGCGCTTTCTGGATCCATGGTGTACCAAGTCCCCCTGTCAACTTCAACTTGTGCCGCACCTTGTTACAACAACGCGGCCTTCAATGGTACATCGGTTTCAAACCTAACGGGAGTGACCCCGACGGTCGCGAACTCATCGAATGTTGCGCTGATTTATGGCACGACCGATGGCACATCCAGCGGAACGGGCGGCGCGGGTAATTTCACTAACACCTTCGACCAGGACAATAATGGAACGATTCTTTCGGTGCAGGCGCCGACCACAAATCCGAATGGATACGCCTATCCGTATGTGGCGAGCAGCAGCAACACCGGACGATACATCTTCCAAATGCTGGGCAATCCGGCAGCGAGCACAGTGGTCGCGCCGATTCCGTTCGTTCTGTATGCCAGCGGGGCGGATCGTGGTTTTCTGCTCGACCAGTCCAGCTCGGCGGTGATGACCGGAACCATGGATCCGCAGCCGGCAAACGTTAGTTACACAGCAACGTGGATGCCGGGCACCTTTGCGGCGGCGACCATCGGCAATAGCGATTCCGGCGTCGCTCCTGTGGTCGATAACCTGCTGTTCACTTACACGCAATTGAGCACGGGCAACGTAGCCGGAACGGAGAACCCTGGCAACGTAACGCAGACTGGGACTTACACGATGTCCAGTACAGGCACGGGCACGGTCACGCTGACCGCTCCGGCGGCGGCGGTCTACGTGATTTACGCCATCGATGTCACATCGCTCAGTGGTGGGAACTCCGCGATCGCGGATTTCATGATGATCGGGAGTTGTTCTCCGCAACCTTGTACCAGCGGAACTCCAAGTTCCGTAATTTTCGCGCAGCAGTAAGAACATCTCGTGTGGGTACGGGGCTTTGCCCCGTCCGCGTAGGGACAGCCGCCCCCGGCTGTCCAGCCGAGCGCAAGCTCGGCTCACCACTGGCTCGATTCATTTCCCGCGCAACACAGTTTTTGCCGTGGCTAGATTGTCGAAACGGTCGTAGGCGCGGACCACAACCACGTGATCATTCGCGGTGTTGCCGGCCATCGGAGCGGGCGTGGCTTCGGGTTGCGGCACGCTCACGCGAAAATCGTAGTTTTCAGTTTTCGAATCCGACAACTGGCCCACCGGCTCGACGAACTGCCAGTCGCCGCCATCCAAGGAATACTCCGCCCGCTTGATCGGCGAAAACGAATCGCTGGCGCGGAAGCGGACATGGATCTGCTGTCCGTCGGGCTTGCCATCGGGATTTCCATCAAAAGTCGCCGTTAGGCCGTCGATGGCCGGAGCGGTGGTATCGACCTCGAAGCGGTTGCTGACGCGCTCGCCGTAAAGCGCCTCTCCGGGCGAATGCGAAGGCGCGTCGGAGGCAACGACCTTCACGGTGTAGCCGCCATCGGGCAGCAGGCTGGCGTCGAAAGAATAGTAGCGGTCGGAGAGATTGTTCTTCAGCAGCAGCCAGCGCGCTTCGCCGTCGCCGCGGTAGTAAACGGAGAAGACGAGTTGGTCGTCGTTGTCGTCATGCGCCGTCCAGCGAATGCCGACCGAATCGCGGTCGCGCACGGCGGGAGGCGGAGGATCGAAATGCGGCTGTCCCTGCCCGGGCGGCTCGCTGCCAGTGGCATGAGGAATCGGCTGATAGCGATAACCGGGCTGCACGACGATTTCGTCAATCTGGGGCGCAACGTTTTTCGGCAGGTAATTCAGCAGGACGTCATCAACGCGGGGCGCGGGATTGCCGCCGGAATTACCAGCATGGAGTACGGACTTCCACTGCACGAAGCGCGCCGGCGGAACTTTGAGTTCGGGGCCGGCAGCCAGGGTGAAATTAATGCGCGCCCACGGACTCCAGTTGCGGTCGGGATTGTCAACATTGCCGCTGCGCGCATAGAGCTCGATGTTTCCGGCGCCGCGGACGCTGGCGCGCCCCCATAGCGAAAAAACACGCGCGTCGAAGACATCGCTTTCGTACGTACCTTCGGATTCGGGGCCAGGACCGAGAACGAAAATCTTTCCCAGGTTGCTGCTGGAGGCGTAAAGTCCTCCGCCGGGCGCGGCGGCGAAGGCGGTGATTTGCGTGGCGCTGGCTTTGACGAGATCGGTGTAATCGTCAATCTCGTTGCCGTTAATGGCGAAAATGTGGCCGCGATTGCCGGTGCCCGCGAGCAGGCGTCCGCGCTGGTCGAAGCCGAGAGCGTAGACGAGATCTTCGTGGGAACTCCACAAGCGCGAGGGCGCGCCATCGGGTGCGATGCGATAGATTTCGGAGCCGCCGGTCGCGCCGAGTGCGGGAGCGGGAAAAGGCATGATGGGCGCGGCAGGAACGGCGGGAGTTGCGGCGATGGCGATATTGCCGCCGGGCGCGAGCGGGTTCTGCAACTGGGACGCGAACACGATGCCCATTGGCGGTGGCGCGTTTGCGGCGTGCTTCTCTCCCGCGGCGGCGGCGTAGATATTGCCCGCGCCGTCGATGGCGAGCGCGGTAATTTCTTTCTTGGGCGCGCTGTAGAGAACGAACGCTTCGCCATTGGGCGCGATGCGATAGACCAGTCCGCTGCCATCGGAGCCGGCAATCAGGTTTCCCTTGGGATCGAGCGCGAGCACGCGAATGTGGACTTCATCGCTCTTGAAGAAGAGTGTGTGCTGGCCATTGGGGCCGACTTTGAAGATTTCGCCGTGATCGCCGGTGGCGGCGTAGAGCGTGCCTGTATTGTCGAGGGCATTGTCGAGAACGATATCCCAGATGTACTTCGAGCCGGGATCGAAATAAGTGGACGAGTTCCACAATGTCTTCGCATCGGCCTTTGAATCAGCCTTAGAATCTGCCTTTGCGCCTTTTGCGGATTCAGTGCGCGGAGGTTCGAGACGATAGACCTTGCCGTCGGGCGCGGTGGCGGCATAGACGACACCGTTCTTATTGACGACGAGCGACTGCACCTGCAATTCCTGCGGCTCGAAGATGATCGTGCTCTGGCCATCGGGAGTGATGCGATAGACACGCGCGGGAGATCCGGCAGCGGCGTAGACGTTGCCCGCCGCATCCGATGCGATCGACCAGATGTAAGTCGAAGGCGTGGTCGCGAGCGCCTTGAACGCGGGGGCGAGTTCGATCCCGCCCTGACTGCGCAAGGCAACACCCTTGGCGGTGCCCTTAGTTAGTTCTTCGAACTTCGATTGCTCCCATGTGCGTGTGTCCTGGGCGAGGGCGAGTGTGGAAAGGACAAGCGTTGATAGTATAGTGAATGTCTTACGAGACAAGGTCATACCTCATTTTAAGCAGTTATTTTTTCTCCGCGCCGCCGCTGTATGTTTTTAGCGCCAACTCTAGGTCTTGGACGCGATGGCTGTCTTTTACCTTGTCGAAAGAATCACGCGATACAGTGAGACTTCCATCCAGGATTCGTTTCAAGTTGTCGAGATTGCGTTGCCAGCGCGCAATCACGGACGGCGGCACGTTTCCCATGCCTGCGGGAACAAAGAGGCGGCTGGCAATCTGGGCCGTGATTCCCCTGGCGGCGAGTTGACGCTGCAACTGTGGAATGTGGCCGGCCCCATAAACGATGACGATGCGGCGGGCGTCGGCAGCGGCATCCAGGCAATTCTCCACAATGCGGCGATTGCGCTCGTGCCAGCCTCCCATCGCAATGTCGGAGACCGTATTCTCGCCAGCCACTTGCTCAAACTGATAATCGGCGATGGTCACGCCCTTGGTATGCAAAAAATCAAAGAGTGACGGCTCGGTCATCGACTGCATCTGTTTAGCTTGCTCTTGGGTCAGTGCGTCTATCTTATCCGTGATCTCTTTGGGCTCCATCTCCTCGGCGCGGCTTTGCCATGCGTGGGTAATGCGCCAGTCGGTCGCGGCAAAGCGCGCGTGTAGCGTGGGCGCTAGTTCGGCAAGATATGCGGCCTCGGGAGGGAAATAGCCCTCCATTGGCCCCTGATAAGCCTCTGGCGTGATCTCGCCGCAAATCAAATCCGGATGTAGCGCCTCCACTTCGGTTTGCAAATCGGCGAGTGAGTAGTGACTCGCAGCTTTGAAATGCGAATCGTGCGCCGTCCCCAGCAGAATAACCTCTGGGTTAGACAAAGCTGCGGTTGGCTGGGTCTGCGCGCTTTGCGTAAAAAGATAAGTGGGTAGCAACAGCCAACAAAAGACCGACGCCAGTTTTTTCATGTCGAAAGTATATGTCAGCCGGAATTCCCTTACTTACTTCAAAGTGGCACCCAGCGTTCCACGAACCGTAGTCGAAGCCATTACTTAATGTTAATCGTGAGCATCTGCGCGCCCGAGACGACATAGTCGAGCGAATCGGTGGAGGCTTCGCCGACCGACGATTCACCAAGCACGACCATGTCCTGTGTGCCGCGCATGTTGTCCATAACGTTCATGACGGAGAGCGGCAGCGTCGGCATCACCTTGTCGGCGACCATGGCTTCGGGATCGGAGTCGATCAGCGAAACGTACACGCGATCGTTGGCGCGCTCTTTGTTGAGCAACGCGATGGTCGGCCCGAGGCCCATACCGCGGTTTATCATCGGCATACTGCGGCGTATGCGGTCGAGCGTGTCTCCGTCGCTGACCAGGATGCGCAGCGTTCCCTTGGAAGTCGAGGCCGGAATCCGTATGGGAATCTGGCGCACCAGCCGCTCGCCGCGATAAGGGCGAATCACGGTCTCAACCATGATCCGATCGCCGGGCCGAGCTTCCGTCACGTCGGTGCGCGCAGCTTCCAGTCGAGCGGAGCGGCGTTCGCGGACCAGATCGAAATCGAGCTTCACTCCCTGCACGTCGGGAGCGTCGAAGACGTTGCTGTAGATGCGTCCAAAGCGCTCGCCGATGGTGGCGGCAGCCAATGCCGCCGCGGGCTGTCCGTTATCTTGCGGGGCAAACATGTTGCGCAGCGTAACCTCGGGATACCCCTTCACGCTAAGCACGCCATTCATGCGATAAGTAATGTCTTCTCCGTATTCGTTGGTGCCGTGCAGGGCGTTGAAGACGGTGGCCATCATGGCCAGCGGGCTGAGCCGCGCGTTGTTGAGAATTTCGTAATGGAATTCTTTGGCCGCCGAGCTATTGATTGTCGAGCCATGTTCCCCAACACTATGCATGGCGACGGTCACCGGAATCATCTTCGATGCGCGCCCGGGCACGCCCATAATGCCGTTCTGGCGGTCCTGCACGAAGGCGCCGGCGGTCTCGGTGGTATTGACGATCTTGAAGGCATTCAGCGGCGAAGGCAGCGTGGCCAGCACGGTGGCCTTGGTCATCGGCAGATCGACTTCACCAAACTGCAAGAGCGGATGTCCGCAGGCCAGCAAGCGCTTGGGATCGACGTAAGTCACGGTGCAAGTGGCGGCAATATCCATATCGCCGCGAACCAGCACGGCGCTGATGGCCGAACCCGGCTCGATGGGTTCGGGCTGCTTGCGATCGCTCGCCGAGCCAATGCCCATCACTGGAACGATGCCCGCTGCCGCGAATTGCGGCGCGTAGCGCTGCAAGGTCTCCTCGGAAAAACCGTTGAACACGAGAGGAGTTTCGATGGGCTTCAGATAGTTGCTGTAGTTCTCGGCTGGGAGCGCGGCGCTTTCGCCGGGGCTCGCGGTTTGTGCGGATTCTCCTTGGCTGGAAAGATTGGCGCGCAGCAGCGCCGGGGCCGGACCTTGTGCCGGACTTCTTGCGGAAGTGTGATCGAGCGCGTCGATCTCCAGCATTTCTTCAATCGGCGTCACGCCCGCGATCGGTTCTTTTGAGAACAATCCGATTCGGAAGGCCAGCGCTCCCGCCAGCTTGCCATCGAGATAAACTGGGCTTCCGCTCATGCCCGCAACCACGCCGGTATATTCCGGCTTCGTGCCATGCAGGCGCACCAGGATAATATCGCCCTTGGGGCCGTTCACATTGCGTAACACGCCCAGAACTTCCACGTCCATGGACTCGGGCTTCACGCCCTGAAACACGGTGAGTGCGATGCCCTTCATGCCTTCGTGGATTTGATCGAGGGGCATGATGGCCGGGGGAACGATCGCCGTAGGAATGACGGCAGGCGCTGGGTTATCCAGTGACTGAACTTCTTGTGCGCCGACCCGTAGTGCATGAATCAAAACGGAGAACGAGAAACACAAAACGGCGGCGAGTGAGAGTGCGACTTTTCTCATGGATAGCCCCGGAGGTCGCGAAATGACCTGCTGCTTACTTAGACTCTGCGCGCTAGCGAAAGGTTTTGCCAGGAGAGGGGGCGTTTTTTGCGGCCCGCAAAATATCCCAACCGCAGCGTACTTGCATCTATACTAGCACAGTGGTTTTCGAGGAGTTCCCCATGATTTACAGCATATATGGCGGGCGAAAGCGGGTGCGGGTGGCATTTGGCAAGAGTGCGATTCTACTGGCATTGGTTCTTTTCTGGATGTCCGCCGCGAGTTTTCTGGCCCTGGCCCAGAATACGCCGCAGCAACCCCCGGCGAATCCGAACCAGCAAGAGGCTCCGCCCGAAGCCGGCGGGCCGCAGAACGACGTCGGGCCGTATGTGGTCCCCAAGAAGAAGGAAGAACCGCCGCCTCCGGCCCCCGAAAAACCGAAGAAGATCGAAAACATGCCCGACTACTCGATCTCGGTCAACGTGCCCTTGGTGAGCGTGGATGTGCTGGTGACTACCAAGGACGGCCAGACCATCCCAGGGCTGAAAAAAGAGAATTTCAAGATTATGGAAGACGGTACGCCGCAGACGATTGCGACCTTCAATCAAACCGAGGCTCCGATCACGGCGGTGCTGCTCATCGAGTATGCCGCGACCAACCTGAGCTACATGTATGACGCGCTGAATGCTTCCTATACGTTCGCCAGCGGATTGAAGAAGGACGATTGGGTGGCCGTGGTTTCCTACGACATGAAGCCGCAGATCCTGGTGGACTTCACGCAGGACAAGCGCGCCATCATGGGCGCGCTGAACATGCTGCGCATACCTGGATTTTCCGAGCGCAACCTCTTCGACGCGCTCTTCGACACGCTCGACCGCTGCGATCGCATCGAAGGCAAGAAGTATGTGATTCTGATTTCATCGGGACACGATAGCTTCAGCAGGCTGACTCTGGATAAAATCATCAAGAAGATAAAGTCCACCAAAGACGTGACCATCTACGCCATCAGCATCGGCTGGCAGCGGCGGGAACGGCTGGACGCGAGTGGACGGGCAGGCGGGATACAGGAAGTTACTTGGTTGCAAGACGAGAACCAACTTAAGACTTTCGCCCAAATGACCGGTGGGCAGGAGTACACCCCGCGCTTCCAAGGCGAACTGCCGGAGATTTTTCACGACATCGCGTCCGACATCCGCAACCAGTACAGCATCACGTATCACCCCACCAACGCCAAGCTCGACGGCACTTATCGCAAGCTGAAAGTCGAACTACAGGCGCCGGACGGCGGTCCGCTGAAGGTTCGCGACCAGAAGGGCAAGGAAGTGAAGTACATCGTTTACGCGCGCGACGGCTACACCGCGAAGCACACGGTGGAGTAGGCAGAGTCATACGGTGGAGCGACGGGTGCCCTCGCCCGTCCCATCGTTGAGCAAAGAGCCGGGCGGGGGCGCCCGGTTCTCCACTGCACTGCACGCACTCGCCCGCCTGATTTACAATCCTCAGTTCCCCCCACAGGAGAGAGCGCCGTGATCCCACGCTATACCCGGCCCGAGATGGCCCGCATCTGGAGCGATGAAAATCGCTTCCGCACCTGGCTGGCGGTCGAAGTTGCCGCCACTGAAACGCTGGCCGCCGCCGGCATCGTGCCGAAAGAGGCCGCTAAGGCCATTCGCGCGCGCGCCGGATTCAACGTCGAGCGCATCTTCGAAATTGAAGCCGAGGTCAAGCACGACGTCATCGCCTTTACTACCGCGGTCGCCGAGATCGTCGGCCCGCACGCCCGCTGGTTCCACTATGGCCTGACCTCGAACGATGTAGTGGATACGGCGCAGGCGTTGCTCATCCAGCAGGCTTCCGTTTTAATTGCGGGCGATCTCGACCGTCTCGCCGAGGTGCTTGAACGCCGGGCCTGGGAGTTCAAAGACACGCCCATGATCGGGCGCACCCACGGCGTCCACGCCGAGCCGATTACCTTTGGCTTCAAAATCGCCAACTGGTATTCGGAGACTTTGCGCAACATCGCGCGCTTTAAGGCCGCTGCAGAAGATCTCCGCGTCGGCAAGTTCTCGGGAGCGGTCGGAACTTTCGCCCACCTCACGCCCGAACTCGAAGAAAAAATGTGCGCGCGCCTGGGATTGAAGGCCGCAGCGGTATCGTCGCAGGTGATTCAGCGCGACCGCCATGCTCATTATCTGGCGACGCTGGCCACCATCGCGTCCACGCTCGACAAGATCGCGACCGAAATCCGCCACCTCCAGCGCACTGAAGTCCGCGAGGCCGAGGAATTCTTCAGCGAAAAGCAGAAGGGCTCGTCGGCCATGCCGCACAAGCGCAATCCCGTGACCTGCGAACAAATCTCTGGATTGGCGCGAGTGGTGCGCTCGAACGCGCAGGCTGGTTTTGAAAACGTCGCACTCTGGCACGAGCGCGATATTTCGCACTCCTCGGCCGAGCGCATCATTATTCCGGATTCGACCACGCTCGCCGACTACTTGCTCAATAAAACGGCGAACCTCATCGAGACCATGTTCGTCTATCCCGAGCGCATGATGGCGAACCTCGCGAGCACGCGCGGCCTCGTCTTCAGCGGACAGTTGCTGCTCGACCTGGTCGAGAGCGGAGTTTCGCGCGAGGATGCCTATCGTCTGGTGCAGGGCCACGCCATGCGCGCCTGGAAAGACGACCTCGATTTCCACGCGCAGATCCTGAACGATCCCGAAATTAGCGGACGAGTTCCGCAGGCAAAGATCGAGCGCGCCTTCGACCTAAGCCGCCAGCTCAAGAACATCGACAAGATTTTCGGAAGAGTGTTTGCGACAAAAACTGCTCTTAAAAAGAATGCCGTGTCGTCAAAGAAAAAGAGGAAGTCGGCCCACCGTAAAAAATAACGCAGTGACAGGCCTTTTGTCGTGCAGCTGTCAGGCCGAGTGACCTTCCATGCGATCCAGTCGCCGCTCGTGGGCTGTAGCGATCTTGACCAGGTCGCCAATGAGATCGGCGTGGCCCCGGAGGATCCGGTCGTGTTCCTTCACTGACTGCGCCAGGCTCTGCACGTCCGCCGTGAGCAATTGCAGACTCTCAGCCAGAGCTTCGTGCCTTTCCGTCAGCCGATCCAATCGCTCGTCAGTAGTCATTCTCGTATTTTACTCCTTCTTCTTTTCGGAAAAGGCGGCTTTCCAGAGCGCCCCCGGGTCGGCAGATCAAGAATACCGACAAGATTTTCGCGCGCGTATTTCTGGCCAAGGCCGCCGCGAAGAAGAATACCGCATCGTCAAAGAAGAGAGTTGCCAAGCGGAAGAAATAGCGATAACAATTCTTACTCGGCGCTCCCGGCGTCTCGGCGGTGAAAAGCTTTAAGTGCCTTTGAGTCTCACCGGCTCTGAGCCGCGGGTTTCCATTTGTTCAGGAAGGCCAGCACATCTTCCGGAGCAAGGGCCCGCGCATTTTCGAACTCGCCGTTCTTCTGGCTGTAAACCAGTTTCCCATCCGCATCGAGTACGGCCAATCCAGGAATGCCACGCTTCATCGGAACTTCATACTGCGTCATCAAGGCCTGATTTTTCTCACCTTTCCCGATGTCCACATGCACAACTACATAATTGGCGGTGAGGACGGGCGCCACGTCCGCGCTATGAAAAGCTTTATCGAGGGCGTGGCAGTCGAAGCACCAGTTGGCTCCAAACACGACGATGACACGCTTATGCCCCGTTGCAGCCTTGTGCAGCGCCTCTTTAATTTCGACGCGCGCATCGGCGCTTTCGTCGTAAATCGCTTTCGTCTTCGCGGCCGTTTGGGGAGCCGCCTGGCCGAAACAAACTGTGGCCGCCGCTGCTAGCGCAAGCTCAAGGCTCAACGTCAAAATCCACCGGTAGAGTTTCATCCATGTTCTCCTGCACCTGAGAGGTGACACCTGAGTATAGCGCGGGAAAAGTCGCTGTTAGTTGTTGGCTTTCAGCCAGAAACTAAAAGCCAAGAGCTAAACGTGATCTTCAGTTCGCCGTACGCGAGTGCACCAGCTTCAAGAAGTCGCCCTGTAGGATGCGCTTGATCTGATGATGCGCATGCACTGTCCACGGGCCGGTGGTGTCGAGCTTCACGTAGGCGCGCCAGTGTTGCAGCGCCTTGCGCGGCGCCCGCGTCTTCTCATAAGCCAGCGCGATGTTGTAGTGCGCGTCCGCGTAAGTGGGCGCGAGCTGGATCGCGATCTTATAAGTCTCAATCGCTTCCTCGATGCGTCCGGTTTCGTCGAGCACATTGCCCAGATCGAAATAGGCTAGCGCATAGCGCGGATCGAGATGGATCGCCGACCGGTAGTGCTTTTCGGCATGCCCATATTCCTGGCGGTTGTAGTAGAGCGTGCCCAGATTGATGTGCGCGGCGGCGTGCGCGGGGTCCATTTCGAGGACCCTCAAATAGATACTAATCGCCTCGTTCTGCGTGGAGGGATCTTCTTCCAGCACGATCCCGCGCGCAAACAAGTCGGCAACGTCGGTGGCCACCAGTTCCGGCCCGTTCCGCACCGGGCTGGTCACGACTTTAGATTGCCCTGACGAAAAGTCGAACATGAACTGTCCGGCGATGGGCTCCACCAGCCGGCCCTGATGGCGGAAAGCGATGCGGCGTCCGCTCTGGTAGGCCCCGGCCTCGAGCAGGGGATTCGCCATACCCGCAACCTGTTTCTGCATGGCTTCGAGCGATCGGCGGATCACCACCGGACGTACGCGCTGGGCGCAGAGGTCGCGCACTTTCTTGATTTGCGCGAGCTCGGCAAATGAATAATCTCCGGCCGCCGTAACCAGTCCCGCCTTCTCCCAGGTTTGAAGCTGGCGAGGAGCAAGCCGGAGAATGCGCAGCAGATCTACGCGGCTATAGCGATACACGGCGATCCAACTCTCTGCAACGATTATCCGGAACTTGCGCGCGGGAATGCAAGTGCCAAGCCGGTGGATGGCTGTGGAGAATTGGGGAGAAATAGCGCGAGGATGTCGGCTTTTCTTGCCGGGGCTTCCAAGCACGATAGGGTTATGAAACGCAAAACGGGAATTAGTGCCGTGACCGCTTGATGAGTTCCACATGGTGCGCCTGATGGTGCCCCAGGTTCGCGCCCGTTCTTTGGGCGCTAACCTGGGTGGGTGTAAAGCGTACCAGCCTTCCCCCGTACGACTTATCAAAAGGTCACGGTTCTAGCTTGTGTCCTCCGCCGCTGCCTTAGCAGCTTGCGGAAAACCCCCAGTTTCGTATCAGGTCATCGCTTTAGCGATGACATAAACTCTTTGAAATCAGAAGCCCCTTTAGGGGCTGTGGCGCGAAATTCGACTTTTTCTGTAACTGAATTAGAGCGCGGCGGGCGGCGCATGCTCATGCAGCCGGTGCTGCACTAGAAACGCGTAGTGCACAGCGGAGACGACGGTGAACGCAAATGTGGCGCGCAGAAACGTGATGCGCGCGATCCAGACCCAACGCACGGGCTCGATGAGCAACAACAGCACGAAGAAAATCGCGGCCACTTGCGCGAAGGTATTGGCTTTGCCAAAGATGCTGGGACGGAAATCGCGCAGGCCGGCTATCATGAACAGCACGCCGCTGATCAACAGGATGGAGATATCGCGGCTGAAAACCACGATCGTATATTTCCACGGGATCATCCGTTCGATCGAGAGCACTAGAAACATGGTGCTCATCAGCAGCTTGTCGGCGATCGGATCGAGATACTGGCCGAGCAGCGTTTGCTGATGCAGCCTGCGGGCCAGCAGGCCATCGAGGCCGTCGCTCATCCCGGCGAGAATGAACAGCGCCAGCGCCCATTTGAAATCGTGCTTGACCACATTGATGACGATGAACGGCAGAAAAATCATCCGCAGCAGCGTGAGCTGGTTGGGCGCGGTCAGGATTTGCCGGAGATTCACCGTCTTTTTTCGCCTCCGGCGGCGCCCAGAAACTCGCTCGTCAGCAGCGGAGCGGGGTCCTGCCCGGTCTTCTCCGCGAAGCGCTGCGCGAGCGAGAGGAGGTTGCCTTCGGGCAGGTCGAGTTCCATTCGCTCCACGCGGTGCATGGGAAAGAAAACAACGCCGGAAGTGAAGGGTTCGCCGTTCTTGATCTGCGAAGCCAGATCGTCGAACGACGCGAGATCGACGCCGCGCAGGCTCACGCCTTCGCCGGAAAGATGGAGAATCGCGCCCCAGAATTTTTCGCGCGGGTTGCCCAACGTGGCGATTACGAGCACACCAGGCCGGAAGGGGCTGACTGCTCGAGGTTCCTCGTAAAAGCTAGTGCTGGTCACGATGCGATTGTCGTCTGAGTGAGAGGGAAATTGCAAACGGAACGTTACTACGACCGCAACCTGCGGGATGCGCAGGAGTTCACGGTAAAGCTACGCTACCTGCATCGCAATCCGGTGAAGCGCGGGCTAGTGCCGTGACCATAGGATGATTAAGACGTGGAAAACGAGTAGCGCCGGCATCTTGCCGGCTGTCCCGAGGGCGTCTCGCCCTCGGAGCGGCGGGCGAGGACCTCCACCCAGAGCCTGCCTTGAGCTTGCCGAAGGGTTATAGCATTTTCACAGTTGGTGTAGGGTGGATTTGAAAGGGCACGGCTTCAGCCGTGCCGTAAGCATTGTATTTTCATTGCGGCTTTAGCCGCTGAGGGACGGCAATTTTCAAACTGCACCACTACCAGCTTTCGCCACTATTCTTTACGAGAAATCGGAATCGTCAAGATCGAATCGGAATGGACAGCAAGAGATCGGGAAGCAAGAACCTGCGACGGACCAGCCCGAGCGTTCCTCCACCCACAGCCTGCCCTGAACTTGTCGAAGGGTGAGCGTCCAAAGGACGGACGCGAACCTGGGATACCAGGCCATCCTCGCGTGGGAGTAGTGCGCCACGTGAAGGAGGTGTACGGTGTACTATGATCCCTGACTTTGGCTCTGAGGTACATCCTATGTCTGGAGCATTTGCTTCTAGTCCTGCGAAGGTTGGTGATCTGCTTACAACAAATTCGCTCCCCAATGAGCGCATTATCATCCCCACATTTCAGCGTGGCTACATGTGGAAGAAAAAACATGTGGAGGATTTCTGGCAAGACGTTGACAAACAGAGAATACGGAGCAAAGTGAAGGGAGTAGACCCTCACTTCTTCGGTCCCATTGTCACCCTGTCGAAGCCAGTCGAAGATGCGATATGGCTTCTTGACGGCCAGCAACGTCTCGCGACAGCTACGATTTTACTTAGCGTGCTTCGAGACATTGCGAGAGAT
>Ga0326728_10010221_pt1 | contig 22091 bp, 20 predicted proteins | sample MB3enrmetagenome_FD_207602 | JGI IMG/M metagenome (GOLD analysis project Ga0326728, IMG submission 207602) | Lab enriched peat soil microbial communities from McLean, Ithaca, NY, United States - MB31MN | ecosystem: Environmental > Terrestrial > Soil > Wetlands > Peat | place: USA: New York... | reverse complement strand
ACGATGCCTACTACAAGCTGTCCGATCCCGTGGCGCAAATCAAATCCTATGTCGAGCAGGTCATCTTGGGGCATGTTCCGGGAATGACGCTGGACGAAGTGTTTGCCACGCAGTCCAGTATTGCCGCCGCTGTTAAGCAGGAACTGGACGCGGACATGGCGTTGTTCGGCTACGAAATTGTGAACGTGCTGGTGACCGATATTGTCCCCGATGCAAAAGTGAAGTCGGCCATGAACGACATCAACGCAGCGCAGCGCGAACAGGTGGCCGCCAACGCTAGGGGCGAGGCGGAGAAAATTCTGGTGGTCAAGAAGGCCGAGGCAGAAGCGGAAAGCAAGGCTCTCCAGGGACAGGGGATCGCAAATCAAAGGAAGGCCATCATCGAAGGGCTACAGGCCTCGATCGAACAGTTCCAGAAGGTGGTGGAGGGTGCCTCGGCGAAAGAAGTCATGCAGTTGGTGATGGTCACGCAGTATTTCGACACGTTGAAGTCCATTGGCGAGAGCGACAAAACCAACACGCTGTTTCTGTCGCACTCGCCCGCGTCTGTCAAGGAAGTCTCCGATCAGATCCTGCAGTCCATGCTGGTGGCGGAAAGAGCGAACGGCTGAAGCGCACAAGAATTGCGATCCGCAGGGATTCTGTGCGAAGGCGGGCATTAGGAAAACCAGTCCGCAGAACAGAAAACAGAATATATAAATTGGGGAATCGTGCCGCATTGGCGTGTTTTTTTGCTCGATCTCCTGCATCGAGTATAACGCGCCAATCCTATTTCAGGTGAGCATCGAACCACGCAGCGGTCCGGCGAATGACGTCGCGCAGGTGCTCCGGCTTCACAAACATGTGGCCCTCGCGTTCGTAAACCACGAGCTGTGTCTCTACTCCGAGGGTCTTCAGCGCATGCCAGAATTCGTAGGATTGCGGCGTGGGACACTCGCCGTCGCTATCACCCACCAGGATGAGCGTGGGCGTCCTCACGTTCTTGATGAACGTGAGCGGCGCACTGCGCGCATAAACTTGCGGGTCGTCGTACACCGATTTGCCGAAAAACGGGATCATCCACTGATCAACCTTGTTCTCCCCGTAATAGCTGGACCAGTTCGCAATGCCCGCCCCGGCCACCGCGGCCCGGAAGCGATCCGTTTGCGTCACGCCCCACATGGTCATGAATCCGCCGTAGCTCCATCCCGTTAACCCGAGCCGCTGTGGATCAATCGGTGCAACGCGGAGCGCCTCGTCAACCCCGGCAAGAATGTCTTTCCAATCGCCATAGCCAAAATCCTTCACGTTGGCGCGCGTGAACGCCTCTCCTTGGCCAAAGCTCCCCCGCGGGTTCGGCAGGAAGAGGAAATACCCGCCCAAAGGCAGCGCCATTTCGTAGTCGAATGCACTGGGCCAGCTCGGTTGCACGCCCACGCTGGGCCCCCCATGGACCGACACGACCATCGGGTATTTCTTCGTGGGGTCGAAGTCCCGGGGATAGATCAACCATCCCTGTACAGCAAACCCATCGCTTTTCCAGTGCAGACACCTCGCCTCACCCCAGCCCGGCTTCATTCCGGCATTGCGGTGCGTCACTTGCTTCCATTTGCCAATGGCGCCCGCCCAAATCTCCGGCGGCTCCGCATACGAGCTGCGCACAAACGCCGCCACCGAGCCATCGCGGGAAAGAGAAGCGCTGGTGGACCAGAAACCTGAGGTTAGCAACTCCGGCGCGCGGTACGCATCTTCGATCTTCCCACTGCTCGGATCGATTCGCGCGATCCCCGATTCGCCATCGACGTTTTCAAATGCAATAAGCTTCCCCCCGGAAGTCCACGCCAGCGCCGATGCCGACGTCCTGCGCTCCGCACTGAGATTCCTTGGTATGCCGTCGCTCAACGGCAACAGGAAAACATCCCCGCCCACGGAATCTTCATCGCTCATCAAGCCTTCGATGAAGGCAACACTTCCTCCATTCGGAGACGCCACAGGCCGGGCAATCTGTAGCTTTGGCTTGTAGATCGAGCGCATCTGTCCGCTCGTGGTGCTGAGTACAAAGAGTTGTGCCGTCCACCAGTTGTTGTCGCCATTGCCCTTTGCTGCCGTCAACACAATGCTTTTGCTATCGGGAGTCCAGTCGTATTCGTAAATGTAGGTGTCCGCCGGGGAAATTTGGCGGAGTGCTCCGCTCGCGACATCCACCAGCGCCAGCCGCTGCTCAAAGAATGCGTCCTTGATTTCGCCCGTCTCCGGCGTCTCAGCGACCAACGGTCCCGCCGCCCGCGTGGCATTTTCGGTGAAGAGGACGGCGACGGTCTTGCCATCCGGCGACCACCTCGGCGTGGCTAGAAAGCCCTTCACGCCAGTCAGCTTTCGTGCATCGCCTCCGTTCATGTTCATGACGTAGAGCTGCGCGTGCCCCTCCTCGGCAGCGTCGGAAAGAAACGCGAGTTGCTGGCTGTCCGGCGACCATGCCAGGTCGCCCTCGTCGTAATGCGCGGCGCTGCCCGCGCTGATCCGTACGGGCGCGCGCGACGTTTCGAGCTCGGCCGCGTAAACGTCGCGCTTGCCATTCGCGGTTCCTCCCTCGCCTGCCAGTTGTTCCACCCAAGCCACCTTTTTGCCGTCGGGAGAAAGTGCCGCCTGCTCAAACTGATGCGCCAGAAACAGCACCCGGTAAGGATCATCTGCATCCACTCCTGCCACAGGTTTCTTCTCGTTCGCGTTGTCTTTTTGCGCCTGCTGGGCGCAAAGAAACGGCCCGGTTGTCGCCAGAAGAAGTGCGAGCGTGAATCTCTTGCAGCGATGAGTCATCAGCATCCCCATAGACCTCAGACCTTTTTTTTTATCTGTATATTAATCGCGTTGCGCCCCATGTGCACTACGCCTCCTATAGTCTTCCCATCCCAAACGGTAGTCATCCATAATTCTCAAGATATACCAGGAACTTGATTAGGTCATAGCCACTTTGTATCCGCGCATTCTCCCTTGCATTCTGGAGAGTTATTTTGTAACTCCTCGTTAGTCAGCAAAGCGGACAAGTCCGTCCCAGTACCCACATGGACGGTTTATCGGGAGTTGGACGACTTTGGCCAGCCAGCTCGACAAAGAAGCATCAGCGGAATCGGGTATGATGAAACCGTCGCATGAAATCTTCTGATCCCAGACTGATCCGGCTGATCGCATTGTTCAAGCTGCTAAAAGCGGTTCTTCTGATCGCGGTTGGCGTGGGCGCATTCAAGCTGATTCACGCGGACGTCACGAACGTCCTGGAAGAGTGGGCCGCAAGGCTGGGTTTGGGTCCGGGCAGCCGGTACGTAGGTCGCGTCATTCTGATGGCGGCTACGCTTACTCCGAGTAAGATCAAGGATCTCGAAGTTGGCAGCTTTATTTACGCGGGACTCTTCCTGACTGAGGGAATTGGTCTCTGGCTTGTGAAACGTTGGGCTGAGTGGTTCACCGTTATCATCACGAGCTCGCTCGTCCCAGTGGAAGTTTACGAGATCTATCGCCATCCAACTGCGATAAAAGTTTTAGTGCTGATTACCAATATTGCCGTGGTGGGATTCCTTCTTTATCGCATTCGGGGCGAACGCTCCGACGTCCGGCTTACCAGTACTCCACTTGTCCGATGACCGCGTTCGTCAGGCACTTGCCCCGCCTATAAGCCTCGAAGCGGGGCGCGTCAGACAAGCAAAGCGAGCCGCTGCATCCGCTGCCGTACGTCCGGATCACCTGCACGGCGGCTTCTTGGACCTGCGGGTGCGTGATCAGGTCCAGGTAATTGTTGGACCCGAACATCAGCACCTTCGACGAGCCCAGCCGCACTTCTCCCGGTCGGCAGCCGTCCCGGTCTCCGAAGGTCTCGAAGTACATGTACAGACTGGCTTTCTGAAGCTCGCCCGGGCGGGTGAACGCGCGGCATTTCTCGAAAATGTCGTTCGCTCCAGCGCTCTTCTTTTTCGCGGTGGCCGTCAAGTTCGTGTTCAGGGCCATTCGTAGATTCGATAGGTCTTGTAGTGTCTTGCGCCCATCACTTCCAGGGAGCGTGTCATCAGAACGTTATCTTCCAGGATCCACGACATTTCACAGTCGCCGCTGTATCCCAACTTCCTGGCAGTCCGCACGAGCGTGGCATAGAAGGCAGCCGCTACACCGGAGGTCCTATGCTCCTCCACCACCCCAAGAGCAATAACACGCAGACTCTTAATCGAACGTCGATAATACAGAATTTTGAGCAGGCCCGTCGGGAAGAGGCTGCCGCCCGCCGGCTTGAGCGCGAAATTGATATCGGGCAAGGCCAGTGCGAACCCAATCGGCTTCCCGCCCGCTTCCCCCACCAGCGCCAGCTCAGGCTCGAGAATCTGCTTCATCTCTTTGCCCATCAGGAAGAACTCTTCGCGAGTCATGGGTACAAATCCCCAGTTGCGCTTCCACGCCGAGTTGTACACATTCCAGATCCGCCCCACTTCGCCGTCGAAATCCTTCATATTGACGGGCCGGACCGTGACCCCGCTCTTGGCGAGCTTGCGGTCCGCCACCCGCGCGATCTTCTCCAGCTTGACTGCCGCCGCGGTGCTGACGTAAGCGTTGAGATCCTTTGCCTTGCGCAGCCCTATGTTTTCCAGCAACGCCGGGTAATAGCGCGGGTTGTAGGTCATCATGACCATCGGACTGGAATCGAAGCCGTCGACCAACATGCCGCATTCGTAGTTGGTGGAGGGGTTCACCGGCCCCCGAAGCAGCACTGCGCCGCGGCCGAATACCCACTTTCGTGCGGCGCCGAGCAGAGCCGCCGCCACTTCTGGAGCGTTCGTCGATTCGAAGAATCCGAAGAACCCGGCGTTCTCCTCGTGAAACTTGTTGTGATTGTGGTCTAGGAAAGCGGCGATCCGGCCCACCACGCGGCCGTCGCGCCGCGCTAGGAAAAACTCGGCCTCCGCGTTGGTGTAGAAGGGATGCTTGGCCCGGTCCAGCAGTTTCTTGACCGCGATCCGCAATGGAGGCACCCAAAAAGGGTCGCCGCGGTACAGCAAATAGGGAAATTCGATAAACTCTTTCAATGCCTGCTTGCTATCTGTCGTTACGACCTCAAGCGGCAATCGAATCCTCTCTTCCTGACAGCTTCCGGTACATCATGGGCCCCGCCGCAATCAAGACCGCGGCAAGCAGCGCGCCCGCCACCAAGTCAACCGTGTAGTGGTATCGAAGGTAAACTGTAGCAAAAATAATGCATAGCGCGTACGCCAAATACACCCGGGACAGCCGCTTCGCGATTTGCCGGGTGCTCCACCAAGCCATGATCGTGAGCTCGCCGTGGCCGCTCGGAAAGCAATCGTAATGGGCCGACTCGAGGCGATCAAGCGTCGTCCGCATCACGTGCACCACCCATCCTCCTTGCAAAGGCGAATGCTGTAAGTGATCGAGCAAGAAGCGAGGCCCGCGCGCAGGCACAAGGATGTACCCCATATAAGACGCCAGAAAGCCCAGTGAGATCAGGAAAGCGCAATACCGAAAGTCCGCGAAGCGCCGTTTCCGCCACAATAGCCAGGGGACTAACAGGACCGCGGGAACAAACAGAGTATAGACAAGTTGCAGAAAGTCCGTGAGCGCCGGCGTCTGGACGCGCTCCAGCCAGACGGTCGGATTCGCATGCCAAATCGAAAAGTCGAGATCCGCGAGCCATTGGTCGGTGCTCGCGCCTCGGACCGCTGGAATCAGGATCGCCATCTCCTTATAGCAGGAAGCCACCAGCGGAAGCGGATACCAATGGCGAAAGTACCAGACCGCGCGACCGCCGCGCGTCGAGGCCAACACGATGGCGATGGCAGCCCCAACGTGCAAGGCCAGCAATTCCGGGGCTTCGGGAAGCCGATTCCAGTACACCGCGACCAACGCACCTGAAGGACATCATACGAGCGAATCGGTGCTCCAGCCCAATCGCTCTAAACGTATCTCCTCCAAGCGACTGGTTCCCAAACCGTATCTTGTGTCGGCCATTTCAACGCATAACGGCGGCGGAGAAAGCGGCCAAGGCTCACCACGCAGGGCTTGGCGTTTCTGCAAGAGAATCTTCAGGCAGATAGTTTCAACCGCCACTGGATCTGTTCCTCCAATCAATCCTTTGTAATCCCACATGTAGCGGGGATCCGCCTGAGGGCCCTTATCGCACAAAGGACGCAGTGCATCAACCACTACTAGCTTAGTTTTTCCTTTGACGTGCGGCATGTTCCAGATCTCGCCCAATTTGTAGTTCTGGGCATCATGATAGCTGGAAGGACTATCAGAAAAGGTTATGTAGTTTTTCAAGACCGTGCCAATTCCTGTCAGCCAATGTGCCTTCAAGGCCGGCAGGGCAATCAAGGCAGTGCAAGCCCGAGCCTGGTCGGCTCCACCTTGCGCCATCCGGATATTCCTTTCAGACAGACCAGCTTCCATCAGCGTACTGCGCACCAAATCGATAAGCTCCTTATGTGTGGCATTTAAATGATTGGTGTGCACCAAACCCACAACATCGTCTGTTTTTACCAACGAGCGCCAAGCCAACTTCATGTTGGGCTCTCCCGTGACCTGCCCCAGCAACTGGAAAAGCATTTGCAGCAATGCGGCACTATTCACCGCATGTTTGGCATCAAGAACGTTTTCGTGACGCACCAATACAACCTGGCTTTTTCCCGTTGGGGCTGCCTCAGTGGTCTCAATCCCCGCAGCCAGCAGAGACACTCCCGCTGTGACCTCTACGGCACCGCGCAGGAAATCGCGCCGAGTGATGACTTGTTTATCTTCACTCATCTGACGCCTCGATTTTGTGAAATGTTTGTGCAGCACCTTGAATGAATAACTTGGCGGATTCTTCATCAGGGCACTCAAACACCAATGCCAGATTGCTTCCCGTCCGGGCAAAACCCAGCCACCCATCTTCAATCTGTACTATTCCCTGTTCGCCCGAAAACACCGTTGGACCAAGGTATTTTTCCGCCAGATAAATCTTCTGAAAATGCTTCAGCGCTTGCCGGGCGGCCTCCGCGGAGGGATATCGCACCAGCAACAGGTGCACTGGCTTGCCTTGTGCTCCCGGCAAACTCGACGAAAAAGAAGTCGCCGCCACTTCGCAGCCCAATCCCAAATCGAGAAGATTTTCGGAACTCAAATAGTAAACGGAATTCAGCACCAAATGCGAGCGCAAGAAAACAATATGCTTCGGTTGAAGTCGAAAGCGTGGGGTGATTTCAGCGGGAAGCCCCTTCACCAATGAGGGGGCTGGAGAATTGGCTCTTCCAGCCACAATTGCACGGCCAATAGCCAGAACTGCCTTCTTAGATTCGTCGCTTTCCTCGTACGCTATGATGCGTGCATACAGGTTGCCGGACCAAATCCGCAACAAACCGGCGCCATATAAGGCACGGATTTCGCCAGTGGCTGGGAGATTTGTCGTGACAGCAGTTTGAGCACCTAAATCCACCACGTCTCCATCCCAATCGCCCGATAAAAGGCCATAGGCATCATCCGCCGACTCCATCCAGTACAGCTCAACCAGGATGTTACCCTGATTGGCGCTGGCATAGTCGTGAACCTCCAGAAATTTAAAGCGATAACCAAGGTAAAGCTCCCCGGCACCATCCATATACTCGAAAATGCCCTTCGGCTCTACACGCCTGGGAACATCACCGCGCGTCCAGGCACCCACTCGTTCGGGAAGTTGATTCACAATAGCCTCCGGCAGGACAGGCCCCTTTGGTTGAACTTGGGCGACACTCACCAACTCCAGGGCGTGAAATATAAGTACGCCCATCAGGAACTGAATAACCTGCGAGGAAATGGCGGGTCTTTTGCTGCACTGGATTTGTGAAGATACTGAAACGAGCACCACGCCTCCTCTCAAATAGAACATTCTTTTTGCATGTCGACTGGAGTCGTTAAGGCTGCTCGGACCTTGCATTTGCTCTGTGCCTTAACCCACCAGCACGAAACCAAGCCTGGCAAATCGTAGCATGAGAAAGTGGGGTGTAGAGCGGCGAAAGCTCTCGGTGAGGGTGTGGTGTGTTGTAAACGGTCAGCACGAGGAGTCTGGGCATGACTTGCGGCCAGAATAAACAGCGTTGCACTCCTAGTCATCTTTTTCTACCACTCAAGAAGAACGGTCGCGTTGAACTCAGCAGGATAATTGGGCATGTAAAAACCACTTGTCTGGAGGAAAGTCGCACAGGAGCAAATGCGGCATTCGGACCCGCGAATCACGCTTGGGATATATGGCCACGTGATCGGCGACGCGCAGCGCGAAGCAGTGGACAAAGTAGGCGAATTACTCCCTCCAGACGCGACATTTTGCGCCCAGATGCGCCCACATTGAGGATAATCGGTGAGTAGATTCAAACACTTGCGGGCGGGGTGGCATGGTTTCAAATCCCATCTCCCACCCCAACCTGATCTGCAGCAAATTCCTTGCCTCAATACTCCAGCTTGACTATTCTCGCTTGCGAAAAATAGCCGACCACAACCGTGAGTTTTCCTCCGCGGCTTGCGCGAAACTATTGACATCCGCTGCGGGAAAGGCACAGTCTGAGGCTAACTTTTGAGCGGCCCTGAATCCTACGGGACCGTTCGCCCAGTCAAAGGACCGGTGATGGAGCCCGCGCGAAAAACAAAATCTCACAAGACCTTGGTCGTCGACGTTGGCGGCACACACGTGAAAATGCTCGTCACAGGAGAGACAGAGCCGCGAAAATTCATCTCCGGACCGGAAATGACCGCCGGAAAAATGGTGAAGCTGGTCAAAGACGCCACTCGCGATTGGCAGTACGACCGCATCACCCTCGGTTATCCCGGTCCCATCGTCAATGGACACCCGCTGCGGGAACCTCACAATCTGGGCGGCGGCTGGATGAATTTCAATTTCGCCAAGGCCTTCGGCTGCCCCGTCAAGGTCATCAACGATGCCGCGATGCAGGCCCTGGGCAGTTACCAAGGCGGCTCTATGTTGTTTCTCGGCCTGGGCACGGGGCTTGGCTCGGCAATGATTGTGGACGGCGTTCTCGAGCCCATGGAACTCGCGCACCTGCTCTACAAAAAGGGCAAAACCTACGAAGACTACCTCGGCCTGCGCGGCATCGAACGCCTAGGCAAAAAAAAATGGCGCAAGCATGTCGCCAAGGTGGTCAAGAAACTGAAGATCGCTCTGGAAGCCGATTACGTGGTTCTTGGCGGTGGCAACACCAAGAAACTGGAACGGATTCCCCCCGGCGCCCGGCTCGGCAGCAATGGCAACGCCTTCCTCGGCGGCTTCCGCCTATGGGAGAAGGACCACTCAGTCTTAAGGCAATTCCGTCTTATTCACCGCAGAAGATCTGCTTCACCTCGTATTTCTGAAAAATCGGATCATCCGTCAAAATCGTCATCCCCTCTGTTTGGGCCTGCGCGATCAACAGCCGATCAAACGGATCCCGATGGTGCCCTGGCAGCTCAAACACCGCCAATGCGTGAATATGCGTAATGTCCAGCGATTGCAGGGACATGATTCGTATCGCCCGAGTCACAAATTCAGCAGGCCTCTCCGGCAAAACCAATTTGCCGATGCCGACCTTAATCGCGATTTCCCAGGAACTCACCGCAGAGAGAAACAATTTAGATGAACTGTCCGCAAGCAGCTTGAGACCTCGTTGATTGAGCTTCGGTTGGGAGAGAAGACTGTGGATCAGTACGCTGGTGTCCACCAGGTATTTCATGTTTTCTTTCTCTTCCGCCTTACTACGCCCTCGAACGCGTACAAAATCTCGTCCGGGAGCGGCGCGTTGAAATCGTCGGCAATCTTAATGGTGTCGCCATAGGCCCCGAGTTGTCGCTTGGGCTTGTTTGTGGACAACGGCACGAGCCGCGCCACCGGCACTCCCCGATTCGCGATCGTGATTTCTTCCCCGGCGGCCACTCTCCGCAGCAACCGCGACAACTGCGTCTTCGCCTCGTGCGTGTTCACCACTTTTTTCATATCATTATCTTAGCTAAGTCTGTGGACTAAGTCTATAGCGGCAATCCTCGCCCTTTTCTTCCGCCCGCTTTCACGCCACAATGTTTGTTTCGCTCCTCCGGTGGCTCATGACCCGTATCTTCTGCTCTGGCCTGCTCTTCGATATGGACGGCGTCCTTGTCGATTCCACCGCCGCCGTGGCCCGCGCCTGGACCAACTGGGCCATCAAGCAGGGCATGGTTCCCGAATTCGTAATCAAAACCGCTCACGGCCGCACCAGTCTCGCTTCCGTCCAGGCGCTCCTCCCGCACGCCTCCGATGCCGTTCATCTCCAGGAACATGCCTGGCTTGAGCAAGCAGAAATCGACGACGTCGCCGACGTCATCGCCCTCCCCGGCACACGTGAACTCCTCGCCGCCATCCCTGCCAGCCAGTTCGCCGTCGTCACTTCCGCCACGCGCCCCCTCGCTGAAGTGCGCCTCCGCGCCGCCGGTCTCCTCGAACTCACACGCCATCTCGTCACCGCCACCGACATCCAGCGTAGCAAGCCTGATCCAGAGCCCTACCTCTCCGGAGCCGCCGCTCTCGACCTTCTCCCTGCCGACTGCATTGTCATCGAAGACGCTCCTTCCGGCGTTCGCTCTGGCAAAGCCGCCGGCTGCCGTGTCCTGGCCACCCGCACTACTACTCACGACTCCGAACTCCTCGCAGAGGGCGCCGACTGGCTCGTCAACGACTGTGCCTCGATCCGCCTCGCCGCCTCTTCCTCTCCCCGCGAACTTGCCCTCGACCTCGCCGACGATTCTCGCAATCCCCGCATCCCGCAAATGAGCTAATCACCCTCCCTTCTGCGCACGCCAGGAAACCGCCGAAATCTGAAATTCTCACCTGATTCTGGTTTGCCAAACGCCACGCGGGAGGCGCGGCCGAACGACTTGGAGTGCGGCTCGCTGGCCCTGCTTGCCCCGATCTTCGAGGGGAGATTCGAAGGGCCGCCGCTTTCACAACGTAAGCAACTCCGCAAATTGTCTTTCTCACAAAGATGCGGCGGCCGCCACTCGGGTCAGCACCTTTCTGCTGAGCTCGTAGCTTTTCGCTTTCAATTCCGGTTTGCTTTTTTGCCCCGCGAACGTATGATGACGCGTACTCCCCAAGGACCTTGAGACTTCACTTTGCCGCTGCCCGCTGACACCTCATCCGCCGACCCATCCACGCTGTCCCTTCGTTTGCGCAGGGACCGCGGCAAGCTCCTGCAAATCCTCGGCGTCGGCTTTGGTATCGCCGTCGCCGTGGGCAATGCCATTTCCGCCGGCATCGTGCGCACTCCCGGCGACATCGCCGCGCGCCTCCCCAATCACTGGCTCTTCTTCAGCGTATGGTTTGGCGGCGCTTTTTACGCTCTCGTCAGCGCTTTCCAGCTTGCTGAACTCGGCGCCGCCATCCCCAAAAGCGGCGGTCAGTACAATTTTTCCCGCCGCGCCCTCGGCGACTATGCCGGTTTCATCGTCGGCTGGAGCGACTGGCTCTCCACCTGTGGCACCACCGGCGCCGTCGGCATCGTCGTCGGCGAGTACATGGCGCACATTTTCCCCGCATTGGATGGCGCCATGCGCATCAAGATCACCGCCGTTTCCGTGATCGTTCTCTTTGCCCTGCTACAGTGGCGAAGCATCAGCATGGGCAGCAAGGTGCAGAACTTCACCACTGTCCTTAAGGGTCTGGTCTTCTTCGTCATGGTCATCGCCTGCTTCACCATGGGTGGCCATGTGCGCCACGCCGCCGAAGCCGCTCCGCTCGCCCAGGCTGCCGCTCCTATCGTCATCCCCGTCGGCACCGCCCTCATCACTGCTCTCCTTTTCGGCATTCAGGCCACCATCTACACCTACGACGGCTGGGACGGCGTCATCTACTTCGGCGACGAAATCAAGAATCCCGGCTACCTCGTCCCTCGCGCCATCTTCGCCAGCCTCTTTTCCATCGTTGCCATTTATCTCCTTATCAATGCCGCCGTTCTTTACGTCCTCCCCATGAACGAAATTGCCGGAAACAATTTTTCTCTCGGCCTCGCCGCCCAGCGCGTTTTCGGCCCGCATGGCGACACCGTCTTCCGTACCATCATGGTTCTCGCCCTCTTCAGTTCTCTCAACGCTCTCCACCTCATGGGTGCCCGCGTGATCTATGCCATGAGCCGCGACGGCCTCTTCTTCCGCAGCGTCTCCCGCGTCAACAAGGGCGGCACTCCGACCCTCGGTCTTCTCCTCAGCGCCCTCGTCGGCGTGGCCTTCGCCGTCTTCAGTTTCGACCGCGTCATCGCCATGCTCGCCTTCTTCTTCGTCACCAACTACCTGCTTTCCTTCATCTCGATGTTCCTTCTCCGCTTTCGCGAACCCGGTATGCCCCGCCCCTGCCGCGCCTGGGGCTATCCCTGGACCACCGCCCTCGCCCTGCTCGGTTCCATCGGCTTCCTCATCGAAGCCGTCCGCGAAGACCGCACCAACAGCATCTTCACCCTCGCCGCTCTGGCCTGCAGCTATCCCGTCTACCGCGTGCTAAAATTAGTCTCCAGCGGAGAAGCGAAAAATGAAGCAATTTGACCGCATTACTCAAGAACCCGGCGTCATGGGTGGCAAAGCTTGTATCCGCGGCATGCGCGTCACAGTGGGAAATGTCGTAGGACAAATCGGTGCAGGCCGAACGGTTGAAGACCTGTTGCAGGATTACCCCTACCTGGAACGCGAAGACATCCTCCAGGCTCTCCGCTATGCTGCCACTCTAGTGTAGCAGCACCTTGCGAGATCGCTCTTCCCCTTCCATCGAACTCTCGCTCTCAATGCTGGGACAACATAGCTGGTATCACCAAGTCCGCATAGACCCTCCAAACTCCCCCTTGACTAATGTAAGCAATCCGATTATTCTGATTACTCAGACCGATTATATCGCTCTGGGGAGGCCCCTTCATGAAAAACGTTGAGTTAGAAGACGATGTATACGAGCATCTTCGGCGACAACAGACAACTTTTAGCGAGAGTGTGTCCGAGGTGCTAAGAAGATTGTTAAAGCTAAATCAGTCGGCGCCGCACGACCTTCTTATGCAGAATTCCTCCCTGCCCCCTGACGCCTGGAAACGGTGGGGTTTACAAGAAACGAAGGACGAAATACAGGGAGATGCGAGAAAAAAAGCAGCCTGGGACTTTCTACATGGTCCCCATTTCCGATCTGAGCGAACTGCGGTCGGAAAATTCCTATCGCTTCTGACTTTCCTTCATCGTGAGAACCGCGACAGGTTTGCGGACGTACTGACTATTAATGGCCGGAGTCGGAAGTATTTTGCGAAGAGCGAATCGGATCTCGAGCAATCAGGAACTAGCGTTCATCCCAAGAGCATCCCCGGGTCTGGCTTTTGGGTCGTCACCAACAACAGTACACAGTCCAAGTGCGATCTACTCCTGCAGGTCCTAAGAGTGCTGGGTTATGACGGCGGGTTCTCAGTGTTTATAGCGACGCATATCAAATAAAAGGGGCGACCCTCACCCGCCCTTTTCATTTTCTATTTTCCAGCTTCGATTTTCTAACTGACCTTCTCCGCCACCGCCTTTGCCTGCAGGAACAGCAGCAAATAATCCTTCCCGCCAGTCTTCGAGTCCGTCCCGCTCATATTGAATCCGCCGAACGGATGCGCTCCCACCATCGCTCCCGTGCATTTCCGGTTCAAGTACAGATTCCCCACGTGGAACTCTTGCTCCGCGCGGCGAATCTTCTTCGGATTCTTCGAGTACAACGAGCCTGTCAACCCAAACTCGGTGTTATTCGCGATTTCCATCGCATGATCGAAGTTCTTCGCCTTGATCACCGCCAGCACCGGCCCGAACACCTCTTCCTGCGACAGCCGCGCCTTTGGATCGAGGTCCGCAATGATCGTCGGTTCCACGAAGTACCCTTCCCCCGGCGCGCGTCTGCCGCCCGTCATCAAGCGCCCTTCCTTCTTTCCAACTTCGATGTAATCTAGAATGCTCTTCATTGCGGCTTCGTTGATCACCGGGCCCATGTAATTTTTCTGTTCATCGCTTGGCCCAACCGTGATCTTCTTCGTCCGCTCCACCAGTTTGTTCACGTAGTTGTCGTACACCTTCTCGCTCACAATCACGCGCGAGCACGCCGAGCACTTCTGCCCCTGGTACCCAAACGCGGCCTGCGCCGTTCCTTCCACCGCCGCGTCAATGTCCGCCTCTTCGTCCACAATCATGCCGTCCTTGCCGCCCATTTCCAGCACGGTCCGCTTGATCCAGATCTGCCCCGGCGAAGGCTTCGCTGCCAGTTCCGCGATCCGCAAGCCCACTTCCTTCGAGCCCGTGAATCCGACGTACCGTGTCTTCGGGTGCTGCACGATCGTGTCGCCGACGGCCGCGCCCGACCCGCTCACAAACTGCACCGCTTCCTTCGGAATGCCCGCTTCAAACAGAATGTCCACGAACTTCGCCGCAATCGCCGGCGCATCTGAAGCCGGTTTCAGCACCACGGTATTCCCGGTCACCAGGGAAGCCACCACCAGCCCCGCCATGATCGCGCACGGGAAATTCCACGGCGGAATCACCGCGCCCACGCCGAGAGGGATGTATACCAGGTAGTTCCTCTCGCCGCGCAGCGGCGTCAGCTTCTGCAGCTGCCCCAGCCGCAGCATCTCGCGCCCGTAAAACTCGCAAAAATCGATCGCCTCGGCGATGTCCGCGTCCGCTTCAAACCACGTTTTGCCCACTTCGTAACAAACCAGCGCCTCCAGCTCGAATTTCCGCTTGCGCATGATGTGCGCCGTCTTGAAGAGGCATTTGACCCGCTGCTGCACCGGCACCTTTTTCCACACGTCAAAATACTTGTTCGCCGCTTCAATCGCTTCGATCGCGTGCTCCTTCGAAGCATCCTGGAACACCCCAATCACTTCCGACGGCCGCGACGGGTTCGTGGACTTCCTTTTTCCCGCCGTAATCGCCTTTTTCCCGCCTATCCACATCGGGTATTCGTGCCCGAGCTCCCCGGCCACCTTTTTCAGCGCCTTCTCCATCTTTTTTCGATTCACCGCATTTGAAAAATCGGTGAGTGGCTCGTTCGTGAATTCTCGTACCTTCAATTTCGCTTTCGCTGTCGCCATGACGTTTTCTCCTAACCTAGCGCACTGCAAGAAAATTCTTTTCTTTAGGAGGCCGGGGCTTCAGCCCCGGCGAAAAGCCCCTAAATCGAATGGGCTTTAGCCCCTGAAGAAAGTCATTACAGTGGTCTTCAGCAACCTCTTTGTAACACTCAATTATAGGGTCGCCTCCCTGACGCCCACAAGCAAGCCCCCAAAAGCGAGCAGCTCAATTGGGCTCCTCACGCCTTCCGTTTACGCCTGCCCTGATGTATGACGTGAGTTGTACCATGCGGATGTAAACTTCAAATCTGGAGACATAATGACGTTTCCGACTTTATGGAGCCTTCTCTTCTGGGGCTGGCTCGCATCCGAGATCATCGTCGGCATCGCCACCCGCACCAAGCGCAGCGGCGGAAAAGTGCGGGACCGGGGCTCGTTGCTGACTCTGTGGATCGTAATTGCCACTTCCATCACGGCTTGCCAGTGGATCAGCGCAGCCACCCGGCCCAATATGTTCAGCGGCGCCCACGCGCTGAAGACCGCTGGCGTATTCATTATGTTGGTGGGACTTGCCGTTCGCTGGACCGCGATCTTCACTCTCGGCAAATCCTTCAGCTCCAACGTGGCCATTCAGGATGCTCAGCAGATTACGCGCACGGGACTCTATCGTTTCGTGCGCCATCCTTCCTACCTCGGCCTGTTGTTGGTGTTTTTTGCCATCGGCCTGCATTCACGCAATTGGATTAGTCTTGCTGTCGTGCTACTTCCTACGACCGCCGCACTTCTCTACCGCATTCACGTCGAGGAAACCGCCTTAGCCGAAGCCTTCGGCGACCATTACGTAGCGTATAGTAAGGCCACGAAGCGCCTCGTTCCCTGGGTATACTGACCCCGCTTCTTACGGTTCTTTCAAAATCACCACCACGAATGTCTGCCTCCGAAACGCCGTGCTGTGGTGTTGACGTTGCGGCACTTCTTGAAACCTGGCGCCTCCAGATCTCGTCCTACTATTAGGAACCAGCCTTATAACGGAGGCACTCATGGTCAAAGCCATCCTCGGATGCCTTGTTCTCGCAGTCCTTCTTCACACATCGCCTGCTTCTGCACAAAACAACCCCACGGGCGCCGCGGTAATCCCGGGTTGTGGCGTTCCAGACACGAAATTCGATGTGAAAACGGACAAAGGGCAGCACCCGGTCACGCAACCGGATGCCGGAAAAGCGCTGGTCTATTTCATCGAGGACGATTCAGATTTCGATTCGACCCCTAAGCCTACCACCCGTATGGGCCTCGATGGCACATGGGTTGGAGCGACACACGGCAATTCATATTTCTACATCTTCGTGGATCCCGGCGAACATCATCTTTGTGCCAGTTGGCAGTCAACGGTGATTTTGGGGCAGGGTCAAAAGACTGTCGCGGCCCATTTCACTGCGGACCCTGGAGGCGTTTACTACTTCAGGGTGAGAAACGCCTGGTGGCTCAACCACGGGCCGGCTCGCATTGATTTGGAGCCGTTGGATAGCGATGAGGGCCAGCTTCTGGCAAGCAAGTTCTCTTTGAGCACTTTTCATCTGAAGAAGTAACACCTTGCCGGTGCTCACGTTTCATCAGGACTAGCAAGGCTGGTGGGAATTTTTGCTCAACCATGAGAGCGCCCAGGCAGGCGCTACTTCATTCTCAAAAGCACCACGCCATGCCCCGGCACTGAGACCACGTACTCCTCCATTGCGCCGAGGGCTTTCGCATGCCACACCTCGCGCACCTTCACCGCCCCTTTGCATCCAAGGTCTTAGAAATTGACCTCGATCGGCGCATCTGCTTCATCTCCCGCAAAGGTTGCCCCTCTGCCCAGAACAATACCGCATCTTCCCTTCCCGCAGAATCCTCTTGCCGCATAAATCCTCTCCCGGAATCCGTTGTTCTCCTTTTCATCCTATGTTCTAATCCCCTCGAGCCCCTCCTCCATGGAACAGTGGTATCTCATCCTCATCCCGCTCTTTCTCGCCGGCTCGATTCTCGCTTTCATCGCCTATGGCGTCGCACACCGCCTGGAATCTCTGCTCAAATCTTTCCCTCCCAACGACCTGGCTTTCCGCCTTCACCAGCTCGAGCAGAAACTCGCCGAGCTTCAGAAAATCGTCAACGCCTCCACTCCCTCTTCTCCCTCAACTTCTCCTTCACCAGCACCGCCTCCGCCTACCGCACCCTTGCCACAGGTTCCTCCTCCTCCCTGGCCCGCGCCCGAAGCCGTCCGTCCTCCATCCGCTCCTGCCGCCCGCGAAACCCCTGGCCCTGCTCTTCAGCCCTGGCCCAATCTGCCGCCGCAACCTTCCCACGCCGATCTCGAAGCCCTCATCGGCGGGCGCTGGTTCAACCGCATCGGCATCATCGCCTTGCTCTTCGCCGTCTCCTACTTCCTCAAGCTCGCCTTTGACAACAACTGGATCGGCCCCGCCGGCCGCGTCGCCATCGGCATTCTTCTTGGCGCACTCATGCTTCCCTGGAGCCAGTGGCTGCTCTCCCGCGGTTACTCCTATTTTGCCGAAGGCATCGCCGGCCTGGGCGAAGCCACGCTCTTCGTTTCCGTCTGGGCTGGTTGCCAGTACTACACTCTGTTCAGCCGCGGCGTGGGCTTCGCCGCTCTCGTCTTCGTCACCATCGTCATGGCAGCCCTCGCCTTGTGGCGAGACTCCTCGCGCATCGCCTTCCTATCGCTTCTCGGCGGCTTGCTCACTCCCGCGCTCGTCAGTAGCGGCAAAAACGAGCAGCTCCTCCTCTTCAGCTATCTCTTCTGTCTCGGTGCCGCCGCGCTCTTCATCATCTGGCGCAAAAACTGGCAGCTTCTCCTGCCTCTCTCCTTCGTCGGCACGCAACTCTATTTCTGGCAGTGGTACGACACCTTCTACACTCGCGCAGGCTTCCTCGAGCGCACTCTTATCTTCGCCACTCTCTTTTTCTTGCTGTTCGCCATCCTTCCCATCGCTCGCGCGCTACGCCGCCTCGATCTGCGCGCTATGGACCTCTTCCTCGCCTTCTCCAATGCCCTGGCTTACGGCGTCAGCCTCTACGTTATCTTGTGGCCCGACGATCGTTGGCCCCTCACCCTGATCTTCCTTGTGCTCGCCGCCGCCCACCTGCTCGTCGCCAGTCTCCTGCCGGAATCGCCCACGCACGCGGCTGCATTGCCGCGCTTGCTCTACACCTTCCTGGCCGTCAGCTTTCTCACCTTCGCCATTCCCATCCGCCTGGAACACAACGCCATCACACTGGCATTGGCCATCGAAGGCGCCGCTCTCGTCTGCATCGGCTTCCGCGCACTTGGCGTGCTCCTGCGCCCCGTCGGCTATCTCCTGCTTGGCATCACGGCCTTCCGCCTGCTTGAGCAACCTCCGCCTGCAGGCGCCTTTCTCTTCAATGAGCGCTTCGGCTCTTACCTCCTGCTCGTCGCTTGCCTCGGCTTCTCGCTCTGGTCTGCGCGCGATTCTTCGGACTCGCAACAATCTCCGCGCCGGACGGAAATGGCCTTCCTCGCCATCGCCACCAATTTCTTCGCTCTCATTGCTCTCAGCCTCGAATTCTGGGACTACTTCGGCCGCGTCTCCTCTGCCCCCGATCACGCGTTCGCGCAGCATCTTTCCCTCTCCATCCTCTGGACCTGCTACGCCGGTTTCTTGCTTCTCCTCGGCATTCAGCGCCATTCTCCGCTTCTCCGCTGGCAAGCCCTCATCCTTCTCGGCATCGTCGTCGCCAAAGTTTTCTTCTTCGACCTCTCCTTCCTCGCGCGCGTTTACCGCATCCTCTCCTTCTTCATCCTCGGCTCCGTGCTCCTCGCCGTCTCCTTCTTCTACCAACGCAAACTCGCCCGCAACCGCCCCGGCCCCTGACAACGCGGCTCCCAGCCCAAGCAGCAAGCCACGTCCCAACACCCACCCTTTTCGTCTTGCCGTAAGAGGTTTCTCAGTCATTGGCAATCAGCCCCCGCCGCGTCCACCTCGCCTGTGCGGACCACACTCTCACACCTTGCAGAATTATAGTAAGGTTGGCTTTTCCTGCCAGCAAGTCTTCGTTTTCGCGCGGCGTTGGACGATGATTCCCAATCCTGCTACGCTGGGCCGAGCGACCATTCAAGCATAGAGGAGAAATAGCGTGAGGCTCGTGGCCGGAGTGGATCTTGGCGGAACTGCCGTCAACTATACGTTGCTGGATCAGCAGGAAAAATTTCTTATCGAAGGCATGTGCGAGCATCCCGCTCTTGTAAAACAGGGGCCGGAGGTTTGCCTCCGCCAGATTGCCGATGGTCTCAAGATTGCCGCCGACAAGGCGGGTGTTCTCCTCTCGGACGTCGTCGCGGTCGGCCTAGATACTCCCGGTCCGGCCAGCGCGGCGGGCCGACTCAGCACGCGCGGCGCCACGAACTTTGTTCATCCGCATTGGGCGGGATTCGATATTCGTGAGGGACTGGAGCAGAAGCTCGGCAAACCGGTCTCCTATTTGAACGACGCAAACGCGGCCGCGATTTGGGGACACTATTCGATCTTTGGCGCAAACAGCCGCGAGACTTCCATCTCGACCGTCATAGGGACGGGCAACGGCGGCGGCATCATTCTCGATGGCAACGTCGTCAAGGGCAAAAACGGTTTTGGCGGTGAACTTGGCCACGTGCTCATTCCCTATCAAGGCATCGCCGGAATCACCGGCATCAAGCCGCATTGCAATTGCGGACGCACGGGCGATCTCGAATCGCTTTGTTCACTCACCGCGATCGAAAAGAATCTCCTGCCCTATTTTCTCCCGCGCTATCCCGGCCACGAGTTGGCGAAACTGGACGCTCACCAAGCGGCCAAGCTCGTGCGTAGTCTCGCGGACAAGGGCGACGCGTTGTGCAAGGAGATTTTCCGGGTTCAGGCCCACGCCTTGGGACTTTTCCTCGATGAAATGGTGAATACCTTCGATCCCGATGCGTTAATCGTCGGCGGCGGCGCCCTCGAGGCCAGCAAGGAGTTCCAAAAGTGGTTCTTGCATGAAATCCGCGTCGGCATGCCACCCCAGCGTGAAGAGCAGGCCAATATCCCCATCTACGTCATGCCGAATGGCGACACCGCCGGCGCCCGTGGCGCCGCCATCGAAGCCCTAAAGCTCGCCCGCCAAAGCGGCCTCATGTAACTTTCCCGCTCCACTCGACGTGTCCCTGGATAACTGGTCTGGCGGGAACACAGCTTGGTCCTTCTCGTCCTCCAGGAACGCCTCGAACAATCGCGTCAATGGGCCAGTCAATTTGGCCACTTGTTTTCGCCGCTTAGCAACGGACGCAAATCGGAACGGTGAATGAGTTTCCAGTTCAGCCAGATAGTCCCTGGTGTACAGCTCGCCACATTCTCCTGCCGACCAGACCAGCAAAGACACATAGCTCTTCTGAATCATTTCTTTTAAGGCCTGGCAACGGATAGGCATCTGGTCCATGCGGCGCATGACCTTCTGCCCGAAACTCAGGGTATGTGTCGTCAACTCATCCAGTGGAACGCGCCCGGCAGCCTGCGTGAAGATCGTGAGCGCACCTTCACGGCGGTCTTGTCTGATGTCCTGGAGATCGTCCACCAGTTGCAGCAGCGCGCCCCAACCAAACACAATCTCCGCTTCCTCGCGCGAGAGCGTTCCCGCAGCCAGATGCCCGTCTGCAAGCACCGAGGCTCCGCCCTTCTCGAAGCTGAGTTTAAGGACGTCGGGTCCGCCCACGGACGGCGGTGATCCGCGCTGCCGCAAACTGTTTTCCTGAGCTTGATGAATTGTCAGCAGGCTTGCGTACACTTGAGGCCAGTCGGCGCGGCAGTACTGCCCTTCAATCAGCTCGAATAACCGCCATAGCGTGACTTCCCCTTCACGGTTGGGCGCAATCATTTCCCCGGACAAACGCCGCCTGATCCGCGCGCTGAACTTGATTTTCTCCTCGGAAGGCACCCCTGTGTTGTCGAGATAGTTATCCGTGTAGGGATACAGCATGCTGTAGGCAAAGATTGCGGGCGTCAGGCGCATTTCCCGGCCCAGCAGCACTTGGATACCGCCTGCCGTCCATGCGTTCCGTGTGGCCTGAAATATGTCGGCGGGGCTTATGGATGGATCGAACCGGCGTGCCCCGCGGGCCATTTGAGTGCCCATCTCCGAAAAGCCACCGTTCAGCAGCATGCCAAGATGCTCGTCCTCCAGGTCCAGTCCCGCCTTGGCAAAGCGTTCAAACGCTAAGGTCACCCGTTCCCGCAAGGCATTCCGGCCAGATTTGCTGCGCGGCGGACGGCGCAAATCGCCTTCGACGCTCTTAAGAAACTCTTCCAGGCGAGCTTCCCTAGCTGCTTGCTCGGCGACAGTGAACGTTTCTTGAAACGGTGGCAGGCAGACCGGGCACTCTTCCCATTCGGCGAGCGCCTCCTGAACGAGATTTTCCCAACCTTCGTAACTCCATTCTTTTGTCTCCGTCGCCGTTTTACTTTGCATCTAAGCTCATCTCACAAATAGTTCCCGGGAGGGCACGGCTTTTTACCCAGTGCGCAGCGAAGGGCAGCCGTGCCGAAAAGCCCCGGGAGGGCATGGCTTCAGCCGTGCCGAAAAGCCCTGCGAATTCAGGGGTTTTAACCCCTGAGGCACGCCGGTTGGTCGCTAGAAGCATCTGCGAGATAACTTCCAGACACCCGGCTCGCAACCCTGCCAAGCAATCTCCGGCATCCCTATAAAATGTACGCAGGTGTCCGATGATAAGTTCCCTGCTCTTTTCGGAGGCGCGTCGCCCGGGCCATAAATGCGAAGGCAGCTCTGGATGCCCCGTCCTCGGAGTTCGAGGGCGGGTCTTGGAGCTTTCTTCTCTTCCCTTCTCTTCTCTGAAAACTTACAACTGAATACTTAAGACTTTAGGCTGATTGGATGACTGCGTCGGCTCCCTCGACCGAGTAGACTTGGTTGCGTTAACGACCAGGGCTCGGAAGAAAGGAGCCGAGCGATGATTATTATAGGTTGTGATTTTCACACACGCTATCA
>Ga0326728_10010219_pt1 | contig 22096 bp, 28 predicted proteins | sample MB3enrmetagenome_FD_207602 | JGI IMG/M metagenome (GOLD analysis project Ga0326728, IMG submission 207602) | Lab enriched peat soil microbial communities from McLean, Ithaca, NY, United States - MB31MN | ecosystem: Environmental > Terrestrial > Soil > Wetlands > Peat | place: USA: New York... | reverse complement strand
TCGCGGGTGGCCAAAAAACCGTCCGCAGATTTACTGCCGACTTTGAGAAGGCGTTAAATTATCAATTAACCAACTCCCGCTGATCAGCTTTAGTTGCTGCTCGCGTTGAACATCGCCACGATGGGCCGGTGGTCGGAGGCGACACCCCAGTTCGGCAGCGTCAGCACGTAGGTACCAGTCTTGTCCCGAGCCCGCGCCATGCCGGGACTGAGCAGGATGTAATCAATGCGGCTGTAGCTGTCTTCTTTGCCGTAATAATGCGTCCAGGTGATATCGCGCGGTTCGAACCAGGCATTTTCGGCGGGCGCATTGTCGCCGTTGCGCTCAGCGGGGCGTGTGTCAATGAGCCTGAACCTGCCGCGTCCAATGATTTCCTTCGTGGAATCAGAATTCTTCAAGTCGTTGAAATCACCGAGCACAATCAGCTTCGCGTTGGGATGGGCGGCGAAATCCTTGTCCACGATACCGCGCAGGACTTTGGCTTCCTGCAGGCGCTGCTCGGCTTCGTTGGCTTCGGGCACCGGCCGGCGGGATTTCAAATGCGCGGCGATGAGCGTGAAGGTAAAATCAGGCGCAGCGCGAATGTCCACTTCGGCAAAACCGCGGCTGACGCGGAACCGGCGGCCATCGAGCAAAAAAGTATCGTTGGTATGCGGCCGGCGCGCGATGATGGGCAGCTTGCTCAACACGGCCACGTGGATGTTGGTATCTTCGCCGCTGACAAATTCCCAATAGGGAAAATCCAGTCCTTCGGCCTTGAGTGAGCCGCGCAGTTCCATGAGCGCGCTGAGGCTGCCCATTTCTTCGAGCGCGAGCACATCGGGGTCCAGCGTGCGGATGCTTTCGCGGACCTTGGCTTTGGCGGCGGCGGATTTGACTTGCGGATGCGATTCCGTGGGCTGGTCAAGGTAATTTTCCACGTTGTAAGTGGCGACGCGGAAGGCGTCGGCAGCCGAGGCTGTGGAACAGAACAGTGCCAGCGCCAGGACGACCAGCCCAAAATGCCGCCGGCTGTGAAAAGGTTCAAAGCGCAGTTCGGAAGCGAACATGGTGTAGTTCATAATTGGCCATCGGTTCGGTTTTGGTTGCACCATCGAGACGGAATCCCATCGTTTCGTAGAAACTTCGCGCGGCGGTGTTCGAGGTCAGGGCCCAAAGCGTGACGGCGGTGAAATTTTCACGCCGGGCCGTTTCCAAGGCGCGGTGACAAAGCGCCCGGCCGGCGCCTTGGCGCCAATACCCAGGATTAATGTAAATAGCTGCAATTTCGGCAGTTATCTGGGGATTCGAATCTTCGTCGCGCGACGGTATCAAATCACAGAATCCAATGATTTCCTGATTCATTTCCGCGACAAAAACCCCTAGCGGTTGACTGGCTAAATGGGAACGCCAAAAAGTGGCGCGCTTCTCCACGTCCAAGTTGTCCAAAACCGCGTCAGGGATTTGACCGCGATAGGCGGCCTGCCAGCTTGCTATATGAATCCGGGCAATGCTCTGAGCGTCGGCAATGGTGGCTTGGCGGATTTGCATGGGTCAGGCGAAATTTTCTCAAACCAGCTTGGCCCAGCTTAAATCCGCATTGGGCAAAGCGCCAGCCACATTTGCCGGCGAGAAGAACTTTTTTGCCAAATCCCATAAAGCTGCTAGTTTCTTCCCATGCTTCGAATCAGCCAGAACGGCAGTGCGCGGCGCGCTTCGGGAAAAAGAGCGGCGGTGGAGCTGTTGCACGACATGCAAAGCCGGCGCGACTACCGCGAACTGCGCATTGACAAGGTCGGTGTCCGCGGCCTGCGGTTTCCCATCCAGGTGCGCGACAAGGCGCACAGCGTCCAGAACACGGTGGCCACCATCGGGATGTTCGTGGATTTGCCGAAGGAATTCAAAGGCACACATATGAGCCGGTTCATCGAGGTGCTCAACGCGCACGGCGATGTCATTCACGTGGAAAACATCCCGGACATCCTGCGTTCGCTGCAAAAGAAGCTGAACGCCTCCACCTCACACATCGAAATCGAATTTCCGTATTTCATGTCCAAACGGTCGCCGGTGTCGCGCGGGGAAAGCCTGATGGATTACGTTGCGCGGTTCGACGCGGCGGCCATCAATGGCGGAATTGATTTTGTCCTGACAGTAAAGGCGCACGTCACGACGCTGTGCCCGTGCTCGCAGGCGATTGCGAAATACGGCGCGCACAACCAGCGCAGCCTGGTGACAGTGGCGCTGCGGTTCACAAAACCGGTGTGGATTGAGGACGTGGTGGCGATGATTGAAAGCTCGGCGAGTTCGGAGCTTTACGCACTGCTCAAGCGGCAGGACGAAAAATTCGTGACGGAGCGCGCGTATGAAAACCCGGTGTTCGTGGAGGACTTGGTGCGCAACGTGGCGTTGCAATTGAACGCGCACCCGCTGGTCAAGTGGTACAAGATCGAGGCGGAAAACTTCGAGAGCATCCATAATCACAATGCTTACGCATGCATTGAGAAAGGCTGATATTCCCGGCCCGAAAATTTTTGAAAATTTTTGTAGCATATTTATTTTCGTCTGTTACATTCCCGCGCCTTTAATGGACCGAAAGTTGCTTTGAAAGCCGAAAACCGATTTTAACCGTGACAACCAGGAAGAAAGAAACCGATATGGGAATACCCGGCAGCAAACCGCCCGTCTCCGCCACGGCGGCCGCCATTCTCGGCCGGCGGGTGTCGAAATCCAAGACGGCCATCGTGCCGAAAAAGGTCAAGCCCGAATGGCAGAAGTATTACAACCGGCTGCTGGAACTGCGCGACCAGTTGCGCCACCAGATGAACGGGCTGGCCCAGGATTCGGCGCAGGAAATGCCGGGTTACAGCCTGCACATGGCGGATTCGGGCACGGACAATTTCGACCGTGATTTCGCGTTGAGCCTGTTGTCGGCGGATCAGGACGCCCTTTATGAAATCGAGGAGGCGCTCAAGCGCATTGAGAAGAAGACCTATGGCATTTGCGAGTTGACCGGCAAAGCCATCCCCAAGGCGCGCCTCGAAGCGATTCCATGGACCCGTTTCACCGTCGAGGCCCAGGCGCAACTGGAACGCGAAGGCGCGTTGCATTCACGCCGGCTCGGCCAACTGGGCACGATTGACAACGCCGGCGCCGTGGAAGTGGACAGCGAGGAAGACGAGACCGAGGAGAAGATCAAGGAGAAGGAATAATTTATGCCGCGCGAAATCATCACGATTGAATGCACCGAGGCGCGCAAGGAAGGCAAATCGCCGTCGCGTTACACCACCACCCGCAATAAAAAGTTGCAGACCGAAAAGCTCGAAATTCGAAAGTACAATCCGGCATTGCGCCGCCACACCCTTCACCGCGAAATCAAATAACCATGCCCCGCCGAACCAATACCGAAAAATCCGACCGCCGCGGGCCGCATCGCATGATGGAAAATCGTACGCCGCGCCCGAAACCGAAAATTGACTTCACCGCTGACGCACTCGACTTCAAGAACACCAATTTGCTCCGGCAATTTGTGACCGACCAGGGCCGCATCCTGCCCCGCAAATACACCGGCCTGCCCGCGCATTACCAGCGCCGCCTGACCCGCGCCATCAAGCGCGCGCGCCAGGTGCTGCTGATGAAGTAATCTCCGTTGCGCGCCGCCGTTTTACCGTCGGGCAAGATTCAATGCTTGACGCAACACACAATACGCAATGCGCGGCCTTGCTTTTTCAATTCATCCGTGGGATTTTTGAATGGCAATGAAAACCCGCGTCCATCCCCATTCGTACCGGCGGCAGAAACTGTCTGTTTTAACCGGCCGTCTGCGCGGGCAAGCGCGAAAAATCACCGGCCCACGGCAGGCCATTCTGCAAATTCTGCGGCGGCATTCGCATCCGATGACGAACCGGGAAATCTTTGCCGCCCTGCCCAAGGGACGCTGTGATCTGGCCACGATTTATCGCGCCATGCATCTGCTTGGGGAAATGGGGATGGTGAAGCGGTTTGATTTTGGCGATGGCGCGGCGCGGTTTGAACTCGTCGGCGAAGGCGACGACGGGCATCATCACCATTTGATTTGCACGCGCTGCGCGGAAGTGATCGAAATTGATGAGTGTTTCCTCCGTGAAATTGAATCGCGCATTGCCGCCCAAAACGGCTTCCAGGCCGTCACTCACAAGCTGGAATTTTTTGGAATCTGCCCCGCCTGCCAGCGATGATTTTTTCGGCTTCGTCAGGCTCCGTCGGAAACTGACTGGTTCTTTCTAAACAGACTGGGCAAAACGGCCTCAGGCCATTTCTTCACCCAGCCAGTCGCCCAGATGCAGATATTCCTTGATTTTGCGGCGTTCGTAGCGGTGTTTCCGCTCTTTTCTCGGTTGATGCTCCGTTTTGCGGAATGGATATTTGGGGTTGCGAACTGCTTCGCCGATGACATCCAGTGTCTTCATCATAGCTGTTTCCTTTCTCCCCCGCATTGCAGCGTAAACAATGCCAACTGTTGTTGTCTCTGCAAAAATCTTATTGCAACTTCAGTAAATCAGACCAGCCCCGTGATTCCGCCGTTCAAAGAATTTTTAACGCCCAAAGCGGAACGAACCCGAGCACCACTCCGTTTCGGTCCGGCAGCAAACCAGTTCCAGCCCCAGGACGGCATAAGCCTTTTGGACCGCCGCAAATTCCGGCTTCAAAATGCCCGCCAATACAAGCGTTCCGGTCCCGCTTAACTGCGCCGCAATCCGGCGCCGCTCGGCGATGAGCAGATTGGAAGTCAGGTTTGCGCAGACCAGATCATACCGCTGTCTGGGACACATCGGCGATTTTGTTACATCACCCCGCCGGATTTTCAGCTGGTGATGAACGCGATTGGCGCGGGCGTTGACCCGGGCCACGCGGACCGCTTCCGGATCAAAATCCAACGCGTGTACCGGCGAATAACCCAGCTTTGCTGCGGCGATGGCCAGAATTCCGGAGCCGGTGCCCAGATCGAGAAAAGACGGCGGTTTTTGGCAGGGACGCTGCGCCGCAGTGTCTGGAGATCGTAGCGCGCTGCCCCGGCTTTTTTGCCATCGGACAATTTCGCCAAGACAGAACGCCGTGGTGGGGTGATGGCCGGTGCCAAAGCTCAGACCGGAGTCCAGGACAATCACCGCCTGGCCTTTCCGTGATCGGCGTTTGCTCCAGGTCGGTTTGATCAGCAGCGATTTCGCATTTTTTTCGGAGGGGCGAGTTACACTAGCCCCTGATTTTCTGCGCGAAGGTGGGGACTCGCATAGCTCGTCCCTCCGATTTCTGAAAATAATTTCAACCGGCTTGAAATGCCGTTTCCAGGACTCGGCCCAGTCTTCGTGCCGCACCCTGGCCATCACAATTTTCCCGGAACCAATTCTCAATCCGCAGCTTTTGATTCGTTTCAGCCCGGCGAAGATTTCTTCGCGAACTTTGCGTAGTGGACGCAATTTTTGCTGAAGATAAACCGTAACGATGCTGATGCCGGTTTCGATATCGTCATAAGCCGAGGCGGGCCGGCCAAAAGTCGCGCTCAACAATTCCCCGACGGCGTCTTCCGCTTCAGGCGTAGCCATGATGGAAATTTCCCAGAGCGATTTGGTTTTCAATTTCAATTTCCTGCTCGTCCTCGTGCTCGCTCTCGTCCTCGAATTTCGATTATGATTACGGGGAAGACGACGAGGACGATTAGCGATTCCCATCACGCCACGGCGTGAAATTGAGCAGTTCGATTTCATTCAATTCCGGATGCAGAACGACCTGCGTGACGCCGGTGTATTCAATCTCGAATGAATTCGTTTTCGGCAGCGGCAGGTCGAGCAAAATGGCGAGAATCATGCGAATGACGCCGCCATGACTGAAAATAGCAACCGTCTCGCCCGGATGGCAGCGGAGGATTTCAAACAGGCAGGCCTCAACCCGGACGCGGAATTGGACGCCGTTCTCGCCATTCGGCACGGCGCCTAGTTCAATCTCGTCGAGCCAGTCATACGGATGCACGCCGAATTTTTCGCGCACTTCGTTCCAGTTGTAGCCTGTCCAGTCGCCGAAATCCACCTCCCGCAGACCGGGCAGGATGGTCTGGGCGGGCGCGCCGTTTTTGAGAAACGGCGCCAGGGTTTGCTGCACGCGCCTCATCGGGCTGGCGTAAATCGCAGTGATTTCTTTACCGCGCAAAAAATCGGCCAGCGTTTTGGCCTGCGCGCGGCCACGCGCGGAAAGGTTCATGTCCAATCGTCCGCCAAAGGTGCGCTGGTAACGCGGTTCAATTTCGGCGTGGCGAATCAACAGTAATCGCGTCGGCGGCGACGGTTTGCTTTTCCGCCGGAAAATTTTTGGGGAAGGCTTGCCCACGGAAAAATCACGCTGCCGCCAACGCCGTTTCCTGCGCGGCCAGCAACTCGCGGACGCCGGCTCGGCCGAGTGAAAGTAATTCAGCCAGTTGCGACTCGGTGAACGTGGCTTGCTCGCCCGTGCCCTGAAGTTCAATGAATTCGCCGGCGGAATTCATCACCAGATTCATGTCCACCGCCGCCGCCACGTCCTCGGTGTAACACAAATCCAGCAGCGACTGGCCATTGACGATGCCCACGCTCACGGCGGCCACGGCGTGGAGAATGGGATTTTCCGCCAGCTTGCCGGAGGCAATCAGCCGCCGGATGGCGATGCACAGCGCCACGTAGGCGCCGGTGATGGCCGCCGTGCGCGTGCCACCGTCGGCCTGGAGCACGTCGCAATCCACCCAAACCGTGCGTTCACCGAGTTTTTCCAGGTCAATTACCGCGCGCATGGCGCGGCCGATGAGCCGCTGGATTTCCTGCGAGCGCCCGTCAATTCTTCCTCGCCCACTGTCGCGTGGTCGGCGTTCCAGGGTGGAGTAGGGGAGCATGGAATACTCGGCGGTAATCCAGCCGCCCTTCATTTTCTGCTCCTTCATCCAGCGCGGCACGGCTTCCTCAACCGTTACTCCGCAGATGACGCGCGTATTGCCCCACTCGATGAGTGTCGAGCCGGCGGCGTGCGGCGCAATATGATTTTGAAAGCGCAGCGGGCGAAGTTGATTTGCGGCGCGCCCGTCGGCGCGAAGGGGTGACTCTGGCATAGTTAAAGATCGCGATACACTTCTGAACGATGTTGGATGCGATAAATTCTGACGACTTTTTCTTTGTGATAAATCCAGTAAAGAATCCGCCAATCGCCCGCGCGAAGTTTGCAGAGGCCGGCCAAAGCATCGGGCATTCCGACAAGACGGCGATGAATCATCACAGCGGCGTTTTCTGCGAGCCAGAGAATTTTGCGCTCAACGGCAGCGCCGACCGTGGAATCCAATTGGGCGAGTTGTGCGTCCGCCTTCGAGCCTATTTCGACCCGGTAGGACATGACAAATGGCGCGGCTTCCAGGCTTTGAATTTTCCGGCGAGGTCTTCCCGGCGGGCTTCGCGCAATTCCGCCATGACCTTTGGGTTTTGCGCCGTCAGCCAGTCCTGCAATTCGTCCAGCGTTTCCACCGACGAAAGCACCGGCACGGGGATTTCAACGGTATCCGTTGTCATGAAATCAACTTACCAAATGGCCGCGCAAAAGCAAGCGCAACGGGCGGAGTTGATTTGCGGCGCGCCCATCGGCGCGCGTGGGTTCAGCCATAGACAATGGCGATATTAAACACGAACCGTTTCAAGGAAAGTCAAAATCGTTGCGAATTAACATTGCCACAAAGGAGATTTCCAAACACTGGCGGCAGAAGCACGAACGGCTCATGAATTTCAGGTCGTTGCCTGTTCAATCGTAACTTCATTTTGGAGTCGCGATTGCAAAAATCGTGGAGATTGACACAGATGGTAAGATTATCGCTATGAGAAGGAAACCGAAATACTTCATCTCTCCCCAATGCCATCCGTTCAGCGCAGTCTGTATGGTTGCGGTTACCTTGCTATTTGGTGTGCTTGCTAGTTCCGCCCAGACCGGCATATACCTGTATACCGGGTCTATAACGACTATTACTCTGAACCCGGGCACTTACGACATCACTGCCTACGGTGCCGAGGGAGGCGAGGGCTACTTCGCCGCCGGAGGTCTCGGTGCCGAGATGGAAGCTCAGTTCAGCTTTGCGTCAGCGGTGAACCTGACCATTCTTGTCGGCGGCGCCGGCGCCAATGCTTACTACAGCGCCGGGGGCGGCGGTGGTAGTTTCGTTATCGAAGGTACCACACCGCTGGTCATTGCCGGGGGCGGCGGCGGTGGCAGCGCCTGGGGCGGCGGCAGCGGCGGCGTCGGCACGAGCGGCGGCGCCGGCAGCAGTGGATTCACCGGCGGGAGTGGCGGCAGCGGTGGGGGTGGCGGTGGCGGTGGCAGCGGGCCCAGCAGCGCCAACTATGGTGGTGGTGGTGGCGGCGGCTACAGGGGTAACGGCGGCGCCGGCAGCGGAAGCACCGGCGGGGGCGGTGGCAGCAGCTTCCTCAACGGCGGCGGGGGCGGCGGGGGCGGCGGCGTCTTCACCGGCGGCGGGGGTTACGGTGGTGGCGGTGGTGGCGGTGGCGTCAGCGGCGGTGGCACTGGCGGTGGTGGCGGGGGCGGTGGCTACAGCGGCGGCGGCGGGGGCTCCGTCCTCGGCGGCGGCGGCGGCGGTTCCATCATTGACTCGTCTACAATAGTGACTCTCGCAGAGATTTCAGGCGTCGCAAGTCCCGATGGTTCACCCAATGGCGAGATTATTATTACCCCAGTCCCGGAACCCTCAGCTTTGGCGTTGCTGGGCGTTGGTGCTGCTGCATTTCTCGTGCGCCGCCGTTGGCATCGGTAAAAAGTTTTACCTAAATCTTCACCTAGCGAGCACTGAAAGAGCAGTAAAGGGGCATTGGCGGGGCGATAAGCAAGCGGTCGCAAAAACTGCTTGAACCCTTGTAAAATAAGGCTAGAATAAGCCTTGAAATAGAGTGTGTTAGGCTCGGAACGGTAAAGCTTCCGCGTTCGATTCCGACCCTCGCCTCCATTAAAGGTTACTTCCTCTGTTCAGTTTCAATTCCGGCGAACAAGCTTTCTAAGCTGTTCAGTGGCATGTCCCGTTTCGGATTCAGCACCTGTTTCAGATATTCCACGGCGTCAGGGACGTAGCGGATGGATTTGGGTAGAATCGCACCGGCGGCATTCGCATGGCCGCCGCCCTGGAATTTTTCCGCCACTTTGAGCGCCTCGCCGTCGCGGCTGCGGAAACTGGCAAACACCAGGTTCCCGCGCCGGAACAGCGTCACCAACACCGGATATTTCGTTGCCTGCCGCTCCAGCAACTGGTGGACCACCAGATTGTTGTTACCCACCACGGTGTCCACGAAGCCGACGGTCGGGCAAAGCTCGGTGACGTTGTTCTTGCCCCACTCGAAACCAAGCGGATTTTCGATCCGCCGCTTGGCAGCCATGACTTCGAGCAGCGGATGGTCCAGCAGCTTTTCAATCGCGCCGCCAATGAGCGCGTGCAGGTTCCAGAACTGGTAAGTCTTCACGAGGCTGGCGTAGTCGCCGGCCAGCACAAAGTCCGGGTCATCTTCCAGAAACAAATCGGCAACGTTGTTCAAATGCACGAGCCGGTCCAAAGTGGGCGAACCGAGGCCGTGTTCCTGGCAAAGTTCGTAGCACAACGTCGCGGCGGCTTTGTTCACGTCATGAATGAGCCGAGCGTACTTGGGCGCCGATTCCGTGACGTGATGGTCAACGACCAGCCATTCCGATTTGTCGAGGCGCGGCTCAAACGTGAAATCCGCGACCCACGCGGCCTTTTCCCGCAACTCGCGCTGTCGCCATTGGTTGTAATGATAGGCTTCCAATGGCACGTCCGCGCCGAACATTTTCCGAGCGAGCCGTTGCAACAGCACGCCGGAAAGCAGGCCGTCAAGGTCGCTTTCGTGCGTGATGATGACTTCCGGTTTCGGCAGCTCCGTCATGGCAAGGAAAGATTAGTTGCATCGCAGGCTTGTGGCGAGCAAGGAATGGGTCGAATTCTTAATCATAATCCTGCTCGTAACCGTAATCGCCGACAAAAACGGATTAAGATTAAGAAAACGATTAGGATTGAGGCGTTGCAAAATCTCTTTGAAACCCGGCACGTTCTTCGCCAGAATCCCACTTCATTTCAGATGCCGAATTCTCCATTCTGAATTCTGCATTCTGCATTCATATGAAACGCACGCATCATTGTGATGAATTGCGCCCGGTGCACATCGGTCAGACGGTCACGCTGACCGGCTGGGTCCATTCCCGCCGCGACCTCGGCGGCCTGATTTTTATTGATGTCCGCGACCGCGAAGGCCGCACGCAGACCGTCTTTGATCCATCCGATTTGCCCAAGGACCTCTTCGAGCGCGCCGCCGCGTTGCGCAGCGAATGCGTCATCCGCGTCACCGGCAAGGTCCGCCAGCGGCCGGAAGGCACGAACAATCCCAAGATTCCCACCGGCGAAATCGAGGTGATGGCCAAGGAACTGGAAGTGCTGAACGCCGCCGACGTGCTGCCGTTTCCGGTGGACGATCCGGAAGTGGCTGGCAAGGTTAACGAGGAGCTGCGCCTGAAGTATCGCTACTTGGATTTGCGCCGTCCGGAGATGGCGCGGAACCTCCGTCTGCGCAGCAAGGTCGCCATCGCCACGCGGCAATTCATGGACGAGCAAGGCTTTCTCGAAATCGAAACGCCCACGCTATTCAAGTCCACGCCGGAAGGCGCGCGCGAATTTCTCGTGCCGAGCCGCGTGAATCCCGGACAATTTTATGCGCTGCCGCAATCGCCGCAGCAGTTCAAGCAAATCCTCATGGTCGGCGGTGTCGAAAAATATTTTCAACTGGCCCGCTGCTATCGCGACGAGGATTTGCGCGCCGACCGCCAGCCGGAGTTCACGCAGATTGACCTCGAAATGTCCTTCATCGAGCGCGAGGACATTTACGCACTCATCGAAGGCTTGCTGAAGCGCATCTGGAAAACCGCGCTGAACTTTGACGTGCCGACGCCATTCAAGCGGCTTTCCTATGCCGAAGCGCTGAATCGTTATGGCATTGACAAGCCGGACACACGCTTTGGGATGGAACTGGCGGATTTCACGGAGGAATTCCGCGCCAGCAAATTCAAGGTTTTCAGCGGCGCGGTCGCCGTCGGCGGCGTGGTCAAGGCGCTCAACGTCAAAGGCATGGCTGGTGCGACGCAGGGCCAGATTGAAACGATGACCGATTACGCCAAGAGTTTTGGCGCCAAAGGCTTGGCTTACATCAAGGTCGAGGGCGGCGAATGGAAATCGCCGATCGTGAAATTCTTCAGCGACGCCGAAAAGGCCGCGCTCTCCCAAAAGTTGAAAATCGAGGAAGGCGATTTGATTTTGTTCGCCGCCGACCAATGGCTGAACGCCTGCGAAATCCTCGGCGAAATCCGGCGTTACTGTGCCAACATTTTGAAAGAGCAGGGTAAGTTGACGACTGATCCGAACCGGTTTGATTTTCTGTGGGTGGAGGATTTTCCGCTGCTCAGCTTCGACAAGGAACAGAACCGCTGGTACTCGAGCCATCACCCATTCACCGCGCCGGTGGCTGAGGACATTCCGCTGCTCAAGACCGACCCGAAGAAAGTTCGCGGCCAGCATTACGACGTGGTGGTGAACGGTGTCGAACTCGGCGGTGGCTCGATTCGTATTCACCAGCCTGACGTGCAAAAGACGGTGTTTGAGGAAGTGCTGAAAATTCCGCCGGACGAAACGAAGCTGCGATTCGGTTACATGCTCGAAGCGTTCCGTTACGGCGCGCCGCCGCACGGCGGCATCGCGCTCGGCTTCGACCGGCTCATCGCCATCCTCTGCGACACACCGAGCATCCGTGACGTGATTGCCTTTCCCAAGACCGCCAAAGGCACCGACTTGATGACCGACTCACCGAGCACCGTCAGCCCGCGCCAACTGCGCGACCTGCACATCGAAGTCAAGGCGGCGAAGAGAGAGTAGTGCGGCAAATAATTTGGCTTGGTTGAAGGCGCGGAGATACTCGCATAGTTCAGAGTTTCTGGTTTGTCAGCGGCCTCGCCGCACCAACGGGTATCCCGGTGAGATGCCCCTGCCAAAAATTTGCATCAATTCGCGTAATTCGCGGATTAACATTTTTGTGGATTCCGGGTATTTAGCGATTGGAAATGGATATGCCAAAAGTAAACTGGTTGAAATTAGCTCTTCATGTGTTGTTCACACTGGCCATAGCGTACATTTTATTGTCGCTGGTGATGATGTTCCTGCAGCGGCGGATGATTTATTTTCCCACCAAACTCACTCCCACCCAGGAAGCACAACTCGCGGCGGAAAACGGTTTTGTGCCGTGGCGAAATCCGGCGGGACAAATCATCGGCTGGGAATTGCCGGCCAAGGCTCCAGCTACGGGTTCGGTTTTGATTGTCCATGGCAACGCCGGCTGTGCGGTTGACCGGGGCTATCTTGCCGATCCGATTCATGCCGCCGTGCGCGTGGATGTGTTCATCCTCGAATATCCCGGTTACGGCGCCCGCGCCGGAGCGCCCAGTGAAAAAAGTTTTCTAGCGGCAGCAGAAGAGGCGTTTGCCATGCTGCCCAATCACGGTCCCATTTATGTGGTCGGCGAATCGTTGGGGACCGGCGTGGCTGCCTATCTGGCTAAAACCCACAGCCGGCAGGTTTCCGGGCTGGTCCTGTTTATGCCTTACAACCGGCTGACCGCCGTTGCCCGGGCGAAGCTGCCGCTGCTTCCCGCCCAACTGCTGTTGTGGGACCGCTTTGACCCGGAGGACTGGCTGCAAAACTATAATGGCCCGATTAAAGTTGTTTTGGCTGGAAAGGACGAAATCATTCCGATGAAATTCGGTCGCCGGTTGTTCGATTCGTATAACGGCCCCAAGAGCCTGCAGATTTTCCTCAACGCTCACCATAACGAGGTGGCTGAACAATCGCCGGCGTGGTGGAGAGAAACCTTTTCCTTCTGGCGGTAAAAGGTGGGAACCGATTCGGCTTGCTGAATTTCGTCAATTGTGCCATTACTGCGCACGCGCGGTTTTATGAATGAATTACTTCAAAATTTGCTTAAACTTCAATCCCTCGAATTTGACGAAGTCGAAGATAAAAACGCCGAGGCGACTATTGCGGAATTGCGCGTTAAAATTCCGTCACAAATTCTCGGCCATTACGACCGACTGGTCGCTAAAGGAAAGAAAGGCCTCGCCGCGGTTCGCAATCAGGTGTGCACCGGTTGTCACATGCGCCAGCCCATCGGCACGATCATGACCCTTATGCACGATCAGGACATTCAGCTTTGTGAGAGCTGTGGCCGATATCTTTACTTGCCGCCGACGGTGAAAACGGGACCTGTGGAAAAAGCCGCCAGTCCGAAGCCGGTGAAGAAGACCCGGAAGTCGAAGAAATCCATGCAGGCGGTTTAACGACGCCATTGTGGATTTGTCCCGCTGCCAGTGTTCATCAGAAATTGCGCAGTCGAACCCGCTGTCATTCCTGAATGAAGTAACTCAGGTTTTCCAGTTCAATGGCCAGATTGACGTTGTTGACCATGACTTCTTCAGGCACGGAAAGGGCAATCGGCGCGAAGTTCAAAATGCCCATGATGCCGACAGCAACAAGCTGGTTGGCTACTTCCTGGGCGGCGGCGGCAGGCACGGTCAGGATGGACATCTTAACGCCATTTTGACGGACAAAGTCCGGGAGCTTGTTCATGCCCCAAATCGGCTGGCGGACTTTTTTGTCGCGCTGCCGGCGCGGGTCGGCGTCGAAGGCGGCCACGATTTCAAATCCTTCCTTCCCAAAGCCGCGATACGAAAGCAGCGCGAGTCCCAGATGCCCCGCGCCGACGAGGATGACCGGTTGCAGACGCGAAGTGCCGAGTTCGTCGGCGATTTTTCTCGACAGATCCGCCACATCGTAACCGAGGCCGCGCGTGCCAAAGGTGCCGAAATAGGCGAGGTCCTTGCGCAGTTGCGTGGGTTTGACGCCGGCGGCCTTGGCGAGCGCTTCACTGGAAACAGTACCGATGCTGTTCTCGCGCAGCCGCGCCAGGCAGCGCAGATAAATCGAGAGACGATAAATCGTCTTGCGCGGAATGACTGAATTATTTTTCTTCAAGGCGCGCAGAAATTAAGCAAACGAATGTTCAAGAGCAAGTATGCGAATGATGGGGAAGTGCCCGAAAGGCGCCGGTCACCGGCAATTTCCTGCTGGTCAAACGCAGGGTTTTGGCCGATTTTATCCCCCGAATTAAATCATGTTCACTGGAACTTACACCGCCATCGTGACGCCGTTCAAAAACGGCCAGCTCGACGCACCCGCCTTGGAACGCCTCATCCGGATGCAAATCAAGGCCGGCGTGGACGGCATCGTGCCCGTCGGTACCACCGGCGAATCGCCAACGGTGGACTATGAGGAGCATCTTGAAATCATTGCGCTCACGGTGAAGTTTGCCGCGGGCAAGGTCAAAGTGCTCGCCGGCACCGGCGCCAATTCGACCAGCGAAGCGGTTTATCTGACGCAGGAAGCCGAGAAAATCGGTGCCGACGGCTCGCTGCAAGTCGCGCCGTATTACAACAAGCCGACGCAGGAAGGTTTGTTCCAGCACTTCCGCGAAATTGCGCGCACGACCAGACTGCCCATCGTGCTTTACAGCATTCCGGGGCGTTGCGGCGTCGAAATCGGCGTCGAGACCGTCCGGCGGCTGGCGCGCGAATGCAAAAACGTTATCGGCATCAAGGAAGCCGGCGGCAGTTGCGACCGCGTTTCGCAATTACGCGCGGCGCTCGGCCCGAAGTTTGAAATTTTGAGCGGCGACGATTCGCTCACGCTGCCATTCATGGCGGTGGGTGCGGACGGCGTCATCAGCGTGGCGTCCAATGTCATTCCACGTGAAGTCGCGCAGATGGTGGCCGCGTTCCGGCGCGGCCAAATCCGCAAAGCATCACAGCTTCACGCAAAGTTTTATCCGCTGTTCAAGGATTTATTCATCGAGACCAACCCGGTTCCCATCAAAGCCGCGCTGGCGATGATGGGTTTAATTGAAGAAGAATATCGTTTGCCGCTCGTGCCGATGAACGCGGCCAACCGCGCGAAATTGCGCGCGACCATGAAGGCGTGCGGCGTTTTGAAATGAAAGTTTTCAATGCTAAGAAGCAAGGAAACAAAGGCGCAAAGTTTTTAACCAAAGATTTCCTTCGCATCTCCGTGTCTTTGTGCCTTTTCATTAAAAAATATGACTAGAATTATCATTACCGGAGCCAAGGGCCGGATGGGGCAGGCGCTCGTTTCGTGCGCGAAGCATTTTCGTGAACTGCAAATTGCCGCAAAAATTGACGTGGGTGACGACCTGCCCGCTGCTGTCACCCAGGGCGATGTGGTGGTGGATTTTAGTTCGCATACGGCGACGGTGGACATTGCCGGGCTGTGCGCGCGGCACAAAAAAGCCATGGTCATTGGTACAACCGGGCATACCAATGCTGAACGAAACGAGGTTTTGAAATTCAAACCCAAAATCCCGGTGGTTTGGACTTCAAATTTTTCGACCGGCGTGAACACGCTGTTCTGGCTAACGCGCAAGGCGGCGGAGATTTTGGGGCCGGATTTCGATCTGGAAATCACCGAAATGCACCATCGCACGAAAGTGGATGCGCCGAGCGGCACGGCCAAAACGCTGGCGCAAATTCTGGCCGAAGTGCGCAAACAGTCTTTAGACAAGGTGGCACGACATGGCCGGCTGGGCATCGGCGAGCGCGCGCCGGGGGAAATTGGCATTCATTCCCTGCGCGGCGGCGACGTGGTGGGCGATCATACGGTGATTTTTGCGGCCAACGGCGAGCGCCTCGAACTGACCCACAAGGCTTCCAGCCGTGATACATTCGCCAACGGCGCTTTGCGCGCGGCACTGTGGGTGGTCAAACAAAAGCCCGGCCTTTATGACATGCAGGATGTGCTGGGGCTGAAATAATTTTTAATTCTCAATTTTGAATTTTGAGTTGGTCGGTTAACCTGCTCTGTGAACTCAAAACTCAAAACTCAAAACTCAAAACTCGCCATTGTGGCGTTGGGTTCAAATCTTGGCGATTCGCGCCGAATTATTCCGGAAGCGATGGCGCGGCTGCAAAATTTTTCCAACCGGCCAATTCTCAAATCCTCGCTCTGGCAAACATCGCCGGTGGATTGTCCACCGGGTTCGCCGACGTTCGTGAATGCGATCGTCGGCTTAATACCGCGAAAGAACGAAACGCCGGAGTCGCTATTGGAAAAATTGCGGTCGCTCGAGAAAAAATTTAGTCCCCGGCTAAGAAAAGTCCCAAACGAGCCGCGTTTACTGGATTTGGATTTGATTGCATTCGGCTTGGAAATTCGCGATACGCCGGACTTGGTCTTGCCGCATCCGCGGGCGCATCTGCGGCAGTTTGTGCTTCAGCCGTTGAGCGAAATTGCGCCGGATTTGGTTTTGCCGGGTCAGAGCAAAACCGTTGCGCAACTGCTTGCGGAGCTTTCTTCCAACGAAGTTCTCAAACGGATTTAACCACGGATGAACGCAGACGAACACGGATTGCCTTCGACACGAATTTCACGAATTAACACGAATTCATTTAGGGAAGCCCGTAGGGCTGGCATCTTTGTAGAAAATCGGAATTAAAAATCCTCAGCTCCGTCAGGAGCGACATCATCGGAAGATGCCACGCCAACGGTGCTTGGAAAAAGCGGCGGAGGGCCGCCGCAGCCCAAGACCTGGCGGAAAGGCGGAACGGCTCGGCGAACGCGAAGTGTCTTGGAGTGCGCCAGTCCTCTGGCGCTTTTCACAATCTGCATTCCGAATTCCGCATTGGCAACGGACTCTTTTCCTGAATTCATTTTGGGATGGACGATGGAGGCAATGGGCGTTTGAATTTAATCGCGCGAAGGACGCGAAGGCGGCGAAGTCCGTAGGACTGGCATCTTTGTAGAAACGGCAACGCCAATGAATCAAACTCCGTCAGGAGCGAAATCATCAGAATATGCCGCCCCGACGGGGCTGAAATTTTGTTTGGGCTGTGGTTCTACAAAGATGCCGCGCCGACGGCGCTGGACGGAAGCAAAGCAACGGGCGGACGGGGCGCATCCGCAAACGGGACGGGCTGGTCGCGCCGGCGCTCACGGGAAGTTTTATCCGCAGATTTCGCGGATGACGCGGATGCGGGGAAAGAAATCTGTGCAATCAGCGTAAGTCGAACTTCGACCGGCGGATGACCCGCGCTATTTTCAAATCAGCGTGCCATGCCAGCCGGGCAATTCGGGCGGGGCGCTGGTGGATGAACGGGGCAACGTCATCGGCATCGTGTCGGCCAGGCTGGGTGCGTCGGCGGCGCTGGCGGCGAGCGGGGCGTTGCCGGAGAATGTGAATTACGCGGTCAAGAGCAGTTTTTTGCTGGGCTTCCTCGAATCCGTGCCCGGCGTGGAGGCCAAACTGAAAAAGCCGAATACAGCGGATGAAAAGTTTGAGGACGTGGTAAAGTCAGCGCAGGCTGCGGCGGTGCTCGTTCTCGTTTATTGAAAACTGTAGGAGACGACGTGTCTCTGACTAAATTTGAGTCTTGTTACCTCGACTCCTTCAAAAGCAGCAACGCTGGTTTTGGCTTATTGAATATATTGCCACGAAAAGGCGCAAAGATTTTTTCCTCTGTGCCTTTTGTGCTTTTTTGCGGCTAAACCTGGTTCGTCTTTCCAAAAAGCCGTTTGTATTCGAGTCCAACGTAGCGGTCGGTCATCCCGGCGAGATAATCGCACACGGCGCGGTGCAAACCGGATTTTCGAACGCGCCGGCGCGCGCCTTCCCCAACTTCCATCGGGTGCGTGAGGTAATAACGGAAAAGTTTTTCAAGCATTTTCAAGGAGCGCCGATTCAGCGCACGGAGCGTCGGATTGTAATAAAGATTTTTGTAAAGATAATCGCGCAACTCGAGATTCAACCCACGGCGTTCTAGGCTGTGCTGCACCAGCGCCTTTGGGAAAAGCCGAACCTCGTCGGCGGACTGCACACCAGAAGCGGTGATGAGCCGCTCGCTGGTTTCAACGACGTCATGGATTTGCAGGTCAATGATAGTGCGGATGATGAAGTAGCGACGGCATTCATCCGGTAAATCGCCGTGTTCTTTTTTTACTAACCGCGCGGCTTGCGCCCAGATGCGAACGTCACGGCGCAGGTTGCTTTCGGACAATAACCCGGAATCGAGTCCATCGTCGAGGTCGTGGCTGTAGTAGGTGATTTCGTCGGCTAGATTGGCGATTTGCGCTTCGAGCGAGGAATTTTTGGCGTCGAACCCTTTTCGCCGGCCCGGATGGTCGTAGGCGGTGGAATGTTTCACTAAACCTTCACGGACTTCCCAGGTGAGATTCAGACCGGGGAAATCCGGATATTTTTGTTCCAGTTCCTCGACGATGCGCAGACTTTGGCGGTTGTGCTCAAAACCGCCATGGCCTTTCATCAGGCGATTCAAAACCGTCTCGCCTTTGTGGCCAAAAGGTGAATGGCCGAGATCGTGGGCGAGCGCAATGGTTTCCGCTAGGTCGGCGTTCACTCTCAGCGCGCTGGCGATGTTGCGCGAAACGGCAGCGACTTCGATGGTGTGGGTCAAGCGCGTGCGAAGGTGGTCGCCGGTACCGTTGAGAAAAACCTGCGTTTTATATTCGAGCCGACGGAAGGCGCGCGAATGGATGACGCGGTCGCGGTCGCGTTGGTAATGCGTGCGCCATTGGGGCGGCGGCTCCGGGTAGTCACGACCAAGGGTGTCGCCGCTGAACTGGGCGTAAGACGCGAAGATTTGCCGCTCGATTCGTTCCAATTCCTGACGCGTGCGGGGCATAATTCAAATGCAGAATCCAGAATGTAGAATGAAGAATTAAAAACGGTTGGCGAGCGATTTTTCTATCACCTGCCGCGCGTCATCTCATTTCTTCAGGAGTTCCTGGACAGAAATGCCGCGCAATTCAAACAGGCGGCGGATGGTGTCTTCGATCAAGTTATTCGGGCACGACGCGCCGGCGGTGACGCCGACGGTGATTTCACCGGCCGGCAGCCAGTTACGCGTTTCGATTTCCTCCTTTCGGTGCTGGTCGTAGTGGCGAATCAATTTGTCCGATTCCATTTTGGCGGCGTTTTTAATGAAATAGGTCGGCAGTTTGGCTTCGCCCATTTCAGCCAGATGCGACGTGTTGGAAGAATTGTAACCGCCGATGACGATGAGCAAATCCATCGGCTCGCGCAAAAGTTTTTCGAGCGCATCCTGGCGATCCTGGGTCGCGCCGCAAATGGTGTCGAAAAACCGGAAATGTTCAGCGATATTTTCGGCGCCGTATTTTTTCTCCATCGCGGCTTTGAAACGGCGTTGCACCTCCTCGGTTTCGCCGCGTAGCATGGTGGTTTGATTTGCGACGCCGACGGCCTGCAGGTGAACGTCGGGATCGAAGCCGTTGGAATACGCGCCTTTGAATTTGTCAAGGAATTCGCGTTTATCGCCGCCGTTCAAAATGTAGTTACAAACGTAATCGGTTTCCGCGAGGTTGAACACGACGAGGTAATGGCCGCTGCCGTAGGCGCGCGCTTGGGAGGTGGTGGCCTTGGTCTCCTCGTGCTTTGCCTTGCCGTGAATGATGCTGGTGACGCTTTCCTTGGAGTATTGGCGGACCCGTTTCCAGACGCTCATCACGTCGCCACAGGTCGTGTCCACGAGCACACAGCCCTTAGCCTCCAGTTTTTTGCGCGTGCTGACTTCCGTGCCAAAGGCGGGAATGATGACGGCGTCGCCGGATTGCAACTGCGCCATCTCCGCGTCGCTCGGCTTGGGCGAAATGATCTGGATGCCCATGTTGCGAATCTGATCGTTGACTTCGGGGTTGTGAATGATTTCGCCGAGCAGATAAATGGGCGTATGCGGAGAAACGTCGGAGAAATACTTTCGCGCGGCATAGGCGAGGTCAATCGCGCGCTCGACGCCGTAGCAAAAGCCGAATTCCTTCGCGAGTTTCACAGTCAGGCCGTCGGCGGAAAGCACGCCGCCGCCGGCGCGAATACGCTCGACTAGTTCGCTGCGATAGTGCGAAAGCACCTGCGCCTGCACTGCTTCCATGATGTCGGGGCGGCGAAGGTTGATTTTTTTCTGCGCTGCGGGCGCTTCGGTTGACATAACGAGGAAAATGTAACATGGCGACGGCCATCGTCTAGCTGGAAAGCTGAAGTCTGTTCCAGCAATCGCCCGGGATGGTTTCAACAGATCGGTGACGGGCTGGAATGGAAATTCATTGCGGGGGCGGTTAAATCCGGAGATATTAGTTGCGGGTCGGAGCGTAGCTCAGCTTGGTAGAGCACCAGCTTTGGGAGCTGGCTGTCGCAGGTTCAAATCCTGTCGCTCCGACCATTTCCCCTCTTTTGTCCCATTATGACTTGTAAGGACAAACAGCGACTTCAGCCCCATATCTAAAGGAGAATTTTCACTTTTGCCTGTCAGTGGGGGAGTGACAGCAAATGACCCGTTTTGACCCGCTGCGACCGAATTTTGTGTGTCTAGTTGTGTGTCATCTTTCGACGGAACTGCCGTGCGGTGGAAAGTCAGTTTCGCAATCGCTTCTTTCAACGGCAGCATCCGCGCGTCGGTGTAAGTTTTGGCGGTCTGTTTCGGGTCACGGTGCCGCATGAGCGCCATCCGCACGCGCTCGCTGGGTGTCCCCGGCGCCAGTTGCGTGCAATAGGTGACACGGAAGCTGTGAAAGTCCAAACGTCCGTCGCCGTGGTCTTCCCAATCGATTCCTGCCGCCTTCAGGTCGGCATAAAACTGTTTGTAGCCAGGGAACTTTCCTTTGAAAATCAACTGCTCCGGTTTGCTGGACGCTGGTTTGATTTGCTTCAATGCCGTTACGAGGTCTGGGTGCAAGGGCAGGGCATCCTCGTAGTGATTTTTGGAAATGGCTGCCGGCACGGTAATTTGGGGAGCCGTGCAGTCGAGTTCAACGTCCGCCCAGCGCAGTTGCTTGATTTCGCCTCTGCGAATACCTGTTAGCTCTATTAGTGAAAATCCAATGACGCATGCCTGCCAGCACCCCTAAGCGCCGTTCTTTGGCAAAGCGAGCGCGGTCAAGATCGCGATGCGGGACAATGGGGCGTTCTACCTGACAGAACGTGCGAACCAGCTCCAATACAACATCACACAACTGTCCTGGTTTTCCGAGTCTGAAAATCCTCCAGCACCAGGAAACCCGGCACGCTGCCTCTGACCGGACCGCCGACCCAACTCCACCTCCGACTCGAACCGCACCGGAAACACACGGCTGGCATCCTTCCTGAGCAACTCGTAGCTGTGGGCCAAACGCTTCGCGTCGAGTGCCGCGGTGCCACACCAGAAGCGAACCTGCCCGCGGTCAGTAACAATGATGGGCTGCAAGGTGCCGATGCTGTCATCGCCCCGAAGCGGCGGCGTGCAATAGCCCTGCATCCTCGAACCATCGGCCAAGGTGAAAACGGCCCGCACGACGAACATGCGATCCGCCGGGTCAAGCGGGCCAGATGCCGTGTATGGCCGGACGGTACATTCATCCTGGCCCTCCTCGCCCAATCTGAACTCCCAAACTGGAAACTGGTTGAGGTCGTCCAGAGTAAGCTCGTAAACCTGCTTTCGGACGCGCGCACCCTGGCTCCCACCGCAGGCAGGTTTCAAGCGGGCGATGACACTCGGCAGTTTCATAGACGTTTTGTCTTTCGCCTGGATTTTGGGTTGCGGAAGACAGCGGGTGGTTTAGTGGCGAAATGGCAAATTTTGTTTGATGCGATAAACGTCGGTTGGTCCGAGGCGTGATGCCTTTCGCAGAGACCGGCGGCGTTTGGAATTTTTGCCTTGCAGCAAGTGGCGCCGACCAGCGCCTCGGAAGAGCACTTTGCCGGTGCCGGTAATTTTGAAACGTTTGGACACTGATTTTCTGGTTTTAGTACCTTTGGGGCGTCGCATACAGGTTCTTTCATTGGGAGCGTTTGAATGTTCGCACGCTCAGGTTGGGTTATGGGAGATTTCTGCTGTGATTTCGAGTCGCTCCCCCGCCAATTGACTCAACTGCTCTCTAAATTCAATCGCTGCGGAATCC
>Ga0326728_10010218_pt1 | contig 22099 bp, 18 predicted proteins | sample MB3enrmetagenome_FD_207602 | JGI IMG/M metagenome (GOLD analysis project Ga0326728, IMG submission 207602) | Lab enriched peat soil microbial communities from McLean, Ithaca, NY, United States - MB31MN | ecosystem: Environmental > Terrestrial > Soil > Wetlands > Peat | place: USA: New York... | reverse complement strand
CTGAAGGTGTACACCCCAAACGAAAAAAACGTAGATCGTTCCCGCGAGCCGCCTGGCATCGTCGCCATACATTTCCAGCTCGCAAGGAGTCCCGATGAGCTATTTAAGTGGCATTGGGCGAAACGCCTGCTCCACGGCGCGTTGGATGAGGTGCATCATTTGCGCCGCAGACCACCAGCGGCGGCAGAGGCGGAGAACTCGATCAGATCCAATTCTTGCTCGGGAGCGCTACCGCCCTCAAAACCCTTCCCACACGTACGCCGGGAACCGCTTCACCGTCCGGAATCCCACCCGCTCATACAGCGCCACGGCGTCTTCGTTGGCGGCCGTCACCGTGAGGCTCGCCGAACGGCACTCCGCCTCCCGCAGGGTAATCAGCGACTGGCGCAGCAGCGCGTGTCCGATGCCCGTCCCCCGCACCGGTGGCGTAACGTAGATCTGGGTGATGTGGCCGCACCCCGCCGACACCAGGCTGGCCAGAGAAATGCCGCACAACCGCCCGCTCACCGCCTCCAACGCGACGTAGGACGCCGGCCGGTAGAAGACCCCGCAGCCGGGAGACTGCGTGAGGTTGTACAGGAACCGGCGCGCGCCCACGGTGCTGCGGTACTGGTCGTTGATGCGGCTATCGATGTGGCCCACGTATGCCGCGGCGAGCGCCTGCGCGGCCGCATCCTGGTAATGGTCGGACCACTTCTCCAGGTACATGGGCCGCCGCACGTTGCCTTCCGCCAGCGCGGCGCGGTTCAGGTCCAGCCGCATGAAATTGCGCTCGTAAACGCTCAGGTAATTGGCGTAGGGCGCTGCCTGGCCCGGCGCCAGGCCGGCCATCATGAGCTGCGACTCGATGCGCCCGAGGAACGAATTCGCCATGATGGATTCGAGCGCCGATTCCAGCAGCAGGTTCTCCCGCTCCACCGTGCGGAAGGCGCGGCGCACGTACAGGTCGCCGATGATCGCCTTGTTCTCCTCCAGTACGTAGTACACGTACCCGGCCACTTCCCCGTGTTCGAGGAGCGCGCTCCCGTTGATCGCCCGCATATCCACAAAGCGGCGCACCAGGTCGGCCGACTTGTCGAAATCCCATTCCACCTCGTCCCGCCAGGCGGCCGTTTCTTCCTCGAGCAAGGGTTCCAGGTCCCGCGCGGAAAGCCGGCGCAGGTCGATAATCCCGGGCGGCTGCAAATGAGCCGGATGTATCCGGGCAGCCATGAGGTGCCTGTTATTGTACCCCGTACATGGCGGCGTAGCTCAATTGCTGCCTGACAAAGTCCCGCGGGTACGAAATTCCCACGGCGGTCACCTTGCCGGCCGAATCGAATTTCGGCGCGAGGGTGGCATTGACGCCGCACCAGTAAGTCGGAATATCCAGTTTCCGGTAGCGCGCCACCACCTCGTCGCGCAGCTTGGGGTCGAAGTGCACGGCATACTGGTCCACCAGGGCCTTGATGGCCGCGTAGTCCCCCTCGGCCTTGATGCGCATCAACTCGGCCAGCAGCATGCCCACGCCCTGGCGCATCTTGTCGAAGTCCTTCAGCGCCAGGTAGGTTTTCCCATCGCGCTCCGTCTTTTGGATGGCGCCGGTTTTGTCCATGATGTAATTCACAATCAACTGCCGGTTCCGCTGGTGGTCCTCCTCGATGGTGTCGCCCCGCGGAATGCGCATCAACTGCGTCAATGACCCGCGCACCGCGTCGTAGTACATGGCTTTGCCCACCTCCGAGCTTGTGACCAGCCCGAGCTGCCGCAGCTTCGAATCGAAGATGTTCCATAGCGCCATCAGGTCCGCGCGCGCCTCTTCCAGGGTGGAATAGTATTCCTTCAGGTGGGTTTCGGGCCCGCCCTGAAGCCGCGGATTCAGCTTGCCGGAGCCGTGTCCGATCACCTCGTGCAGCGCGGTCATCATGGTGGACGACTCTTCGCCGTACTTCTTGCAGAGGGCGATTTCTTCCTCCGACGCCGCGAATTCCTCGAGCGGCCCCGTCCCCATGCCCTGGCGCAAGGTGCGCTGGCTGCCTGTAAACAGGAAGCTCTTGCTGCCGTACTTCTCGTGGATTTCGTTCTCGTTGGGCAGGTTGTCGCCGGTGGTGCTCACGTGAAAATCGCCGGTCTCGATCACCGTCTCCACGGCCTTGGCCATGGGCGGCGTGACCCCCTCCTTCTTGTATTGTTGCAACCACGGCGCGCGGTCCTCGAAGTACTGCGCGTTGGCCGCCAGCTTCGCCATCGTCTGGTTCAGCTTCTCATCGGTGATGCTGACGAAACTCTGGGCAGTGCCCTTGGCGGCGCGCGCGTCGCGGTAGACCTCGATGAACCCGTTGGCAAAATCCACCCGCGCGTTGTTCTGCACCCAGGCGGTGCCGAAGCGCACCCAGTCGGCCGGGTCGCCCGTCTGGTAATAGCGGATCAGCGCGGCAATGGCCTGGTCTTGCCCCGGCTCGGCGTAGGCTTGGGCTTTTTCGAGATACTCGTTGGCCTTCTTCAGAAACTGGGCGTAGCGGCCCGCCGGAATCTTGCCGTCCGGAGTACCGGCGCGATAGATCTCTTCAACCAACTTGCCCGCATCGTTCTTCACCAGCCGCGAATTCAGCGGATGCCGGTCGTGAAAGTTCTTCAAGTCCGCCAGGCTGACGCCGTTGTAGAAGTTGTTGGCGCTGGCTTGCAGAATGTCGAGCGACCCTTGCGGGCTTTTGGCGGTGATGGTCGGCTCGAAATCGGCGTCGAACAGCGATGGCCGGAGCGCCTCCAACTCTCGATCCAGCTCCGCCTGGCTGCGGATGGGGGCGATGCCGTACGCCGCGCTCTTGAAACCTCCGCCGGTCAGCGCCGCCTGTGCAGCCGTTTTCAATTCGTCGAACGAAAACTCCGGCAGAAACTTTTGCGCCGTCATTTCGTTGTGGTTGCCGCGATTGGCCCAGAAGAGTTTGGTGAAGGCCAAAATCTTAGGGTTCGCCGGCGCCGCGTGAGTGACGATCGCTTCCAGCACCCGCTTCTGCCGCAGCCCCCAGATCGAGTTCTGGTCGTAGTTGATGGGATCGATGGCGATGGAAGCCTGGCTCAGCCAGTAGGCCAGCGTCTGCTCTTTAAGCGGCAGCTTCTGAAAGCTCGCCGCTTCAAGCTGCACGAACCCAGTAGTTCCGACGCGGTCCACCAGCGCGGAACTGTCAGCCGCAACCGCCGCGCACGCAAAAACGAGAATCAGCGCAATTCGCACGTGTTCACTCCTTCCGTACCATGTTAGCCCCAAGGTCCTGGCACGAAACGGCTGTGCCCCCCTGAGCGCTGCGAATTGGAATGAAGTCATGGCAAGAGCCACCTACAAGGCGAAACCGGGCGTGTCGAAACTCGGCCGGGACCTCCGGCGGATCAGGGAGAAGATCGAGGCATCGGGCGAGAACATGCTCACGCGCCGGGAACTTGAGCGCGAGATAGCGGGCCGCAGAGGACAGCGCGGCCAGACTGGTAGTGGGACTCACGCGATTTTGCGCCGCGTCATGCGAATGGTCAGTATCCGTTCAATCCTGGCGATTTCGCCGCGCTCCGAGCGCGTGCCGAAGGTCGATGCGGTTCCCCGAGCGCCCGCGCGGCCGGTCCTGCCAACCCGGTGGATGAAATCTTCGGGCACCTGCGGCAGGTCGTAGTTCACTACGTGGGAGATTCCGTCCACGTGGATCCCGCGCGCGGCCACGTCGGTGGCCACCAGGACGCGGTAGTATCCGTCCTGGAAGCCGCGCAGCGCCTGGTTGCGCTGGTTTTGGGTGCGGTCGCCGTGAATTGCGGTGGCTTTCGCGCCGCCCTGGGCCAGTCGCTTCGCGAGGCGGTCCGCGCCGTGCTTGGTGCGGGCGAAGACCAGGAACGAGCCGGTCTCTTCCCGCAGCATGGCCTGGAGCAGCGCCAGCTTGCGATCCTGCTCCACTTCATAAACGTGCAGGTCCACTTGCTCGATCGGCTTGGTGGTGGAACCCACCTCGATGCGCAGGGCGTTGCGGACTTGCGTCTCGACCAGGTGTTTGACCGAGGATTCGATGGTGGCCGAGAAGAGCAGAGTCTGGCGGTCCGCGGGCGTGGCCGCCATGATCCGCTTGATCGTCGGCAGGAAGCCCATATCGAGCATCCGGTCCGCCTCGTCCAGCACGAGGATTCGTACGCCGGCGAGATCGACGAGTTCGCGGGTGAGGAAGTCGTAGAGCCTTCCCGGTGTGGCAACGATGACTTGCGCGCCCTTGCGAATGGCTTGCAATTGCGGCCCTTCGCCCAGCCCGCCGACTACCACGGCGGCGCGGATACCGCTGCCCGCCGCCATCTGGCCGAAAGCTTCGGCGATCTGGATGGCGAGCTCGCGCGTGGGGCTCAGAATCATGGCGCGGATGCCGGCCCGATGCGGTTCCTGGCCCAGTAATTGGATCAGTGGCAGAACGAACGCGAGTGTTTTCCCGGTTCCGGTTTGCGCCGTGGCAACCAGGTCGCGGCCGGCCAGCGCCGGCTCGATGGCCAGGGCCTGCACGGGCGTGGGTTCGGTGAAGCCGTGTTTTTTGAGGTTGCTCTTCAAGAGAGCGGAGAGAGAGAGTTCAGAGAAACTTTTCATTTAGTGTTTGTACGTTTGTGAGAAGAGGAACCAGCGAGCCGACTACCGATGTTGGAAGAGGGGGTTGCGGATTAACTTCAACTACGCTTCAAGTGTAGCAAATGCGGCGCCATCCTGCTTGGCCTCGACCGGCGCCTTCTTGTTAGACTTTTTACTGGATGCCTAACGCGACGCATTTGGAGTGCAGCCTGTGCCACAACCGGCTGGACGCAGGGGTGGTTGCCAACCTTTGCAACTGCGGCGGTCCGCTGCTGGTGCGGTATGACCTCGATAGACTCCGGCATCGCTGGAGAAGGCGGGAGGTGGCTAACGGCCCGTCGAACATGTGGCGCTATGCGCCGCTGCTGCCGCCGGCCAATGAATCCATCGTCACGCTGGGCGAGGGCTGGACGCCGCTCATCCGCACCCAGCGGCTGGGAGCGCGCATCGGCGCCGACGATCTTTGGGTGAAAGACGAAGGGCTGAATCCCACCGCTTCGTTCAAGGCGCGCGGCCTCGCCTGCGCTGTCTCCATGTGCGTGGAATTGGGCATCCGGAAAGTGGCCATTCCTTCCGCCGGCAATGCGGCCAGCGCCATGGCGGCCTACTCGGCGGCGGCGGGCATTGAGGCCCACATCTTCATGCCGCGCGATGTCCCGCAAGCCAATTACCTGGAGTGCATGGCGTACGGCGCGCACGTGACTCTTGTCGATGGTCTCATCGGCGATTGCGCCCGCAGGATGGCGGAGCGCGCGCCCGCCGAAGGCTGGTTCGACCTCGGCACGCTCAAGGAACCCTACCGCATCGAAGGCAAGAAGACCATGGGGTACGAGGTCGCCGAGCAACTGGACTGGGAATTGCCGGACGCGATCTTCTATCCCACGGGCGGCGGCGTGGGCCTCATTGGAATGTGGAAAGCGTTTGAGGAAATGGAGCGGCTGGGCTGGATCGGCGGGCGGCGGCCCAAGATGATCGCCGTGCAGGCCGAAGGCTGCCAGCCGTTGGTGCGCGCCTTTGAAGAGAACGAGCCGCACAGCCGCTTTTACGAAAACGCCTACACGGTGGCCGCGGGTCTGCGGGTGCCCAAGCCGTTAGGTGACTTCCTGGTGCTGCAGGCGGTGCGCCAGAGCGGCGGCACGGCCATCGCGGTGAGCGACGACGCCATGATGAGAGCCGGCTTGGGGCTGGCCGTCGCTGAGGGTATCTACGCGGCCCCCGAAGGAGCGGCGTGCGTAGCCGCCCTCGAAAAACTGCTGGCTTCCGGTTTCTTGAAACGCAGCGACCGGATCGTGCTCTACATTACCGGCTCCGGGTTGAAGTACGCGGAGGCTTACGCGGCGCTGTTTTCGCTATGAAAGACCTGGCACTGAGCGCGCTCGACGCGGTGGCGCGGCGCGGCGTCACCTACGCCGACGCGCGGGCCCTCGAGATCCGCGAGCGCGAAGTCACCACCAAAAACGGCAAGGCCGGCCACGTTTCGAGCTCCGAATCCATGGGCATCGGGATTCGCGTGCTGGCATTCGGTTGTTGGGGGTTCGCCGCCACCGACGATCTCAGCCAGAGCGGCATCCAATCCGCCGCGGTCCTGGCGCTCGAAATCGCGCGAGCCGGCACGGCGGCGCGCAAACAGGAAGTCACGCTGGCCCCGGAGCAGAAGTACGAAGCCACTTGGGTCTCGCCGTTCCAGATCGATCCGTTCTCCATTCCAGTGGACCGCAATCTAGGGGTTCTGCTGGCGGTGGATGCGGAACTGCGCCGCGTTCCCGGGGTCAGCCTGGCGGAGGCCTCCATGCACTTCGAGCGCCGCCGGCAGGTCTTCGCATCCACGCTGGGGAGTCTCATCGACCAGACCCGCTCGATGACGGGCGCCGGTTTTGCGGCCCTCAGCTACAAGGATGGCGAGATCCAGCGGCGTTCCTATCCCAATTCGTTCGGCGGGCAGTACCAGTTGAAGGGGTACGAGCTGGTGGAAGAGCTGCGCCTGCTCGAGAACGCGCCGCGCGTGGCCGAAGAGGCGGTGGCGCTGCACTCCGCCGATCAGTGTCCCGAAGGCGAGTCGGACTTGATTCTGGATAGCTCGCAGCTTGGTTTGCAGATCCACGAATCCATCGGCCACCCCATCGAGCTCGATCGCGTGCTGGGCAGCGAAGCCAACTACGCCGGCATGAGCTTTCTGACGCTCGACCAGCTTGGCCGGCTGCGCTACGGCTCGGAGATCGTCAACGTGGTGTGCGACGCGCGCCTGGAGCACGGGCCGGGGCTGGGCACGTTCGCGTTCGACGACGAAGGCGTGCCGGCGCAAGCCACCGACATCATCCGCGGCGGCCGTTTCGTGGGCTATATGACCTCGAGGGAAACCGCCGCGGCCATCGGACAGTCGCGCTCCAACGGCTGTATGCGCGCCGATGGCTGGGAGCGGCTGCCGCTCATCCGCATGACCAATGTCAGCCTGCTGGCGGGCGAGCAGTCGCTCGAAGAGGTGTTCGATGTGGACCACGCCATCTACATGGAGACCAACCGGAGCTGGTCCATCGACGACAAGCGCTACAACTTTCAATTCGGTTGCGAAATCGGCTGGGAGATGCGCCACGGCAAGCGCGTCCGCATGCTCAAGAACCCCAGCTACAGCGGCATCTCGACCGAATTCTGGAATGCCTGCGCGGCCATCGCCGGCCCGCATCACTGGACGCTGTGGGGGGTGCCGAATTGCGGCAAGGGACAGCCCGAGCAGGTGATGGGCACGGGCCATGGCGCCAGCCCGGCGCGGTTTCGCAACATCCGGATCGGGAGCGCCTATGCGGGGTGATGTCGAGGCCATCTTCGGGCAGGTTGTGGATGCCGCGCGGGCGCTCGGCGTCAGCGAAATCGAAGCCATCGTCGCCGGCTCCGACGAAGCCCTAACACGATTCGCCAACAACGCCATTCATCAGAACGTGGCGGAGCGCACCACGCATCTTTCGGTGCGGCCGGTAATCGATGGGCGCACCGCGCGCGCTTCCACCAACCGGCTGACCCGCGAGGCCATCCGCGAGGTGGTGGCGGAGGCTATCGCCATCGCCAAGCTGACGGAGCCCGACGAGGATCTGCCGCCGCTCGCCAGGTCCGCCGAATACCAGGGCGTGGAGCGGTGGTTTGAAGCCACCGCGCGCGCCACGCCGGAGGAGCGCGCGCGGGCGGTAGCGGAGGCCATCCACGCGGTGGAAGCGGCCGGCCAGACGGCGGCGGGTATCTATTCCACCGGCGAATCGGCGTTCGCGCTGCTGAATTCGCGCGGTGTTTCGGCGCGGCACACCGAGACCATGGCGCGGTTCTCGATCACCGCCATGGCGGCCGATAGCTCCGGATGGGCCAAGGCGAGCGCGTGCAATCTTGCCGCGCTCAACCCATTGGAACTGGCCCTGACAGCCGCGCGCAAAGCCGCCGGATCGACCACCCCGCGCGAACTGCCGCCGGGCCGCTATACCGTGATTCTGGAACCGGCCGCCGTGCTCGATCTGACCGGCCAGATGTTTCCGGACTTCAGCGCCACAGCCATCCGCGACGGCCGCAGTTTTCTGAGGGACCGCATCGGCAAGCAGATCTTCGGCGAGAACATCACCATCCATGACGACGTCGGCCACCCGTTGCAGTCGGGCGCGCCGTTCGATGGCGAAGGCGTGCCGCGAAAGCGGCTCACGCTGGTGGAGCGCGGCGTGGTGCGCGAGGTCGCCTATAGCCGGCAGGCGGCGGCGCTGGCGGGTGCGGTTCCGACGGGCCACGGCTTCCCGCTGCCCAATGAACTCGGCGAAGCGCCCACCAATATCGTGATTGCCGGCGGGGAAACCTCCCTGGAGCAGATGGTAGTCTCCACCGATCGCGGCATTCTGGTCACGCGCCTGTGGTACATCCGCGAGGTGGACCCATACGAGAAAATCTTCACCGGCATGACGCGCGACGGCACATTCCTGATCGAAGGCGGACGAGTGACCGCGGGCGTGCGCAATTTCCGCTTCAACCAGGGTCTGATGGAGATGCTGTCGAACGTGGAGGCGCTCTCGGCGCCGGTGCGCGCCTCGGGAGAAGAGACCTACGACATGGTGGCACCGGCCATGAAGGTGCGCGAGTTCAACTTCACGGAAGTGACGCGGTTCTGAACAGCCATGCCGCAACAGCCGTCGGCGAGTTGTAATTTCGCAACATTGCGAATAGACTGGAATCGAAGTGCCCAAGACCAGAGTCGTCCTCTTTCGGGACGTAGACGGATCATGCCCGTTTTGGATTGGTTCAACGACTTGCCGGCGAAGACACAGGACAAATGCTATCTCCGGTTGGAGCGCCTGCGCGCGATGGGCCACGAGCTCCGGCGGCCGGAAGCGGACCTCCTGCGCGATGGAATCTACGAACTGCGGGTCAGCCTTCGAGGAGTTCAACACCGGATACTGTACTTCTTCCACGGGGCGGTCGCAGCCGTGGTCTCGCACGGCCTTGTAAAGGAGCGGGTGGTCCCGCCGAAGGAGATCGATCGCGCGGTAGAGCGCAAGAAGCGGTTTGAGGCGATTCCGTCCAGGCACATTTACCAGGAGGCTGAACGTGGCTAAGCGAACGAAACCCGTCATCGACGCAGTGGAGATCCTTCACCGCCGCTTCTATCGAGGCAAGCCAGCCCGGCTGAAGAACCTTGAGGCGGCGCGAGCGAACGAGGAGGTCGCCCGTAAGATCCACGAACTGAGGACCGTGGCGGGCCTCACCCAAACTCAGCTCGCCAGGCTCATTGGCACCACGGCATCGGTCATCTGCCGCCTCGAGGACGCCGATTACGAAGGCCACTCCCTGGCTATGTTGCGCAGGATTGCGGGCGCCTTGAATCAGCGGATCGAGATCCGCTTTGTGCCGATTCGGCGGTCCGCCTAGACCCAGTACTGGATCGGCGGTGCTACGAGAAAACTTTCGCCATGCCGGCGGGTTAACCAAGCCATGAAGCGGAATCTTGGTTTCTGTCTCGTGCTGATGTGCCTTCACGCCGGCCAGGCCGCGGCCCAGTGCTCCTCCGTTCCGGCCAGCTTGAGCTCCCTGTGCAACCTGCTCCAGGGCGACCTGGACAGCTTCAACACCACTGTCACCGCGGGATGGAACGGCGTCAAGACCCCCGTCGCTTTCGGCACCGAGGTGACCACCGCCGACTGCAATCGCGGGCCGGCCACCTTGCTCGCCCCCGGCACTTTTGCCCAGGTCTTGACCCAACTGAATGGCTTTGCCCTGGTGGGCGTCCAGTCCGTCACCACTTGTATTGGGTTCCCGGCATTGTATCAGCCGTTCTACGAGTACAATGGCGACCCGCAGGATTACGCAAAAATGGTGACTTTCTACCAGAACTTTGTGTCGGAAGCCCACAAGCGGGGCTTGAAAGTGGTGATCGAAGCATCCGTGCTGTTCCCGAGCGTTGACACCGATCTGCCGCTGGCTGCGTATTACGCGACCCTTTCGGAGGCGCAAGTGACTGCCGGAAGGGCGCAAAACGCGCTGGTCATTGCGCAGGAGGTTCAGCCGGACTGGCTCAACCTGTGTTCCGAGCCCGATACGCAATCCTATCTGCTGGGACTCCCGGCCGAGTACACGCCGCAGCAGTATGCCACCGATATCTCCACCATAACCAGTCAACTCCGCGCCGCTGGGATTAGCGGCAAGCCGCTGATCGGAGCCGGTATCGGCAACTGGCAGACCGACGGGAGCACATACCTTCAGGCGCTACTGGGCGCGGGCACGGATTATATCGACCTGCATGTCTATTCGGCCAACCTGAATCTTCTTCCACTTACAGTGACCTATCTGGACACTGCGCGCGCCGCGGGCAAGGGCGTGGCCATCTCCGAAGCGTGGCTGAAGAAGGTGACGGACAGCCAGATGAAGGGCAGTGAGTATGCCATCATCGGAGCCCTCAGCGGCGATCCCTACGACAACTTCAGTTTGTGGGAGCCACTCGATTCGGAGTTTCTGGGCGAGTTGGTCAAGCTGTCTTACTGGAAGAACCTGTACTATCTCTCGCCCTTTCCCGAGGATTGGTTCTTCGCCTATCTGGACTACAACCAGTACGGCAATGAGACCATCGCCCAGCAGTCCGTCGCCATTAACGCCGCGGCTTCCGCTGCCGTGCGCGCCGGGCAGTTGAGCTCGGTGGGGCAATCGTACGCCGCGGCAATTGGGCCGGTGAGCCGGCCGGTAACGGTTTCGGCCGCCAGCGACACAGCGCCGGTGGCATCGGGATCGATCGTGAGCATTTACGGCACTAACCTCGCCTCCACCGGCCCGCAGGCCACATTGCCCCTTCCGCTCACGCTAAACGGCGCCAGCGTCACCGTCACCGACAGCAACGGCTCCCAGTCGCCGATGCCGTTGTTTTATGCCGGGCCGCTGCAGATCAACGCGGAGATCCCAAGTGGCGTGGGTACCGGCGCGGCGGTCCTGACCGTCACCACTCCGTCGGGCGGCATCGAGAGCACGGTGATACTGGCCGCTGTGGCGCCCGCGTTATTCTCCGCCAACGGCGACGGCAAGGGACCCCCGGCGGCGCAGGTAGTCACCACACATGCGGACCTCACGCAGACGTTTACCTACCCGTACAACTGCGCGGCGGGAACCTGCACCACGATGCCGATCAGCTTCGGCAGCGCGACGGATCAAACGGCGCTGGTGCTCTATGGCACGGGCATTCGCAATCGCGCGGCGCTCTCCGATGTGACGGTGCAAATCGGCCCCCAGTCGCTGCCCGCCTTTTACGCCGGCGCGGCTCCCACCTATGTGGGCCTCGATCAGGTGAACGTGCAGTTGCCGCGCAGCCTGGCCGGAAGCGGAACCGTGAGTCTAAGCGTCTCGGTGGCCGGGACGGCTTCGAACGTGTTGATGGTGACCTTCCAGTAGCGCGACCAGGATGGAATTCAGTTCTTCAATTCCACCACCGCCGCTTCGAACGGCTTGTCACTCAGGTTCTCTATCTTATGTTTGGAGGGGCCGCTCCAACTGAATTCCCCCGCCTTGTGCTGCGTCACCTCGGCCTTTCCCTCGGGCGAGGTCTCGCGGACATTCTGATCCGTGAAGTAAACCACCACGTGGTTGAGGACGTACTCGTGCATCGGCACGCTCTGCCGCGGACCGATCTTGACGCGGGTGACCCGAACCTGGCGGTTTTCGAATTCCAGCTTGTAGTCTTTGGGATCCACCCGCAACGGGTCGAGAGCCGTGATCGCCACCTTGGCAGGATTCCCCGGCGTCTTGATTCCGATATCGATAAGCTGGATCGGGTTCTTGTTGGTCATTTCCGAGGTGTGCAGACCGCTGGCCGGGCTCCACTGGATGTCGCGGTCCCCCCACTTCAGGACCACGTCATGGCCGTCCAGGTAATGCAGCGTCTCCCCGCCGGCCCCCAGGTAGATCATCACGCGATTGAGTTTGTGGTCGTGCGGCTGGCCGTGCTTCTCTTTGATCGAAACCTGGTCGTTCTCGAAAGCGAATTGTGAGTTCTGGGCGGCGGCCTGAGCTCCCGCAAGAAGGCAAACGTACAATCCAAGAGTTCGCATTGGCCCATGATACATCGGAGCCGCGAACGTCAGAGAGCGGTCGTTTTGCGGCGCGCGCTTCAGATCTTCAGCCGGCCCGAACCCTGACCGCGGAATTGGGGGGCGCGCTGCTCCCGGCGCAGCTTGAGGATCAGGTTCATCACCAACTGCTCGATTTTGTCGCGCACTTTGCAGTGGTCTTCATACTTCATCGAGACGGGGTCGGGCACCCCCCATTCCTCGACGGCCGCGCCGATGTCGTCGGGCAGCGGGAAGCCGGTCATGTTGACCACCAGGTCGAACTGCGAGCGGCGCATGTGGTAGATGCTCTTGGGGAACTGGTCGCGGATGTCGATTTCCTTTTCCGCCATGGCGCGAACGGTATCGGACATCACGGCCAGGGCCGGAGTGAGACCGGCGCTGGCGGCAATCATGGCGTCGTGGCCGTAGACGCGCGCGAAAGCCTCGGCCATCTGGCTGCGGCAGGCGTTGCCCACACACACAAACAGCACACGCTTGAGGGGATCGCTCATAGCTTCTCCAGAAAGAGCGCGTGTACGCGCGAATCCGTGGTCAGCTCGGGATGGAACGTGGCCACCAGGTGGCGGCCCTGCTCGACCAGCACGGGATCGCCCCGATAGCGCGCCAGCACGCGTCCGCCGCCGTTGACGCGCCGGATGACCGGCGCGCGAATGAAGACCGCCTCGAGCTTGCCGGGCGCGGTGCGTTTCTGAAACTCCGGCTCGGGGTCGAGCACCGTCACGCGGCTGTCGATCTGCCGGCCATACGCGTTGCGTTCCACGGTGATATCCATCAGCGCCAGGCTCTCCTGCGCGGGGTTCCACACCTCGGCGGCCATCAGGATAGCCCCGGCGCAGGTGCCGAAAACCGGCTTGTGGCGGCCGAACTCCGCCAGCGCGTCCATCAGCCCGTCTTGGTGAAGCAGCTTGAGCATGGTGGTGCTTTCGCCGCCGGGAATCACCAACCCGTCGATGGCGCCTAACTGCTCCCGCTCGCGGACATAGACGGGCTCGGCGCCGGCGCGCTCGAGGGCCGCCCCGTGCGCCGCAAAGTCTCCCTGAAGCGAGAGCACGCCCACCCTCTTCATCACCAGCCTCGGGTCTGCAACAGTTCCGACTCCGGCATTTTGGCGATATCCAGCCCCGGCATGGCTTCGCCCAGCAACCGGCTCGCCTCCAGCAGTTTCTCGGGATTGTCGAAGTTCTTGGCCGCGAGCACAATGGCCTGGGCGCGCGCCGCCGGGTCGGACGATTTGAAGATTCCCGATCCCACGAAGACCGCCTCGGCGCCAAGCTGCATCACCAGCGCCGCATCGGCCGGCGTGGCAATGCCGCCCGCCGAGAAGTTGGGCGTGGGCAGCTTTCCGTGCCGCGCCACCCATTCCACCAGCTCGAGCGGCGCTTGCAGCTCTTTCGCCTGGTGCACCAGCTCTTCCTTTCCGAGCACCGTGAGTTGTTTCATCTGCTTCACGATGGTGCGGATGTGGCGCACGGCCTCGACGATGTTGCCCGACCCGGCCTCGCCCTTAGTGCGAATCATGGCCGCGCCCTCGGCGATGCGCCGCAGGGCTTCACCCAGGTTGCGGGCGCCGCACACGAACGGAACTTTGAAATCGCTTTTGGCGATGTGGTGTTCTTCGTCGGCGGGGGTGAGCACTTCGCTCTCGTCGATGTAGTCCACGCCCAGCGCCTCGAGAATGCGCGCTTCCATGAAGTGGCCGATACGCGCCTTGGCCATGACGGGAATGTGGACCGTGCGCATGATCTCTTCGATCTTGCCGATGTTGGCCATGCGGGCGACGCCGCCTTCCTTGCGGATATCCGCCGGCACGCGCTCCAGCGCCATCACCGCGCAAGCCCCGGCGTCTTCGGCAATCTTGGCCTGCTCGGCGTTGGTGACGTCCATAATGACGCCGCCCTTGAGCATTTCCGCCAGGCCGACCTTCAATCGAAACTGCTCGCTGGAAAAATCAAACATTCATACCTCCGTAAAAACTCCGCTCTCTTACGTTCGCGGCTCTGTCACACCATCGCGCTGGCGGGCTCGAAGTTGCCGGAGGCGGCTTCGATCTCGCTCGCAACAATTCGTCCCAAAATTGCCAGGCCGCTGCGGATCTGGTCCGGAGTGAGGCCCGCAAAACTCAACCGCAATGCTCCCGGCTCGAGCCGGGATACCGCAAAGTACCGGCCGGGCAGATAAGCCACACCTTCCTTCTGCGCCCGCGGCAGGAGCTCGCCGGCATCCAGTGGCTCGGGCAGCCGCACCCACACGTTCATTCCGCCTTGGGGCCGCGTCCAGCGCGCGTTGGCCGGCAGATAACGGCGGCAGGCGTCCAGGGTCGCGGCCAGCCGCTCCGCGCCGGCTTGGAGCACGCGCGCGCGGTGGGCCTCCAGGCGTCCGGATTCCGCGAACTCGAGCAGCACCGCCTGGGAAAGCTGGTCGGTATGCAGGTCGGCGGCCTCCTTGGCCTGGCGCAGGCGGTCGATCAGGGGCTTCGGCCCCACCACCCAGCCCACCCGCAACCCCGGGAAACTCACCTTGGAAAAACTGCGGAGCAAGACGGTGCCGCCGGCCTCGTCCAGTTGCTTGATGGCCGGCAGCGGCTCGCCTTCGTAGCGCAGCTCGCCATAGGCGTCGTTCTCCACCACCGGCACGCGCGCCGCGCGCGCCGCCTCAAGCAGATCGCGCCGGGCCGCCAAAGGCAGCGTGGCGCCCGTGGGGTTCTGGAAATTCGAGGTCACTACCAGGAATCGCGGCCGCTCGCGTTCCAACACGCGCCCGAGTTGCGCGATGTCGAGCCCTTCCGCGCCCACCGGAATGCCCACAAGCTGAGCGCCAATTCCGGCCAGCAGGTTCTTCAGGCCCGGATAGACCGGGTCCTCGACCGCTACCGTATCGCCGGGCCGCAGCATCACGCGGCCGATGAGGTCGAGCGCCTGCTGGCAGCCATTGGTGACGATCAGATCGTCGCCGGGACCCGCCAGGCGCTGGCGGCGCGCCTCTTCCATGAGGTAGCGCCGCAGCGGCTCGAAGCCCGCGGGCGAGCCCAGTTGCAGGATGCCGGCCAGGTCCTGCCGCGCCAGCACCGCCTCGCAACTGGCGCGGAATTCATCCAGCGGAAACAGCGCGCGCGAAGGCCGCGACATCTCGAAGCTGATGACTTCGCCGCCGGGCCCGGAGGGCGCCCCGCCCGGATGTCCCGGGGGTACCATATCGCCGCGCTCGAGCAGGGAATTCCAATCCAAACCGCCGGAGCCCAGAGGGCACCCCGCCACCGAATGCCCCGTCACGAAACTGCCGCGGCCCACTTGGCCGGCGATCAGCCCCTCGGCTTCGAGCATTTCATACGCCGCCGAGACCGTGGTACGATTCAGTCCAAGCAGGCCAGCCAATTCGCGGGTGGCTGGTAAGCGCTCACCACGGGGCAGTTCTTGAGACCGGATCTTCGCCGCAAACTGCTGGTAGAGCTGGCGGTAAAGTGGGATTTCGGATTCGTGAACCAGAGATGGCGCAAAATCCATCAATCCATACCATACCATATTGGACTGGCTGCCGGAAGACCGGAAGGTGCTACAATCCGATTCAAGGCCATGAAAGGGTTTGCGCTGGTAGCGCTCGCATGCGGGGTGGCCCTGGTTGCATGGCCGGCCCAGAAGAAGAAAAAGGACGAAATCACCCAGACGCTCCAGCTTCCTAAGGAGCTTCCCACCGCGGTGGTGGGCAGCACCCGGCGTCTTACCTTCCACGTCACCCCACTGTCCTCCAAGGGTCTGCTTTCACAGCAGGTGCGCGATGCCCTGAAGGCGCTCACCCGGGAGGCGGGCGGAAACACGGTCCTCAAGATCCGCGCCTATGTGGCCGGTTCGGGCGACGTGCGCCGTGTGCGCGACTTGGTGAGCGAGGGTTTTGCGGACCGCCGCCAGCCGCTTCCAGCCCTGAGCCTGGTCCGATGCGGGGGGCTGCCGCTCGAAGGGGCGCAGGTGGTTTTGGAGGCCATTGCCGAAGGAAAGAAGGAGGTCGATCCCCACGGGTTGGCTTTCTTCTCCGCCCAGACGGCCACTTCGGAGAATCCGCTCGATGCGGTGGCGCCGCTGGCCGCCAGATCCCTGGCGGCCCTGCGGCAGGCCGTCCAGGCGGCGGGTTCGGAATCCTCCGACGTGGTCCGCATCACCTGTTTCCTGAGCTCGCTGGACAACCTGGCGGCCACGCGCAAACTGGTGGAAGCCGATTATCCGCGCGCCGCGCTGAATTACGTGGAGACGCAGCGCGCCCCGGTCCGCGCACTGGCGGCGTGCGAGGCCGTGGCGCGGTTGCGCCGGGAGGCCGGTGCGCGGCTGCTGCTGATGAATCCCGAAGGCCTGCCGCGGGAGCCCGGCGAATCGCAGATCGCACTGGTGAGCGCGCCGCGCGTCGTGCTGACCGGCTCGCAGGTTTCGTTCGGGTACCAGGAAGAGGATGCGCGGCTGGCTTTCGAACGTCTGCGGAAGTCGCTCGAGCAGGGCGGCGTCTCGGCCGGCGACGTGGCATTCGCGCATTACTATCCGCTGTCGGCGGGAATCGCGGAGCAGGTGCGCCGGGTGCGCGCGAAATTCTTCGACGACGCGCATCCTCCGGCCGGGAGCCTGGTGCTGTTCGAGGGATTGCCATCCATGGAGGCCGGGTTCGCGGTGGACCTGGTGGCGGTGAAGGACTAGGCCGCCCGCGGTAGAATAGGTTTAGCGCCGTGATGTCTCTTGTCCGCCTTTTCGCCGTTTGGCCGCTGTGGGGGTTTCTCGTCCCGGTTCTAGCGGCGCAGGGCCAAGGGGGCGCCCCGGCAGAGCAGCCGAAAGTAGTATTCGGGGCGACGGCGAACGAGGTCATCGTGCCCATCACGGTGACGGACGATAGAGGCCGCTTCGTCTCAAACCTGGAAGCCAAGGATTTCCGCATCCTCGACGAAGGCCGGCCGCAGCGCATCCAGTTCTTCAGTCACGACCAGAAGCAGCCCATCGTGGTGGGGTTTCTCGTCGACATGAGCAACAACACGCGGGTGCACTGGAAGACCTATCAGGACGCCATCCTGGAGCTGGTTTGGAACCTGCTGCCGGGCGACAAGAAGTACACCGGCTACCTCATCACCTACGGCAACGACGCCGAGATGGTGGTGAACACCACCTGGGATTCGGACAAGATCGCCGACCAGATCAAGAAGCTGAAGCCGGGCGGCGGCTCCTCCCTATACGACGCCATTTACATGGCATGCACCAAGCACGAGCTGGTGCAAGGCGAACCGTACGAGCCGCGCCGGGTGATCATCGTGGTGGGCGACGGCAACGACAACGCCAGCAAGAGGAGCATCGATGAGGTTCTGGAGGTGGCCCAGCGCAACCTGGTAAGCATCTATGCCATGAGCACGGAGGCTTTCGGGTTCGCCAACGACAGCCAGGACATCCTGGAGCGCATCACGTCGGAGACCGGCGGCCATGTCGAGTATCCGCTGAGTTCGCTCTACAAAGGTGTTTCGGGCTATCTGTCGAACCCGTCCGACGACGGCAACTACGCGCTGACGGTGGGCACGGGCGGTTACGCCGCGGAGATCTCCGGGGCCATCATCAAGGCCGTGGGAGGGATCGGCGGCGAAGTCACCACGCAGTACGTCGTGCGCTACATTCCGGATGTGGACCCGGAGGCGCGGGCCAAGGTGTTCCGCCACATCAAGGTGGAAATCCCCAGTCTGCCCAACGCCAAGATCCACGCGCGCAACGGCTACTACCCCAACGCCATTCCGGGGGCGCAGGGCGGCGGGCAGTAGGGGACAGTCGGCCCGATCTGCTACGCCACTTTGCGGAACCTGGGCCCTTTGCCTTTCCCCGCCGGAACGAAGCGGATCTCGATCCGTTTACCCAACGCCTCCGCGATGCGCCGCAACATCGCCAGCGAGTGCCCTTCGTAGTCGGCGTCTTCCAGCCGGCAAATTACGGAAGCCGTGGTACTCACCCGTTTCGCCAATTGGCGCTGGGTGAGCCCGGCGTCCGTTCGCATATCGTAGATCAGTTGCGCAACCTCGATATCGGCCCCGCACTTTTCGTATTCCGAAATGCGCTCCGGATCGTCGCCCACGTAACGATCCCAAAAATACTGGGGCGTGTCGGACTCGAATCGGCGTTTTGCCGGCATGTGCCTTCCAATTGTTCGCAAACGTGTGAACGACTGTCAACCGCAATCAGTCCCGGCTAACCGATCTTTCGCAGTTCGGGGGTCAGGCGCAGGCTAACTCCTTACTTTTCAGCAAAGGCATCGAAAAGGTCTGCCCTACAAACGCAGCCTTTGGGCGGTCTCGCTCGCGGCGCGAACTTTGATTCTCGGAGGGGGCTGGGCAGGCAGATTGAGCTTCAGCGTGTGCAGCAGGATTTGCTGTTCCGGCGTGGGCTGGGTGTAGCGCGGCATGATCAACCAGCGCCCGTCGGTGGTCGGGAAGCACACGTCCAACATCTGGATCGCCGCCAGCTTTTCCAGCACCGCCTGGGACGTCAGTCCGGGCGCCAGCGCCTGCAGCCGTTGCCGCAAAGTCACGGTCAGACAGTACGCCAAAAACGCCACCAGGATGTGCGCCTCCACCCGCTGCTCCACCTGGTGATAGATCGGGCGCAGGCCCAATTCGCTCTTCATGGTTTTGAACGCGGCCTCGACCTGCGTCAGTTGAACGTAACGATCCCACAGCACGGCCGGATCCTCACCCGCTAGATTCGAGCGCAGCAGGTAATGACCGTCCCTCAGTTCCGCTTTCCGTAGCTTGTCCCGATCCACGGCGAAAGTGAAACTGCGGCGAGTGACGGCCTCGCCGTCCTTGGGCAACGAAATCCGCACGAAGCCATACGCTCGACCGGCCTCTTTCTTGGCCGCGCCGATGCGCAGCAGTAACTCGTCGCGCGCCGGACAGCTCCGCCGCATGGCGCGCAGCTTCCGTAACAAGCGCGCCAGCTTGCGCCTCCGGATCGCCCGCTCCTTGGCCTGGCGCCCTTCGCTCTTGGCCAGCACGTACAACTCGCCGTCCTCGGCGAACAGCTTCACTTCCACCGAGTCGCGCACCTTCCGCCAGGGCAGGGCCAGCCACTTTTTCTCGTACTGCTGAATCTTGCCCCGCGGCGTCCCCACCAGATAGAACACGTCGCCCGCCGCGCGCATCTCCCCCAGCACTTCCTCGGTCGGAATGCCGCGATCCATCAGCCACACGCGCCGCGCCTTGCCGTGGATCTTCTCGACCTTCTCCAGAAACCCGCGCAGCGTGGTGCGGTCCGACGTGTTGCCCTCCATCACCTCGTAGGCCAGAGGAAGCCCCTCCGGCGTGATCACCAGCGCCAACACCACCTGCACACAATCCGGCCGGTGATCCCGGCTGTATCCCCGCTTGGCCTTCGGCGTCTCCTCGGATTCGCCCTCGAAGTAAGTGCTGGTCAGATCGTAGAGCAGAATGTCGAACTGCGCGCCGAACAGGTCCTGCCAGCGCTGCCGCAGATACGCGAACAACTCTTGCTTGTGCTCGCCCAGGCGGTCCAGACAACGGTACAGCCGGTCCTTCTCCGCGGCCGCAAAATCCACCCCCAACAACTCCGCCATCGCGCTCTGGTCGAACCACTGCCGATGCAGCCGGAACTCGCCCCCCGGATTGATCAGCCGATTCACCACCAACAACTGCAACACCCGCTCCCAAGGCACGGCCTCCCGCAGGGAGGGCAGCCGCTCATTCCAAAACTCGTCCAGCCGCAACTGGCGCCACAGCTCGCAGCCCAACCAGCAGTTGCCCCAGGCCCGCGGACGATGCAGTTCCATCTGGTCGAGCTTGATCTGAATACTGTTGACGGCGTCGCGTGGAATCTCGCGGTCTTCGGGGAACAGGCTCAGCTCGGCGAACCGTTGCTCGCTCTCGACGAAGACTTCCAGCGTCTTGCGCCAGGCCGCCTGCTGGCTGTCATTGATCTCGCCCAGGTAGAGCACGCGGCGCTGAGCGATCTTCCCGGTGCGCAGGCGCCGGTTCTCGACCACGCTGAAATAACGATGCTCCTTGCCGTCTTTGTTTCGCCGGTGCGTTTTCAGATGCATCGCTGTGGGCAGAATGACAGAGTTTTCCCCCGTTGAAAAGAGGGTAGGTCTGCCCTACACACGGTGGCGAGATGCCGTCATTGCAGCGCAAGGAGTTACGAAAGAAAAGTGGCCCAAAATGGCGGAAAACTGACGTCAACTGCGAAAGACGGGCTAACGCCGCTTCGCACGAAGCTTGAGGATCTTCCGGACACGGCCGAATGCGTTGCCTTTGGCAATGCCGCTGGCGTCGCCTTCATCGATAGCGGCGCGCAGGGCAGCAATCTTCGCCTCGGCCAGATTGACATTTCGCTTGGGCACGGCGCAGCTACATCCCCACCCCGATCGTCTGTTGCAGCTTGATGTCGGCCGAGGAGGCGCCCACCATCAGGTTGACTTTCTCGTCCTCTACCACCCACTGTTTCTTATCGGCGTCCCAGTAGGCAAGGTCCTTCGCCTTGAGCTGGAACAGCACGATCTTCGTCTCGCCCGCCTTCAGGGCGACGCGCTGGAAACCCTTTAGCTCCTCGATGGGCCGCTCGACCTTGGATCCCAGGTGCGTCACGTATAACTGGACCACCTCTTGGCCGTCCCGTTTGCCGGTATTGCGAACGCTGAGGGTGATGCTTATCTGGCCGTCTTTGGTCAAACGCGAAGAGCTGGCGCGGAGGTTCGAGTAAGCGAACGTTGTGTAACTCAGCCCGTAACCGAACGGATATAGCGGCTGGCCCTTGAAATACATATACGTGCGGCCATTACGGAGGTTGTAGTCCATCATGGGCGGCAAATCGTCCATCGACTTCACCCAGGTCTGGACCAATCGCCCGGCGGGGTTGTAGTCGCCGAACAAAACGTCGGCCAGCGCGTTGCCCTCTTCCTGGCTGTTGTGGGCCATGTGCACGATGGCGGGCACATGTTCCTGCGCCCAGTTGATGGCGAACGGGAAGCTGGCCTTGAGCACCACGATGGTTCGTGGATTGGCCTTGAAGACGTCCTCGATCAACTGTTCTTGCACCGGCTGCAGGTCGATGGCCCTGCGGTCGATGCTTTCCTTGCCGTCGCTGAGGGCTTCGCACTTGGCCCAGCCTGCATCGCAGGTGGGGTGGTTGCCAATGACGACGACGGCCACATCGGAGGCCTTGGCCGCATCGACCGCCGCGTTGCTGTCGTTGTTGAGGGCGAAGTTCACTTTGACGCCGGGGCCGACCTTATTCTTGATTCCATCGAGCGGCGTAACCTTATAGGGGAACGCGCCGCTATACCAGTCCCAGGCGACGTCGTTAGACCGCTGGCCGACCACCGCGATGGACTTCAGCTTGGACTTATCCAAAGGCAGCAGGTTGTTCTGATTTTTCAGAAGAACGATGGCCTCTTGCGTCACCTGGTGCGCCAGCAGCTTGTTTTCGTCCCGCGTCCAGGGTTCCGGACCGTCCTTGATCTTGGTGTAGGCGACCATCTCGGGAGGGTCGAGCATTCCGAGCTTGATCATTACCCGGAAGCTGCCTCGCTCTACCTCCTCGATCTCGGCCATGGTGATCAGGTTCTTCTGGAGGGCCAGAGTGATATTGGCCTTATAGATGCCGTCGAGAAACTGGTTGATGCCCACTTTGATGGCGCCCGCCGCGGCCGTGGGCAGGTCCGGAAAGTACTTGTGAGCCCTCACCATGGCGTCGAGAGAGCCGGCGTCCGTGGTGATGATGTGGTTCACCCCCCACTCATCGATGGTGATTTGCTTCAAGATCGGCTGGGCGGTCATGGGGATGCCGTTCATGGCGTTGTAAGCGGCCATGTAGGAGCGGGCTCCCGCTTCGAATCCCATGCGGAAGGGCACGGAGTAATATTCGCGCAAGAGCCGCTCGTCGAAGTTGGAGGACGATCCCATCCGGCCGTTTTCATTGCTGTTGGCCAGGAAGTGCTTCAACAGGGC
>Ga0326728_10010215_pt1 | contig 22100 bp, 20 predicted proteins | sample MB3enrmetagenome_FD_207602 | JGI IMG/M metagenome (GOLD analysis project Ga0326728, IMG submission 207602) | Lab enriched peat soil microbial communities from McLean, Ithaca, NY, United States - MB31MN | ecosystem: Environmental > Terrestrial > Soil > Wetlands > Peat | place: USA: New York... | reverse complement strand
CTTATTACCGCCAGTCTGAAAAGGCTGGCGTCGGCGGTTCAACTCCGTCCCTGGCCACCACATTTCAAAGCAGTTAACTCCACTTTTCATTTTCCCTATTACCCGCAGTTTACCCGCAGTTGCCCGCACTACTGCACCAAACCCGTCACCGGAGCCGTTTTCTCCAGGTTCTTGACCGGATCAGGTTCAGCCGCCTTCCTACCGCGGAACAACAACTCCAGGAACATCCCCTGGGCTTCGAGCTTGTCTTCGGTCACCGCCTTCGCGTAGACCTCAAGCGTCGTCTTCAGATTTTGGTGCCGGAGCATCTCCTGCACCAACTTCGGATCGACCTTCATTTTGACCAAGACCGAAGCGAGCGTCCTTCGGAACGTGTGGAATCCGAAGGTGCGCGGCGGAGCCACGACTCCCGCCTTCTTGGCGGCCACGCGCAGGTAATCGGCAACCAGCATGTTGGCCGCGGGAGGCTTGGTGCCCTTGGCGCGAAGACTCGGGAAAACCAAGTCCTCGTCCGAGGCATAGAGGGTTTCCTGACGCCAAGCGAGCAGATGTGCCGCCAGCAGAGGATGCATCGGAACCGGAGCCTTCGAGGCCTTCGATTTCGGAGCTCCAAAACGGCGGTACACGTAAGCTCGGCGCACCCGTATCAACTGCGCCACGAAATCCAGATCCTTCCACATCAGGGCCAGAATTTCGCTGACACGCAACGCCGTGGCCGCGTCCGTTAGGACCATGGTGCGGCGCATCAGATCCAGATTGTCGAAGATATCGAGCACCTGGGGCAAGGTGAGGATCACCGGCTCGAAGTCACTCTTGGACGACTGGCGGACGAAGTGAATGGGGTTTCCCTCGTCAGAACGAGGAAGAAGCCCATATCGCTGCCCGTGTTTGTAGACCAAGTTCATGACTTTCCGGACCTCTACTAGAGTTGAGTTTTCAAGGCCGTGTTTCTGCTTGATTGCCTTGAGCCAACGCTCGACTTCGATCGGCTCGACGGTGAGTGCTGGCGTCCTCTCCCAGCGGGGCAAAGCCCAACGTTTGAGATAGCGCCGATACTTGAGGATCGTCGAATACGCTTTCTCGATCGTGGCATTGTCCTGGTTCTCCGGGAGTTCGTGTTGCATGTAGTGCGCCGCAAGCTGACCAAATGTTGCCTGCGGGCTGACACCGAACGTTGATTGATTGGGATTGAGTCTGAGTTCTTCAACCCGCCGCCACGCGGTTTCCTCACTAGGAAATTCCTTGACAGACCCTACGCGGATGGGTGTGGCCTCCACCCACTTGCCATCCTCTTGACGTGATTGAGCAGGTTTATCACGGCGATATCGAGACCAAAAGAACGTTTGGGGGATGTCACCTGAAACCCGTTTTTGTCCAAGCGGAAATTGACGTCTTGCCTGCGATCAAGCAGTCCGGCTCACATTGGTTTCTGTACGCATCGAACGCAAATGCTAAGCTCACGCTCTTACCCGGTTCCGATACCCGCTGTTCAATACTAGGCCACGACGTCGCAGGGCGCGTCAACGACGCAATCAACGCAGACAATATAAAAGCGCATGCTGTCGATGCTCTCAATCGTCTATCCGTGGAAGTGCCCGTTAATCAGCTCTGGAGAGATGCCGAAGGCCCATTTGTTAGCCATGTTGACGGGCTAGGTCAGATTTGCTTGTATCCGCACCTTGCAGCTTTTTGGGGTGGATCTCTGTTTGGCACGATCGAGAATGGAGCAATCACATTTGTCGCAAAAGCCCATCCAGAGATTCTTGTCGGTAGTAATACTTGTCCGCCGCAAGCGATGTCTGCCCCAGCACTTTTCGATGGGCAGAATACTAGACCAGCAGCAGTTGTGACTGATATGAATATTCCCTACGCAACGATCAAAGATGCTCTCCTGGCGAATGCCAATATCAAGAATGCGGGTTTCGATGCTGTCACGTTTGAGCCCCACGAGGCTTATATGACCGTCAAGCTGCACAAAACATCAGGGGAAAGCATTAGCCTCAATGCTGTACCTATCGTCCCAATTCCCGCTGAACCGGGGAACGTGGCAGTTGAACTGGTGTTTACAGATATTCCAGGCGCCCCCAACTCTACAGACAAGTCTTATCTCAACGGTGCGTATACAAAAGACCTTACCGACGAAGTGGCGTCATTGAAGAAGGGTTTGCAAGGGCCACACGCAAACGGTAAATTTACCCTGAATGTGCTGAATGTTTCTCTGGCCGAGTTGTTCATGACATCTGACTCAGACGGTCTACACAACTACTTCGTAATGCGCCTTACTGCAAACGGTAATTACCGACCATGAAATTATCTGGAGACTCGATATGAGAATAAGTCGAATTGTTATATGCCTCACTTTCGCGGGAAGTTTGTTCTTTCCATGCATGGCAGGTGCCCAACAGCAAAACCCGGTGCAACAGCAAAACCAGGCCCACCAGCAAAGTCCCACCGATACCGCCTCTTCAGTTCAAGACAAGTGTACGAAGAACAAAGATCATGCCGCTTGTTTGAAGTATTACAGGGCCGGTTGTATTGCTAAGGACCCTCAGGCCTGCAACGACTACGCCAAGGAGATATCCGCAGATTGCGGAACAACACCAAGTCGAACAGCGCCGCCTGAAGTTCTTTCTGCCTATCTTGACTGCTCACGAAAGGTTCAATGCTGGCAAGATAGAGCAATCGCACTTCCGCAAATGCTGCAAGCCTGCAACCAGAATTCCGACTCAGATCAATGCAAAACGGCGAAGCGAAGGTTCGCAACTGTTAGTCCTAGCATATGTGATGGAAGTCACTCAGAAAGTCCCGTTTTCTGATAGAGCTTGATGCTGCACTAGCGCCTCTCCGGGTTGCGTATGACCCCGGATCAGTTCAGCCAGTGGGAAACCATCATTCGCCCGACGATACGTCGTCTGTCAGACCAAGCTCTTGCAAGGCGATTCTAGTTTCCTCGACCCTTTGGGAAGAAATGCCACCTTCTGGAGCCACTTCCACGCTGAGAGTTAACTTCAGCCCCTGGCTACTGACAAACTTAGACAGAACCTTAGTGTAGAAATTCATCCACTTCTGAGGCGGAATTTCGCCAGTCCATCTCAAGACCCCTTTACGAGCAGGTAGCTTTGTCACCGGCGGCACCGCCGAGTCCACCTTAGCCACGGTCAGAGTCGCCGAGCCTTTGACCGCTCCACCTGTCGCTGAAATGACGAAATTGCCTTCATCCTCTCCAGCCGTGAAAACGCCATCCTTATCGATGATTCCACCAGAGGCCTTCCATTCAACTTGCCCAGTGGGGATATCCCGCCCGTGCTGATCGAGCCCTTTGACAACAAACGCTTGCTTTTTCCCCGGCTGGACTTGTGTTGTGGCAGGAGACAGAACTAATAACGTCAGCGCCGGTGGCTTCTCTTTGAGATTCTTGTAAGTTTCCGCAATCTCGCGCGGGATGATATACATCTCATCGGAAATTTCTACATCTTGGGCGCTGAGGTTTCCTCCAAAAAAGAATGGCTCATACTCACCTGCTGGTGACTTCCCAACATATCCGAGCAATCCGCCTTCAACCCCGCGAGCGATAGTGTCCTTCACCGCATCGGGATTAAGAAGCCGAGGAAAAAGAGGCGATGCGAAAAATGCATCCCGCACAGATTTGGTGCTCCACTCTTTAAATGCAGGGTTCCAATTCCTGATCAGCAAATTGGGGCTGATAGGCCACGCGGCAGTGATAGTCCATCCCGATGACACAAGTGCGCCTAGCATATCTGCCGCTGCGGCGCACGGACGAAGACGAGCTGACGCGGGCGATCCTGACCCTGGCCGCGAAGTATGGGCGGTACGGCTACCGGCGCATCACGGTGTTGTTGCGGAGTGCGGGGTGGCAGGTAGGCAAGGATCGAGTGCAGCGGATCTGGCGACGCGAAGGGCTGAAAGTGCCGCAGAAACAGCGGGCGCGAGGGCGGTTGTGGCTGGGAGATGGTTCGTGCGTACGGATGCGTCCAGAGCGGGCGAATCACGTGTGGAGCTACGATTTCGTGAAAGCGATGACGCACGACGGACGAGCCCTGCGCATCCTCGTGGTGATCGACGAGTATACGCGGGAGTGTTTGGTGTTGCGGGTGGCACGGCGCTTGGGAAGCATGCAGGTGATCGAAACGTTGGCGGATGTGATGTTGGTGCGCGGGATCCCGGAGCACATACGTTCGGACAACGGACCCGAGTTCATTGCCGAAGAGTTGCGGAAGTGGCTGGGTCAGTTAGGCACGAAGACGTTGTACATCGAACCGGGAAGTCCGTGGGAGAACGGGTACTGCGAGAGCTTCAACGGGAAGCTGCGGGACGAGTTCTTGAATGGCGAGATCTTTTATTCGCTGAAGGAGGCACAGATACTGACGGAGAGGTGGCGGGTGGAATACAACACGGAGCGACCACACTCAGCGCTAGGCTACAGGCCGCCGGCCCCGCAAGCCATCTTGCCGCAGCAACCGGGGCATGGAGATGTGGAAAACAAAACCCGTTTCCCACATCTCCACACCCCCGACGGTGACTACGGACAAAGGTCGAAAGAGGCGTTACACTAACATTCCGCTTGGTACAAAAGATCAGTCAGGTCATATCTCGATACACTAGTATCTGAATGGACTAACTTGTATTAGTGATCTTCAGTCCAAGGAGAATCTCCGGCGCATGAATTTCGACCTCAAGGGTTTGCTGGCATTCACCCTGCTTCTCGCTATCCCCGCCTCCGCCACCGACGGGTACTTTTCGACGGGCTACGGCATCAAGCAACAGGGGCAGGGAGGCGCCGGCATTGCGTTTCCCGAGGACAGCCTCGCGGCTGCGACCAACCCCCCGCCGGCATGGTTCTGGTTGGGGACCGTTTTGATTTTGGGATGACTTTCTTTCGTCCTATCCGCGGCGCCACTCTGACCGGAACTGGCTTTGCGGACGGTCCCTACAACGCCAGCCGACACAAGAATTACTTCATCCCCGAGCTGGGCTACAACCATCTAGTAAGTCCCAACTGGTCTTTCGGAGTTTCGCTCTTCGGCATCTGGTGAACCCTAGCTTATCTTTCGGAGTTTCGCTCTTCGGCAATGGCGGCATGAACACCTCCTACACCACTCCGATTCCTCTTCTAGGCAACACGAGAGCGGGAGTCGACTTGGAGCAGTTGTTCGTAGCTCCAACGGAAGGCCTGGCGATTCCAACTGGTAGTGGCAGCGAGTTCTGCCCGCATTTGTGCACTGCCCGCAATCGTGCAATCAGCGGAACGTAAACCTGCCGAGAGCTGAATTCTATGAGTGAGATGGCGGCGGAAGTCTTGGCATGCAACTTGCGCTCGTCCGTGTCAGCGGGAGAGCTGGACAAGGCGCTTGGAGGACGAAGCGGTGTTTCGTGCAGAAATTCGATGGTTCGCAAATGGTCCGATCCTAATCATGGAAGGCAGTCTCGACGGTGACTGGGCAGAGCAGGCTAGGTTTTTGGCCATAAAGAACTTGGACCCGAAGGGGCTGATCGTTGATCTCACCGAGGTGACCTACGTTGACTCGGTGGGCGAGCAGTTGCTCAATTGGCTGGGTAGTGTCGGTGCAGAGTTCGTCGCCAAGAATATTTATGCGCTGGGCATCTGTGAACGGCTGCATTTGCCGGTTCTCGAGAGGAGACTTGGTTCGGCTCAGCAGCGTTCTGGAAGTGCGGCATAGAAGAAAGAGGGACGATGTCTTGGTTTCACACGAGCATGAACGCTGCGGATGCGAGAAGTCATGCGTCGGCGCCGGAGATAGTTGCGTGTTTCCGGGATGACAGGTCTTTGTTGAGTCGGCTCGCGTTCCTGATCATCGGCGACCAAGCCGCAGCAGACCAGTCAGTCGTCAACGCCTGTGAGATCACCCTGCAAGGACACAGCCCCTTTTGCGACTGGCTTCTCGAATGGGCCAAGGCTGTGACCATCCCAAGTGCGATATCGCGCACGCTGGAGGCCATTCGCGCTTGTGAAGCCACGTACAAGGACAGCGTTGTTTGCATGCAAAATATTCCTGGGCCAGCCAGCGGTCCAGCCAGTCCAGGTTGAACCGCAACAGATCGTCCCGCATCCGGTAGATTTCCGAGCGGTCTAGGGCCAGATCCACCATCGCTGCATCGAAACCGTGCAGCTGTTCATTCAAAACTCCTAGTGGACGAAACAATGTTCTTCCTCATCATCGCCAAACCGTTGGATGGACAGCTTCTCGTGAATCACGCTTCTTCCCAAACAAATGTCGATGACCCTCGCCATTCGTTTCTAAATTGGGTCCATGCCGGGCACCGTTCGGGGACGAACTTATTTGGGCAACTCCACCGCGGTTGTCCCCTGAAGGCGCACGGTCAAAATGCCAAACGGTTTCACCGGGATTTCAAGACCGTGCTCGGATACAGGAATGGGCTGCTGATTCCTCTCCATGGCATCGCAGAGATATGCGCTCCTCAAATTGAGAATCGGTATCTCAATCTTCGCCGTGCCGGATCTGCCGTCCGTTTCCAGCAATCGAAGGATCGTTCCCTGGTCATCCTCGGCGACTTTCCAGGTGACCAAAACGACGTTGGGTTGGTCAATTCGAAGGAAGCTGCCTTCACTGGCATCGAGCGGGCGCGGAGGATTGACAGCCTTATCCTGAGGTTTGATCTCACTGGCCTCGATCGGAGACATCTCTTCCCATCCGAATCGGCTCAGCGTTCCCGGACTCAAGTTTCGCCCGCTGGCGACTACGTACCGGAAGGCGTAGTCGCCCCCCTGTCCGGCCGGAAAGTTCGTCTCCCAGTAGTTATTCATCACGTAGGAAAAAATGGTGCCCTTGCGGCTGCCGAACTCCGTTGGCCACGCACCGCGCACTATGTCGCCCAGCGTCACCAGGTGGGCATCCACGGGAACCAGGGCCGCACTGACATTGTCCTGGTCGACCGCTACCCAATGTTGTACGCTAAACCACTCCAGGTTCCCGCCTTTGATAATGTCCCTGGAAGGATCGGCATAGCCGTTCTGAGTTTCGTAGCGAAATTCCGGATGATCCATGGCGAACGGGAAAGCGAAGTACACCGCTTCCTTGGTGTCAACCTCGGTTTTCTTGATTCGGTTCAGAAACTCGATTTTCTTTTCGCTATCAAACAAGACAACTTCGGTTTCGACTTGAGGCGTATTGGCCGCCGAGCTTTCCATTTTCGCCACTACACCGAACGGTGTCCTGGTTACGGAAACAAGACGGCCGCCACCCGCGCCGTGTGGTTCGAGCACCGGCTTAGGTAAGACCGGGTTATACTCTAGCGCCGTGCTCCGAGGCTCACCGGCACCCGTCACATAGACATATTGATTGAACCGGTAAGGGCTCGATGAGTCCACCAGTTCTCGATTCAGCTCTTTGTCGAGGATGCTTCGCACTGCGCCCGTCGCAGGGTCCAGCGTCACACGATAATAGATATTGTCCAACGTGGTCGAGGCACTCTGAGCCGACGCCGCTGGCTCAGTTTGGTCGGGTTCCAAAGCGTAACACTTATAGCCGACAGCCGGAACGTTTTGCGCAAGAAACCGGACATGCCGAAATCCGTTGCCGGCGTAGATTTCCTGGTAGGGAACCGTTTCCCTTCTGGCCAGGTCTACCAACTTTCTTCCCTTGTCTATGTCCACCTCCACCAAATCGGTCCTCTGCCAGCTCAGGGGATTGAACAGTACCAGCGTTCCGCTAGTGCGATTAATGTAGTCGGCGATGGAGGCCATGGCGCGGTCCAACAACTGCTCCAGCAGCAACTTTCCATTGGAGGCCCGGGAATCCTTGACGAGGCTCTGGCGGATGGTCTCCGCATGTTCGGGGTCCGACCAACTCCGGTCCGCCGTCCAAGTGTGCTCGTCAAACATGCGCAGGTTGTCCCAAAGCAGCTTGATGGCTTCAGAGTCGGGGCGCACAACTGGATTCACGATAGAAGTGACGGTCGAAAATTTCTCCGCCGCCAACGCCCGCTGTTCGTTGGAACGCGCCAGGGACGTGGTGTTGGCATCGGCAGCCAATCCGTCTTCCCAGTAAGGGCCCCCATCCGCCCGGATGACGGGAATCGAGCCGCCGAGCTGTCCGCCGATATATTGCATGGCCTCCGAGAACCCGGAGAAGTGCAGATGGGGGAATGCGTAAACCTTGTTCCAATCGCCAGCCAGGGTGGCTTGCTGAGGAAAGAGATCGGTGTTTTCCACCTGGGTTCCGTAGACGATCACACCATCCGACTTGTAATCTGGCCGGTCATAGGCTTGGAGGAAGATGGGAAGGGAATCGCGCCCCGCGCTGATCTGCGGCGGCAACCCGAAGAGGCTCTTCATCTGGATGTAATGCCGGGAAACCCACATCAAGATGCGGCCGCCGTCAGGGCCTTCCCACCAGAAAGGTGAACGCTCATTGACACGGCTCAATAAGACGATCGGGGCGCGCCAGTTGTCGCTGGCATTCACAAAATATTTGAGGCCCGCGGCGGCCAAGACCGAAGCATAGGACCATGTGCTCGAAGGCACATCGGTAAGGTTCGCATAGTCAAAATCCCCACCGTGCTTGAGATGGAACTCGTAACTGGGATAAAGCGACCGTATGGTGTTTTCGAGGCTCGGAAAGCCGGTGAGGTTTGAAGCCAGTTGAGCCGGGACAAATATCTTTTTCTGCTCCACCAGGTCGTAGAATTTCTGCCGCCGCTTCTCGCTGCGTCCGTGGAGGAACTGCTCTGCCGGCCAGTAACCGTCGAGGGTGTAGCGGAAGTCCGGATTCTTCCCGATCATCTCGATAGCTTCATCGATGGCGCGGCTCTGGATCTCCGCGACTTTCGTAGCGTAATCGGAATAGCCGACGTCGAGGTGCTCATGGGGCACCACGAAAACATTCCACTTCTTGCCCGGAACTAACTCCACCGAAAATCGCGAAGAATCGCCGCGGGAGATGACGGTAAGCTCGCTTTTCGCAGGCTGGTCGAACTCCGGAACTTCAAGCTCCACCCGGTGTTCCCCAAACTCGCTGTCGGATTCAAAAGTCTGTGAGTACTTTTGATTCTTCAATGTCAGAGTTACCTGGCCTTTGGCAAGCCGGCCCCCGGCATGGAGAAATACATCGATGAGTTCGACCTGCCGGCCACTTTGGGACTTGTAGAATACGGTTGGAACTACGTCTGCCGTCAGCCGCTTGGCCGCATACTTTGCCGCAGGATCGTTGTCCAGCTCCAGGGCATCATAAATCAGTCCGGAATTCCCAAGCCCGCTGGACTCAGAATCATCGCGTTCTGCGGGCTCATCGATGGCAGTTAGTACCACCTTATTCGATCCCCTTACGAGAAACTGCGCGGGGAACTCTGCGACAATCGTTCCGTAAGAATAAATGGGCACGAATATCGAATTTATATCCCCTCCGGTGTAATTGAGCTTCGGGTGTAAGTAAAACCAGCCGCGGTGCCCGTTGATCTCTATTTGCAGCCCGGGCAGGCGAGCCATGTATGCCAGCAATCCTATCTTGAGCGAAAAAACACCTTGCGGCGCGCTGGGAAGGTCGAACTTGACCGTGAAGGGATGCGGACGGAAACCCGCCTTCCCGTTGCCTGAACCCGGCTGGAAAGCGTACCAATCCTTGGCCGTGTCACTCTTACCCACGGTAAACACCGGGTCCTGAGCGGGATCTGAATAGTCGATCTCCTCCGCCTTGAATTCATGGGACGATTCATCAAAGCTTCCCACTTGCCACAACTTCTGAGAACCTGCATGAGCTTCCGCGAAGAGACTCGCCGCCAGGAGAAGCGGGCATAGAAGCGCCCCCACACCTGAGAATTGTCGAAACGGCATTCTTCCTCCAATCTTTCCGACCTCACGAATTCGGCAGAAAAGTTGCCATACCGCCAGCGGCATTTCCTCAAGAACCTACGGGCGCACCGTCACCATCACCACAGCATGCGGCGTAACCGTTGCTGAAAATTCACCGGTAAAACTTCCCAAGCCCTTGTGTGCCCAAAGATCGCGCACCCTTGCCGGCAAGTGTTTGGCATAGCCGATCTGCTCCCACTTTAAGGTAATGTTCCGCTCGGAAGCCCCGCGATTGAGTAACACTGCCGCGCAGCTTCCACCCTGCAGTTGCTTGACCCAGATCTCGAGATCGCCGTTTTTCCACACCCGCCGTCCTTCGCGCCCCAGCGGATCCTGATCCACAGCAATCACTTCCTTGTTAGTGAGGATATCGCGAGTCTCCAGTGTCATGTTTCGCAAATCGTTTCCCGCCATGAGTGGCGCCGCCAAGGTTGCCCACAAACTAAAGTGCGAGCGGTATTCCGTCGCGGTCATTCCCCCGTTGCCCACTTCCAACATGTCCGGATCGTTCCAATGTCCCGGTCCGGCATACGACTCCAGCCCGACCTGCGCATCCAAAATGTCCATCACGTTTAGGGCGCAACAACTCCCGTCAGGCCATTTCACCTTATCGTTCCACTTATCCCCAATGTCGTTGGTGGTGCGCCACAGGTTGCCGCCCACTTCCTTGCCCCATAACCACGGCTTCGCCTTCCCTCCCTCGCAAACACTGAGCACAATGGGACGGCCGCTTGCATCCAGCGCTTTACGAATCAGGGCATAGGTTGCCCGGGCATCCTGGTTTTCAGCATTGCACCAATCGTACTTCAAGTAATCGACGCCCCACGCCGCGTATTGCAGTCCGTCCTGAAACTCATGACCGAATCCACCCGGTCGGCCCTGGCATGTCTTCGACCCAGCATCGGAGTAAATTCCAAACTTCAGGCCCAGCGAATGGACATAATCCACCAACGGCTTGATCCCGAAAGGAAAGCGCTGCGGGTCGGCGACAATGTTCCCCTTCGCGTCCCGCGACACCTGCCAGCAATCGTCGATCACGATATACTGATAGCCGGCATCCTTCATGCCCGACTTCACCATTGCGTCGGCCATGCCGCGGAGCAGTTCGTCGCTCACACTGCACTCGAACTTGTTCCAGGTGTTGAACCCCATCGGCGGAGTAAGCGCCAGGCCCGCCGATACAGGTTCATTCTGCGCGAACATTGCGCTACTCAGCGACAAGACCACAACCATAGGAACCCAGATTTGCGGTCTCATGCCAACAACCCAGCTAAGCTTGGATTTCTGGCAGGATGACCCTTCGCCAACGCTCATGCTGTGCGGCACTAGATATCTCCCTTTGTTTCCGAAGCGACCATAGTCCGAATCGCGCCTTATCCATTTTTTGTTCCCGGTTCGTTCAGTTTGGTTCGTTCCCGCTCATCCCGGCTCACTCAGGATCCAACTTTCTCGCCGAACAGTAGCCGTCCAAGCACCACCGCCGAGGCTGACGACCACCCGTGCAGTGGCGCTGGCGGAGTGCGCTCAACCGGACACTCGTGGCCTCCGGCAACCGCGTTGTAGCGTTCCCAGGTCTGTCCCGTCTTTTCCCAAGTGTCGACAAGATTCCTGAGGTAGGTTCGAGTGATGCGGCGCGCCTCGCTCCGGTAGCCATAGCGCTCCAAGCCCAGAGCCACGATGACTTGTTGCGGCGGCCAAGCCTCGGGGTAGGCCCACTCGTTCACTTTGTACTCGGGGTGCGGACTGGGATAGTCCTTATCCGTGAAACTGAGGCCGAATGGGTATTCGAAGCGCCCGATTTGACTGGCCACGCGTGCTGCCTGCTCTTTTGAAGCTACCCCGGTCCAGAGCGACCAGTACGGATTGAGTGAGTAGAATGGCAACTGTTTCTTGCGGATGAAATCGTACTCGAAGTAGAAACCTGCCTTTTCGTTCCAACAAAGATCGTTGATGCGACGCGCGCGCTCCTCCGCTTGCTTATTCCAGTTGGCCGCCTTTTCCGGCCAGCCCAACTGCCGGGCGAGTGAACTCAGAACTAGGGCGTAGCGCACCAGGCATGCATTGATATGGATCGGCACACAACGCCGGATGTCGCCGTCAAAAATAGGGGTGAAGTCGAGTCCGGCTTCACACTCGGCGGCCAATGACGACGCCATATCGGCATCCCCGCTGTCGTGGCAAGTTGCGAGCCCGGTCGGTGTCAAATGCGGCGGAGCGTTCCAATAGCCGTTGTACTCGCGCCGCAAACTGCCATAGGCCTTGAGTGCGAGATCTTCGTCGTCCTTCGCCGCCAGAAAGTTCTCCACACTCCAGGCCCAGAGGGGTGGCTGGCTGCGCGTCAAGTAATAGGTCCGGTTCCCGTTCAGGACCATCCCGTAGCGGTCGATCATGAAGAGCTGGTTGAGGATGTGTCCCCTCACAATCTCGGTGCGGCCATGAGCCAGAAGCGCCAGGTTGATGAATTGCGTGTCCCAGCCATACATCTCCGGGAAAGCAGCTTCCGATCCTCCTGCCGAACTGTAAGAGTGCGGAAGAAAGAGCAGCGTCTTATCGGGATCTTTGCGGACCGCTTCTTCATCGGCCCGGCGCAGATCGTTATCCCACCAGCCGCGAATCGTCGTGTCCAACTTCTGCCAGCGCAAATAGAGATCATCCACAGTTTCAGTCTTCTCGCCGTTAGGACCGTTGTGGGTTGTATTTTCGCCGCGGCCCAATTGGGACGCCATCGCAATCGATCCTGCGACCGCCATGCCGACGAACCTGCGTCTATTCATAACCTTCTCCTAGGGCCTGCGCGGCCAAGAAAGTCCCCGCCTTGAGATCGCCGGGCTGGTTGCAGCGCTGCATCTTGAACAGAAAATACAATTTGAATAGCTGTGGCCTGATCGTGATCCTTCAAGGTCCTAATATCACGCAACTAACTCCATGTTCGTCCAGAAAACTTGAGAAGCAAGAAAAAAACTAACGATTGCCGCGCGATGATGCACAGGACAACCACTTGTTTGCTTTTGATTCGGCGGGGAAGAAAGGACGGCGAGCAATCGCCGTCCTTTCAGGTTGTGGTTCACTTAAGGTTAGAAGCTCAGCTTGCCGAGGATCTCCACGTTGCGGCCGCCCACCGTCAACGAGGTGATCTGAGCTGTATGACCAGGGCCAATGGTGCTGTCTGGCGTTCCAAAGCTGGGATGATTGAACACATTGCCGGAATCGATGCGCAGCAGGAATTTAGTCTTTTCCCCGATGGAAAAGTTCTTGCCCAGCGAGAAGTTGACGTTCGAAAGCCCTGGGCCGTAGATGCTGTTCCTTCCCATGTTCCCATAGGTTCCGGCATCCGGCAGAGCATAGGCATCCACATTGAACCACTCGGCGATGGTGCCGTGCGGACCGGAGTGCGGGTCCCCAACAACGTTAGGATACTGAGTGCCAGCCTGAGAGTAGGTGTTCCAGTAGTCCCACGTGGTAGGTGTGAATGGGTTGCCGGACTGCCACTGAATCGTGGCTGAAGTCTGCCACCCGCCGATGGCTTCAGCCAGAATGGAGTTATTGTTCAGGAACCTTTCACCTTTGCCAACCGGCAGTTTGTAGATAAAACGTCCCTTGAACATGTTACGAATGTCGAAGGCCGAAGGTCCATAGTTCGTCCTCGGTGTATAGGTATTCTGGACAGTAACATAAGCGCCATTCCATGCGGCGGAGTCCGCCTCGTCCAGAAATTTGGACCAGGTGTAGTTGAAGTTGAACTGGAGACCTTTACTCAACCGCCTCTCGATCGTTGTCTGAAGCGCGTTGTAGTTCGATATCCCGATTAGTCTGTTTCCCCCGAGCGATTGGAAATTTGGATACGGCCGGGCATCCGTGGGGCCAGAAGTATCGTTAGGGCCAAGTTCGTTCTCGGGTATCTGGTTAAGATCGACAGGGAAAAACTGATTGAATCCATGGCTGCCAACATAGGCGACCTTGGCCGCCATGTTAGGGCCAAGTTCACGTTGAATTTCCAGATTGTATTGCCAGATCTTATTTAAGGGCTCGTGGTAGTAGGAGAAATTTACATTTTGCCCGTTTAAGGAATCGGGACCGGTCGGGGCGTTGAGATACAGAGAGTTGATGCTTGCGCCGCCGTAAGGCAATTGGGGATTTTCGTCACCAGTCCCGTCGAGCATTGCGACCGGCACTATGCCATTGCTGGAATCGCCTTCGCTGCCCGATTGACCTAATTCGCTGCCAATCTGCGAATAAGCACTGGGACCCTCATTATAGTTATAGGCAAACAGGCCAATTCCGCCGCGGACCACCGTATTCGGTCGCAACTGCCAGGAGACGCCAATCCGTGGTAGGAAGTTGTTCCATACGGGCGCTATGACCTTTGTGCGTCCGTTGGCTGCGGTAGTTCCATACCACATGGCTCCCAAGGTATTGGAAATGCCAAAGGGATTGGGAGCGGGATTTATGACCGTCGGATCGAACGAGCGCTCATTGCGATGTGCTTCGCCCATGCCTTCCCATCCCTCCCAGCGCACGCCTAGGTTCACGGTAAGGTTGGGATGCAGTTTGATGTCATCCTGAGCAAAAAGCTGTACGGTCTTAATCCTGGGGTAGAATTCGGGCGAGTTACTTGCACTCCAGGAATTTACTTGTCCCAGCAGGAAATCCGCATAGGGCAGTCCCGTGGTAGCATCGCCTTGGGTTGAGTTAGTGTACTGGCCCGTGAAAGTCACACTTCCGGCATCAATGTTACCCCAGAACGTTGTATTAACCTGCTGGTCCAGGAATTCACCGCCGAAGTGGAGGACATGCCTGCCGCGAATTATCGAGACAACGTCGGAAGGCTGGAACATAAGCTGGTGTTGAATTGCGTTAGTCCCCGGCCCCAGCCCCCAGTAGTCATTGATGTTGACTTCGGGAAAGAGGTCTGCTTTGGCAAACTGCATTTGCAGCTTGGCTGGATAGCCTTCGCCGAGCGATTGCGGCACGTACAAATTGTTCTGAGTCGACATCCCGACGTGGAATTCGTTGATTTTGTCGGCACTGAACGTCCATACATCGGTGACCTGCGCAGTAACGGCGGAATTACTGGCGTTGGTGCAGTTGATAGGGCAGACGGGGGATAACATAGCGCCGCTGCCTTTGGTATAAAACTCAGTGGCCGTGAGCCGATTCTTTGGGGTGATATCGTAATCCACGCGATAGAAAATCGACCAGCCGGGGCCCTTTGACGGGATATTGTAGACGAAGTTATTGGTGGCTATGCCGTTGACTATCGTGGGATTTTTAACGTTAGGCGCGGGGAAATACGCCTGCATCAGCTGCGCGACCGAACTGATCATGGTGCTGGGAATTTTATTGCCGTTCCCGTATTCATCGGCAAACGATTGCCGGTGCACTGCGCCAGAAGCGTCAACCGTCTGCGTCGTCGGGTCATAGATCGTAGGCTGCCCCGTGAAATCGCCGGCGAGCATGGCGGGGGTAGGGACTGTCATAAAACTGGGGGTAGCACTCTCGCTATAGTTCTGGGTACGGTCATAGTTGAAGAAGAAGAAAAGCTTCTTACTCAGAGGCCCCGGTACGTATCCGCCAAAGGATCCGCCATAGTAGTTGGCGCGCAGGATTGGGATGGTTTGCGGCTGGCCGAAACCGTAGGGCGCTGCATTCAAGGCATTGTTCTGGAAATAGTCGAAAACATCACCATGGTAATGGTTGCCGCCGCCCTTGCTGATCTGGTTGTAAATCACGCCGCCATTTTCATACTGCGCCGAGAAACTGCTGGTGACCATCTTGACTTCGGACAGAGTATCAAAGTTGTAGTCATAGGAATTTCCGTTCGACGGCAATGACATGGTGATGCCGTCGCCCAGAACGTTGTAAAAGAGCGCGTTGCCGTTAACGGATGCGGTCTGGCCGGGGCTCATGCCCATGCCGGTCGACGGAGCACCGGCTGTGCCGGGCGCCAGGACAATAAAGTTCTCCCAACTCGCAAAATTCGGCAGGTCTTGCAGTTCGTGCTCCGGCATGGTCGTGGACTGTTCCGCGGATTCGGTCTCAAGCAATGGAACATCCGCAGTGACTCTCACCGTCTCGGAGATAGCGCCAACCTTCAGGGTCCCGTTGATAGTAAGCGTCTCAGCCTGGAGAGTGATGGGACCGCGCACGAATTTGTCAAAACTGGCTTTCGTGAAGGTGATGGTGTAATGGTCGGTAACGATCGGGCCGGTATCGTACAAACCCGCCCCATTTGTCTCGTAGGTAGTAGTGACGTCCTTGTCGACATCCAATACGGTCACAGTCACGCCTTGTACTACGGCGCCGGTGGCATCGGTCACCGTTCCGCGAATGTCGCCGGAGTTTGAGTTTTGACCAAACGCCAAACCTAAGCACAGCAAAACTGCAAGTAAGGTACTGAATCGCCTAGCATTGCGCATACCTGCCTCCTCTGATGCATTCTTTCTTTACCGAGTGGACCGTTGGAGGATTTCACCGGCCACGCCCCCCAAAGGTCCGCTCACAATCTGTCATTTGTTGCTCTTACTCGGTGGTCAGATAGCGCTCCACCGTAAAACTGATTCCAAGCAAAACAAGAATTTCCAAGCTCGTACTATTTTCCTGCCACGCAACAGCAGACACTTATCTCCGCGAACCGGCGCCGACGGAGCCACCCGACTCCGGTTCCGTCAGCCTAAATAGCATTTGATCGGTGATGCTTTGCTGATCCGGTCTTGGGGTTGCCCAATCGCTCTGGAGCGTTCCGTCGGTCTGTTCTCCCGGAAAGTAGCCCCATAGCCACCAACTTCCGCCCGCAGGCTGTTCGCCAGCCTTGAAGACCGGCCCTCCCTGCAATCCGTCTTTGCCGTTCATATAGTCGAGAAGTGTTTGCGCCCAGACCCGATCTTGCGGCTTTTCCAGATTCGAACCCATTTCGCCGACCCACACGGGCGCGATATTTCTGGTGTAGAGATAGCCCCAATCGGTGTTCATATGCGGGATCAAGGTCGACGGTTGATCGTTAGCCCCGAAGTCATAAACGTTGGTGTCGTACTCGTGAACCGAATAGACCACTTGATTGGGGATCTTGAGCACGACCGGTTTAGCCGGAACGCCGCCAACACCGCCGACAGCCGAGAGATCCCCCTCCGGGCCGATCCCGGCAAGGCCATTCCCGGTGTTGGTTGTGCTTTGCGGGCCCTCGCAGATGATAAGCAATCTGGGGTTTAGCGCCAAGATTGCATCTCCCAGGTCGGTATACATCTTCCAGATGTCAGTAGGACCGCCCTGTCCCCAATTCAGGGATACTCCGCCAGCGCCACGGCTCAACGGTTCATTGTCCAGATCGTAGCCGATCACCACGGGGTCGTTCCGGTATCGTTTCACCAGCGCTAGCGTGTTCCTCTGGAACTGCTCGGCGGTGATGGTGCCGGGGTTGCCGCTGCCATCGGTTCCGTCAGAACCGGGTCCCTTATCGAACCACAGACCATTTGTCTGTTGCCCGCCCCCGCCGTGTTCACCGCCGTCGTTGGTGTGGTGGTCGAGAATCACGCGCAGGCCAAGCGTTCCTGCATAACGCACGACCTTATCCAGAACCTGCAAACTGGACAGGCCTTTGAGGTCGGGGTTCAGATTGTAGTCAATCGCTCCAGGTTTGGGGGAGGCATGAAGGGTCAGGTCAGACCATGCAATGCGGATCGTATTGAAGCCATCAGAGACAACGCCTCGTAGGGTAGCCTGGTAATTGACCGACCTCAGAAAACGCAGAGCGCCATCGGTTCCATCATTGCCCGGTAATCCCACGGACGCAATACGCACAGCGTTCCCATGCCTATCTACGACCTGTGCACCCTTGGTTGTGAACCAGCCTGTAGGAAGCAGATAGCCGCCCCTACCGGCAGACAGGACCGGGCCACTGCCGGGTTTGGTCTTCGCTTCCTCGGACTGTCCGGTGGTTGCGAGGACTCCGCAGACGCTCAACACCGCTAAACAAATGACTATTGCGAAGCGCCGCTTCAGGACTCGTGGGTGGTTCATCGAGATTCTCCTTGCGTAGTTGTGTTTTGAAGCGTGCTGATGTTACAAGTTGCGACCACCGTGCGGACAAGATGGCTCGGGTGTAAGACGTGGTTTATCGGGTATTGAGTCTCATGATCTCAATAACATAGACAAGGTTGACGGGCGGAGGGCTTCATACGTATCATCCCCCCTGAGGGTGCGGATCATCCTGCAAGCATCCAAATCCGATTGCGCGCCTTGGTGTCCGCAGTCCGAAGGTGAACGGGCTAAGGTCCGGGAACAGCTTGAGCGGCTCCTTGCCCACCGTCTGTTTCATTTCAGCAAGCGATACCCGGCCTTGCTGCGCCACGCGGTCGAGCAAACTCTGCTGGGCAATGGCGATCATCTGAAGGAGCGCACCATCGGCGTCGAGGTTTTCGGCTGCGAGCCCGACTACGACACCAACGCGAACCCGGTTGTCCGTTTCACAGCGAGCGAGATTCGCAAGCGGCTAGCCCAATATTATGTCGATGCCGCCCACTTCGATGAAATACAGATCGATCTGCCCACCGGCTCCTACGTTGCGGTATTTAGCAGAGCCAAAGGTGAACTAGCGAGCCTCGATCATACCGATAGTCTATCCTTCAACGCCGCCACCGGCGTCCCGATTCCAGCCGGCAACGAATTGCCTCTCCCAAGGCCGTTGCCAGCGCCGGCCCCGCACCGTCGCTGGAGGGTAGTGGCCCTGGTTGCGCTGTGTGCCACGCTCGCGGGAGTCGCAGGACTCTGCGCCGGCTTCTTGCTGCGCACGCCTATCGACTTCACATGGCGGGCGAGCCCACATGCCAATCCGATGGACCAGTTTTGGTCCTTCATCACCGCTGCGCCCGGCACTGTGACCTTCTGCATCGGCGAACCCAACCCGCAAGCCCGCGCCAGCGTCGGCCCAGCAGTTATCTCCGGCAGCGCCAAGCAATCACCGCTGTACGCGCCCCGCCAATCCGGCGACCTGGCAATCGACGACGTACTCCCCTTAGCACATCTGGCATCGGCGCTCGAGGCCCGCGGCAAGCCTTTTCGTATTTCCACTGCCTCCCAGACCACCTTTCGCCAACTCCGCGACGGGCCCATAATTCTTATCGGAGCCCTGGATAACTCCTGGACCCCGCGCCTGACACAGAACCTGCGCTTCAACTTTCTCTCTCAGAATGGTTTTGACACCATTGTTGACCACCGAGGTTCTGGGCGACCCCAATGGTCGGTGCCCTGGAATCTCTCAGACCAGAAACTCACCCGCGATTACGCCATTTTGGCCCGTTTTCGCGACTCCACCACAGGCCAGCCCGTGATTCTGGTGGCCGGCATCGCCGCCGAGGGTACAGAAGCAGCCGGGGAATTTCTTTCCAACCCTGACTACTTTGCCCAACTGGTGCAACGCGCTCCTCACAATTGGCCCGCCATGAATATGGAGGTAGTAATTCAGACGCAAGTCATCGACGGCCACCCGGGGCCGCCAAGTATCCTCGCTGTCGAATTCTGGTAGAGCCTGGGTTTTGTTGCACATTGGCAGGCAAACCAAGTTAGAGATTCTCCTAAGTCGGCGTGCTCCGGGTTAGGTCGAAGCCGCAACTATCCTTGTGGTCGATCAATCCGGTATAGAAGACAAGGGCTGTTCCAGTATCCTGATAAGCTGGTGCCGCTGCGGAGAAAAGTGGCAGACATCTTAAGTGTTCATCGGGTGCGTGCATGAACGCCAGCGCCAGCACGGCCATCGTTGGGTACCTAGGCACCTTATTTCCCGGCTCGCCCGGCGCCGGAAAGAGCCATCTAGCTCAGGCCACCGGCTGAGGTAAGAGCGTGCGGGGATACGCGGCCGCGCCAACGTGTCAGCAAACTGATCGTCAACAGGCCGATCTCAGGATCAGGCCAGCGGTAAGGCAGTCATCTATTTTGGCATCCCGGCGCCATCATCCGGTTTGTTGTCGAGCTGCACGCGCATGTCGTGAAAAAGCGACCCTAATTTCTCCCTCATATCCCAGTACTTCTTATACTCGGCAACCTCCCGCTTGGCCTCCTCCGGCTTTCCCTCTAGACGATAGATGGTACTAAGGCGGTAGTGGGCGAGATAGTCCGTGGGATCGATCTCTAGCGCATGAACCAGCAGCGTGCGCGCTTTGTCGAGTTCATTCATGTAGATAAGAGTCATGGCAAACTCGGTGCAAGCGTCGGCGTCGTTGGGCTGCATCTCCACGGCGCGGGCGTCGGCATCGTAGGCGGCCTTCAGATCGCCGCGCCGCCCGGCAATCTTCCCTAGCATCAGCTGTGCTTTTTCGTCCCGCGGATCGACTGCCAACGCGGCCTGGAACTGTGCCTCGGCCTCGGACTTTAGCTTTTGATCAGTTGAGTTGTAGAGGAGGGTGCCAAATTGGAAGTACAGGCCAGGCAGCTTGGGATCGATCTGGATAGCCATGCGATAGTTGGCAACCGCGGCGGCCTCATCCCCATGACGGCCGAGTTCGATGGCCATCGCCTGATGCATCTCTGCGCTGTTTGGCGCGGCCATGGCCAGAGTGAGCACGGCATTGTTGGCAAGATCGGAATAGAGGCGATAGGACATCAGCAGGAGACTGGAATCGGTGGGTTGAGACTCTAGCATCACAGAAACGGCGCTGGCAGCTTTCGCAAGTTCGCCGGTGGCCGTGTAGCTTTCGACAAGCGCTTTTCCCACCTCCAGTTGGACTTTTTCGCCCTTAAGGTGCGACAGGGCAGACTCAAGATCGGCACGCGCACTGCTTTCATCCTTGAGACGGTCCTCGGCAAGGCCTAATAATGCTCGAATCTTCCACAGGTCCGGCTCTGCCTCGACCGCGGCGCGCAGATGAGGCGCGGCCTTTGCGAACTCCCTGCTGAAATAGAGGAGAACACCCAGATTGGTCTGGGCATCTGGATTGTCAGGGTCGAGCGCCAGAGCAGCCTCTAACTCGGGAACGGCGAGATCGGGTCGCTTCTGGTTCAGGTACTGCTGTGCATTGCGCATATGCTGCTGGATTGGGTCGCTCGTGCCTGGCGCGGTCTGACAGACACTGGACAGCGAAAAGACCAACAACAACTGAGCCAATGCGATGAATTTGAGAGGCATAGCAGCCCAATGATAACGCAGTCAATTGAGCTGCCGCATGTAACGGAACACTTAACCGGTTTCGGCATTGCTCTGCACAGGAAGTTCTGAAGGCAGTAGTCAGTCAAGTTCGTGTTCCACGATGGATTTTGGGGGCGCCCCGAACCGCTCGTACTGTCGTTTCTGTCCGAAACGCTGGAAGAGCGCGGGGTGAAATACGCGATTCGGCTTCCGGCGAACGACAACCTGCTGCGGGACATCGAGGAACTGCTGACGCGCCCGATAGGACGGCCCAGTCACAAACCCGTGGTGTGGTACAAGGGCTTTCTCTATTAAGCCGCCAGTTGGAAAACAGCACGACGTGTGGTGGCGAAGGTGGAGTTCCATGCTGGGGAGTTGTTCCCGCGAGCGGGTTCATTGTGACCAACTTGGAGATGCCAAGTCGGGCGGTGGTGCGCTTCTACAACAAACGGGGCACGGCCGAGTAGTGGATCAGGAGGGGAAACAGGCCGTTAAGATGACCCGCCTTTCTTGTCACCGTTTTCGCTCGAACCAAGTGCGGCTGGCGCTGAGTCTGCTGGTCTACAGCCTGGGGAATTTGCGGCCGCGGCTGGGCTTGTCGAGAGAAATTGAGAACTGGTCCCTGACCAAGCTTGCAGCAACGTTTGGTGAAGACAGGAAGACGACCGGTCAAGCATGCACGGTACTACTGGCTACTGCTGGGAAGGACAACGCGCTCTTCGCCGAATAGGTGAGCGTCCAGCTTATTTTGTCCACACGTGCGAATTCGTCTTCGTAAGTCGGCTAGTGTCCGCCTACTTGTCCAGGCTCGATCCTCGGTTATGCCGAAGCATGGCCCAGATCAGTGGCAGCCATTCAAAAGATAGGTTCTATCCTTTCAATAGCTCGGGATGGAGGTTTCGAAGCCAGGCTAGGGTGGACGAACTGTTTGCTGTCGACGCGGAAGCTCGCCGCAAAACGCTGACTACTGCGGCACGCCATATCCGGCGTCAGCAAACAGCGAGACCTCTTCTTGATGATATTCATAGCAAGATCGAGGCAGCGCGGTCCGCTGCTTTGCCTTCCAGCGCACTTAGCAAGGCCTGCCAGTACGCGCTCGCGCTATGGAAAAAGCTTACCCGATTTTTGGAGTATCCCGAA
>Ga0326728_10010214_pt1 | contig 22104 bp, 18 predicted proteins | sample MB3enrmetagenome_FD_207602 | JGI IMG/M metagenome (GOLD analysis project Ga0326728, IMG submission 207602) | Lab enriched peat soil microbial communities from McLean, Ithaca, NY, United States - MB31MN | ecosystem: Environmental > Terrestrial > Soil > Wetlands > Peat | place: USA: New York... | reverse complement strand
ACCCGGGTCGTCTTCGGCCTCAACGCCATCGAGCGGGTTGGCAGTCTGGCCGCCGAACTCGGCGCCCGCAATGTCCTGCTGGTCACCGACCGCGGCATTGTGTCCGCCGGGCACGCCGGACGCGTGGACCGCTTGCTCCAGGAGGCCGGCCTGTCGGTTTGCTGCTTTGACGCGGTTGAGGAAAACCCGGGCACCCGGTGCGTCGAGCAATGCCTCGAGGCCGCTCGCCGTTCGAACATCGACACGATCATCGGGCTGGGCGGCGGCAGCAGCCTGGACACCGCCAAGGGCTGCAATTTCCTTCTCACCAACGGCGGCCGCATGCAGGACTACTGGGGCATCGGCAAAGCCAAGCAACCCATGTTGCCGCTGATTGCCGTTCCTACCACCGGCGGCACCGGCAGCGAGTGCCAGTCTTTCGCCCTGATTACCGACGAACAGACCCACCAAAAAATGGCCTGCGGCGACCCAAAGGCCGCCGCCCGCATCGCCCTGCTCGACCCCGCCCTCACCCTCTCCCAACCGCCCAGGGTCACCGCCTGCAGCGGCATCGACGCCATTGCCCATGCCGTGGAAACTGCGGTTTCGAGAAAGCGCACTGCGCTTTCCCTCCTTTTTTCCCGAGAGTCCCTCCGATTGACCCTGGCCGGGCTGCCGCGCGTGTTGGCGGCCCCCGACGACCTCGAGGCTCGAGGTTGGATGCTGCTGGGCGCCGCCTGGGCAGGGACGGCCATCGAGAACAGCATGGTTGGGGCGGCCCACTCTGCCGCCAACCCGCTCACCGCCCGTTTCGGCATCGTCCACGGCCACGCCGTCGGTCTCATGCTGCCTCACGTCGTCCGTTTCAACGCGCGCGACCCTGCTGCCGCCCAGACTTATGCTGAACTGGCCTGTGCCGCCGGGCTCGTCCCGCCCTCGGCGGCTCCCGCCGAGGCGGCGGCCCAACTCGCCACGCTGCTGCAAGGCATCCTCGACCTGGCCCGTCTGCCGGCGTCGCTAAAGGGCCTGGGTCTGGCCCCCGCCCAAATCCCCGGTCTCGCCGTCGAGGCCGCCCGGCAATGGACGGCCCAATTCAATCCCCGGCCCGTCGCCGTTGCCGATTTCCAGAGCATCTACTCCGCCGCGCTGTCAATATGAAATAGGGAATGGGGCCCGTTTCGGCGGCTTTGCCACTGGCCCCTGGCCGGGGGGGCCGTCCCGGGTTTTAATGCGTCCGGCCTGTCAAGGCACGCCCGCGCCGGCGCCGGGCCGCCCGTTGGGGCCGAGCAACTGCGTGCGGTATTCGGTGGGGGACTGGCCCAGGATTTTCTTGAACACCCGGTTGAAGTGGGTCAGGGACTGGAAGCCGACTTCAAAGGCGATTTCGCTCACGCGCAGGTTCGGGTTGAGGAGGAGGTTCTTGGATTTCTCGATGCGGACGCGGGAAAGGTAGTCGGTGAAGTTGATGCCGGCGGCCTTCCTGAAGATCTTGCAGAAGTAAAACGTGCTGGTGTTGACGTGCTTGGCCACGTGCCCGAGGCGGAGGTTTTCGGTCTGGTGCTCGTGGATATACTCTTTGGCGCGGGTAATAATGGGCGGTTCGGCGTTGACGTTCTGGACGAGGACCTGGTTGCTGAGCATGGCCAGGTGTTGCGCGAAAATGCTCAACAACTTGATAATCGCTTCATGCTGTTTCGCCGCCACAACCCGGCTCGAAAAATAGGCCTTCCGCAATTCTTCCAAGTCCAGGCTCACACCCCGCTCGGCCAGCAGTTTGGCGGTCCGCTCGAACCGGGCCGCGGTAGGAGTTGTGCGAAAGACCTGGCCCGTCTGCAAGAACCCCAACAAACGGTCGCCCAGGCGCACCGGCACGGCGGTCTCGCTCAGGCCGTTGGGACAGCTCAAGGTGCCGGGCTCGTAGGCCGCCATATTGGACAGTCTCTCCTGCACCTGCAGGCACGGGGCGCAGGCGCGGCTCTTCTCCGAAATCAGGGCGCAAAACGGGCCTTCGTTGCGCCGGCCGTGATGGGGAAGCTGCCAACTCTCCACTGGGCGCAAGGCCACCGGCATCCCGGTCGCCTCCGTAAACGCCCGCTCGTAGTCCTGGAAAACCTTCGAGGTCACCAGGGCCTCCACCAGGCCCCGGTCGCCGCTCGGGCTGGGGCCAATCCGCGGCTTGCAGGCAGCGGGCTTCGATGACCGGCCCAAGGCGCCGGCGGCGGCCTGCTCGGCCTCCAACCCATTAACCCGGCTTCTAGGCTCTGAAGGACACCTTACATATGTTGTCTGCATGACGCCAATTTACGATAACCCCGGCCCCATAGCAATTCCTTTTATAAGAAGGGTCCTCAGCTCCGACGCCGATTCGGCGGGTCCTTCGGAAGCCTCTCCAACAATCGGGCGACGGCCGCCTCTTGGCCGGGCAAGACCAGGTCGGGGGCAATCTCGCTCAGCGGCTGGAGCACGAAACGGCGCAGGTGCGCGCGGGGATGGGGCAAAGTCAATTGGGGGGTGGCGCGCACCTCGCCGCCGAAGGCGATCAGGTCGAGGTCCAGGGGGCGCGGCTCGTTCAGGCCCTGCCTTGGCCGGCGGCCGAATTCCCGTTCCAACTCCTGGAGACGGGCAAGAAGGGATTCAGGGGTCTCGCCCGGACGGGGCAGGAAACCAACGACGGCGTTCAGGAACGGGGGCGAACCTGGCGGACAATCCACGGGAGCTGTCTGCCGGATGGCCGACCTCAACAGGGGCCCATTGGAGAGCTGGGCCAGCCGCTCGATTGCCCGGCCCAGGGTGCGCCGCGATTCGCCCAGGTTCGACCCCAGGGCGACAAACACGCGGTCCCGGGCCTCGCCCTTCAAGCTTCGGACTGGGGATTTCACCTCACTTCAAGCCCAGGACCTGCTGCATGTCGTAAAGCCCCGGCGGCTGCCGCGCCACCCACTGCGCGGCCCGCAAGGCGCCATTGGCGAAGGTCTCGCGGCTCGAGGCCCGGTGCGTGAGTTCGACACGCTCGCCCAGGCCCGCAAAGATGACCGTATGGTCGCCCACGACATCGCCTCCGCGCACCGAGTGCAGGCCGATCTCCTCGGCCGGGCGCTGGCCGACAATGCCGGCCCGGCCATGGCGAAGCACCTGCTCGAGCTGCTGGTGGCGAACCTCGGCCAGGATTTCAGCCAGCGTTCGGGCGGTGCCGCTGGGCGCATCCCGCTTGAGCCGGTGGTGCATCTCGACGATCTCCAGGTCGAAGCCGGGTCCCAGGATTTCCGCCGCCTTGCGCGCCAGCCAAAAGAGCGCATTCACGCCGGTCGAGAAGTTCGAGGACCACACCATCGCAATCCGGGAACTGTGCCGCGTGACCAGGGAGCGGTCCTCTTTGGAGTGGCCGGTGGTGCCAATCACCATCGCCTTTTTATGCTCGGCGCACAACGCGGCGATGGCGGGCGTAGCGGTGTGGGAACTGAAATCGATGACGACATCCCCGGAGGCGAGAATGGACCGGAGGTCGTCCCCCTGGTCAATCTGCCCGGCGATCCGCAGTTCCGGGTGGTTGGCGGCGCAAGCAACAAGCATTTGACCCATGCGCCCCTTGGAACCGGTGATGATGATGTTGACCATGACGGCTTACTTCAAGATGCCGCAGGCCGTCAGGGTCGCCTCGAGCGTCTGGCGGTTTCTGGGGCTCATCGGCACCAGCGGCAAGCGGTACTCTTCCTGGATTTGGCCGAGCATCGCCAGGGCCGCTTTGACCGGCACCGGGTTGGTCTCGATGAACAGGTCCTTGAACAACGGATAATACTTCAGGTGAATCTCCAGGGCCGCCTTGGGCTGGCCGGCGGCGAAGGCCCCGACCATCTGGACGACCTGGCGCGGAATCACGTTGGACGCCACGCTGATGACCCCCTGCGCCCCCACGGCCATGAACGGGAGCGTCATCGCGTCATCGCCGCTCAGAATATCGAAGCCCGGCTCCAGCACTGCCCGCAGTTGGCTGACCCGGTCCGGATTGCCCCCGGCCTCCTTGAGACCGACAATGTTCTTGCATTCCCGGGCCAGGCGCTTGACGGTCTCGACCCCGATCTCGATGCCGCAGCGTCCGGGGATGCTGTAAAGCACCAGTGGCAGGCGCGTGTGCGCCGCCACTTCGCGGAAATGCTGGAAGAGGCCCTCTTGCGGCGGTTTGTTGTAATAGGGCGCCACCTGCAGCGAGCCGTCGGCGCCGGCCTTTTCAGCCTCCTGTGTCAGATAGACCGCCTCCTTGGTGGAGTTGCCGCCCGTGCCGGCGATGACCTTGAGCCTGCCGGCCGCAAACTTCACCGTCAGGCCGATAATGCGGATGTGCTCTTCGTAATCAACCGTCGGCGACTCCCCGGTGGTGCCGACCGGCACCACGCCATCCACTCCACCCTCGGCCTGCGCGTTGATCAGACGTTCCAGCGCCGCCTCGTCGAGAGCGCCGTCTTTGAACGGCGTCACTATAGCTGTGTAAGTTCCTGTAAACATGGCTTTGGTCTGTGGTCACGAGCATAGACCCGGTGACGTTCGCAGCAAGCGATTTTTGGTCACACCTCAATTCTGCCCTCGAACACAAATTCCGCCGGGCCGCTGAGCCGCACGCCGGCGAATTGGCCGTGGGCGGCCTTGAAACTGACCTCCAGATCGTCCCCGCCCTGGACCCGCACCTGGACGGGCGAAGCAAAGCCGTGAATGCGCGAGGAGACCAGGGCCGAGGCGGCCACGCCCGTGCCGCAGGCCAGCGTTTCACCCTCGACCCCGCGTTCGAAGGTCCGCACGCGGATGCGGCCGGGTCCGAGCACCTGGACGAAATTGACATTCGCCCCGCGCGGCCCGAAATGCGGATGGCGGCGGATTTCCGGGCCCAACTCCCGGACCATTGCCTTGTCCGCATCGGGCACAAACAGCACGGCGTGCGGAACGCCCGTGTTGAGAAAATGAATCGTGGTCGAGCCCGGCGAAAGGGCGACCCGCTCATTCAAGCGCAAATCCTCCGGGGGCGTCAGGTCGACCGTCACCCGGGCGCCCTGGAACCGGGCCGTGATGATGCCCGCCTCGGTCTGGAAGGTAAAATTGCCTCTGCTGCCGGTTTGCCGTTGCACGTACCGAGCGAAACACCGCGCGGCATTGCCGCACATCTCGCCCGTGCTGCCGTCGCTGTTATAGAATTCCCAGGCCCAATCGGCCTCGCCCGAGGCGCACGCCTTGAGGACCACCAACCCGTCCGCGCCGATGCCCCGATGCCGGTCACAGAGCCGGACCACCTGCCGGCGCGTCAGCTTGACCCGTTGCGCCCGGCCATCGAGAAGGACAAAGTCGTTGCCCGCCCCGTTCATTTTCGCGAACTCCAAAACCATGCCCTCCAAAATAGTGCCGGGCGGGACACGTGACAAGCAGCGAGTAAAGGTGAACCCCCGCTCGACGGCCTTGTCCTGGGTGTAACCTCGCCGCCCTTGCCGCCGTCTCGCTAGCATAGGCTTCGGTTCCCGGAATGACGGCAGAAAGCGGGAAGATGCAGAACTCGAACATTAAGAACTCAATGCTCGCCGCCCTTTAAGTTCACAACTCAAGTCCGCGTCGTTCCCGACACGTTGCCATTCAAATTCACGCCAAAGAGAAATGCCTTATGAACAAATTGAATCGAAGAGAATTCATCCACACTGCTGCCCTGGCTTCATTGACCGCCGGAACCATCCTCGGGGGCGCTCCCAGGCTCGAGGCCGCCGAGGTCAAGCGGCGCAAGATGACGATGGACCTGGTCTGCGGCAACATCGGCATTTCGGCCACCCAGCTTGAGGCCATTGACCTGGCCGTGCGGCACGGCTTCGAATCCGTCGGGGTCAATGCGGCCTATCTCGGCACACTCTCGGAGGAGCAACTGGCCGAGCTCAAGGCGTCGATGAAAACCAAGGGCCTTGGCTTTGGCGCCGCCGGGCTGCCCGTGGAATTCCGCCAGGATGATGCGCGCTTTCAAGCGGGCCTCAAGGGCTTGCCCGCCTTTGCCGCCGGCTTGGAGCGCGCCGGCGTGGGCCGGGCCGCGACCTGGCTCATGCCTTGTCACGACACGTTGCCCTACCTCCGGAATTTCCGGCAGCACGCCTCCCGGTTGGGCGCCGTCGCCAAGGTGCTCGACGAGCACGGCGTCCGGCTCGGCTTGGAATACGTCGCCCCCAAGACTTCCTGGGCCAGCCGTCGTTATCCCTTCATCCACACCATGGCCGAGATGAAGGAACTGATCGCTGAAATGAACGCGGGCAACGTCGGATTCGTGCTCGATAGCTGGCACTGGTGGCATGCCGGCGACTCGGCGGCGGACGTGCTCTCGCTCAAGGCGGCCGACGTGGTGGCCGTGGACCTTAACGACGCCCCCGCAGGCATCCCCAAGGATCAGCAAGTGGACAACCACCGTGAATTGCCCTGCGCCACGGGCGTCATTGACGCGCGCGCCTTTCTCAACGCCCTCAACCAAATCGGTTACGACGGCCCGGTCCGGGCTGAACCGTTCAACCAGGCCGTCAACAAGATGGCCAAAGAGCAGGCCTGCGCCGCAACCGCCCAAGCCCTCAAAAAGGCCTTCGCGCTCATCGAGGGGTGACGAGGGGCGAGTGTCGCCGCCGTCGCGCCGGAGCGGCGCTTCCGCCTCCGCGACGCGCCAAAGCGCCGCTACGGCGCGACGGCGGTTGGCGCGCCGCGAAGGCGGAAGGGGCGAGGGTCGAGGGGCAGGAGGCGAGGGTTCGATTCCGACTCTCGCCTCCAAGTTGTTTATACTTAGGCACTTACAATCAGACAACCCCTTCTGAAACACAAGTTTTTCTCCAGACAGGCGAGAGACGCAAACCGACCCTCGCCTTCAACCCAACGCACCGAGGCAGGCGACTCCGCTCAACCTGGGGACAGGGTCGTTTTTCTCAGGGATCTCTCAATCGCCGACCTTGGGATCGGCTTCTTCCGCAAGGCTGACGGACTTCGCCGTAGTCCACGGCAGCAACCGACGAAGCGTCTTGTCCGACACACCTTGTGTTCATGCGCAAAAGGTACGGTGCATGCCAGGCCAAGGCGATGTTCAGAGAGACGCCGACTGCTTTTCTCGCCGGTTATGGTTGCCGCGCAAAGCGTAGGCGGAGTTCTTCGGCTTGTTGAGAGAATTTGCGCGGATTGGACTTCTGGCACGGTCTGCAAGAGCAGCCGAACCGTTTCGACGTACGCTTTGTCCATCAGGGCTTGAGGATAAGGGTGGTGCCGTCTCGCAAGCGCATGGCCCAGCGGCTTCCGGAACCATCGTGAGTGTGCCGGGCGCTGCCTCGCGCCTGGCCAGCCCACGGGAGCTTCAACTCCTCGGCCCATTGCACGCAGAGGCGAATGACTTTAACCCGCAGGCAATGGCGCAACAAATCTGCCAGGACTTCCGGTCGCACAGAGCGAACCCCTTCCATGATCCTCCGCGCTTCTTCAACCGGCTGCCCCACGCCAACATCACTGAGCATTTCCAGCAGGGCTCGTTCGGGTTCTGAGACCGCCGGGCCATCGGGGAATTCTAGCAGCGGGCTCAGCCCGAGATTCGCCGGGAGCTTCGGGTTGAAGAGCTTCCTGGCCAGGTACCGGGCAGGGAAGCGTTCGACAAACCATGCGGGCAGCTTCGAGGGTCCTTCTCCCCAAAGGGAAAGGCGTTCCGTGACGGCCAGGTTGTGCCTCACGCCCCGCCACGCCAAAGCCGTCTTTCCGCCAACGTGGAGGCCGGCCATCCTCGTGGCGAGGAACCCCACGCTGCTCTCCCGCTGCAGCGTATCTCCCGGAAACATGAACACCCCACGCCCCAATCGTTCGAGCCACCCGCTCTTGGCATAATGGGATGCGAGAGCCGGGGACACGCCCAAGGCTCTGAGATTGTCGGTCCCAAACGGCCCGCCATGAGGCAGCCGCTGCAGCGCCTTGATTAGGTTTCTCTTTTTAGTTAAAACCACATTTGAACTTTATGGCATGTTTCAATCAAACACTAGTAAAAACAACGACCGTGCAACGGGACGCTTTCCTTTGTTCAGCGCGGGCGCTACTGCCACGCACCAGCCATAGCCGCTCACCTAAACCCGTGATTGCAGATAGACGCCTCCGACTTCGAATCCCTCTTCCGGCGTGCCTTCGAGCTTGCCGCTTTCGAAGAACGTCGGCTCGCAGCGTTCGTGGCTGTAGGTGAAGAAGGCGACGCTCCAGGCGTTTCGCGGGTCACGTCACGCGTGGGATTGGGCTCAGATAGCCGAACTGTTCGAGGCGCTTGGCGAGTTTCTTGAGGTCGCCCTGGCGGACGGCAATCCGCAGTCCTTCCACCTTGAGAACGATCTCCCGCAGGACGGGGTCCGACGCGAAAAGACGGCGGATTTCATCCTCGTCAAGGACAACAGGGGACCGGGTCGGCGGGCCGGCGGCCAATTCGTAGTGGTCCCGCCGGCGAAACACGAACTCACCCAGCGGTGTCAGCCGTACAAAACGGAGCCCATCGTATGGCGTCAGGTAGCCCTTCCTGGGGCGGCGATAGGTCGTGTGCGTTGGCGTGACGTAGGCGATTTCCGCGATTCCAAAGGCGGCGAGCAGGAAGGCAAAGCCCTTGAGCAACGGCTCATCACGTGATACATGGCCCCGGGAAATTGAACTCGGATTTTGCCCAGCCTGACGCCAGGTGTTTGGACGAAGCGACCGAAAAAGTCAAGCCGGAATCAAGAATTTATGGCTGACCCTCTCCCGCCGAATGACGGTTGGGGTTCCCACGGATGACGATTTCACGCGGATGTGCAATGGAGAATCCCCCAGCGCAAGCTGCTGATTCACTCTCCAGCTCCCCATCGAGAACCAGTTTGGCGTTATCAGTGTGTCCATTACAGTCGTTACCCGGGACACGCAGGTTCTGCTTCCCTTCCGGCTCGATACGTGATTCTCTCTTCCCGTAAACGCGCCGGCAGGCGGATTATGTTGGACGACTTCTCCACGTCTCAGCGGGCTGAGTTGCACGCGGCCCTGTTCCTGGGCAAGAAGGCCCTTGCCATCAAGACCCACGGTGCCGCCGTGAGCGCAAGCCTCCGCGACGCAATCCTCGCCGTGGACAAACGGGAAGCCGAGCCGCGCGTCAGGTTTCCCGAGCGGTTCAAGCAAGAGGAAGCGCCGCAATCTGCGCCAGCAACACCACTCACCCAAACGCAGCCGATGCGGGCCCTGCCTTCGGCCGCTTCCCAGGCCAGGTAAATCCGTAATCTCCGTGAGCAAACTCTTCATCTCCCACAGCTCAGACGACGACGGCTTTGTGCGGGAACTGCGGCAAGTGCTGGCCGACCACGGCGAGGCTGGATGGATTGATTCGCGCGAACTGCGCGGGGGCGACCGGCCGTGGTCCGAAATCCAGAAGGCCATCGAGGAAGCGTCCGGCTATGCGGTCGTGGTGAGCCCGGATGCCCTGCAATCAAAATGGGTTGGCAAAGAGTTGCGTCACGCGCTCGACATTCAAGAGCGGCGCGGTAAAGACAACTTCCCCGTCATTCCGCTGTCACTGAATGGCACCAAGCTCGGCGTGCTCGAGCAGTTTTTTGACGAGGAACCGCTCTACATCCCCGTGACCAGCGACGCGGGCGGCGTCGAAGCGGCGGTGAACGCAATCCTTGCCGCGGTGGGGAAACGGCTTCCGGCTGACGTTGCTCCCACCTTGCAGCCCAAGGCCGAGCCGCTCGAGGAACTGGTGCTCGAACTCACGGACCTGATGTTCGAGGAAAAGGACGGGCGCCGCCGCGCCTCGGCCCGGGCGCGGCTGGTCTATGAGCCTGCCACGCCGGGCCGGCCGGCCGTTCACACCGCACGGGCATGGCGTTTCGTCGCGCCGATAGGGCCGACTGAGGCAGCGGACCTCACTTGGTATCTGGAGAAATATGCCATCTGGCCCTCCGGCATCCCCGTGATTCAGCAACGGGCGCGGAAGGTGGAGGAGAGTCTGGTAACCTGGGGAAGGCTCCTGCACGGAGCCGCCATGCCGCCCGCGCACGTGGGGAATGTCAACGAGGCATGGAAAGCGATCGACGCACACGCTGACCGGCGCTTCTCCATCCTCGTTGACGTCGCGCTCGAAGCGGGCGCATCCGAGGAACAACTCGAGACTGCCCAGGAAGCCGCCACGCTCCTGCTCGGGCTTCCCTGGGAACTGCTGCACGACGGCTGGAGCTTTCTTTTCCAAGGCGCGACACCCACCTGCGCTCGGCGCCGCCTGCCCAACACCTGCGCACTCGACGTTCCCGTCGTCGCCACGCCCATCCGCATCCTGCTCGTCGCCGCACGGCCCGAGGACGAGGCCTGCGGCTACACCGACCACCGTGCCAGTGCGCTCCCGATGGTCGAGGCGATGGAGTCCCTGCCGGGCCTTGTCAGGCTGCATGTCCTGAGCCCACCCACCCTGCCGGCCTTGCGGGAGGAACTCGACCGCGCCCGGCGCCAGGGCGAACCCTATCACGTCGTCCATTTCGACGGCCACGGCGTCTATGACCGCAGGGTCGGACTCGGCGGGCTGTGCTTCGAGCACCCGGAAGACATTGACAAGCTAGAGAAGCGCCGGCACGTCACTGTCTTCACCAGCCAACTCGGCCCGCTGCTGCGCGATCACCGCATCCCGCTGGTCTTCCTGGATGCCTGCGAGACCGCTCAGGCCGAGAAGGCCTCCGAGTCCATCGCCACCGAGTTGCTCAAGGTCGGTGTGGGCTCCGTGGTTGCCATGAGCCACAGCGTGCTGGTCGAGACCGCGCGCCGCTTCGTCGAAGCCTTTTACCAGGCGCTGGCCTCGGGCAAACGCGTGGGCGACGCCATGCTCGAAGGCCGACGCAGGCTCAAAGACGACACGTCCCGCGGCCGCGTTTTCGGCGCGGGCGAGCTACACCTCGAAGATTGGTTCGTGCCCGTGCTGTTCCAGGAAAAGGACGACCCGCAGTTGTTCAAAACCACCCCCGCGAAGCAGACTCGGGCGGATTTCAAGGCCGCACTACAGCGCCGCCTCGGCTCCTTGCCACCGCCGCCGATGACGGGCTTCATCGGCCGCAGCCGGGAGTTGCTCGCGCTCCAGCGATTGTTGTGCAACGAGCGCTACGCCGTGGTGCGCGGCCAGGGCGGCGAAGGCAAGACCGCCCTTGCGGCCGAGCTCGCCCGGTGGATGGTCTGCTCCCATCAGGTCCGCCGCGCCGCGTTCGTCTCGCTTGAGACCCACAGTCACGCCGCTGCGGTGCTCGACGCCATCGGCCGCCAGCTTGTCGGCCCAGCATACTCCGTCGCCATGTTCGGCGAGCTGGAGAAAGCGGTTCAGCCCGTCGAGCGCGAGTTGGCCGAGCAGCGCACTCTCCTGGTGGTGGATAATCTGGAGAGCATCCTCCAGCCGCCCTGGCTCACGACGTCTGAGGCACTCTCCGAGGACATGCGCTTCGAACTGGACGCCACTCTCAAGCTATGCGCGCGGCTCAACGCCACGGGGGATACGCGGCTCGTCTTCACCAGCCGCGAGCCGCTGCCCGCGCCGTTCGACGCCCAAAGAAGCCGGCGCGACCTGCGGCAGCTCGAACGCGAAGACGCGGTCAGGCTCGTCGAGCGGGCGCTGAACGCCGCTGGCGGCGATCCCGGCGCGCCCGGCGATGCCGCGCGCGAGCAGATCGAGCGGCTTGTGGACGCCGTCCACTGCCACGCCCGCACCATTGCCCTATTGGCTCCCGCGTTGCTCCAGCGCGGTGTCGAGGCCACCCGCGAATCCCTGGTCGAGTTGATGGCGGAAATGGAGAAGAAGTTCCCCGGCAGCCGCGAGCAATCGGCCTTCGCCAGTGTCGAACTCTCGTTGCGCCGCTTGTCGCCCGCGAACAGGGACCGGGTGCGTGGCCTGGCGGCCTTTCATGGTGCGGTTCAACTAGATGTGCTGCGTCAGATGATGCACTGGGACGAGGCTGACACCATCTCGCTGGCACACGAAGTGGTCAAAACCGGACTGGCGACGCCCAATCGCTACAACCACCTCACGCTCAATCCTGCACTCTGCCCCTACCTGCGCAACTTTATCGGCGCGGCAGAGCAGGAGTCGCTCACGGCCCGCTGGGTCGAGGCTATGCACCACTATAGGGAATTCCTCGCGGAGCAACAACATCAGCACACGGAAGTTGCCTCGGCGCTGACGATGCTGGATCTGCCAAACCTCTTTGCGCTGCTCGACCGTGTGCAGGGCGCAGGCGACGCTGAGGCGACAATTGATCTGGCAACTTCCCTTTACAGCCTGCTGCAACTGGCCGGCAAGCCGCGGCTGCTGGAGCGAATCGGCCAGGCTCGCGATGCCGCTGCGGCTGCCTTGGGCAAGGCCTGGGACCACGCACGCTTCCTGGCGGCGTGGAGCCGCATCGACCAGCAGTTCGCGCGGGGGCATCTGCGCGAGGCACTGGCCGGTGCCCGGCAATTGCTCGAGTGTGCCCGGACGGCAGGCGAGAAGGCGTATCCGGAAGCCCATTATGACTCGGCTGCGGCCTGCTTCCTCCTGGCCCGCGTTCTCAAGGCAGCGGACCGCTCGGAACAGGCGTTGCTCCTTCTGAACGAAGCACGCCAGCGCTTCGAGGCCGTTCCGAAGGGGCTTCCCGGCACGCCCTCGGAATTGGCGGCCTCAATGTGCTTCGCAGAGCAGGGGGACTGCCTCCGTAACCTGGGCCGCCTTGAGGAGGCTGAGACGGCCTTTGAAGAGAACATCCGCCGCGGCGAACAGCTCGGCGACGCCCGCCAGGTCGCGGTCGGCAAATACCAGCTTGGGGCCGTGCGCATGTTAAGGCGCCGCTACCCGGAGGCGCTGGCCGCATGTGCCGATGCCCGGGAGCAGTTTATGCGGTTGGGCGAACCCGGCAGCCTTGCTGCCGCCTGGCACCGGACCGGCGCAGTCTATCAGGAGGCGGGAGAACCGCAGGCCGCAGAGGATGCTTACCGGAAATCGCTCGCGATTAACGTGCAGCTCGGAAACGCCGGTGGACAGGCGGACACGCTTGTGCATTTGGGCAGGCTGTATGACGCCGCCCTCGGCCGAACAGGAGAGGCCGTGGGGTTCTACCGCCAAGCAACAGACAAATATGTTGAAATCGGCGACGGGGCTGGTGAGGGAACCGCCAGAAATAATCTCGCCGTCCTCCTGCGGAAGCTCCGCCGCTTGGCCGAGGCTCGGGAAGAGATCCGGCGGGCCATCGAATGCAGAGATCAGTCCGGGCACGCCTCCCAGCCTTGGGCCGCCTGGACGAACCTCGCCGTAATCGAGACGGACGCCGGCAACCACGCCGCAGCCGCGGAGGCGAAGCGGAAGGCCACCGCCGCCTACCTCGCCTACCGCCGCGACGGCGGCGAGAATTACGGAGCCTGCGGCCACATCGCCCTGGACGTGACCAAGCCCTTGCTCGCCGGCAATCCGGCCGAAGCAGCGTCTCTTCTTCAGCACTTCGCCGCCGATCCCGATGGCGCGTTGGTTCTCCCTTTCGTCCGTGCCCTGGAAGCCGTCGTCGCCGGCAGCCGCGATCTCGCCCTCGCCGACGCTCAGGATCTGGACTGCACCATGGCTGCCGAGATCCTCTTACTCATCGAAACCCTGGAAAAACGCCGGTAGCTGGCGTCAGGGAATGTCCGATGCGGCGCCGCCGTGGCGGTGAAGCACGCTTCGCTTATGAGGATCTTTCGGGCAAAAATGGATCGAGAATGGGTCTCAATCGCTTGGCGACCCGGGGAGTGTATGGAAGTAGGGGGGAGCTGGTGGCGATCAAGCTGGGGGCCGACGAAACAGACACAGAAAGGAAGATCAGGCGCAGTAGGGCTCAGATTTCGGCTTGACTTTAACTGTCAGCGAAACTGTCAGCGAAAGCACTGACAGAGTACCGAAAAATAGTGGCGAGTTAGAGCGAATTTCCCTTGATTTCACGGGGAGTTCTGCCGTTTTCTGTGTGTCTGAATCGGTGAAAAAATTCGATTCCGACTCCCGCCCGCATGTAGCGGAGGAGTAATGCCGGTGTAGGGTGCTGGTACACCGGGACTGGCTCCGCGATGGAACGGATCATGCCGCTTGAGGTCGCTCTGGCTGCCCATCAGCTCAAGCTCGGTGTCGGCGCTCGGCGGCGGCAGCAGACACGGGACCATCCCGTATTGGCGGGATCGAACTCACGAAAACACGAAACGTTAATGCACGCCGCTCCCCACTGGCTCCTCTCTACTCGTGTCGTGCACCCGAGGCGGTGGCCATCAATTTGTCGAACGAACGCGCGACCAGCGCGCGCCGGCGGACGGAGGGAATGCGCTGGATCATCCGCCGCGCCGACCGGACGTTGAACCTCGACGGCAACTCGAGTTCGGGCAGGGCGCGGAACAACCTGGATCGGGCCGGTTTCAGGTACAGATAATCCAACAGCGCCTTCTCGGGAGTAGCCATCGCTACACCCGGTGTCTCCATGACCTCGAAGCCGAAAAAGAAATCCGGTTGGAGATGATGGATGGAGACCGTTCCCAGCGGAGTCCTGAGCACCCGGGTCCGTCCCACCGACACGGCGTAGATAACGTTGGGAACCTGGGAAATGACACTATGATAATACAGGGCGCTCTGGAGGGACACATAGCTTGGGAAGGGAGCGGTCAGATGGCTCGCCAACTCGAGTGGATCCAGTTTCCCAGGAACCGCCCATACCCCATGGCGCAGGTTCAGGATGTGGCCAACCTTTGCCAACCGGGCTAGCACCTGGCTGGCCGTGCTGTTGGAGAGGGCTAAATACGCCGCGACGTCAGCCGTGCGAAACACGTTCGCACCCATCTGGAGAATCCGGGCATGTGTTTCGATCAAGCTCATGACCCGGTACTCCCCAGCGCCTCGGCTACCGTCAACTGGATGGTCTCCCAAACCGACTCCGAGTCGTATTGTTCCCGATGGCTCACGGATAGATACGCCAAGACCTGGCTCTTGAAGGTCCCGAACGTCACCGCCAACGCATTCCCCTGGGCCTTTTGGCGGCACTCCTGTAAGTCGTCGGGAAGTTCTTTCTTCACGCCTGAGTTGATCAGCCAAAAGAGGTCGAACACGTCCCGCGCTTGAGTCAACGCTCGATGAGCCAACGCTCCCACTTTCTGATGGTAGGCGATCTCCATCGGATAGTGGCTGGCCAGGATCGGCGTGAGGCGGTAGGAACGGATCAGCTCCGGATCGACCGGCTCGACCCGCGGCCCGCCCGGCATGCCACGCCGGGAGAACTCGATCTTCGTCGGCAAAGGCGTGGCTGAGCCGTCGGCGCGCAGGTTCAGCTTCCAGCGCTGGGTGGTGTCGGTCTGTTTCGGCTCCGTCCAGTGAACGACGGAAAGCCCGTTCGCCTTCAGAATCTGGCTGAACGGTTTCGCGTTCAAGATCAGCCGGACCCGCTCCTGCAGAAGATCGCGCGGCACGGTCTGCGCATCCAGGTCAATGTCCCCCGAATAGCGAATGCTCTTGAAGAAGAAGCGCAAATTGCACCCGCCTTTGAGCGCGAAGTGCCGCTTATCCAGTCTTCTTCCGAGCTGATCCAGAAAGAGCAGCTGAAAAAGCTCGATGTAGCGGATTGGCCCAGTCACGTTCACACTCGTATTTAAATACGCGATATTTACACGGGTGTCAATATCCCGTATTATAACAGTCGCCGGAGTTTCGTAGCCCTGTATTGACCCCGCTCATCCCTTCATAGGGCCATGTTCATTTTCCGATGCAGTAAAGATACTCCACTCCACGCAGCAAGATACGACGGTCCGCGATCGCCGCTGATGCCCACATCGTCTCCTCCAAACGGTTAGTTGCCAGAATCTCGAACTGGGGGCCTGCGCGCAGGAGCACCGTGGCGCCGGTCTCGTCCAGACAAAAAACCTCGCCGTCAGATGCCCAGGGAGAAGCCGTGAAGCCGCGAGTGCCCGGAAGGCGCTCTTTGTATCGCAACGCCCCTGTCCTGGCATCAAAGCACCTGACGATTCCGCTCTGTTGGTCCAACTGGTATAAACAGCCGCGATATAGCAATGGCGAAGCAACGCGGTAGCTGTTCAGGGACGTGGCCCACGCTACATATTGATTAGTTGTCTGACCGGGATTGAGGGAGATGTCACCGTGGGCGCCCGGCTTGATCGCGACCAGCAGGCCCTGCCCTCCCATCATGCGATCGTAGGAGTCCGCGTAGAGGAAATCGCCGTCTCCAACAGGGGTTATCGCCGTCCGCCCGCTGGCCTTGAGCTCCCAGAGCAATTCACCACTCTTCGGGTCGTACGAGCGAAGTTTGGTCCCGCCTCCAGTCACGAGCTCCGTGCGGAAGCAATTCTTCCACACATAAGGGGATGACCAGTTGCTTTGTTCCTGGCGAGCTGCGCGCCAGCGTTCCCTGCCGGTCCTCTTGTCAATCGCGGCCAGGAAGCTGTCCTTGTCGTTATCGCATTGAATGTAAAGCAGGTCTTCATAAAGGACGGGTGAACTGCCGGACCCCCATCCGAATTGAGTGGGAAACGAGCCAAGATCCGCACTCCATCGCAGTTGGCCTTCGAAGTCCAGACAATAAAGACCGTTCATCCCGAAATAGGCGAACAGTCGTTCGCCATCGGTGACCGGAGTTTCGGAGGCATAGGTGTTGTTCCGGTGGATCGGTGTTGCCGGTTTTCCTTGCCGCAGAGTTTTTTCCCATCGGACTTGCCCGTTGTCGAGGTTGAGGCAGATCACCTTCCATTGGTAAACGACATCTGGCGCCGGGGGAGGCGGTGCGTTGGTATAGTTCCCGAAATCATGCGGAATTCGGTCAGGAGAAGTCCATGGTCCCGGGCCCGGCCCGCGTTGCCCTGGAGGACCAAATCTGCCAAATGCCAAACCCGGATCAAACTCTCCACCTTTGGGTTTCACCTGATTGGTGGTTGCGGCTGTCGTGAGGAAGACCCTGTTATCCCACACCACAGGCTGCGACCAACCCGCTCCGGGTATCTTCGCCTTCCAGAGAATGTTGTGGTTCGTGCTCCATTCAGCAACCAAATCCCCCTGGCTGGCAATCCCGTCACCGTGTGCTCCGCGCCATGCGGGCCACTCATTTCCAGCGATTGCGGCGCAAGGCAACAGGAGACCAACCACGCTTGTGAATGAAAGAGTATTCATAAATTACTTGGGCTGTCTTGATGCAGAACGAAATTCGGAGCTCTCCGGCCCGCTCCTCATAGCGGCGCCATTTCAGTCGAAACGCGAGTCGGGATTGTCGCGGGCGCCTTCTTCCGCCGCGGAGGCCCGAAGAGGTTGGTCAAAGGAGTCGGCCGAATCACCAACTCGAACGTAACGAGCGCGATGGCCGTGGTGATGGCAACGGCCACAACCGCCTGGATTAACTGGGGCATTCCCCACGGCCGCACCCATCGGAGAACCACCATGTTCAGAAGATCCTGATGAACCAGGTAAATCCAGAACGCCGTATCCGCCAAATAGCGGCCGGTCCAGGTGGGCCGATTCAGGTGGCGCTGGAAACAGCCAATGAAACCAAACACGGTAAAGGCCACGGCGACGGAAAAAAGCGCGTAGCGCGCCAGCGTGGCCTCGGAGATCCGCTGTGGCGCTGGCATAAAGGCGAACGCATCGGGTCCGGTGAGTGCAGCAGACGCGACGTAGGCGCCGAAGCCGATCAGGAAAACCGGGAACCAGAGCCGCCCGACCGCAGGCAGGCCTTCCCGGAAGTGGTACATCCACCAGCCACCAAGGAAATAGATGAAAAAGTACGGCCAATCCGGGTCATAGCGGAAGAGCACATCGGGGAAGGACCCCATGATGGTTCGCATGCCACCGGGCGGATTTCCCGCACTGGCGCCGGAGAGGACCAACCCGATGATGCTTGTTAAGGCAAGGGCCAGCGGGGCAAAGCCGCGCCGCAACATCCAGTCGGCCGCACGGTTGAGTGCATCCCCCCGTGGGCCTCTGGCCAGCAGAGCTATCGCCTGGGTCACAACCGGCGCCACAGTGGCAAAAACGAGGAGATAGCAGAGAAACCAAAGATGCTGCAGCCCCAGATTTCGGGAAAACCCTCCGAACAATTTCTGAGCGATAGGGCTCGATTGACCCATAAATCCGCTGAAATCAAAACTGGCCCCTGCTTGTCGTTGTCCTGGAGACCAGCCATTGGTTGTTCCGCCGGGCCTGGGTCCGAATTGAAAACTACCCGGACCTCCTCCCGCAACATTGCCCCACTGTCCGGGTCCAGTCCCGGGAAACCCCGCCGAGCCTCTCCAAGCCCGGATCCCGCCCAGCACAAAAAGCACAATGACCAGGGGCAAGGCAATCCGCCAATACCGACGCAGCAGGTAACGACCGAAACCGTATTTGACCAGCATCATATGACTGAAAAAGCCGGAGATGAGGAAAAAAGCCGGCATCCTGAAACTGTGAAGCCAATCCATGATCCGGCTTGCCGCCGTCGGAGAGCCGCCAAAACCCATCGCCATCATTCCGCCACCGAATAGAAGGGCATGATACAAGACTCCCAGCACCATCGCGGTGGCTCGTACGGAATCCAATGCGAAGAAGCGGGTCGACCCTTCCCCGATTCCAGGTGATGCAGGACTGGCCTCAGTTGTCGGAACGATTGAAGGATTTTGCATACGTTCGAGGACTCAATTCTGAAGGACGATCACGGCTTCTGCTGATTAGGCGACGCAAACCCCTCGCACGGCGACCTTTTGAAAGAGATGTGGTGAAGCGACTGCGGACGACGGGTAGGTCGAGAGCTTCTTCTTGAATTCCGGACGCTTAAAAGCCTTTCGGAAGTGCGTGGTCGATTCCCAGACCGCATAGTTCAGATAGGTCGGGCTTTGACCAATGGCACGGTGGAGTTGTGTGGAAATGAATCCGGGCTGCTGTTTCATAAACATCGCATCGTCCTGCCAAGTCTGCAGGAAGGACTGTTCGTCGGCCTGGTTGAGCGTGAAGACGTTCACCAGAACGACGGGGTTCGCTTCGATGGCGAGTTGTCGGTCGATCGGAAATGTGGGATCCAAAGGGTGGAGCAAAGACATCATAGACCTTTCATTTTGTTTGTTGTTCTGTGACGCCATTGGGAGTCAATGCCGGCAACCCATATCGTCGTCACGGCTTCATCCTCCCCTCGATTGCTTCCTCCGCATAATACTTTGTTCCTTGCGCGGTCATGCCTTTTCGGCATAAATGGCCGGCGATGGAACTCAGGCACCTCAGATACTTCCTGGCCGTGAGCGAGGCCTTGAGCTTCACGAAAGCGGCAGCACGACTGCGCGTCGCCCAGCCGGCGCTCAGCCGGCAAGTGCAGGCCCTGGAGGACGAAATCGGCGTGGACCTGTTCAAGCGCAGCCGGCAAGGGGTGATGCTTACAGCCGAGGGGAAACTATTTGCCGAGGAAATCCGCAAGATATTGGACCACACCGATGAGGCCGTCGAAAAAGTTCGTGCGTTGACGCGAGGACAATACGGCGAACTGCACGTCGGCTACGCCGCCGCCCCGACCGTGGAGATTTTGCCGACAGCATTGGCGGCATTTCAAAAGGCGTGGCCGCGCGTCGATGTCGTTTTGCACGATCTCATGCCAAAGGAATTGTTCGGCGGACTCGAGGACGGCACTTTAACACTGGCCATCATACCCGGAGCCGCGGGTTCGTCGCCCGCTGGAATTGAATTCGAGGTATTGAGAACTTATGCGTTTTGCGCGGCCATGCCTCCGCGCCACCGCTTATCCCGCCTGAAATCCGTCCCGGTGGATACGATTGCCGGCGAACCGCTCGTCGGACTTCGCCGCAAGGAAAACCCGGGATATTATCAGGTGCTCGACCGGGTCTTCGCTTCCGCCCGCGTGAAGCCTCGCTTCGCGGTGGAGTGTGACACTATCAGTTCGCTCATCACTGCCGTTGAAGCCGGGCGCGGCATCGCGGTGACCATGGAGGCGTTTAAACACGTGAGCGGCAAGCGGTTGGTCTATCGTCCTTTGGCTGGCACGACCGAAGTGTTTTCGGTTGGTATTGCCCGTGCGAAGAACGGAGACATTACTCCCGCCGGAGAGAAGTTTTGTGAGGTTCTGCGTACGCTGGCGAAAGCCACGGGGACTGGAAAGTGAACTGTGCGGGTGCTCGATTCGGCGGCTGGGGATCAGACGCTTGATGTAAAAGACAGCGCGATGGAACCAGTATAAATCGGTTAAAGCGATTTCAGATGATTTCCCAGGGAAATCGGGCCATTTTGTCTCGTAATCGCGGGAAAAAAGGACCGATTCCAACCCTCGCCTCCACAATGTTGTGCCCCAGTAACTTACGTGACTTTCACCGCGTGGATTTCCGCCATCATTTGTCATGAGGCGATGGATGAAATCCGACCCTCGCCTCTGTGCATATAATTTGCTGTTCGGTGGGTGAACGAAAATGCGGCTCTGTGGCAGCATCTGTGGGTCAAAAATGGCCCTCTGCCCGGATATTTCATGCGTCGGCGAGACGTCCCATTAACACCGTGGCTTCAGCCCGGTGTAAAGACGCGCCTGGGTTGCTGCAACCGTTTTTAACGGTTCGCCCCCGGGGGGCGAAAAGCCGTTAAAACGGCTGGGGACGCTCGCCGCACGCCTACACCGCGCTGAAGCGGCGGTGTTAATGAGAAGGGCGGTTGGGGCGACCTCATGCACAGCGCTGCCGGGCGGTGGGTGAGGATGAGTCTTTTCTGCCACAGAGCCATTTTTTTGAGTCTTCAAAAAGTCGAGTCTCACCGCACGAGCCGCTTCGAAGCTGTTAGCTGGCCAACCTCAGCATGTTCTGCAGCTCGGAGACCGTTGGCACGCTAGCTGCGTAAGCCCGTCTGGTTTGCGAATTGCATTCAACAATATGAACAAGAGCCGAGTCTCAAGCGCCAAAGCGGCCCTTATGAATATAAGGCAAGAATTTTGGCGAACCTCGGGAGCTATCCGTCGCATTACTGGGGGAATGGACGCGGGCTTGTTCAACTGAACGCCCATAGAAAATGTTTTACGACAAGGCCCAATTCTCAGGCGTTTTGCCCGCGACAAGAATAAATTCAAAATCGCTGTTGACAATTTTACGCAAGTAGTGTATATACACACAATGAGAAAAGAATTGAACATGGCGGCGGTGGAAAACTGCGTGTGCTTCAACTTGCGTCGGGTGACGCGGGCGGTGACGCAGTTATATGACTTCGAAATGCGGCGACATGGAATCCGCCCCACACAGGGGACGATTTTGCTGGCGTTGAATGCAAAGGAAAGTTGGACTATGGCGGAATTAAGCGATTGCCTTGGGCTGGAGCGCACGTCACTCGTGCGGAATCTCCGGCCGTTGCAGCGGGACGGTTTCGTGGAGGTCGCCGGAGGTGGGCGCGGCAATCGGGTGGAACTCACCATCACCGCCAAAGGCCGAAAACAGGTTGAGAAATTCATGCCGGCCTGGCGAGCAGCCCAAAGTGCCGTGGTCAAAACTCTCGGCGAAAAGCACTGGTCCGCCATTCTGTCCGATCTCGAAACGGCAGCCTTGGCTCTGAACAAAAACTAAAACCCTGAATGCCCTTGGCGGTGAAAAACTAAAACCAAATATGTGTATATGCACACTCAACTGACAAACAAATCATGGGTTCTCGTCACGGGCGCATCGAGCGGCTTCGGCGAGGAGTTCGCCCGCCAATATGCGGAGCAAGGCCATTCTCTCATCTTGGTGGCACGCCGGTTGGACCGGCTTGAAAAAATCGCCGAGGTGCTACGTCAGCAGTTCGGCATTGAGGTGGTTGTGGAGCAGGTTGATCTTTCCGATGTCGCGGCAATCGTTCGACTGCAAGAACGACTCCGCGAGCGGGGCATTGCGATTAACATCCTGATCAACAACGCCGGACATGGACTGCAAGGTCCGTTTGCGGACGCTCCGCTCGACGCGGTGCTTTCGATGGTGCAACTGGACGTCGCGAGCCTGACCGCTGTCACGCACGTGTTCGCGCAGGATATGCGAAAGCAGCGTCGCGGGAAAATTCTGCTCGTCGCGAGTCTGCTGGCCCATCTGGGAGTGGAGCACTTCGCCGTTTATTCAGCCGCCAAAGCCTACGTGTTGCGGCTCGGTGAAGCCCTTCATCGCGAA
>Ga0326728_10010213_pt1 | contig 22105 bp, 19 predicted proteins | sample MB3enrmetagenome_FD_207602 | JGI IMG/M metagenome (GOLD analysis project Ga0326728, IMG submission 207602) | Lab enriched peat soil microbial communities from McLean, Ithaca, NY, United States - MB31MN | ecosystem: Environmental > Terrestrial > Soil > Wetlands > Peat | place: USA: New York... | reverse complement strand
CATTGCAGAAACAAGGCCGCCCTGATAGAGAGGGCCGATCATGCTCTTTGCGAGCTGATGGATAACCCCAAAAAAGTTGCCTCTGCGGCAACTCCTATCGTTACTTAATTATGCGGAGGGGTTTAGTGCTGGACGGCCAGATTGTGGTACATGAAGGCAAGGTAACCGAGCCAGAGCAAGGCAACGCTGTTGCAGTTGATAAGAAGCTGCTCCTCGAGGGTCCTTATTTCACCCAGGACCGACTCCTCCGAAACGCTGAGGGACGGCTCATTTTTCAGCCGCTCGCTCAAATCAGTGCGCATAAGCCCCCTCAAGTCGGACAGCCCACTGGACGCCTGCAATCCTTCCTCCGAGGGCGTCCCGCGCTCTATCGTCTCGTACCAGACGTGAAGCCGCCTGACGTCCTCTTTCAGCCCTTCCGTAAGGGAGGCGAGGAACGCGCCGGAATGCTCTTCGGCATTCGGCCGGGCCGCCATGGACGACCGGATACGGGGAAGCATTTCGCCTATCTTGACCTTCAGCCGGGCTGATTCGAGAATGATGCGGAGAAGGATCTCGTCCGCAGATTCGTAAGCGGCATCTTCGAGGAAGATGTCCGACGTTTCGAGCGACAGAGACACCGGGTAAGAACGTGCACTTTCCCGTTTCGACGCCTCCTCAAGGGATAACCCGCAACGGAGAGCCGATTTTTCCTTATCGTATTCGGTCCACATGATCTTCCCGTGGTCGAACGTGCTTTCCCCGAACCGGAGCGCCACATGGAGATCTATTTGGTCGCCTGCCTTCACGGCTCGGGACTCGTCGCCTAAAGGGACGACGCCTATCTGCAGCCCCTCGCTGCTCAGGTTTATGAGATAGTATTCCAAAAGAGAGCCTTGCCGGGACCCGAAAAGGGGGAGGGTGCGGATGTCAATGTCCGTGCGGTACGCGGAACGCCGGTCTTCAGAGTCCATGTTCACCCCTTGCTTTATGATACATGAAGGGAGGGCGCCGGTGCAACTATTTATAGAATTATAGAAAGGCATACCCTGACGGCCCTTCCGGATGTGCTTGCCCTTTGACATGCATATTATATTAAATAGTATGGAAGCCGTCATCCCCTCATACGTCCGGCGAAAGGCCACAGGTGCGGTAAGAGGTCTTCCATGACCGATCTCTTCCGTCCCTTCGGCCCGCTTCTTTCCGCCCGCTTCATCAGCCGCCCGAATCGTTTCCTCGTGGAGTGCGAGCAGGACGGCCGCCTGGTCCGCGCCTTCCTCCCGAACCCGGGGCGCCTCCAGGAGCTCCTCCTCCCCGGCAGCTCCCTCTACATAATAAAGGAGGAGACAGGCAGCCGGGCAACGGGGTTTACGGTAGTCGGCGTATTGCGGGAGGGCGATCCCGGCTACCCCATCATGCTCCACACGGGGAAGACCAACGCCGTGGCGCGGCGTCTCCTGGAAAAAGGGGCCATCCCCGGCCTTGAGGGCGCGTCCGTCGCGGGCCATGAAGTAAGCGTCGGGAGAAGCAGGTTCGATTTCCTCCTCCGTGACGGAGAAGGCGACATGCTTCTCGAAGTCAAGTCCTGCACCCTGATGGGACAAAGGGTCGCCATGTTCCCCGACGCGGTCACGGCCAGGGGGAAGAGGCACCTGGAAGGGCTTGCGTCCCTTGCCCGCGAAGGGACAAGAACAGCCGTCCTTTTCATCGTCCACGCGCCTTTCTGCGATACCTTCATGCCCGACTATCATACGGACCTCGCTTTTGCCCGCACGCTACTGTCCGCCCGGTCGTCGGTGCGCATCATCCCCGTTGCAGTGGAATGGGGGCACGATCTCTCCCTGGCGGACCACGCGACGCTCCTCGATATCCCCTGGCCCTATATCGAGAGGGAGGCCCACGACAGGGGGAGCTACGTCCTGGTCCTCTCCCTTGCAGAAGACCGCTTCCTCGATTTCGGCAGGCTGGGCCGTATCTTTTTCAGGAAAGGCTTCTACCTCTATGCGGGGTCGGCGATGGTAAACCTGACGGCGAGGATGAAGAGGCACGTCCGCAGACGGAAGCGCTTTCACTGGCATATCGACTGGCTCAGGTCCGTTGCCGAGGTCCGCTCGGTCCTCCCTGTCCGCGCCTCTGAAAGGCTCGAATGCACCATAGCCCAAGGTCTCGCTGCCCGTGCAGCCTGGACGGTGCCGGGGTTCGGCTGCACGGATTGCAGTTGCGACTCCCATCTGTTCGGCCTGCCCGATGACCCCTTGCAGTCTGCCTGGTTCCAGCGTCTGCTTCTTTCGTTGCGGATGGACAGGTACGGAAGGGCAGATAGCCTGCCCGCCGGCACCGGCTGAGCATCGAGCACCGGCCACCTCGCGCATCCCCTCGCCTCGCGCACACCCCGCCTTTGATCTCAGGGAAAGCGGCCGCCATGCTTTTGCAGCACCTTTACCACGTTTTTGTGGCTGTGAAGGAATGCTGCAAAAGCGGGCGTCAGGCCTCTGTTGGTTGTAAGCCCCGGCGCCAGGAAAGGCGTCGAGCCGTTGGTCCTCGCGTTGACTTCGGCGCCTCTGGACAAGAGCAACTCCACCACGTCCTTGCACAGCAACTTGCAAAGGAATGCAGAAGTCCGCGATTCCTGCATCGCCGGCTCCGGCATGCTCCAGAGCCTGTCGCACACCTCAATAAGCGCCTTCTTGCGCCTGGACAGCAACTTCAGGACCCTTTCCTTCAGTTGCTTCCTTGCCGTCTCGACCCACGGCTCTCGTTTAAAAGGCTGCAAGAGGCCCCGCCGCCCTCTTGCCGCGTCCGATGTGCCTCCTCACAGCAGGGCCGGCCAGAAAACACCGTACATGAGCACCTCTTCCGTAACGTTCTCTATCCTGTGCAGGGTCCCTTTGGGCACCCGCACGATGCAGCCCGGCTCCAACGGAAAGATACCGGTTCCGTCCACCCACATCGTCGCCCGGCCCGCCAGGGGATACAGGATGTCGTCCTGCTTTTCATGGATGTGATCGGGAATCACCCTGCCCTTCGGGATCCGCACCAACATGCAGGTCACGTCGGCGTCATCTTCCTTTTTCGTTATCAGGGGCTTAATCGTTACCCCTTCCGCAATGGCGTGGGGCGCCCAGCTCACTTCATTAACCTCTTGCCGCACTTTCTTCATAGAGTCTCTCCTCCCTTAGAGCGTTGTTTTGCTTTTTCAGCCCGGCTTTCGGGCTTGCGAGCCTCACGCGCTGCTCTTTTTTTCCCGCCATGTCGCCCATCACCCGTCTTCTATTTTGACACCCCGACCGTTCTCGGCCGGCTTGCCTTAAAAGATACCTTCACCTTAAGCGCGATCAGTCATAGCTTATCACCAGGTCTTTGATAACCTTGGTGCCGGCCGGCTCCAGCAGCACCTCTTTGGCGGACCCGACGGGCGTGGCACAGGGTTTTATGGCTTTGCCGTCGACCTTGATGCGGCACGTGTTGCAGCTTCCTCTGCCGCACCGGTAGTCCCTGAAGCTCAGGGTGGGGTCCATGTTCTCGTATATGTAGCGCAGGAGCGTCTGAAAAGTCATCCCCGTCGAAAGGGGCACCTTGAACTCCTCGATCCACTTTTTGTGCTCGTCCGGGGAGTATCTGGCTATTCTGGCCTGAATGAATTCTTCCATCGCTGTCACCTCATCTATGGGCGTCTTGCCTTTGACCTCTGCGGCCCGCGCAAGGCAGGCATGGCAGGGCCTCGTCGCGTCGCGCTCTACGGTCATGGCCTTCATCCGAGCCGGGTCACATCGGCATAGCCTACACGAACCTCGCCGTCCTTCATCCTGACCAGGGTATGCCGGGCATCGGGCAGGCTCTCCGGAAAATCGGAGCGATAGTGGTGTCCCCGCGACTCTTTCCTTTGTATCGCCGATCTGACTACAAGCTCGGCCAGGACCAGGGTCCCGGAGACCTCGATGGCCATCGACCAGTCGCTGTTGAATATCCTACGGCCTACAGCCTGGAACCTGGGGAGGCCGTTCTCTTTCAGGTCGAGTATCTTGCCGAGAGCCGTTTTCAGCCCCTCCTCGTTCCGGTTCGGGCCTACGTACCGGTCCATGAGCTTCCGCAGCTCGTCGCGGACGGCGAGTGGGCGGATGCCGCCCTTCTTCTTTTCCTTGATCCCGTTCAACCGCGATACCTCTTCCTTTATCTCTGCTTCGGAAAGACGCACCTCTCGCCGTTTTTTCGCGTAGAGGGCGCCGTACTTGCCACCCCGCGCCCCGAATACCTGCGTCTCGGCAAGGGCGTTCCCCCCTATCCGGTTCGCCCCATGGACGTTGCTGGAGTTCTCCCCTGCCGCAAAAAGGCCCGGCAGCGAGGTTCTTGTTTTTTCGTCGATGCGGATGCCCCCAAGCGTGTAATGCATCGCCGGACATATCTCGAAGAGGTCCTTGCGTATATCGATCCCCAGCTTTCTCCATAACTTGTCGGGGCCCTCGACGAACCGCTTGATCATCTTTTCGATCTCCTCGGGACTCTTCGACGACCTGCGGGGGTCCACGTAGACCGCGTTATGCTCCGTGCCCCGGCCTTCCTCGATCTCCGCGTAGATGGCGCGCATCAGGACGTCCCTGCCGGGCAGAGGCCCCTTCAGGAACTCCTCTCCCAGGTTGTTCACCAGCCTGAAGTCGAAGTACTGCTTGCCGAGTATCGTCTCGTACTGGATAAGGATCCCCTTCAACGATTCGGGGTAGGCAAAGACGCCGGGGTAATACAGAGTCATCTCGAGGTCGATAATGTCGGCGCCCGCCTCGAAGGCGAGGGTAATCGTATCGCCCGTGCAATCCCGTGAGGCGTCCATATTCTCCCAGAGCGCCTCGTATCCTCCTCCGGCAAGGACGACCGCCTTTGCCTGAAACACATAGAACCGGCCGTCACGAAGGCTCAACCCCACCGCGCCCGCTACCTCCCCGTCATCCAGCAGCAGGCGCGATATGACTACGTCCTCCATAATCCGCGGGCGGGGACGTCTTCGCAGCTCGTTCCGCAAGCCGGATACCATCCCGAACCCGCCGCCTACGATCAACAGGTTCCTCGGATACGTCTGGCCGGGATAATGGGACTGCAATATCCTGCCCTCTTCGGTCTCAAAGCGCACCCCGTACCGCTCCAGGTCGTGATAGCGGTCGACTGCCTCATCCGCAAGCGCCCGCGCCAGGTCCATGTCGGAAAGACCCTTGCCTTCCGCCAATATGTCCTGGTAATGGACGTCCGGACAGTCCCGCGCGTCCATAAAGCCGGCGGAAGCCTGGAAAGTGGGGTAGGCGAGCGGCGTGGAGCCCGACCTGGCCAGCGGTCCCTTGCTCGCAATAACGACATCGGCGCCCCCGGCGTCGGCTTCTATGGCGGCGCGCACCCCGGCCGCACCCCCGCCGACTACCAGTACATCGGTTTTTACCAAGTTGGTTTCTGCCATTCACACGCCCCCATGAGATAATCTCTGCCGGACATACGTGCGATATCCGACGGTTATTCTATTATAATTCATTTTCTATACGTTACGAATACGACGTGGACGCTTTTTTGCTCCGGCACCCAAGAGTTCAAGTGTGCCTACCGCAGGCGACCGCTCCCGCGGCTGGAATTTCCTGCTAAATCTTTGTATACTGCGGCGGAAGAATCAGGGGGGTGTAGAGCACCATGCCGCAGAACGGTTATGAGGGAATTGGCGTGAAGGCGGGACCGGAGACAAAGACGGCCTACCTGATCCTCGCCTCGGCCGGTCTCTGCCATCTCCTGAACGACTCGATGGCGTCGCTTCTGCCCGCCGTATACCCCATGTTCAGGAGCCTGCTCCATCTGAGCTTCACCCAGGTAGGGCTGATGGCCCTCACCTATCAGCTTTCCGCCTCCCTGCTGCAGCCGTTGGTGGGTCTGTACACTGACCGTTATCCCAAGCCGTTTTCCCTGCCCACGGGCTTTGCGTCGAGCTTCTTCGGCCTCCTTCTGCTCGCAACCTCCCGGAGCTTCCATGCGGTCATTCTCGCCGTCGCCCTCATCGGGGTAGGCTCCTCCGTCTACCATCCCGAAGCCTCACGGGTCGCCCGCATGGCCTCCGGCGGCCGGTACGGTCTGGCCCAGTCGATCTTTCAGGTCGGGGGGAATATCGGCATGTCGACCGGCCCCCTCGTCGTTGCCTTCATCGTGCTGTCGAGAGGGCAATGGGCCATAGCCTGGTACGGCGTCATACCGCTCGTTGCAATCGGCGTCCTCATCCCCGTCAGCCTCTGGTACAGGGCGCGCCTCAAGCCGAGGACGGAGTCGGATCCCGTCCACCTGGACGGCTCGCCCGTCTCGCCCGCAAAAGTCAGGCTGTCGATAACCGTACTCGTGGCGCTCATTTTTTCCAAGTTCCTCTATATATCGAGCGTCCAGAACTACTTGATCTTTTACCTGATCGACAAGTTCCACATCTCGCTCAGGTCAGCCCAGATTCATCTCTTCCTCTTCCTCATCTCCGTCGCCCTGGGAACCATCCTCGGAGGCCCCATCGGCGACAGGGTCGGCCGCAAGTACGTCATATGGGTCTCCATCCTCGGCGTTCTGCCCTTTACGCTGCTCTTGCCCCACGCCGGCCTTTTCTGGAGCACCATCCTCATCGTCGTCATCGGCGCGGTCCTCGCGTCGGCCTTTTCCGCAATCGTCGTCTACGCCCAGGAGCTGCTCCCGGGTAAAGTAGGCATGATCGCCGGTCTCTTCTTCGGGCTCGCTTTCGGCGTCGCCGGCCTGGGGGCAGCCCTCTTTGGCCGGCTCGCCGACCTGACGAGCATAGACTTCGTCTACAAGTTGTGCGCCTACCTGCCCGCCATGGGCCTGCTGACAGTCTTTCTGCCGAACCTGCAAGAGAAAAAGTGAGAAGGGCGGACGAAGCAACTGCTGGCTCGGCCGGGGTGCGTAACTTTTTGACAGACGTTGACGACTTATGCTGTAATGGCTGGGAGGGGCGCCGTGGGTCTGCACCGCCAGCCGGGCAGCGAAGATAAGGCGTGGATAAGGAGGGTGAAGGACGCCGTCCTTTCCACTGCCGCCCATGATGCGGGCCGCGCAAGCGGCTGCCTCCGAATTAAAGTCCGTTTCGCGAGTCTTGCAGCTTGATCGAACGGCCGTGCCATAAACGAGAGCGAGTGTCATGCGACGAACAACTATTGTCGTGATCGTAGTCCTTGCCGGTCTGGCGGCGGGGACGGGCGTATGGTCGTTCTGGGCAAGGGGGGAGAAGGCCCCCGTCTTCCGCTCGGCGCCAGTGAAGCGGGGTGACCTTGTTGCGACGATCAACGCAACGGGGACGATAGAGCCGGTGGCCGCAATCGATATCGGCGCGCAGGTCGCGGGCATGATTATCTCTTTCGGCACGGATACGCGCGGCAACCTCGTCAACTGGAGCTCCCCGGTCGATAAAGGCACCGTCCTGGCGAGGGTCGATGATTCCCTCTATGCAGCCGCAGTCAAGAGCGTGGAGGCCCAGCTCCAGCAGGCGGAAGCGTCCGTCGTCGTATCGAGGGCCAACGTGCTCCAGCAGAAGGCAAACCTCCTTCTGGCCACGCAGAACTGGGAAAGGGCCAAAAGACTCGGGCCGAGCGACGCCCTTGCCCAGAGCGCCTACGATCAGTACAAGCAGGCTTTCGATGCGGCAGGCGCCAACCTTGCCTCAGCGGAGGCATCCGTCGAGCAGGCCCTTGCCTCGGTCGACGCCGCCAGGGCGAGCCTCCGCACCGCTCGGTTGAACCTCGATTACTGTACGATCAGGTCCCCCGTAAAGGGCGTCGTAATCGACAGGAGGGTAAATATAGGGCAGACGGTCGTTGCGACCCTCACCGCCCCCAGCCTCTTCCTTGTTGCGGACGACGTGAGGCGCATCCAGGCGTGGATCAACGTCTACGAGGCGGACGTGGGGCACATCTCGAAGGACCAGCCCGTGACGTTCACGGTAGACGCTTACCCCGGCCGCACCTTTCACGGCGTAGTAAGGGAGGTACGCCTCGACGCGACGATGACGCAGAACGTAGTCACCTACACGATAGCGGTCGATGTGGACAATTCGGACGGCAAGCTCCTCCCTTACCTCACGACCCACGCGCAGTTCGAGATAGGCCGGCGCAAGGGGGTGCTCCTCGTCCCGAATGCGGCCTTGCGCTTCATGCCCCGGCCCGGCGAGATCGTCCCGGAGGCGAGGCAAAGGGCGCACGAAGGCGCCTCGCGTCGCAGCCGCGGCGCGGAAGGGAACGGTAAGCACGCCGTCGTCTGGGTCGAGGAAGGCAGGCGCGTCCGGCCCGTCCCCGTGACGGTCGGACTCACGGACGGCGCCTTTACCGAAGTGGAGGGCAGGGGCCTGGCGGAAGGCGCGCGCGTAGCCGTCGGCGACGGACAATAGGGAACGGTTGATAGATGGATAATCTCATAAAGCTGCACGACATCCACAAAACGTATCATCTGGGCGAGATAGACCTGCCCGTGCTCAAGGGCATATCACTCGAAATCGAAAGGGGCGAGATGGTGGCCCTCATGGGCGCGAGCGGCTCCGGGAAGAGCACGCTCATGAATATCCTCGGGTGCCTCGATCACCCCACGTCCGGCGAATACTGGCTGGAAGGCCGGGACATCTCCGGCTTCGGCGCGAGGGAGAGGGCCAGGCTCCGCAACCGGATACTCGGGTTCGTCTTCCAGAACTTCAACCTCCTACCCCGCACGAGCGCCCTGGAAAACGTGCTCATGCCCCTGAGCTACACGAAAGAGGGCCTCACGGAGCACCAGAAGAAAGAGCGGGCCTCGGCGATGCTCGAAAAAGTCGGCCTGTCAGGCAGGATAGACCACCATCCCTCCCAGCTCTCGGGCGGGGAGCAGCAGCGCGTCGCCATTGCGCGGTCGCTTATCAACCGCCCCCAGGTGCTTTTCGCGGACGAGCCGACGGGCAACCTCGATTCCCGCACCAGTGAGGAGATCCTTGAGATGTTCCAGGGACTCAACGGGACGGAGGGCATCACGATCATCCTCGTCACGCACGACCCGGGCGTGGCGCGCCACGCGACCCGGATTATCCGGATAAAGGACGGCCTCATCGATGGGGCGGCTTAGGGGGGTCCCATGAGAATGATCGGCACACTCAAGACTGCCTCCGGCGCCCTTCGGCGGAACGTTATGCGTACGCTCCTCACCACCCTCGGCATCGTCATAGGCGTAGGGGCAGTCATCACCATGATGGAGATAGGCAACGGCGCGTCCCTCGCGATCCAGCGCACCCTCACGGCCATCGGCGCGAACACCCTCGTGATCATACCGGGCGCCCAGTTCGTGGGTGGCATCAACTACGGCATAGGCAGCATGACGACCCTGACCCCCAATGACGCGGACGCCATCGCGAAGGGGTGCCCGGCGATCGCCAGCGTCGCCCCCATCGTGCGCGCCCGCACGCAGGTCGTCTACGGGAACAAAAACTGGGTGCCGACTTACATCTACGGCTCCACGCCCTCTTTTCTCCAGGTGCGCGACTGGGTAGATATGGACGAGGGCGAGTCGTTCACCGAGCACGACGTCCGCAACGCGAGCAAGGTCTGCGTTGTCGGCAAGACCATCGTAAGGGAGCTCTTCGCCGGGCAGTCGCCTATCGGCAAGGAGATCCGCGTACGGAATGTCGCCTTCAAGGTGATAGGCGTCTTGCAGCAAAAGGGCGCGAACATGATGGGGCAGGACCAGGACGACATCCTGCTCGCCCCCTGGACGACGATCAAGTACCGCGTGGTGGCAACCACCCTGTCGGGCGGCAACCAGAGCACGACGAATACATCGAACACCACGGAGGTCAACTCCCTCACCATGACCTACCCGAATATCTCGACGAGCTTATACCCCACCCAATCGACCAATGAGGCGGCCGACCTGCCGCAGCCCATCCGGTTTGCCAACGTCGATCAGATACTCACGGCAGCGCGGGGACCCGAGTGGATACAGACGGCCATCGACCAGATCACCGACGTGATCAGAGAAAACCACCATCTCCGGCCTACTGCGCCGAACGACTTCACGGTCCGCGACATGACGGAGATCACGAAGGCGATGAGCTCGACGACGGACCTTATAACAAGGCTCCTCCTCTACGTGGCGATGATTTCGCTGATGGTCGGCGGGGTCGGCATCATGAACATCATGCTCGTCTCCGTCACGGAGCGGACGCGCGAGATCGGCCTGCGGATGGCTGTAGGAGCAGAGCCGAACGACATCCTCCGCCAGTTCCTCACAGAGGCGATAGTGCTCTGCCTTGCGGGCGGCATCATGGGCATCATCGCCGGGCGGGGGGCCTCCATGATCGTGTCGAAGGTGCTCCACTGGCCGACTGCGCCCTCGATAGGCGCAGTTGTGGCGGCAGTGGTGGTATCGGCAAGCGTGGGCGTCATCTTCGGTTTCTATCCGGCCTGGAAGGGGTCCCGCCTCGACCCCATCGACGCCCTACGGTACGAGTGAGGCGCTATGAAGGCTAAAGTCCTCGCCTGTCTGATGCTTATCGTTGCAAGCGGCTGCATGGTCGGCCCCGACTTCCGCAAGCCCGAGCCACCCATGCCCGACTCTTTCCTGGGCGTGAAAGAGGCAAAGCAGCCGGGCGCAAAGTCGGTGGCGACGGACCGCTCTGCCGACCTCGCCCGGTGGTGGAGGCAGTTCGAGGACCCGACGCTCGACAGGCTCGTCGGGGAGGCCCTGAAAGCGAACCTGAGCCTCGCCCTCGCCGAGGCCAACCTCAGGCAGGCCAGGGCCTTGAGGGGCATCGCCGTTGCGGGCCTATTCCCGTCGGCGACCGCTTCGGCCGCATACCAGCGCCAGTCGGGTCCGCTATACGGCACAACGGGGAACCCCCGCAACCTGTACCTGGCGACCGTCGATGCGGCGTGGGAGCTCGACTTTTTCGGGGGTGTCCGGAGGAACGTTGAATCTGCGACTGCGAACGTCACGGCCGCCGTTGAAAACCTGAGGGACGTCCAGGTGGTCCTCATCGCCGAGGTCGCCCTCTATTACGTGCAGCTCCGGGGATACCAGCAGCAGATCGTCACTGCCCGCAACAACATAAAGGCGCAGCGGCATACGGCTGACATCACCCGCAGGCTCTTCAAAGCAGGCTTCGACTCCGGGCTGGACGTGGCAAACGCGGAGAGCGTGGTCGCATCCACGGAGGCCCAGATCCCCGTCTTCGAGACGGGGGCGCGCCAGTCCATCTATGCCTTGAGCGTGCTCCTCGCCCGCCCCCCGGCGGACCTGGTGGAGCTATTGTCCCCGACGGGCGGCTTTCCCGCCGTGCCGCGCGAGATACCCACGGGGCTGCCATCCGAGCTGCTCAGGCGCAGGCCCGACATCCGCCAGGCCGAAGCCCAGCTCCACAGCACCACAGCGCAGATCGGCGTGGCCACGGCCCAGCTCTTCCCCCAGTTCTCCCTCACGGGAGGCGCAACCTGGCAGAGCACTGCATCGCATATCTGGTTTAACAACGTGAGCCGCTCCCTCTTTATCGGCCCTGCGGCCTCGTGGCCCATCTTCCAGGGAGGGGCCATCGTCTCGAGCATCCGCGCCCAGGAGGCCCTGCGCGACCAGGCCTTTATCACCTACAAGCAGACAGTGCTGACGGCCCTGCAGGACGTGGAGAACGCCCTTGTCGCTTTCGCCAAGGAGCAGGAGCACAACAAGTCGCTCGGCGATGCCGTCGCCTACGACCGCAAGGCCGTCGAGCTGTCGCTGAAGCTCTTTCAGGAAGGGCAAACGGACTTCCTGAGCGTCCTCGTGGCGGAGCGCCAGCTATATACGGACGAAACCGCCCTTACCACGAGCACCCAGAACATCGCGGCCGACCTGGTCGCCCTTTACAAGGCCCTTGGGGGCGGCTGGGAGGTCGTTCCGCCGTGATGGAGAGGAGGCAAGGACGGGGGGCCGATGTCAAGGCGGACGGCGTTATGCCGGGTGAGGCCGGGCCGATTCCTATGAAGACGAGGGTAAGATTTATGAAAATAGGGTTTATGAAAAAACGACGCATGATTGCAGCCGCGATCGTGATTGCCGCCGGGCTGGTGATAGGCATAGGCGTCTGGTCGTCCTGGTCCAGGGGAGACAAGGCCCCTGCGTTCCGCTCGGTGCCTGTAAAACGAGGTGACCTGGTCGCAACGATTACCGCCACAGGCGTCACGGAGCCGGTAGCGGTGGTCCAGATAGGCGCGCAGGTTGCGGGCATTATCGTCGCCTTCGGCAAGGACAGGCACGGCGATGAAATCCGCTGGGGCTCCGAGGTGGAAAAAGGCATGGTCCTGGCGAAGATCGACGACTCCCTCTACGTAGCAGCAGTCAATACTGCCGAAGGCCAGCTCAGGCAGGCCGAGGCGGCAGTGGTCGTAGCCAGGGCCAACGTGCTCCAGCAGAAGGCGAACCTCACCCTGGCTACGCAGAACTGGGAAAGGGCCAAAAAACTGGGGCCGAGCGACGCCCTCGCCCAGAGCGCCTACGACCAGTATAAGCAGGCTTTCGAGGCGACAACCGCGAACCTCGCCTCGGCGGAAGCGGCCGTCCAGCAGGCCCTCGCCACGGTAGCGCAACAAAAAGCCACGCTCCTCACCGCGCAGATCAACCTGAACTACTGTACGATCAGGTCGCCTGTGAAGGGCGTCATTATCGACAGGCAGGTCAACATAGGGCAGACGGTCGTCTCCTCCCTCTCCGCCCCGAGCCTCTTCCTCATTGCGAATGACCTGAGGCACATCCAGGCGTGGGTGAGCGTCAACGAAGCGGACGTGGGGCACATCGTCGAGGGCCAGCAAGTTACGTTCACGGTTGATGCCTTCCCGGGCCCCACCTTCCACGGCACGGTGGGCCAGGTGCGCCTCAACGCGACGATGACGCAGAACGTCGTCACCTACACCATAGCCGTCGATGTCGATAACCGGGACGGCAAGCTCCTGCCGTACCTCACCACCAACGCCCAGTTCGAGATAGGCCGCCGCAAGGGAGTGCTCCTCGTCCCGAATGCGGCCCTGCGTTTTACGCCCCGGCCCGGCGAGATCGCCCCCGACGCGCGGAAAGCGTCGAAAGAAGACATCTCCCGCCGGGTACGAGGCCCGGAAGGGAGCGAGAAGCACGCCGTCGTCTGGGTCGAGCAGGGAAGGTACGTCCGCCCAGTCCCTGTGACCGACGGTCTGACGGACGGCGCCTTCACCGAAGTGGAGGGCGCGGGCCTGACAGAGGGCGTGCGCGTCGCCGTGGGCACAGGCACGCCGCAGCCTAGCGCGGCACAGACTGAGGAGCGCAATCCCTTCCAGCCCCAGATGCCCTTCCGGCCCACCAGGCAGCAGTCTCAGGGCCAGGGGCGGGGACAGGAGGCCGGCCAGGCAGGAACCGGCGGCGGACGATAGAGGACGAAAAGCACGCCCATCATCGGACCGAACGTGCAGTTTTTGGGGACAAGACGCCCGAAATGTGGTAAAAATCATTGGCAGACGTTTCAGGGCCTTTCAGCAGTTCAAACAACCTGCTCGGTTAAAGGGTTTAGGCCGTCTCAAAGGATTCATCGCTTTCAAGGGATCGAACGGCGAGTTTGATGGCAACGCCCGACTACTTCGCCCACAGCCTCCAAGGAAGGCCAAAGGAAGAATGGCAGCCGCTCGAAGACCACTTAAAGAACGTGGCGGAGATGGCGAGGGGGTTTGCGGAGGCGTTTGGAGCGGGGGAATGGGGTTATCTGGCGGGGCTGTGGCATGACCTGGGAAAGTATCAAGATCAATTTCAAGAGAAGCTCAACGCAAGTGACGTTGATGCAGCTATTGAGAATCATTTGAGCCATGTCAACCACTCGACCAGCGGTGCCTTGCTGGCGGATAAGGTGCTCAAGTCGCTAGGTAGTATCTTGATCTACGCCATCGCGGGTCATCATGCTGGTCTTCCCGACTGGATACACGAGATCGGTTCTGGTGGGGCTCTTTCGACCCGGCTGCAAGAAATTGAATTGCTTGACCGAATCCAGGGCCACATTCCGCATGCAATCGTGAGTCAGCCAATACCAAAACTCACTCCGCCAGGCGGTAGGTCTATGGCTGATGAGCATTTGCACCTGTGGTTGCGAATGATCTTTTCCTGTCTCGTGGATGCCGATTTTCTCGACACTGAGAAGTTTATGGAACCGGACAAGGCGGCTCAAAGAGGCACATTGCCCGATCTCTGTCAACTCAGGGAGTCCTTTAGTCGGTTCATGCTCGACAAACAGACCGAAGGCAAAGGTACCCCGATCAATTTTCAACGCCAAGCGGTTTTCGCCACATGCCGAGAGAAAGCGAGCCTCCCTCCCGGAATCTTTTCCCTGACTGCTCCTACGGGCAGCGGTAAGACACTCGCAGCTATGGCATTTGCCATGGACCATGCCCGGCAGCACCATAAACGCCGAGTCATTGTTGCCATACCTTATACGAGCATAATCGAGCAGACCGCCGCCGAATACAAAAAAATCTTCGGCGAAGATTGTGTCTTAGAGCATCACAGCAACCTGGACCCGGATCGAGAAACTTTGAGAAACCGGTTGGCTTCCGATAATTGGGATGTGCCCGTTGTGGTTACTACCAACGTTCAGCTTTTCGAATCCCTCTTTGCTAGTCGCAGTTCGGCATGCCGTAAACTGCATAACATCGTGAATAGCGTGATCATCCTCGATGAAGCTCAGATGTTGCCACCGGAGTATCTCAAGCCCATCCTTTCCGCATTGCGCGGCTTGGTCAATCATTTTGGTGTCACCGTGGTTCTTTGCACAGCCACGCAACCGGCCCTTTCCGGTCCAATTGGCTCTCCGCCGGCGCAGTTCAGTGGGCTTGTCAACGTCACTGAAATACTTGACGATCCTGTGACAACCGCTGAAACTTTCGAGCGAGTGGAAATTACAACACCGGCTTCAAATGACCGAAAAACAACCTGGGAAGAGATCGCCGCTGAATTGCGGCAGTACGACAAAGTTCTCTGTATTGTAAATTCCCGCAAAGATTGCCGCGAGTTGCATGCGCTCATGCCTCCGGGAACCATTCATCTGTCCGCTCTTATGTGCGCCGAAGAGAGGAGTGGTATTATCACCGAGGTTAAGCGTAGATTGGAAAATGGTGATCTTATCCGCGTGGTGAGCACCCAATTGGTCGAGGCTGGGGTCGATATCGACTTCCCTGTCGTCTATCGTGCCCTTGCCGGCTTTGATTCTTTGGCCCAGGCGGCTGGGCGCTGCAATAGGGAAGGCAAATTGAATGCCGTAGGCCGCCTAGGTAAAGTCGTTATCTTTGAGCCGCCACATCCGGCGCCAGCGGGGCTCTTGCGCAAAGGTCAGGACGCAGGGCGTGAAATTCTACGCACAAGAAATCCAAAGAATCTTTCGCCCGATCTCTTCAACGGCTACTTCCGGCTCTTTTACAGCCGCGTCAATGATTTTGACTGTCCGCGTTTTTACAGCCGGTTGGTGACGGATGCACGTGCGTTCCACTTTCAATTCCGCACCTTTGCCGAGGCGTTTCACCTTATTGACGATGTTGAGCAAAAAGGCATTATCGTGTGGTTCAAAAATGAGCGCATCGATAGTCAGACCGTGATAGAATTGCTGCGATCAAAGGGACCGGAACGCTGGATTATGCGCAAGCTTCAGCGGTTCATAGTGAGCGTGCCGAAAGATGTTTACGACCACTTGGAAAGGCAGGCCATTATTGAAGATATCCACGGTTTTGGCGTTCAGGGCACCCCCGGGCTGTATCGTGCCGGTTTAGGCTTGCTGCCGGACGCCTCCACATGGGACCCGGAAGGCTTCATGTCGTGAAGACGTTGCTCTATATGAAAGGAGGATCCTTGTCTCAACCATTTTTCAACAAGAAGTTCTGTCTTGAGGTTTGGGGGGACTACGCGTGTTTTACCCGACCGGAGATGAAGGTGGAACGGGTGAGCTATGACGTGATTACTCCATCGGCGGCGAGGGCTATCTTCGAAGCCATTTTCTGGAAACCGGCCATAAGATGGCACGTGCAACAAATCGAGGTCCTTGCACCGATCCGGTGGATATCAGTCAGACGAAATGAAGTAAGCTTTACAACAGCAAGCCTCGCGGGGTACTTCATAGACGACATTGACGACCGAGGAAAATTGAAGTGGCGGCAACAACGTGCCGGCCTTTTTCTTCGTGATGTCCGTTATCGTCTCCATGCCGAGCTGGAGTTTATTCATCCAGACCGGAGGGCCAAAGTGACGAATCCTGTACCCGAGTTCCTCCACGACGAATGGGAAACCCAGGAACTGCGTAAGGATGAAAACCCTGGTAAGTACAATGCTATCTTCGAGCGTCGGGCGCGAAAAGGGCAATGCTTTGCCCAGCCTTATTTTGGTTGTCGGGAATTCAGTTGTCACTTCCGTCTTGTTGATGACCCCATGCTCGCTTCCTCCCTGGTCCCGCCAATCGGGGAAACACGCGACCTTGGCTTCATGTTGTACGACATTGACTTTGGCGACCCGAACGCCCTTCACGCTGTCTTTTTCCGAGCTAAGATGGATAAAGGGTCTATACTGGTGCCGCCATGGGAAAGCGAGGAGGTTCGGCGATGATCATCAAGGCTTTGTACGACTATTATCAACGAGCAGTGGCCGATCCAGACCGACATGTTGCGCCCGAAGGATTTGAGTGGAAAGAGATTCCGTTTCTCATCGTATTAGACCGTAAAGGACGTTTCAGGGCACTCGAAGATACACGGGAGGGCACCGGCAACAACCGTCGCGCAAAAAAGTTTCTCGTTCCGCAGGCGGAAAAGCGCACTGTTAGGACAAAGGCCAATCTGCTTTGGGATAATGTTGAGTACGCGTTAGGCGCAAATCCGAGAAAAAGAGATGATGTCGCCGAACGACACAAACTTTTCAAACGTCGTTTGGATGATGATCTCCGCCATATGCGTCTTCCCGAAGTAGAGGCGTTAAAGGCCTTCCTTGACAGCAATCCGATTAAGCAGATTGAACAAAACAAAGACTACGCAGAAAGCTGGCGGGAGGCATTGGAGATGAACTCAAATGTAATTTTCCGCATCGAAGGATCCTCCAACTCGTCTCTCTGTGATACGGTTGGTCCTTTTCTTGCTGGCGCGGATTCAGCAAGTAAAGGGGCGGTAAGGGGTTTATGTCTTGTGACCGGAGAAAGCTCTCACCTGTCTCGCCTTCATCCACCAATAAAGGGCGTTCAGGGGACGAATACCCGGGGTGGCGACCTTGTTTCTTTTAACCTTCCCGCCTTCCGATCTCTGGGAAAAACACAGAACTATAACGCCCCGATTAGCCGAAGTGCGGCCTTTGCTTACACCGCCGCGCTTAACATGCTTTTGGGTAGGGATTCAGCAAACAGAGTAAGGATAGGGGATACCACGGCGGTCTTCTGGACCGAAGCAGTGCACAGTCCGGCGGAGTACGACTTGGAGGCTAGTTTCGCAGCTTTCTTTGCCGACCCGCCAAAGGATGATCCAGATCGGGGAGTTCTGGCCGTCAAGGCACTGTATGAGGCTGTCCATTCCGGCACCATGCCGGTTGATGAAGGGAACCAATTCCATGTTCTCGGTCTGGCTCCAAACGCGGCCAGGATTACGGTACGATTTTGGAAAACAGGCACTGTCAAGGATTTTGCGGACAAAATCAAGAAACACTTCGACGACATGGAGATAGTTCGGAGCCCCAAAGACAGGGAGTATCTCACGCTTAACCAGATATTGAGGGCCACGGTGCTCGATTACAAAATAGATAATGTGCCGCCGAATCTTGCCGGGGCCGTCGTGGAAAGTGTTCTTGACGGCGCGCCCTATCCGGTTACCCTTCTGCATCAGTGCATCAGGCGTGTGAGGGCCGAACAAAAGGTCACCCGCGCACGTGCGGCGATCTTAAAAGCGTGCGTCAACAGATGCAACCATTATCAGAATCCCTATGGAAAGGAGGAAATAACTGTGTCTCTTGATCGTAATAACACATCGGCAGGTTATCGGTTGGGGAGGCTTTTCGCGGTGTTGGAGAAGATACAGGAAGAGGCCAACCCAGGCATCAACGCAACCATTCGTGATCGGTTTTATGGAGCGGCCTCCAGTAGTCCGGTAGCAGTTTTCCCACAGTTGCTGAAGCTCAAGAACCACCACCTTTCCAAGCTCGCGAATCAGGGCAGGAAAGTTAACTTCGAGAAGGAGTTGGGTGACATATTCGATGGGGTGCAAGATTTTCCTCCCCACCTTTCGATGGAGGATCAGGCGCGGTTTGCAATCGGATACTACCATGAAAGGCAATCATTTTTTTGAGGCTAAGAAAGTTAGAAAGGGACACAAGTAAAACGAAAAGGAGCGACACATGGCAGACGCAATCAAGAATCGATACGATTTTGTTCTGTTTTTCGATGTCCAGGACGGAAATCCTAATGGTGACCCGGACGCAGGGAACCTCCCGCGTATCGATGCTGAGACGGGAAAGGGGCTTGTGACTGACGTTTGCTTAAAACGCAAGGTACGAAATTACGTCCAGGTCATAAAAACCAAGGCAGATGGCAAAGCAGAAGACAAATATGAAATTTATGTGAAAGAGAAGGCCGTTCTTGGGCGTGCTCACAAAAAAGCATTTGAAGCCCTCAAAATAGGCCTCGGAGAGGAAAGCCGAAAAGACGTTCCTGACAACCTGGCCGAAGCCATCCAAGATTTTGTGTTGCCCGACGGAATGTCCTTGGAAGAAGACGATGAAAATAAGAATCAACTCGTAATAGCATCTGACGCAGACGTGAAAGCCATCAAGGAGAACCTCGAAGAGCAGTTCAAGGATAACCAAGCGAGTGCGGAGCTGAAGAAATTCCTGGCAGAATCACTCAAAGGCGTGAAGGCGCGCAAACCAAAAGCTGAAGAGACAGAAAGGGGGCGTGCATGGATGTGCGGCCACTTTTTCGATGTTCGCACCTTTGGCGCCGTGATGTCCTTGAAATCGGCGCCAAACTGCGGTCAAGTAAGAGGCCCGGTGCAGCTTACATTCGCCAGATCTGTTGAACCGGTAGTGGCTCTGGAGCACAGCATTACCAGAATGGCTGTGGCAACCGAAGCCGAAGCCGAAAAGCAGCAGGGAGACAATCGGACAATGGGGCGCAAATTCACTGTACCTTACGGCTTGTACCGTGTTCATGGTTTCATTTCACCCCACCTTGCGGCACAGACGACGTTCAATTCTGATGATTTGAATCTGTTTTGGAATGCCCTTCTCAATATGTTTGACCACGACCATTCCGCTGCAAGGGGTCTCATGAGCACACGTAGACTCGTTGTATTTGAGCATGAGACAGCCCTTGGCAACAAGCCCGCCAATGAGCTTTTCGAACGGGTAACATGGAAACGTGTTACCACGGGGCCAGCCCGTGATTTTAAGGATTACGAGGTGCTGCTTGATGGCCAGACGGTAACTGACACGAAGAAAGTGGTGCCGGTCGGAACGACATAGCGCCAATCAGCGCCGATAAAAAAAGAGGAAACACTACGACCACGCTGATTCAGCCTCCTCCCCTCATGCCTCCTCGCGGAGGCTACAGGTACTTAAAATCCTATCAGATGCCTGAGATTAGCTTTGACGGGCGAGAGAGGCCATGGAACCACCCATGACCTATTCCGACGACGACCTCATCATGATCTCGGCCTTACAGCATTACGTCTTTTGCCCGCGCCAGTGCGCCCTGATCCACATCGAGCAGGTCTGGAGCGAGAGCGGCCTGACCGCCGAAGGCCGCATAATGCACGAAAAGGTCCATGATGAGGGAAACGAGTCGCGGGGCGCGGTGCGGATCGCCCGAGGCGTTCCCTTGCGTTCCCTGCGCCTGGGTCTCGTGGGCGTGGCGGACGTGGTCGAGTTCCGAAAGGTCGGCAAAGGCGCCTGGCAGCCCTTCCCCGTCGAATACAAGCGGGGCAAGCCGAAGCCGGACCACTGCGATGCGGTGCAGCTTTGCGCCCAGGCCATGTGCCTCGAAGAGATGCTCTCCGTAGCGGTTCCGGAAGGGGCGCTCTTCTATGGCAGGACGCGCCGTCGCGCCGACGTGGTCTTCAGTGATTCACTCCGGAGCGAGACGGAGCAAACGGCGGAGAAAGCCCGCGATTTGATTATGAAAGGCGTCACCCCGCTGCCGGTTTACGCAAAGCGGTGCGAAAGTTGTTCCCTTATAGGCGACTGCATGCCTAAGAAGATGGAGAAAAAGCCGTCGGTCAAGCGGTATTTGGCGCGGATGACCGAAGGCGGGGGCTTGCCGTGAAAAAACTGCTGAACACCCTTTACGTTACCACCCAGGGCGCCTACCTGTCCAAAGAGGGCGAAACAGTGGTGGTCAAGGTTGATGGCGACGTGCGGCTGCGCATTCCCGTCCACACCATCGGCGGCATTGTCTGCTTCGGCAACGTGGGATGCAGCCCCTTTCTCATGGGGTTTTGCGCAGAGAACCAGGTGGGCTTGAGCTTCTTAAGCGAGCGCGGACGCTTTCTGGCGCGGGTGCAAGGGCCGGTATCGGGGAACGTATTGCTGCGGCGCGAGCAGTACCGCCGGGCGGACGACCTCGGCGCCTCTGCGGACACGGCAAAGGCAATTCTCACCGGTAAGATCGCTAACTGCCGCTCCGTGCTCCAGCGGGCTATTCGAGACCATGGCGAAAAGATTGATGAGCAGAAGATGCGCCATGCCGTCATGCGCCTTAACCGGCAGATAGAGCTTCTTGAGGGCGCACATCCACTTGATGAAATGCGAGGCATCGAAGGGGATTCGGCCCACATCTATTTTGGCGTCTTCGACAATCTTATCGTGGCTCAAAAGGAGGCATTCCGCTTTGATGAGCGGAACAGAAGGCCGCCGCTGGACAACGTCAACTGCCTACTGTCGTTCATCTATACACTGGTGATGCACGATATCGCATCTGCCCTTGAAACCGTCGGCCTCGACCCGGCGGTGGGCTTCCTGCACCGGGACAGACCTGGCAGGCCCGGTCTTGCTCTCGATCTAATGGAGGAGTTCAGGCCCTTCATCGCCGACCGTCTCTCCCTCTCACTTATCAACCTTCAGAAGGTGCAGGACAAGGGTTTCAAGAAGATGGATTCCGGCGCCGTGACGATGTCCGACGAGACGCGCAAGGCAGTCCTTGTCGCCTACCAGGAGCGCAAACAGGAGGAGATCATGCACCTGTTCATAGGAGAGAAGGTTATGATCGGGCTCCTTTTCCACGTCCAGGCGCTCCTCATGGCCCGATATCTCCGTGGCGATCTTGACGGCTATCCGCCCTTTATCTGGAAGTAGGGAGGCCCTATGCTTGTCCTGGTGAGCTATGACGTGGCAACGAAAGACGGCGGCGGGTCGCGTCGCCTCAACCGTGTGGCCAAGGCCTGCGGAGATTACGGCCAGAGGGTGCAATACTCTGTCTTTGAATGCATCGTGGACCCGGCGCAGTGGGCGGTTCTGAAACGGCGGCTCATACATGAAATAGACCAGGAAAAGGACAGCCTGCGCTTTTACTACCTTGGCTCGAACTGGCGCCGTCGCGTTGAACATGTGGGCGCAAAACCTGGCATCGACCAGGAAGGGCCGCTTATAGCATGACGCGCGAACCTCAAGCTTACACGGTTTTCCGGGGGTCTACGCGATTGGCCTAACCCATCGGAATTGCAGACCTTATGTGAGGCTCTTTGACAACCGCATCCCGCAATACCCAAAAGTGCGACCCTGGTGCGCGCACGGCACCAAAATTACCTTTTGCTTTTCCTGACTTAGAGAGAAACTGTCGCGCCCCGCGCGGGGCGCGTGGATTGAAACGTCGCGTCGTCGAGGATCGTCTGCTCGTCTTTTGTCGCGCCCCGCGCGGGGCGCGTGGATTGAAACATCGAGTAGATCGGCTACCTGTCGCCCGGCCGCGTGTCGCGCCCCGCGCGGGGCGCGTGGATTGAAACTTTTCTATCGCGTTGAGCGTCGCCTCCACCTGGCGTCGCGCCCCGCGCGGGGCGCGTGGATTGAAACCTATCGCGGCCGGGTGGTCCCCATGGCATCCGGCGTCGCGCCCCGCGCGGGGCGCGTGGATTGAAACCCGGCTACAATACCGCCTTCGTCTGGACGGACG
>Ga0326728_10010212_pt1 | contig 22107 bp, 17 predicted proteins | sample MB3enrmetagenome_FD_207602 | JGI IMG/M metagenome (GOLD analysis project Ga0326728, IMG submission 207602) | Lab enriched peat soil microbial communities from McLean, Ithaca, NY, United States - MB31MN | ecosystem: Environmental > Terrestrial > Soil > Wetlands > Peat | place: USA: New York... | reverse complement strand
ACCATCGGCCATACGCCTCTGCTCCGGCTGCAGAAGATCCCGCGCGAGTTCCCCAACATCCGGATCTACGTCAAGGCGGAGTATTTCAATCCCGGCGGATCGGTGAAGGACCGTGCGGCGCGCAACATGGTGCTCGACGGAGAGCGCTCGGGCAAACTGAATCGCCATCGCGTGATTCTCGACGCCACCAGCGGCAACACCGGCATCGCCTACGCCATGATCGGCGCCAGCCGCGGCTACCAGGTGAAGCTGGTGCTTCCGGCCAACGTGTCGGAGGAACGCAAGCGCATCCTCAAGGCGTACGGCGCGGAGACCGTGTTCAGCGATCCCGCCGAGGGCTCCGACGGCGCCATCCGGCTGTGCCGCGAGCTGTACCTGGCCGACCCGGACCGGTATTTCTACCCCGACCAGTACAACAATCCGGCCAATTGGAAGGCGCATTACGAAACCACCGGGCCGGAGATCATCCAGCAGACCGGCGGGCAGCTCACGCACTTCGTCACGGCCATGGGCACCAGCGGCACGTTCATGGGCGTCACGCGCCGCCTCAAGCGCGACCTGCCGCACGTCGAGTGCTACTCGGCCCAGCCTTCCAGCGGCTTCCACGGCCTGGAGGGCCTGAAGCACATGCCCACCGCCATCGTGCCGGGCATCTACGACGAGAAACTGGCCGACGGCAACCTGTGGATCGAAACCGAAGACGCCTACCGCATGGTGCGGCGGCTGGCCAAGGAAGAAGGACTGCTGGTGGGGATTTCGTCGGGCTGCAACGTGCATGCCGCGACCGTGCTGGCGCGCCGATTGGCGGAGCGCGGGGAATCGGCGGCGATCGTCACGTTCCTGTGCGACAACGCCGACAAGTATCTGAGCGAGCACTTTTGGAACGAGGCATGATCCGCATCGAACCGGAACCCTGGGCTGTGATGGTGGCGCATGCCCGCGAAGCCTATCCCAACGAATGCTGCGGCGCCATGCTGGGCTCGATCGACGGCGGCCAAAAACTCGTGCGCATCGCCCTGCGGCTGGAGAACGCGTTCGCAGGCGCCCAGGCGGCTCGCTATGAACTGCGACCCGAAGATCTGCTAAAGGCCGACCAAGCGGCGCGCCAACGGAAGATGGACCTGATCGGCATCTATCACTCGCACCCCGATTGCGATGCATACTTTTCCAAGACGGATTTGCAAAATTCCTGCCCGTGGTATTCGTTCGTCGTCCTATCCATTCGGAACGGCGAATTCCATCACGCCAATAGTTGGCTGCCGAACTTCGACCAGACCGAAGCGGCCAAAGAGGAGTTGACTTACTAATATGGCCAAAGTTTCCATCCCCACGCCCTTGCGCCAGTTCACCGGCAAACAGGACTCGGTTAGCGTCGCGGGCGCCACCGTGGGCGAGATCCTGAGCGCGCTCACCACGCAACACCCCGACCTGCGCAAGCAGATCTTCACCGACGAAGGCAAGCTGCGCAGCTTCGTGAACGTGTATCTCAACGACGAAGACATCCGCTACCTTTCGAAGAGCGACACGCCGGCCGCCGATGGCGACACCATATCGCTGGTGCCCTCCATCGCCGGCGGCTCCACGCTGGCGCCACCCGTGGGGCAGGTCGCCGGCCTTCCCACTCTCACCAAGGACGAGATCCTGCGCTACAGCCGGCACCTGATCATCCCCGAGGTGGGCATCGAAGGCCAGCAAAAGCTGAAGGCCGCGAAGGTGCTGCTGGTGGGCGCGGGCGGACTGGGCGCGCCGCTGGGACTGTATCTCACCGCGGCCGGCATCGGGCACATCGGCATCGTGGATTTCGACGTGGTGGACTTCACCAATCTGCAACGCCAGGTGATCCACGCAACGCGCGACGTGGGCCGCAAGAAGATCGACTCGGCCGCCGAGAAGATGCTGGCCATCAACCCGGAGCTGCGCGTGACCAAGTACGAAACGGCGCTCACCAGCGACAACGCGCTCGACATTCTGAAGGACTACGACCTGGTGGTGGACGGCACCGACAACTTTCCCACGCGCTACCTGGTGAACGACGCCTGCGTGCTGCTGGGCAAGCCCAACGTGTACGGCTCGATCTTCCGCTTCGAGGGGCAGTCCACCATCTTCGCCTACCCCGGCGGCCCGTGCTACCGCTGCCTGTATCCGGAACCGCCGCCTCCCGGCCTGGTGCCGAGTTGCGCCGAGGGCGGCGTGCTGGGGATTCTGCCGGGGACCATCGGACTGATCCAGGCGACCGAAACGGTCAAGCTGATTCTGGGGATCGGCGAGCCGCTGGTGGGACGCCTGCTGCTCTACGACGCGCTGGGGATGCGCTTCCGCGAACTGAAGCTCCGCAAGAATCCGGAGTGCCCGGTGTGCGGGGAGCATCGCACCATCGCCAAGCTGATCGATTATCACCAATTTTGCGGCGTGCCGGCCCCACAAAGCGCGGCGCCCGGCCGGGAGACCAAGATGAACGACGGAGAAATCGGCGTTATCGAATTGAAGCAGAAGCTCGACCGCGGCGACAGCTTCGTGCTGATCGACGTGCGCGAGCCGCACGAATATAGGATCGGCAACATTCCGGGGTCGAAGCTGATCCCGCTGAGCGAGTTTCCCAAGCGCGTCGGAGAACTGGATCCGGCCGCGGACATCGTGATCCACTGCAAGTCGGGGATGCGCAGCGCGCGCGCCTGCGGCGTACTGCGGCAGGCCGGGTTCCAGCACGTGCGCAACGTGGTGGGCGGCATTCTGGCGTGGAGCGACCAGGTGGACCCCAGCGTTCCGAGGTACTGATTCCCCGCTTTTGCGGCCGTGCGTCTACTCGTACCGTAGGCAGGTTATGGGATCGAGTCTCGCCGCGCGGCGCGCCGGGATGATGCTCGCGGCGACGGCGACTCCAACCAGCAGCACCGCGCAGCCCAGAAACACCGGCTTCTCGGCAACGCCCGCGCCGTACAACAGGCTGCTTAGCAGCGGGGCGAGGCGGAAAGCGGCAACCAGGCCGAGCGCGGCGCCCGCCGTGGCCAGCGTGCATGCTTGCTTCAAGACGGTCGCGACCACGCTCCAGCGGGACGCCCCCAGGGCCATACGAATCCCGATCTCCTGCGTGCGCTGCGCCACGGCGTACGAAAGGACCCCGTAGATTCCGACGGCGGCCAGTACCAGCGCGAAAGCGGCAAAAAGCGTCATCAGAATGGCCTGAAATCGCCGCGGCGCAATCGAATCGGCGACAATCCGTTTCATCAAGGCGACGTGCGTCACCGGCTGGTCCTTGTCGATGCGCCAGACCTCGGTCTTCACCGCGTTGATCAGGGACGCCGGGTCTGAGGCCGAGCGAACCGCAATGGCGAAGTCCGGAGGACAAAATTGCCAGAACGGCAAATAGAGGTACGGTCGAATTTCCGCATCCACCCCCGAGGCATGCGTGTCGTCGACGATCCCCACAACCGTCATGGGCGGGTTGTTGAGCAGGCGCCGGCCGAGTGGGTCGGCGCCCCCCGGCCAAAGACGCCGGGCCGCGCTTTCGCTGACAATCGCCACCGCAACTGTGCCACGGTCCCGTTCGTTGAAGTCCCGCCCGGCTCTGAGGCGGATACCGAGAGTACGGAAGTACCCGGGGGTGACGGCGCGGACTCGCACCATCGTGTACTTCTCGTGGTTGGGATTGTCCTCCGCTACAAGTCCCCAACCTTCGGCTTCTCCCGTTAATGGCAGCGTACTCGTCGCCGCGGCCACGGTCACGCCGGGCAGCGCGCGGCAGTTCGATATCAGGCGATCGATGAGCGTCGCCCGGCGCCGGTCGTCGTAGCGGGAATTCGGCAATGAGAACCGCATGGTGAGAACGTTGTCCGCGCGGAACCCCAGCGGTATTTCCGAGACGGTAATGAAGCTGCGGAACAGAAGACCCGAACCCACCAGCAGGACCAGCGACAGCGCGAACTCGGAAACCACCAGCGCCGCCCGCAAACGCGAGGGTGCGGCCGTCGCTGTGCGCCCACCGGTCTTCATGGTTTCCCCGGGAGCGCGGCGCGCCGTCATCACCGCCGGTGCAATGCCGCACAGGACCGCGGTGAGCAGTGCCAAGCCTAAAGCGAATCCGAACATGCGCGCATCCACGGCGGCGGTCCCGATCCGAGGTATTCCAGGCGGTGCAATCGCAATCAGGCCGCGGACGGCGGCCCATGCGATTGGCAATGCGAGCAAAGCCGCCGAGACAGCGAAAGCCAGCGCCTCCGTGAATCCTTGCTGGATGACGCGCGCGCGTGTGGCTCCCAGGGAGAGCCGAATGGCGATCTCCTCGCGGCGGCGCAGTCCCCGCGCCAGCAGCAGGTTGGCCACGTTGAGGCAGGCAATCGCCAGCGCCATTAACACCGCTCCGAACAGGATCCTGATCGGCGTGCGCACCTTGCCGGTCACGGCGTCTTGGAGGTTGACGACGGCGATCGCGAAGTCCTGAAGGCTCCCGTGGCGCAGGTGGCGCCTCAATATCTCGGTCAGTTCCGCCGTGACCTCCTTTGGACTTACGCCGGGCCGCTGGCGTATGAGCATCCCGAAGTTGAAACAGCCCTTGCAGGTGCGTTCCCAATCCAACAGCGCCATGGGGCGCCACATTTCGGCCGGTGGAAACGGTCCGACGGTGGCGTGGTGCTCCGGACCTTCCGGAAAGCGGAAGCCCGGCGGCATCACACCGATCACGGTATGCGGAGCGTCGTTGAGGAGCAGCGTTCGTCCCAGAATGTTGGGATCGCCCCCGAAGCGCCTCTTCCACAGGCTGTCGCCGATCAGGACCACGCTGTCGCGGCCTCTTTGATCTTCGTCGGCCGTGAAGGTGCGCCCCAACTCGGGCGCGGTGCCCAGCAACGCAAAGAGTTCGGCGGAGACCCGGGCGGACGGAATGCGCTCCGGCTCACCCTGGCCGGCCAGGTTGAAATACCATTCCGAGAACAGCGCGGCGCTTTCGATGGATCGGGCTTCGTGACGGAATATCTCGTACAGCGGAGCGGGGATCGCTCCATTCACCGATACGGTGGCCAGCCGTTCGGGCTGACGGTAGGGCGCCGAGCGGAGCAGGACGGCGTCGGCAACGCTGAAGATGGCCGTGGTCGCCCCAATACCGAGCGCCAGCGACAGGATCGCCGCGGCCGCAAACTCCGGGTTCTTGCGCATCGACCGGAACGCGTATCGCACGTCCTGCGCGAAGGTCTCGACCAGTGGCAGGCCGCGCTGGTCGCGATAGCTTTCTTTCACCGATTCGACGCCTCCGAATTTCAGCACGGCCGCGCGGCGGGCCTCTTCCGCGGACATACCCAGCCGCAGGTTGTCCTCTGTTTGCATCTGAAGATGCGCCTCGATCTCGTCGGCCAGTTGGGCATCGCAGCGGGAGCCCCCGAATGCGCCGATGAATCGCTTCCAGGCGCGGCGTAGCGGCTTCATCGCGCCCCCCTTGCCAAAGCCAAGAACCGGGCGACGATGCCGATGGTCTGTTGCCATTGGCTGGCATCGGACTCCAATTGCTTCCTGCCCGCCTTCGTGAGGCGGTAGAACTTGGCTCTGCGATGGTTGTCCGAGACGCCCCACTCCGAGGAGATCGTACCCTCCTGTTCGAGTTTCAGCAGCACCGGGTAAAGCGTGCCTTGGTTGATGGAGAGCAGGTCTTCGCTGATCTGTTCGATCCGGCGGGCAATGCCATACCCGTGCTGAGGTCCCATCGCTTCGAGCGACTTGAGGACCATCAAAGCCAGCGTGCCCTGCCAGACTTCGCTCTTTTCCTTCATCCTGGCTCCTGTTGGATTCCCAGATGAGTATGGCACGAGTTCAGCGAATGCGCAATAGGACCGTCGGATCACGCCGGCGGCGGCGCCGGGGCGGCCGCTCGGCGGGAAATTGCGCCAGCCACACTTCCCATACAGCACTGTATCGAGATACACTACTGTATATGAAACAGCCGCGACGGTTGACGCGCCGCGAGAGCCGGGAGGCCACCCGAGCCAAATTGATCGAGGCGGCCGAGAAGGTCTTCGTCCGCTCCGGATTCGACGCTTCATCGGTCGAGCGGATCGCCGAAGCCGCGGGCTTCTCGCGGGGTGCCTTCTATTCGAATTTTCAAAATAAGGACGAGCTCTTTATCGCCGTGCTCAACAAAAAGCGGCTGGAGATCGCCGGCGTGCTCGGTGAGATCTTCCGCCGCCAGCCGAACGCCGCCAAACGGCTGCTGGCCGTGCGCGATTGGTATGTGAGCCAGGAACGGCAGAAGCCGTGGGTCATCCTCGAAACCGAGTTTACCCTGCGCGCCCTCCGTAATCGCGCGGCGAGGACCCGACTTGCGAGCCTGCGGGAACAGGAACTGGAGAATTACGCGGCGCTGGTGGCCCAGCACTTCTCTGAAACCGGGCTGCCGATGGCGCACCGGCCGGAGACCATTGCCCTCTCTCTCACGGCGATCGTGCTGGGCCTGGGCAGCTTGTCGCTGATCGAGACGGACCGCGACGCCACGAAGCGATTCGCCGCGGCTCGCAACCTGGTGTTCAACCGGCTGATTGGGATAGAAAAGGCCGCATCCGCGGCCAAACAGAGGAACCAGACGGATGGATAAGAAACTTGCAGTCGCCATTTCTTTCGCGGCGATTCTGGGAGCATGCTCCCCCCGCCCCGCGGACACACCGGCGCCCACCGCGGTGCCCGTAAAGGTGGGACGGCCCCACCACATTCAGGCTCCCGCCACGGTGCCGGTAAGCGGATCGGTGGTCTCGCCGGAGAATCCTTCGAACGTCGCCTTCCTGGTATCGGGCAAGGTCGTCCAGGTCGGTCCGCGGGAAGGCGACACCGTGAAGCGGGGACAGGTGCTGGCGGCAATCGATCCGACGGATTATTCGCTGGCCGTAAGCGCCGCGGTGGCACAGGCCGCGGCCGCCGGGGCCGTGATGGAAAAGGTCGACTCTCCCGTGCGCCCGGAGATGTTGGAGCAGGCTCGCGTGGCCTTCGAGCGCGCGCGGGACGAGTACCTGCGGATGAAGCAGGTGTACGACTCGAAGAGTCTGCCGCCCAACGATTTTCTGAAGTTCAAAGCCGCGTACGAAGCGGCGCAACAGCAATACGACCAGGCGCGCGCGGGCGGCCAGAAGGAGGACCGGGCGCAGGCGCAGGCCGCTTTCGAGCAGGCCGCCGCGGCCGAAAAGATCGCCCGCAAGCACCTGGCGGATGCCACCCTGACGGCGCCGCTCGAGGGCTACGTGGCCAGCCGCTCCATCGAAGTTGGGGATATGGCAAGCGCCGGACGGCCGGTATTTCAGATCGTTCAACTGGATCCCGTGGAGATCAACGTGGGAGTGCCGGAAACCGATATCCACCTGGTGCGCGCGGGCCAGCCCGCGACGGTCCAGGTCCCCGCCTTGCCGGGCGCCACGTTCCAGGGCGTGGTGCGCGTAATCAATGTATCGGCGGACCCGAGCACCCGAACCTACATGGTGCGGATCGCCGTTCCCAACCCCAGGCACGAGCTGCGATTGGGCATGATCGCGGAAGCGCAGATCCGCGGCGACCGCCAACTGGACCTGATGACTCTCGCGGGCGACGCCATCGTTCACGACCCGCAAGGAGCCACCATCGTATTCGTCTACTTCCCCGGCCAAGGGCGCGTCTACTCTCGAAGCGTGGAAGTGGGCACGGTGTACGGAACCGAGGTCGAGATCAAGAAGGGGCTCTCCGGGACGGAACTGCTGGTCCTGGCGGGACAGAACAAGCTGCGCGACGGGTCCGCGGTCACAGCCGAAGAACCGGCGCCCGAAGCGCCCGCGCGCGGGCCGGAGGCGAGGTAAGCGGTCATGAATCCCGTCAAAGCTTCTCTGCATTACCCCATCGTCACCCTTGTTCTGACCACGATGGTGGTCGGCGTGGGCGTGAACGCCCTGTTGAATATGCCGCGCACCGAAGACCCCAGCATCACCATCCGCCAGGGACTGGTGCTGGCGGCCTACCCCGGCGCCACTTCCGAGCAGGTGGAGAAAGAGGTCACCCAGAAACTGGAGGAACACATCTTCAAGTTCCCGGAAGTGCGCAAACAGAAGACCTATTCCACCAGCCGGCCCGGGCTGGTCTTCATCACCGTGGAGCTGGAAGAAAACGTGAAGGACGCGCAGGCCTTCTGGGGCAGGCTGCGCCATGAAATGAACGAGACCAGCGCCATGGAACTGCCGAAGGGCGTACGCGGGCCGCTGGTCGACTCGGATTTCGGAGACACCGTGGCCATGCTGATCGCCATTCATGGCCGCCGTTACGGATATCGCCAGCTTCACGATTACGCGGACCGCATTAAAGACGAGCTGCGCACCGTGCGCAATGTGGGCAAACTGGCCACTTACGGCGAGCAGAGCGAGGAGATCCGGGTCACCAGCAATCTGGAACGGCTGTCGCAGTATTTCGCCGATCCCCTGCGCGTCATTCAGGCGCTGCAGCAGCGCAATATCGTCCAAAGCTCCGGAAGCCTGGATGCCGGGACGGACAAGGTGCCCTTGCGAACCACCGGCCTGTTCACCACCGAAGACCAGATCCGCAGCGTGCTGGTGGACGTTTCGAAAACGGGGCAGCCGGTCTATATCCGCGACTTCGCCGATGTGGAGCGGCGCTACCAGGACCCCACCTTCGTGGTCCGCTACGACGGCGAGCCCAGCGTTCTGCTGTCGATCGAGATGCAGAAGGGCAAGAACATCGTGCAGCTTGGCGACCAGATCGCGGAAGTCTTCAGCAGGGTCGCCGCGATTCTGCCTCCGGACGTCCAGCTCGACATGGTGGCCAACCAGCCGGCCGTGGTGAAGGAGCGCATGACGGACCTGGGACGCGAGTTTCTGCTGGCTATCTGTGCGGTCATTCTGGTGACCATCATTCTGCTCCCGCTGCGCGTCGCGGTGATCGCGGCGGTGGCCATTCCGGTGACGATCTGCACGTCGCTCGGCGTGCTGAACACCATTGGCGTTCAGTTGCACCAGGTTTCCATCGCGGCCCTGATTGTGGTGCTGGGGATTGTGGTGGACGATGCCATCGTCATCGCCGACAACTATGTGGATTGCCTGGACCGCGGCATCGCGCGCAGCGAAGCGGCCTGGCAGTGCGTGCGCGAAGTGCTGGTCCCGGTGATCACCGCGACGCTGACCATCATCGCCTCGTTCCTGCCGCTGCTGATTCTGAGCGGCTCGGTGGGGGAGTTCATTCAAGCTCTGCCGGTCACGGTGGCCGTGGCGCTTTCGGTGTCCTTCCTGGTCGCCGTGTTGCTCACCCCGCTGCTGTGCCGGTTCTTCATCCGCCAGGGTCTGCACGATCGCGCATCCGGCCCGGCCGAATCCAAAAGGAAGACCACCATGCTGGACCGCCTGCAAACGGTCTACAACCGGACCATCGTGTTCTTCATGCATCGGAAACCATTGGCGGTCGCGCTGGGCCTGGCGGGGGTGATCGGCGGCGTTTCGCTCTATCGGCTGCTTCCCCAGCAGTTCTTTCCCTCGGCCGAGCGCAACCAGTTTGTGATCGACCTGTGGATGCCGCAGGGCACCCGCATCGAGGCCACCCAGGAAACCATGGCCCGCGTGGAGCGCAGGCTTCGCATCCAGAGCGAGGTGGCCCATTTTGCGAGCTTCGTGGGCCAGAGCGCTCCGCGCTTCTATTACAACGTCAACCCGCAGCTTCCGGATACGGCCTACGGGCAGATCGTGGTCAATACCAAATCGGAAAAGGCCACGCCGCGATTGGTGGCCGAGTTGCGCGACAGTATGACCCGCGTGGCGCCCGAAGCGCTGGTGATCGTCAAGGAGCTGCAGCAGGGGATGATTATGGAAGCGCCGGTCGAGGTCCGCATTTCCGGTTACGACATCGCCACCCTGCAACGGCTCGGCAACCGGGTGGAGGACATCGTTCGCCAGGTGCCCTACGCCGAGATGGTTCACAACGACTACTTCAACGACTCTTACATGGTGGATGTGGACGTGAACACCGAAATCTCCAACCGGCTCGGGCTGACCAACGCGGGGGTCTCGCAGTTGCTGGCGGGAGCCTTCAGCGGCGCCCCGGTGAGCACATTCTGGGAGGGCGACCGCGCGGTCGATATCGTGCTGCGGCTGGACCCGCGCGATCGCGCCTCCTTCGAGGATGTGCGCGACGCGTACATGACCTCCGCCGTCACCCATGCCAGCGTTCCCCTGCGCTCGGTGGCCAATCTCGCTCCGCAATGGCAAACCAGCCGGATCGTGCGGCGGGACGGCGTGAGGACGCTGACGGTGCGCGCGTTCCCGCGCCACGGACATTACGCCTCCGAAGTGATCCAGGCCATCGATCCGCGGATCCAGTCGCTGGCTCTCCCGGCCGGTTATCGCACGGAGTATGGCGGCGAGCGGACCAACACCGCGGAAACCCTGCCGGCGATGAAAGCGGCGCTGGCGATCAGCCTGGTGGCGATTTTCCTGGTGCTGCTGGTTCAGTTCCGCAACTTGTCGGGCCCGCTCATTGTGATGTCCTCGATTCCGCTGACCCTGTTCGGCGCCATGTTGGGCCTGGTGCTGGCGCATTATCCTTTCGGGTTCACGGCCTTTACGGGGCTGATCAGCCTGTGCGGAATTGTGGTCAGGAATTCGATCATTCTGGTGGACTACATCAACGAGAAGCTGCGCGACGGCCGCTCGCTGGAGCAGGCGGCCACGGAAGCCGGCGAACGCCGCTTGCGGCCCATCTTCCTCACCACCATGGCGGCGGCGGTGGGCGTCACGCCCATGATCCTTTCCGGATCGAGTTTGTGGGGACCGCTGGCGAGCGTGATCGCGGTGGGGCTGATTTCGTCCATGTTCTTCACCCTGATCGTGGTGCCGGTGCTCTTCGTGCTGGTGAAGTCGCGCATGTCGAGACCGCCCGCCGCGGCGGCGCCGGTGGTGGTCGCGCTGCTGCTGGCGCTGGCGCTTGGCGCGGGCCCGGCGCACGCGGCCACGCGCACCATTACCTTGCCCGAGGCGGTGTCGCTGGCCCTTAAGCAGAACACATCCCTCAAGATCGCACGGGCGCGCGTCCGCGAGAATCAACAGAAAACCGTGACGGCGCGGGCCGATTACTACCCGCAACTTTCCAACGATACCAGCCTGGTGGGCCTGTCGGACAGGGAGTTGGTGACGGTGTCCGCCGGGTCGCTGGGGATGGTGCCCGGGCTGGGGCCGTTTCCCACGCAGCCGGTCGTGTTCGACCAGGGAAAGAGCGACGTCCTGCTGGCCAATACCACCCTGAGCCAGCCCCTCACCCAACTGCTCAAGATCCGCCAGGGCGTCCGGGTCGCGGCTGCCAATCAACACATTACCGAAGCCGAGTTGAAGCAGGCGGAAGACCAGGTGGTGCTGGGCGTGCATCAGCTCTACTACGGTCTGCTGTCCGCGCGGAAACAGATCGGCGCGCTGCAGGCGCAGGTCTCCGCGGCCCAGGAGACGCTGCGCGAAGCCGAGAACGCCGTCAGCGCGGGCAATGCGCTGGAGGTGGCAACCATCGGCGGACGGGCTTCCCTGTTGAAGAGCCGGCAGGCGCTGCTGGCGGCCGAGAACCAGGTTTCCGATCTGAATGAGGAGATGGACGACCTGCTGGGGCTGCCGCTTGACACCGCGTTGGAACTGGTGGAAGCAACCGCGCCGGCGGGCGAACGGCTGACTTGCGAGCAATACCTGAAGGCGGCGCTCGATCGAAATCCGGAATTGCGGGCGGCCGAGGAAACCGTATCCAAAGCGCGCAGCGCATTGCTCGCGGCCCGCTACGAGTACATCCCGAATATCGGCGCCTTCGCCCGCGAAACGTATCAGAGCGGCGTTCCCTTTCTGGTTCACAACTTCGGCACGTTCGGCCTGCAGATGACCTGGAACGTGTTCGACTGGGGCAAACGGAAAGGCGTGGTGGGCGAGCGCGAGGCCCAACTGACCGAAGCCGAAGAGAATCTTCGCCGGATCGCGGACCGCATAACCGTCGACGTGGACAAGGCGTACCGCAAATTGGAGCGGACACAAATGATGGTGGACGTGGCGCGGGAAGCGCTGGCGCTCAGACAGGAAGGCGGCCGCATCAGCGCCGATCAGCTCAAGGCCGGCTTGACCTCGGACGCCAAGAACGCGGAGGCCGTGGCCGCCACCCGCGGCGCGGAAGTGGACGAACTTCAAGCCCGCCTCGCCTACCAGTTGGCCCTGGCGGAGATTGCCAAGATCACGGGAGCGGATGGGAAGTGAGGAGCGCTCTGCCGATTGGCCAGTCTCTTGCCAAAGTGACTTTCGTAAGTAGATGAAAACGGGATACTTGAAAATGTGCTTGGCAAGACTCTTGCCAAAGGCCTCCACCACGCCACCATTCCGCGAGCCGCCTGTCGGATGCGGAACCTACCGGCCGGCGAATTGCAGGGAGTATTGCGGCCAGCCTTCATCGAGGGGCGTCTCTCGGGAGTAATGCACGTTCCCGCCTCACGGCCCCTCGCACTACAATGAAGGCTGGTGAGTGTTTTCGCCCAGTCCAAGTACGTGCGGTGGTTCCGTGTGAGATAGCCGGGCTAAGTTGGAGATTAGACCATGAGTCAGAGATACGCCGTCATTTTTGAGCAGGCACAGAGCAATTGGGCGGCTTACGTTCCCGATCTGCCAGGATGCATCACCACGGGAAAGACTCTTGATGAGACCGAGCGAAACATCTGGGAAGCGATCCAGGGCCACCCTCGGACACTCCGCGAGTTCGGCGAGCCCGTGCCTCCTCCCATCAGTTTGGCCCGGGAAATCGAGATTCCTCCCGCCGCATAGTAACTCGCGGATTCTCGGTGCGCGGCGTGACCAGTTACGCTGCCGTCAGGGCCTTCCGCACCGCCTTGGGCTGGTTCTTGATGACGAGCATATAGGCGCGCACCGCCGGTTCCGGTCTGCGTCTCCCTTGTTCCCATTCCTGAATGGCCCGCACCTGCAACCCGTAACGTTCCGCAAATTGCCCGCGGGTCAGGCCCTGCCCTTCACGGATTGCACGGACATCGACGTCGGGCACCACGCGCACCACCTTCATTGGAAGTTCGATTTCTCCCTTCACGTGCCGTACGATCTCTTTGGCCGATTCAACCAACACGTGGCCAAGCCTAGTGCGCTCGTTGCTGGATCGGCCGGAGGATTTTCGCGAGGGCTTTCTTTTCGGCGTCACTGAGGTTCTCCTTTTCGTTTTTGGCATATACGGCGATGAAGTACACCGCATCCGGGGCGGCGAAATAGTAGATCGCCCGCACGCCGGCGCTTTTGCCGCGCCCTGGACGCGCCCACCGCGCTTTCCGCATTCCGCTGCCCCCCGGAATCAGCGGGTGGCGCTCCGGGTCGTCGGCAATGGACCGCTCCATTTCGTCCTGATCCTTCGCGCCCAACAACCGGGAACAAGCGGCGCATATCCGAATTGTACTGCGGCACTGCCGCAGTCGCAACCCGGATTCCCGCGGATCGATGATAGCCTACTCACCAGCCGGCCTTGAGAAAGACATTCCGGGCAAGCTGAACCGATGAAGAGCGTTCGGCTTCGACCCGGGATACTGTGCGGTCCGCTCCGAAATTCGCGAGTTCGATGCCCTTGGGCGGTCCAACCGTCCCGAAATCCACTTACGGGAAATTTTGCGGGTGCGATGGCGACTCCCCAGTCCTATTTCCGTGACCGGCGTTTCACGGGATGTATCCGAGTTGACGGAATCCGGGGCCTGCTCTGGGCCTCGATCATTCGGCAACGCGACCTTCGGATCGACCCGCCCCAAATTGGGAGGTTTTCTGGCTTGTGAAAACGGCGCAAGGGAACGGATATGCGACGTACGTCGACGCACTGGGCGTGTGATAACTGCGTTTATCCTATGCCAACTGCGAAGCCCAGTCATTCAGGTTTCCGGCTGCCAGAGCGTCTCGAAAAGGGCCTTTGTGACCAATGACGCCGATTTGAGTTTTCATTCCTCCAACAGGGGAAACTCGGAAAGCGGCAACGTTGATCCCTTACGCAGCTTCAAGCGGGCAAAACGATAGACGAGGGTCCATGCGCGCTTCATCAAAAACACTCGCTCCTTTCCGGACAGACCTTTCAGCTCTCCATGGCGATTAGATATGGACTTGTCGGTTAGCGGTTCTATCCAAGCTTGACTTACGTGGAGGGCCTCACGAAACTTGGGCCACGCGGTTTTACTCTCCTCGCCCGGCTGCTTAAATTCTTGCATCAATGTTTCGACGGCCCGATAGCAATAGAAACCAGTGTCGTTTGGGGATATGATTGCTTCATTCAGATCGCTCAAGGCGCTTCGCAAATACTCGTTCACAACGGCAAGAGTGAAAAAACTCTCGGTTTCGAGTGGCCGTTCCGATGCGGATTCGAGCAGCTCGGATACTTTATCCTCAAAGGTCCAGAACCGATTTCTTTCAACCTCCAACAGCGACGTCAGTTCAATACTTATAGAGACGGCGTTCAGAAAGCTTGCAGCGTCGTAGATGCTTTTGCAGATGGTCGTAATCTGATTCCGAAATGTTGCAAGGTCGGTAATGGCCCTTTCCGTTGTAACGCTGACCGAGAAATAAATACCGCCGGAAAGCAACAGGGAAAGCTCGCACTCCTGTCCCTCGATACCAGCCACCTTGAATTTCAGCGGCGGGTTCTTAACGTCAAACCGGACAGAGACGCGCTCCCCAGTGCGCCCCGAAAAGATATACTGCATGTGTGCCGTCGCCTCCCGTGCTACTCCACCGTACCATGTCCCGCCCGATAACACGCCATAACGTCCTTTATGTACGGTCATCTGGACGCATTTCCTGCTCCCGCTCGAACCGCGGCGCGGCGCGTGCGGTGACTTCCGAGCGGCGCGTGAGGCGTCAGCTCTGGCTGTCGCTAACGGGCGGCGTTGCACCGGCTTGGTTCCGCTCAACCTGCTGATTCTCCAACCTTCACATGTCGTCCGCCGGATACACCCTGGTATGTCCCGGTCACGTCAGCGGATTGAAGAAAGCCGATAGGACATGCGCCACCTGCGGCAACCACCACACCTTCGCCGTCGTTGAAGCATCCGCTGCGAGCTGTGCCGCTCAGGCTTCAACGGTCTCCCAACGGCGCGCGAGCTCTCGGAACGCCCGCTCATTGGCGGGCCATTCGTGTAGGGTCGCCGGATCGAAATCCGCTCCGTTAGGCCACTCCAGTGTCTCAACCTCGGGATCGATCCTCACTTGGTCGAACAGTCCGAGATTGCGCAGCGGGCCGTACAGTTCGCCCGCAAGAACCGGCCGAAAGTCGATTGTCTGTTCAGTGTTGTCGTCAAAGCGAACACGGAGCGTTTATGGGGCAACGATCTCGAAGGAACGGACTCGATAAATCGGATGACTCATAACCACCTATTTCAATGGCTCAATGGCTGCTGGTCGCTGCCCTTCTTGCAGCCGCTCCCAATCGGTTCGCAACTCCGCTTGACGTAACTCCGCCCACGCTTCCACCAGGCGCTTTTGCCTGCTCGGCAAGGAACCCGCGATCAGTTCCACAGGATCGATGCTGAAGATGCCGATTTCGCCCAGGTAATATGAGTGGAAGTGAGCAGCGTGATGGGGCGATCCCGGCTCGGCTCCATTCTACATCGTAGTGCCTCCTCACGCCGCCACGGCCAATTGGCCATGTAAGGCCTGCCTGTCGGCGTGGATGCCGACGCTCTATGGGCTGCCAGGCGAACCCCTCCTATGCCCCGCGCCGTCCCAACCACCCGCCTCAATTTGACTTGCTCTCCGCCCCTTCGCTATTCTGGATTTTTCACGGTAGAGGTGCGGCGGCCATGAGTAGCCGGGTGGGAGTTCCGATTTCGCTTCGGACGCCCGCGCGAAAGGGGCCGGTGGTTCCGCCGAAACCGGGATGGAAAGCGCAATTCCTTCCGGTTGGGGAGCCGGGCTAATACCCGCTCACTGTCACCCGTTTCTCAGGCGGGTGGAGCGCTATCGGGAACGACACACGCTCGCAGTCCAGGCGTACGTTTTTCTCTTTCGCCTCCCCCTACAATATCTAAATGGACGTTTTCGAGCTCACACGCGCGCTGGTCGACATCGAATCGGTCACCCTCAACGAGGAGGCCACCGGCAACTTCCTGTACGCCTGCCTCGCGCCCCTGGCGGCGCGGTATGGCGGGACCCTGGAGCGCGTGGAGGTGGAACCGCGGCGCTTCAACGTCTTCGCCCAATGGGGTTTGCCCAATACGCCGGGCGATCCGCTCACGGTCACGCTCTCCACGCACATGGATACGGTGCCGCCGTTCTGCGCCTCGCGCGAGGATGAGACGCACATCTGGGGACGCGGCGCCTGCGACGCCAAGGGCATTATCGCCGCCATGATTCACGCGGTCGAGGGCTTGCTGAAGTCCGGCGAGCGCGGCTTCGGACTGCTGTTCGTGGTGGGCGAGGAGCGCAACAGCGCGGGCGCCTACCGGGCGTCGCGGGACGGGCGCGGGTCGCGCTATATCGTCAATGGCGAGCCCACCGGGAACAAACTGGCGCTGGGCTCCAAGGGCGCGCTGCGCTACGAAGTGGCGGCCACCGGCAAGATGGCGCACTCGGCCTACCCGGAGCTGGGCGATTCGGCGATCCACAAACTCATCGACGCGCTGGCCGCCATCCGCGCCATTCCGCTGCCGGTCGATCCCTTGCTGGGGCCCAGCACGCTGAACATCGGAACGCTCGCGGGCGGACGCGCGCCCAACGTGGTGGCCGACGAAGCCCGCGCCGACGTCATGATCCGCCTGGTGGGCGATTCGGCGGAGACCAAGAAGGCCCTGGCGGCCGCCGTGGAAGGACGCGCCGAGCTGCGCGAGGTGCTCGAGATTCCAGCGCTGCGGCTCAACGCCATCCCGGGCATCGAAACCACGGTGGTGGCGTTCACCACCGATATTCCGGCATATGGCGGCCAGTGGGGCGAGCCGTTTCTCATCGGCCCCGGGTCCATACACCTGGCGCACACCCTGGAAGAGCGCGTTTCCAAGGCGCAGTTAATCGAGGCCGTCTCAATCTATCAACGCATCATAAGGCACTTATGCAAAACCGCATCGAAGTAGGTATTTTGGGCGCCACCGGCATGGTGGGCCAGCATTTCATCAAGTTCCTGCAAGGCCACCCCTGGTTCGACCTCAAGTGGCTGGGGGCCAGCGACCGTTCGGCCGGCAAGAAGTACCGCGACGCCATGACTTGGCACCTGATGGGCGGTACGCCCGATACGGTGGCCAATCTCACCGTGGAGGAATGCCAGCCGGGCAACGCGCCGAAACTGGTGTTTTCGGCCATGGATGCGGGGGTCGCCACCGATATCGAACGCGCGTTTGCGCAGGCCGGCCACGTGGTGGTCTCGAATTCGCGCAACCATCGCATGGAACAGGACGTGCCGCTGCTGGTGCCGGAGATCAATCCCGATCATCTGAAACTGGTCGCGGGCCAGCAGAAGGCGCGCGGATGGACGGGGCAGATCGTCACCAATCCCAACTGCTCCACCATCGTGCTCACCATGGGCTTGGCGGCGCTCAAGCCGTTCGGCATCACGCGCATCGTGGCCACCACCCTGCAGGCGATTTCGGGCGCGGGCTACCCGGGCGTCGCGTCCATGGACATCGTGGGCAACGTGATTCCGTTCATCGGCGGCGAAGAAGAGAAGATGGAGCAGGAGACCCAGAAGATCCTGGGCGAATTCCGCGGCGACCGCATCGAGCCGCTGCCCGCCCGCATGAGCGCGCACTGCAACCGCGTACCGGTGGTGGACGGCCACACGGTGTGCGTGTCGGTGGCATTCTCCTCCAAGCCCTCGCTGGCCGACCTGCGCCACGCCATCGACGCGTTTACCGCCGTGCCGCAGTCTCGCCAGCTTCCCAGCGCGCCCGCGCGCCCGGTGATCTATATGGATGAAGCCAACCGTCCGCAGCCGCGCAAGGACGCGGAGCGCGAGCGCGGCATGGCGGCGTTCGTGGGCCGTCTGCGGCCGTGTCCGGTGCTGGACTACAAGTTCGTCTCCCTGGGACACAACACCGTGCGCGGCGCGGCCGGAGCCGCGGTGCTCAACGCCGAGCTGATGCACTCGGAAGGGATGCTCGACCGATGATCGTGATGAAGTTCGGCGGCACGTCGGTGGAGTCGGCGGCCGCCATAGAACGGGTGGCGGGAATCGTGCGGGCGCGCCAAGATCGCCGCCCGGTGGTGGTGGTTTCGGCGATGGGCAAGACCACCAACAAGCTGCTGGAAATCGCCGACGCCGCCATCCAGGGCAAGCGCCAGGAGTATATCGCGCAGCTCCACGACCTGCGCGACTTCCATTCGCGCGAAGCCCGCGCGGTGGTGCCGCTCGAGCATCGCTCCGAGCTTGACCAGGCGCTCGACGCGCATTTCCAGGAACTCACCGAACTGGTGAAGGGCCTGGCGGTGCTGGGCGAGCTGACGCCGCGCTCCATCGACGCGATTTCCAGTTACGGCGAGCGGCTCTCCAGCTTCATCGTCACCCTGGCGTTCCGCCACTTCGGCATGCCGGCCGAGCACGTGGATTCGCGCCGCGTCATCGTCACCGACAAGCGCCACACGCAGGCCGCGCCAAACTACGCGGAGACGTATGCGCGGCTGGCCGCCACCATTCCGCCGCTCGCGGAAAAGAGCGTGGTGGTGATGGGCGGGTTCATCGCATCCACGGAAGACGGAGTCACCACCACGCTGGGGCGCGGCGGGAGCGACTTCACGGCGTCCATCGTGGGCGCGGGAATCGGCGCCGAGGAGATTCAGATCTGGACCGACGTGGACGGCATGTTGACCGCCGATCCCACCATCCTGCCCGGCGGCCACCGGGTGAAGACCATCTCGTTCGCCGAAGCCGCGGAGCTGGCTTACTTCGGCGCCAAGGTGTTGCATCCGGCCACCGTGGTCCCTGCCATGGAGCGCAACATCCCGGTGCTGATCCTGAATTCGCGGCGTCCGGAAGTGCCCGGCACGCGCATTGTGGCCGAACCGGTGCCGTGCGCCAACGTGGTCAAATCGATCGCCTGCAAGCGTAACATCACGCTGGTGAACATCCACTCCACGCGCATGTTGATGGCGTACGGGTTTTTGCGGCGCATCTTCGAGGTGTTCGACCGCTATCGGACTTCGGTGGACATGGTGGCCACTTCCGAGGTCAGCGTGTCGCTGACCATCGACAATATGGAGCGGCTGGAGGAGATCCTGGGCGAATTGCGGCAGATCGCCGAGGTGGACGTGGAGCGCGGCCAGGCCATCGTCTGCCTGGTGGGCGACAACATTCGGAATACTCCCGGAGTGGCACGGCGCACCTTCATGGCGCTCGACGCCATCAACATCCGCATGATTTCGCAGGGAGCGTCGCTCTTGAATCTCAGTTTCGTGGTGGCGGAGGCGGACCTGCGGCGCGTGGTGGAGGCCCTGCACGAGGAGTTCTTCGCCTCGCTCGACCCGGCTGTCTTCGAACCGAATGGAGCCGTCCATGCCTGAGAAACGCCGCATCGCCATCGTGGGCTACGGCAAGATGGGCCGCCTCATCGAACAGTTCGCGCCGGAGTACGGCTTCGAGACGGCGCTCAAGCTGGACGAGTTCAACAACCGCGACTTTGAGGGCCTGACCGCGGAGAACTTCCGCGCGATTGACGTGGCCATCGACTTTTCGATTCCGCCGGCCGTGCCGCGCAATGCCGAGGGAATCGCCGCGCTGGGCGTCAACCTGGTGATCGGAACCACCGGCTGGCAGAGTCACATGGATCGAGTCAAGGCCGCGGTGGAGCGCCACGGGATCGGCCTGGTTTGGAGCCCCAATTACTCGGTGGGCGTGAATGCTTTTTTCCGCCTGGTGGCGGAGGCCGCGCGCCTGCTGGCCGCGCAGCCGGAATATGGCTCGTGGGCCTGGGAGATCCACCACTCCACCAAGAAAGACGCGCCCTCGGGTACGCTGTTGAAACTGGTGGAAGAGATGCGGAGGTCCGGCTATGCGAGGCCCATCGACGTGGCGTCGAACCGCGCCGGGGCGCACCCGGGAACACACGAGATCGGATTCGATTCGGCGGCCGACAGCATCACCCTGCGTCACACGGCGCGCAGCCGCGAGGGATTCGCGCGCGGCGCACTGAAGGCCGCGCAGTGGGTAGTTGGAAAAAAGGGATTTCACGAGTTCGGGGAAATAGTTTTTAGCTGATGGCTGTAGTCTGATGGCTGACGGCTTTGCGCACAGGGAGGCGGCACATGTTTACAGGATGCGGGACCGCGCTGGTGACTCCGTTCCGGCGCGATCTGTCCCTCGATGAAGAGACGCTGAGGAACCTGGTGCGGCGCCAGATCGATGCGGGCATCGATTTTCTGGTGCCTTGCGGGACCACCGGGGAAAGCCCCACACTTACGCGCGCCGAACACCTGCGCGTGGTCGAGATCACGGTGGAAGAGGCCAAGGGCAAAGCTCCGGTTCTGGCCGGCGCGGGGGGTTACAACACCCGCGAAGTGATCGAGCTGGCGCTCGAACTCGAAGCCTTGGGCGCGGACGGCATCCTCTCCGTCACGCCGTACTACAACAAGCCCACGCAGGAAGGCCTGTTCCAGCACTACCAGGCCATCGCGGCGGCTGTGCGGCTGCCCATCGTGGTCTATAGCGTTCAGGGGCGCACCGGGGTGAACGTGGAGCCGGGCACGCTGGCGCGGCTCGCGGCGATCCCCAACATCGTGGGCGTGAAGGAGGCCTCCGGCAATATCGGCCAGATGGCCACCGTGCTGCACGAAGTTCCCGCGGATTTTCAGGTGTTGTCGGGCGACGATGCCATAACCATCCCCCTGATGGCGCTCGGTGGACGCGGCATCATCTCGGTGGCGGCGAACCAGATCCCAGCGCCCATGACGCAGCTCGCCGCAGCCTGCCTGCGCGGCGATTTCGAAGAGGCGCGGCGGATCCAGGCCCGCTTCCTGCCGCTGATGAACGTCAACTTCGTGGAGTCGAATCCCATTCCGGTGAAAGCCGCCATGGGTCTGATGGGCCTGCTCGAACCGGTGTACCGCTTGCCGCTGGTCCCGCCCAGCCCGGCCAATCGGGCGAAGATCGAGAAGGTCCTGGAGTTGGTGGGATTGCTCGGGGAGGTTCATGCTACAAACTGACATCGAGCGACTGTACGACGAGAAGCCCGGGAAATACACGCCCGCGCACCGCAAGCTGTTCGACCGGTTCAAGGCCGCGCTCAACCAGGGCCAGGCGCGGGCCGCCGAACCCGACCCGCGGTCGCCCACCGGCTGGCGCGTGAACGCGTGGGTCAAGAAGGGCATCCTGCTGGGCTTCCGCATGGGCACGGTGGTGGACATGTCGGTCGGCGCCCTCACCTTCCGCGACAAGAACACCTATCCGACGCGGCAGTTCGGAGCGAGCGACGGTGTGCGCATCGTCCCCGGAGGGTCGAGCATCCGCGACGGCTGCTATGTGGGCAAGAGCGTCACCTGCATGCCTCCGATGTTCATCAACGTGGGAGCGTACGTGGACGAGGGGACGATGGTGGACTCGCACGCGCTGGTGGGAAGCTGCGCGCAGATCGGCCGCAACGTCCACATTTCCGCGGCCAGCCAGATCGGCGGCGTGCTGGAACCGGTGGGAGCGCTGCCGGTGATCGTGGAGGACGAGGTCCTGGTGGGCGGCAATTGCGGCATCTACGAGGGCACCGTGGTGAAGCGGCGCGCGGTGCTGGGGACGGGGACGATCCTCAACCGCTCCACGCCGGTCTACGACCTGGTGCGCGGCACGATTCACAAAGCCACCGATGACCAGCCGCTGGTGATCCCCGAAGGCGCGGTGATTGTGGCGGGCGCGCGCGCGGTGACCGGCGGTCCCGGCAAGGATTGGGGGATCTCAATCTATACCCCGGTCATCGTGAAGTACCGCGACGCGAAGACGGATACCAGGATTCAGCTCGAGGAATTGTTGCGGTAGGGCCCAGCCACGCGACTATCGCCGGCCGCGGCGCTGGGGGCCCGACGCCGCCTTAGCGGTATCGGCCAGAAGGCGCAACGCGCGGTTCACGGATTCGCTGTCGGGGAAAACCGCCGAAAGGTCGGGCTCAATCAACACTACGTTGGTACCGAAGCTGGCTTGGCGATAATACTTGCCGCGTAC
>Ga0326728_10010211_pt1 | contig 22107 bp, 25 predicted proteins | sample MB3enrmetagenome_FD_207602 | JGI IMG/M metagenome (GOLD analysis project Ga0326728, IMG submission 207602) | Lab enriched peat soil microbial communities from McLean, Ithaca, NY, United States - MB31MN | ecosystem: Environmental > Terrestrial > Soil > Wetlands > Peat | place: USA: New York... | reverse complement strand
GATTTGCAGGTATCCCTGCTGAAAAGCCACACGGTTGAAGATGCGATGGTCGCGCGCTTTCAACTGCAGTCGCTTTACCACGTGAAGCGCCTCTCGTCGGCGCGCAAACGATGGGAGAAGAAGACCTTTATTGACAGTGGGTTGAAGGATGGGTTGATTCGCCTTTCGGTGACCGACCAGGATCCGCGCCGGGCCGCGGAGATGGCCAACGGGTGGGTGGAGGAATACCGGCGCTTGTCGGCGAGCCTGGCGGTAAGCGAGGCGTCCGGACGAAGACTCTTCTTCGAGCGGCAATTAGAGGACGCGCGAGAAAATCTGGCGCGCGCCGAAGAGGAGATGAAGCAGACCGAGCAACGCACCGGCGTGATTGAGATGGACGGCCAGGCCCACGCGATGATCGCCGCGGCGGCCATGTTGCGCGCCCAGGTTGCGGCCAAGCAGGTCGAGATACAGGCGATGCGCCAGTTTGCCGCCGATGAAAACCCGGATCTGGAGCGCGCGCGGGAGGAGTTGTCCAGCCTGGAGGCGCAGTTGGCCGCCATGGATGTGGCTCATGACCGCCGCAGCGGCGACCTGGTGGCGCCCAAGGGCACGGTGAGCCAGGCGGGACTTGAGTATGCGCGCGCGCTGCGCGAGGTGAAGTATCGCGAGACGGTTGTGAGCCTGTTGATGCGCCTTCAGGAGGTGGCGCGGGTTGACGAGGCGCGGCAGGGTTCGCAAGCGCAGGTTGTCGATGCGGCAGCGATTCCCGACCATCCCACATCGCTGTTTAGAATCTGGGTTTTGCTGGGAGCGCTGCTGGTGTCTTTGCCGCTGGCGCTGGCGCTCGCGCTGGCCACCGAGGCTGTCGAGTTTCTGCGCGCCATCCGCCGTCATGCAGACTCCTGGCCAGTGGCGCTCGAACAAGCCTGGGGCGGAGAGGCGCGATGAAAATCCGGCAGGCGCTGGGTCTGGATGGCGCAGTCGCCTTTACTTCTCTGGCGAGGGTGGTGAGTATTGCCGGCAGTACCGTGACGGTTTTGCTGATCGTCCGCTTTCTGTCGCCCGTTGAGCAAGGCTATTACTACACGCTGCTCAGCCTGGTCGCGCTGCAAATGGTTTTCGAACTGGGCTTCTCGTTTGTTGTTCAGCAGTTGGCCGCGCACGAATGCGTTCACTTGGAATTGCACCAGGATGGCAGCGTGAGCGGTGATCCGGCGGCTCACGCGCGGCTGGCCTCCGCGCTCCAGCTCAGTGTGCGCTGGTACAGCGTGGCTGCCGCGGTGATGGGCATGATTCTGGCGCCGCTCGGGGCGCTCTTCTTTGCGCGTCACGCCGGGCCGGCGGCGGCGCAAGTGGCCTGGCAGGGGCCTTGGTTGATGGCCGTGGCGGCATCGATGGCCGGCCTGTGGTGCCAGCCCTTCTACTCCTTCCTGGATGGATGCGGACAGGTGCGCGCGGTGGCCGCGCTGCGGTTGCGCCAGGCAGTGGTCGGCATGGCGTTGGCTTGGACAGCCATGCTTCTGCATCATGGGCTGTATTCACCGGCGCTGGTGGTTCTGGGCCAGGTTGGAACCGGCCTGTTCTTTTTAGCTGCGCGCCGCCGCCTGCTGACGGGATTACTTGTTCATGAGGCTCTCGACGCCTCCATCCACTGGAGCCGCGAAGTCTGGCCCTTTCAATGGCGCATCGCCGTCAGTTGGATGTGTTCCTACCTTACGATCCAGGTCTTCATTCCCATCCTGTTTGCGCTGCGCGGGCCAGTCGAGGCCGGACAGATGGGCATGTCGCTCTCGATCACCGGTTATATGGCGGGCCTGGTACTGCCCTGGATCACGACCAAGGCTACACCGTTCGGCAGATTGATCGCGCAGCGCGAGTTCCACGGACTTGACCGGCTATTCTTGCGCACTCTGGGCCAAGCCCTAACTGTCTTCGCCATCATCGCGCTGGCCGCCGATGCCGTAGCGGCGTTGTTGACCGTTGTCGCTCCAGGGCTGGCGGCGCGCATGGTTTCGCCGCAACTATTTGCGGTGCTGCTGCTGGCCGCCGGCGTCAGCTGCGTGATGCAGAGCCTGGCCACGCTGTTGCGCTCTTTCAAGCGAGAGCCGTTTCTTTGGCAGTCTCTGGCCGTGGCCTCGCTCACTCTGCTGCTGGCCGCGTTCGCGGCGCCTCGATGGGGCAATGCCGGCGTCACGATTGGCTACCTGGCCGTTACGGCGGGTGTCGGCCTGCCTTCAGCATTGACGATCTTTGCGCGTGCCCGCCAGAGGTATCTGTCCATGGGCCCGCTGGCGGTGAGTGGAGGCGGGGCGGCATGAACCTTTGCTATGAATGGATGCGCGGCCGCAAGCCTTTTTCTGTTGGCTTGCAGGCTAATTTCGTTTCGACATCGAAACGCGCTGTTGTCCTGATTTCCCGCATATCGTTTCACGGCGCTCAACAACCAGACTGGAGACTTTACGGTGGCCTCTAATTCCATAGGCTTGACGCGGCAGACGCTCGAATTATCCGGTTCCTTGTCCGCGTCCGCAAGGATTTTCACCTTTTGCGCTATTCTGGTCTTCTCCTTCGTGCCGGTCTTGATCTATATCAACTTCTCGCAAATCTTTCTGCTCGCGCTTTGCGCGGCCGCGCTATGCTTCTATCTGCTTCGTTTTGAAGCCGACATTCTCATGGCTCTATTTCTGATTCTTTTGATCTCCGTCTCGCAAGCGATCGGCATCCTGCACAGTCCGGCGGCGAATAAGAACTATCTGACCCCTTTTCTTTTTCTAACATCTTTGTTAATTGGGCCGGCCATTATGCTTCTGGCCAGATCTTATCCGCCCGCGCTTCTCGGCCGGCTGATGCCCCGCATCATACATTGGGTTCTGGTTTTTCTAACCATCGAGTGCGTTTCGCGGCTTATCTTTTCTCCGTACATGCCGGCAGTTACGGAAGCGGACGCCTCCGACAGCTTCTATCTCTATAAGGCCAGCCTTTTCTTTTTTGACTCCAACTTTGCGGGCATCGAGATTCTCTGCCTGCTGGCAATCATGTTTGCCTTCAGGGAAGCAATTAGTCGAAAAAAATGGCTGCTGGTTTACCTGCTTCTATTTGCCACTTTCTCCCGGGCATCAATCATTGCGGGCATATGCCAACTTCTGGTGTATAAGCTCTGGCGCTGGAGGAAATGGACGATCTTCGGACTGTTAATAGCGCAAGTAATCGTTATCGTCAACCTATTCATGAGTTATACCACGCAGGGTTCAGAGGCAATACATGACATAGATGGAAGCCTGTCATCCAAGTTCTTTATTTTGACCCTCATGACCGAGATATACCGACAAGCGGATGCGGCGCAAAGACTATTTGGCATCGGCGTGGGCAACTTATTCAATCTGGCTGGAATCTTTGCTCATAACATCGTGGCTACATTCGTTCTCGAGCTGGGTATTGGCGGCTCGTTGCTGTTTGCCGTTTATGTATGGATTCTATCGAGAAAATGCCCAGCGTCGATCTATCTTCTGGTTCTCCCCATGGTGATCAACGGATTCTCCCTGGTCAGTACCACCATGCCGTATTTCTTTGTCACGCTCGGTCTGCTGGCGGCATTGCGCGGCACATCACGCGATGGAGTTGACGCGCCAGCAAATACAGGCGCAAGCCGTGAAATTCAGAAAGGGTAGAAATGGCCGGAATCAGCGTACTAATGGCGGTTTACAACGTTGAAGCCTATGTTGCCGAAGCGCTGGCCAGCATCCAGTCACAAACCTATACCGACATCGAGATAGTAGTGGTTGACGATGGCTCGACAGACGCAACGTTGCGGATTGTCGAGCAGATGGCTTCCTGCGATTCGCGCATCATAATCGTTCGATCGCCCCGAAATCTGGGTCTTCCGCTTGCGCTCAATCTTGGACTTGGGTTCTGTCACGCGCCGTTTATCGCGAAGATGGATGGCGACGATATTGCCCGGCCATTCAGACTGGAGAGACAGCTCCGGTTTCTTGAAGATCACTCGGATATTGCACTTGTCGGCTGCGCAACCTCGGCAATCGATGAGCGCGGACAGCCAATTCCAGGGCTGGGCGTCTCGTTGAAGCCTATCACCCAGGAAGCGATTTCCAGGACCTTGCTATTGGCGTCTCCATGCAGCCATATCTGGCTTGCGCGGCGGGAGGTATATGGCAAATTATCGGGCTATCGGGAAATATCAGTAGCGGAGGATTACGACTTTCTGCTTCGCGCTATCACCGCTGGCTTTCGCATAACCAACCTCCCGGAAATCCTGATGCTGATTCGGACGCGATCCGGCAATATCTCTTCGCGCCTTGAACAGAGAAAGGCGCATTACTACATCGCTAGCTTATATCGTGAACGCATGAGAAATGTTCAAGACAGCTTCAGCCTTGAAGGCTATAAGCGTGCTGTTAACTCCAGCAGGCTGGAGAACGGAGTCTTTCAGCTTGCCATGAAATGCGTTCGCAGGGGGTTGTTATCCCATAGCCGGATGCTGAGATATGGTCTTCTGGCGATTTCTGCCCTGATATCGCCATGGCAAGCGCGCTATTTTTTTCTCCGTCTCCGCCTGAAGATGGCATTGCAAACGCCTGGATTCCAGTCTTGACGTTAGAGCGCTTTAACTTCACGCGCAACAGTGCAATGTCTGGGGCCGTGATGAAGATTTGTTTTATCATCCACAATATTACGGCGCGTGCAGGTTCGGAGCGCGCGCAAACCAGTCTTGCCAATGCGCTCTTTACCCGCGGCGAGTCGATATCAATTTGGTCAATGTTCGGCTTGCGAAAATCTCCCGGGTTTCCGCTGGTAAACGGCATCGAAGTGAAATATGGACTCAAAAAACCATTGCCGTTCTTTTTGGACTATCTATGGCTGGCGTGCGTCTTTGCCGTTTATATCAACCGGCTGCGGCCAGACTGGATCATTTGCACGGGAGCAAACCGGCTGATTATTGCTTCGCTGGCGTCTTTTGTCCCAGGCGTAAAAGTGGCGATATGGGAAGCGTTTCCGGTTTCAAACAGTGTCACAAGGCCGCGAGGCCGCCTGGCAAGACGGCTTGGCGCTGCCTTGGCGTCGCAGATTGTAACGCTGACAGAGTGCGACAAGGATCTATACCGGACTCTCTACGCGCCAGCCGGAACGGTTTCTCGTATTCCCAACATCGTGATCACGCCTGGCCCCAACGGCGCGGTTCGCCGCAAGGAAGTTCTGGCCATGGGAAGGCTTTCGCGCGAGAAGGGATTCGATCTGCTGCTTGCAGCCTGGTCTATAGCCATCGAGAGGCTGCCTGATTGGACGCTGCGCATCGTGGGCGACGGACAGATGCGCGAGCAGTTAGTGCGGCTGGCACGCAGCCTCGGAATTGAGAACCGCGTAATTTTTGCGCCGTTTTCAGACGATCCGTTTTCTCTGTACTCGGAATGCGGAATTTTCGTTCTCAGTTCGCGCTTCGAAGGTTTGCCTTATGTGCTCATAGAGGCGATGACCTGCGGGGCTGCCTGCATCAGCTTTGATTGTCCGAATGGGCCGCGTGAACTAATACGGAATGGGGTGAATGGTCTGCTGGTGCCGGCGGAGCGTGTGGATACTCTGGCAAGCGCAATAGTGAAACTTGGCGAGAATCCGGGGTTGCGCCAAAGGCTTGGCATTGCCTCGCGGAGCGTCTCCAAGCCCTTTTCAGAACCTCGCGTTGTGGCGCGTTGGCATGAAGTTCTTTACGGCCAAGTACCCATCATCCGGAAGCCTGTTGTATCAGTTGTACCTGACCGCGCCGCCAGTCAAAGGGAAACCGTCAGGTCAACCGTGTAGAACTCGACTACGGTGATCGCTCGGACACCCTCTTTCTTCAAGGCTCCTCGGCTATAATCGACCCATGAAGGCGGGAGCGCAAAAGAAAATACCTCCATGCGGAGATGTGGTGAGCGGACCGGATCGCGCGCCGGATTGCGGCGTGGCGGCGGCGCTGAAGCTGCGCACGCTGGAAGAGCGCCTGGGGAAGTTGGACAGCCTGATGGTGGCATACTCCGGCGGCGTGGATTCCGCGTTCCTGGCGGCTACGGCGCATCGAGTTCTCAGTTCCCATATGCTCGCCGTGCTGGCCGATTCGCCCAGCCTCTCACGCCGCGACTTCGAGGCTGCCTGTGACTTTGCCCGCGCGCAACAGATACCACTGCACATTATTGCAACCGAGGAGCTGAACCGGCCCGAGTACCAGCGCAACGATGCCAATCGCTGCTTCCACTGCAAAGACGAACTTTTCGCGGCCATGGAAGCGCTGGGCCAGAAGCTGGGATTTGAACACATCGCCTATGGCATGAACGCCGACGACACCCGTGACTACCGTCCCGGCCAGCGCGCCGCTGAGCAGCACGCCGTGCTGGCCCCTCTGGCCGAGGCTGGGCTGACCAAACTTGAAATTCGCGCGCTTTCCAAGGCCTCCGGTTTCGCGCTTTGGGATCGCCCTGCTGCGCCCTGCCTTTCCTCCCGCGTCGAGTATGGCCGCACAGTGACCCGCGAGGTTCTTGAACAAGTCGAGAAGGCCGAGGAGAGCCTGCGCCAACTGGGCTTCCGCGAGCTGCGCGTTCGCCATCACGGCGAACTGGCCCGCGTCGAGCTGGCCCGCGCCGAATTGCCCCGCGCCCTCACAATGGAAATGCTCGATGCCATCACCGCCGCGCTCAAACTCGCCGGCTTTCAATACATCACGCTCGATTGCCAGGGCTTCCGCTCCGGCGCAATGAACGAAATTCTGGAGAATGCTATCTTGCCCGTGGAAGTGCTGGCGCAGCGCGGCAAAGTGCTGACGGTTTAGGATTACATTGCTATGCGTATAGGTTATCTGGAGTGCTTTTCCGGCATCAGCGGCGATATGCTGCTGGGTGCCATGGTGGATGCGGGCGTTCCCTTCGCCTGCCTCGAAGAGACGACAGCCGCGCTTGATGTGGGCGCGCGCATTCAGTTGCGCAAGGTGAGCCGCGGTGGCCTGGCTGCAACCAAGGTGGACGTCATTACACCCGACACTCCGCCGGCTGAGGCGGAGCACACTGGCCACTATCATGAAACGCAAACACATTCGCATCCGCACGAACATTCTCATGCGGCACATCGCTCTCTTTCGACGATTCTCGCCATCATTCGCGCCACGCCTCTCTCAGATGCGGTTAAGCAACGCTCTATCCGCGCCTTCCAACTGCTAGGCGAGGTCGAGGCCGCCATACATTCCATCCCTATCGAAACAGTGCACTTCCACGAGGTGGGCGCGGTGGACACTATCGTCGATATTGTCTGCGCCGCCGTGGGCGCGGATGCGCTGGAAGTTGATCGCTGGCTTGCGTCGCCGCTCAACGTGGGCAGCGGAACCGTTGTCTGCCAGCACGGCACGCTTCCAGTTCCCGCGCCGGCCACGCTGGCTTTGCTGGGCGATGCTCCGGTCTACGCGGCTGGGACTCCGATGGAACGCGTGACCCCAACCGGCGCGGCGCTGTTGCGGATGCTCGATGTGCAATACGCGACGCTGCCCTCGATGCGTATTCTGAAGACAGGCTACGGAGCGGGCGGACGCGAGACGCAGGGTCAGCCCAATCTGCTGCGATTGCTGGTGGGCGAAGAAGAGGTTGCCGGGACTGTTGCAACTGAGCAGATTGCGGTGATTGAAACAGTGATCGACGATTGCAATCCGCAGCTGCTGAGTTATGTGAGCGAGTTATTGCTGGCTGCCGGCGCGTGGGACGTTTATCGAGTCTCGGTGCAGATGAAAAAGGGGCGCGCGGGCGTGCAGGTGACCGTTCTCTGCCGGCCTGATCTTGTGCCTGCTCTGCAGGAGATTCTATTTCGTGAGACCACCACCATCGGCCTGCGCTGGAGGCTGGAGAATAAGGTTGCCTTGGCGCGCGAGTTTGTTGAAGTCGAAACAAGTTCGGGCAAGGTGAAAATCAAGATTGCCCGCCTTGGTTCCGGCGTTATTGTGAATGCCGCGCCGGAGTTTGAGGATTGCCGCACGATTGCCGCGGAACATTCGGTGCCTCTCAAGCAGGTGATGGAAGAAGCCACGCAAGCTTACGCGGCCTTGAAGGAGAAACTCTGATGGATCGCGCTCGCGTCGAATCGTTGCTGAACGAAGTTCGCGAGGGTCGCATGGCGGTCAACGACGCGGTTGATCGCTTGAAGGATCTTCCCTTCGAGGACATCGGCTTTGCCAAGCTCGACCATCACCGCGCGCTGCGCACCGGAATGCCTGAGGTGATCTTTTCCGCGGGCAAGACCACAGCGCAGGTAACCACGATCTTTGCGCGCATGGCCAAGGCTGGAGGTAACGTGCTGGCCACGCGGGCGACGCGGGAAATGTTTGACGCCGTTCATGCCGTCGAGCCGCGCGCAGAGTTCCATGAGATCGCCCGCGCCATTACGCTTACGCAGACTCCGGCAACTCCGGGCAAGGGAAGTATCGCGGTAGTCTGCGCCGGAACCAGCGATCTGCCGGTAGCCGAAGAAGCCGTTGTGACTGCGCGCATGATGGGCAACACCGTCGAGCTGATCGCCGATGTTGGCGTGGCCGGAATTCATCGGTTGCTGGCGCAAAAATCTTCATTACAATCGGCGCGCGTGCTGATTGTTTGCGCCGGCATGGAAGGCGCTCTGCCCACCGTGGTTGGCGGGTTGGTGAATGCGCCGGTTATCGCCGTGCCCACCAGCGTCGGTTACGGCGCGTCGTTTGGCGGTATCGCCGCGCTGCTGGGCATGTTGAACACCTGCTCGCCCAATGTTTCCGTGGTCAACATCGACAACGGCTTCGGCGCGGCTTGCATCGCTTCGCTCATCAATCACCTGTGAGGCCGCGCTGGCTGTCATGTGATTCGAGCGATTACCAGATGCAACAGGCCAATTATTGCCGCCAACCGGTGATGCAGATCACAGTCTAACGGAGGTCTGACCACCAATCATGGAGCCAGCAGGAGTAGCTCCCCAGCGCGAGGAGACAACAAGTGAAGCAGACCACGTTGCCGCGGTTGCGCAGGATTTCGCAGGTGTTTTTCCTGCTGCTCTTTTTTGTGCTGCTGCTCTTCACCTCGCTGAACATCTTTCCCGGCGGCGCGGCCGAGATTCAACTGCGCGCGCCGGTGCGTCTCTACTTCGAGTGGGATCCGCTGGTAGCGCTGGTGAATGCGCTTGCCGGGCACGCGCTCTATCGCGGCTTGATCTGGTGCCTGGTCATCCTGCTGCCCACGCTTTTTCTGGGGCGTTTTTTTTGCGGCTGGATTTGCCCCATGGGCACGCTGCAACACTTTGTGGGCAACATGCCTTCGGAGTCCAAACGCGGCAAGCAGCGCATCGAGGCCAACCGCTACAGACGCTGGCAGACCATTAAATATGTTGTGCTGCTTGCCGGGCTGGTGGCGGCGTGCTTCGGCTCGGCGGCTATCGGGTGGATTGATCCTTTTAGTTTATTAGTGCGGTCTTTTGGGCTGTCGATTTTGCCGGCGATCAATGCTGCGGCGCGCTCCGTGCTGACGCCGCTGGAACACAGCCACGTGGCGGCGATCAAAGTAACCGGCACCACGCTGCACTCGATTTTGCACTACGCGGTGCTTGATTCCCGCGAGTTGCACTACGCGCAAGGATTGGTGCTGGGGATTCTGTTTATTGCAATTCTTGCGGCCAGCTTGCGCGTGACGCGGCTGTGGTGCAGAGCGATATGCCCGCTGGGCGCGCTGCTGGGCGCGGTTTCGCGCTGGAGCGTGCTGGGGCTGCACAAGGATGAATCTCACTGCGACAACTGCAACCGCTGCCTGATTCACTGCCAGGGCGGCGACGACCCCATCGGCGGCGTTCCGTGGCGCAAGGCTGAGTGCCTGATGTGCATGAACTGCGTGGGAGCTTGCCCGCACGACGGCCTGCAATTCAAGTTTTTCCGCAAGGAGAAAGAAGTTGCGTCGCCTGATCTGGGCAGACGCAGGACGATTACCGGGCTTGCGGCGGGCGCGGCGATTGTTCCGCTGATGCGCGCCAACACCGGCCTGGGCAAGAGCCGAAACGAGCGATTGTTGAGACCGCCGGGCTCGCTGGATGAAAGCGATTTTCTTTCGCGCTGCATTCGCTGCGGCGAGTGCATGAAGGTATGTCCCAACACGGCGCTGCATCCCACGCTCGATCAGGCCGGTCTGGAAGGATTGTGGACGCCTACGCTGGTGCCGCGCATCGGCTATTGCGAGCCGAGTTGCGTGATGTGCTCGGAGGTTTGCCCCACTGGCGCTATCTGGCAGATTACGCCCAAAGATAAAGGCTGGGTGGTTGGCGTTGGCCAGCAGAGCCAGCCGATTCGCTTGGGGACTGCATTCTATGACCGCGGCCGCTGTTTGCCTTGGGCCATGGCGACCGACTGCATTGTGTGCGAAGAGTGGTGCCCGGTTTCGCCCAAGGCGATTTATGTGCAAGAGGCGCAGGTGATCGACTCGGCGGGCAACACCAAGACGCTGAAGCAGCCGCGGGTCGATCCCAGCCGCTGCGTGGGCTGCGGCGCGTGCGAATATGCTTGTCCATTGCAAGAGCACCCCGCGGTTTACGTCACCAGCATCGGCGAAAGCCGCTCGCCGCGCAGCCGGATTTTGCTTAACAGTAAATGAAGGAGAACGCTTCGTGATGTTCAGATCAAATTGGAAGTGGGCCGTTGCGGCGATTGTGGTTATTGCCGCGGTTGCCGGTACAGGATGCAAAAAGAAAGCATCTAACGCGTTCCCGGCGACGGGGGCGGTTGCGGGCTGGGAAAAGACCAGCGAGACGCGGGTCTATGCGGCTAAAGACCTCTACCAGTACATCGACGGCGACGCCGAGCAGTACATCTCCGCAGGCGCTGTGTCCACCTCAACCTCTGACTACAAATATCAGGGACAGTTGGAGGCGACGGTGGATGTTCACACGATGGCGAGCGCGGACGGCGCGCGCAAGATTCTGGAGACCGGGACCAAGGACGCCAAGCCGATCCAATTGGGCGATGCGGGCGTTGCCTATGCGCAAAGCATCATCTTCCGCAAAGGCACATCGCTGGTGCGCATCGTTGCTTACGAGTCTACGCCTGACACGCCGCAAGCGCTGCTTGCGCTGGCGCGCGGCGTAGAGGCGAAGCTGTAAAATTTCTGATCGTAACGCTAGACGTGCCGAAAGGCGAGGAGTGCGATGAGGAGCCGCAGAGAATTTCTGAAGACCGCAGCAACGGGAGCTGTGTTGCTTGGCGCGCAGAGCAATCTGGGGCTGGCCGAGCTGCTCGATCAGCGCAAATCCAAGGTCGTCGTTGCCCGCGATGCGGCGCTGCACTCATCCGGAGGACACCTGGACGAAAAGCGCGTGGCCGATCTGCTGGACCGCGCTATGGCTGCCTACACAGGCCGTGACAATCCCGTCGAGGCCTGGAAGCGCATCGTTCCTGTGGGCAAGGTCATCGGCCTGAAGATCAACGGACTGGGCGGCAAGCCCATTGCAACCCATCTTGCATTGACGCTGGCTATCTGCGAGCGGTTGCAACAAGCCGGCGTAAAGCCCGGAGAGATTGTGGTTTGGGAGTGCTATTCGAGCGGCCTGGAGGGCGCCGGCTACACCATCAATACCGACCGCAACCGCATCCGCTGCATCGGCACTAATATGGCGGGTTATGGCTATGAGGAGCAGCCCGCTGCCTTCGGCTCGGTGCGCGTGAATCTGACTAAGATTCTCACCCGCGAGTGCGACTTTGTTATTAATCTTCCCGTTCTCAAGGATCACGATCTGGCGGGCGTCACTTTTTCCCTGAAGAATTTTTATGGCGCTATCCAGCGCCCGTCTGAACTGCACGGCAACGCTTGTAACCCGGGAATCGCCGACCTGAACTGCATTCCGGCGCTGCGCAACAAGTTTCGCTTCACCATCGGCGACGCGATATCGTCCATCTATCAGGGTGGCCCCGTGTTCCGGCCCGAGCATCTCTGGCATCCCAACGCGCTCATCGTCGGCCAGGATCCAGTGGCCATCGATTACACCGGGTGGAAGATGTTGGAGCGCAAGCGCGCGGAGATGGGCCTGCCAACGGTCGAGTCCACGGGCCGTCCGACTACATTCCTTGTTACCGCCGCCGATGCAAAGCACAACCTGGGCACCAACGACCCGCGGCGCATTCATCTTATGGAAGTTTGAGCGGGAGAAACAACATGGCCGGGGAAACTAAATGGAAGCCGGAGGAGACAAAAGGCGGCGCACGGGGCATGACGCGACGCGAGGCGATGCTGCAATTGCTGCGCCTTGGCGGAGCAGCGGCGGGCACAGCGGGCGTAGCCGCCTGGCTCAGCGAGCACAGCTTCCGACCGGTTCCGGCACAGGCAGAACTGGCGCGGCGCGACCATCGCATTACAGATGATCCGCAATGGCCACATTTTACTGTTGTCCAAAATGGAGAGCCGCGCGCGCTGGTCGAGAAGGCTCTGGAAAATCTGGGCGGCATCGGCCGCTTTGTCAGCCGCCAGGATGTGGTGGTCATCAAACCCAACATTGCCTGGGATCGCACGCCGGAGCAGGCCGCGAACACCAACCCCTATGTCGTTGCCGAGGTTGTGCGCCAATGCTGGCAGGCGGGCGCGAAGCGGGTTATCGTCACCGATGTCAGTTGCAACGAGCCGCGCCGCTGCTTCCATCGCTCCGGCATTCAGGCCGCGGCGCTTGCCCAGCACGCCGAGGTTATTCTGCCTGATCCCGAACTCTTCCGCGAGGTGGACATGGGCGGCGTAGTGCTGAAAACGTGGCCCGTCTTCACGCCGTTTCTGGAAGCCGACAGAATCTTCAACCTGCCCGTCGCCAAGCATCACGTACTGACCGGCGCAACGCTGGGCATGAAGAACTGGTACGGCATTCTAGGCGGGGAGCGCAACCGGCTGCATCAGCAGATTCACCAGAGCCTGGCGGACTTGGCCTACTTCATGCTGCCGACTCTTACCATCATGGACTGCTATCGCGTTCTGCTGCGCAATGGGCCAACGGGTGGCAACCTGGAAGACGTGGAGCTCAAGAAGACCATCGTCGCCGGAACTGATCCGGTGGCGATTGATGCTTATGCAGCCAAAGCATGGTGGAACCTGGACCCCGCGCAGATGCCCTATCTGGAAATAGCTGCGGCGCGCGGTCTGGGCACGGTGGACTTCGAGAAGTTGGCGGTGAAGGTTAGCCGGTTAGGGTAACTGGCGCAGTTATCAAGTTGTCTGTAACTCGATAACTGCACCGGCTGGTTCCTACGTGCGGTCGTAGAAGCGGAAGAAGAGAGCTTGCTTGGCTACCGGCTCGGTTCGCTTTACCAGCTCCGCTATCTGATGATCGCTCAACGGCGTAAAATCCCTCGCCAATTGCACGTTCTCTTCCACATGTGCAATCGAGTCGCAGCCTATAATGACGGTGCTCACCGGGCGTGAGAGCGTGTAGTACATGGCCTCGCGAATGGTGAGCGCGCCGGGTGTCTGGGCCGTGCCCTCCCAGGAGGGATGCGGTTGCCCAGCGGGCGGCGGCGTCCAGGTGGAGAGCAGCCTTCCGCGGGCTGGAATCTTCATGCCGATGATGCCCATCTGGCGCTCGACCGCGAGAGGCAGCAACTCATCGTTGAAGCTGAAGTGGTGCGGGTCGGCGGCGTTCATGGCCATCAGGATGGTGTCGAAGGGGTGACGCCGGATGCACTCCATCAGCGCGTCGGGGCGATAGTGGCCGGTGACGCCGAGGAAGCGCACTACTTTTTGCTGCTGCATTTCGAGGAGGGCTTCGATTGCTCCGCCCTTGGCGAAGATGGCGTTCACGTTGTCCAGGGTGCCGACATCGTGCAACTGCCACAGGTCGACGTGGTTGGTCTGAAGGAGTTGCAGGGATTTTTCGATCATGCGCATCGAGCCGTCGCGGGTGCGCTCGCGGGTTTTGGTGGCGAGAAAGGCCTCGTTGCGGCGATGGGCCATCACCTTGCCCACGTATTGCTCGCTCCAGCGATCCGGGCCGCCATAGATGGACGAGGTGTCGATGTAGTTCACGCCCAGATCCAGCGCGCGCTCGATGATGGGCACGGCCACATCGAAGTTGTTGGGTTTCTCCACCGAGGCCTGACCGCCAAGCGAGAAGATGCCTACGCGATAGCCGGTCTTGCCCAAGTTGCGGGTGGGCATGGAGGCTGGGGTTTTGGGGTTGGAGGGAAGGCCGGGGAGGGCCTTGGGTGTTGTGCCGGCCAGCGCCGAGGGCGCCAGCAAGGCAGCGGTGAGTGCGCCGCCCGCCTTGAGAAATTCACGGCGGCCCTGCTGAGCTGCCGCTTCCGGTAGATTTTTGCTCATGTGACCTCCACACAGGGGGAAGCCCTGTGTGGATTCATCATAAACCAGAGAGATAGAGCGCCAAAAGGAAAGAGGGCGCGGAGGGGCTTGCGGCTTCCCTCTCTAACAAGTCAGGACGGGGCACACTGATTTGTGAGTGGTTTTGACCTTTCCATGCGTGCAGGGCGCTCAACGCCTACGTTTTATCAACTTCTTCTAGTGTCAATTCCTCGACCTCTTCTTCGGGGGAGATGGCTACCTGGATGGAGGCGGAATCCTCCAGCATGGGGAGGTTGATGGTATCCCAAACAATGCTTTTCGTTTTGGCCATGGTATGCGCGCGGGAGTGGAAATAACAAAAAGCCGTCCCGCTGAGAGCCGGAGATACGCATCGCAGTCCATTGATCTTAATAGGCCGGCATAGCTGGAACATTGGGTACCCCACCTATATTTTGTAAACAAATTCCTTGTTTTCTTGGGCTTACGGGCAGGGTTGCGCTGTAAAATATAGAAAAAAAAGGAGTTCCCTGCAAAATCGTCCAGGATAAGGAGTTGCGGGCCGTTTCGGTCTCTGCCGGCGGCTTTCGGCTGAAAAGCGGCGTGATGAGGACGTGTCAGGACGGTGTTTGAAGGAAGACTTCTGGGATCATTGTGCAAAGAAGGGGGGAAATAATCTGCAAGGGACTGGCCGTCCAGGCGATGTCCTGCGGAGCGGTCAAACGCTCACTTGTCGCTGGCATGGGGTTCATGCCGGGCGTGCGGGACGGGGTTGGTGGTATCCCAGATCCAAAAATCCGAAACTGGGGCATCCGAATGTCGTGGTTGATTTTGTTCCCTCAGACTTGGGTCACCCGCCCTCATTCGCGACCTGTTCTAGCAATGTCGAGCATATCTGCTTCAAGAAAGCGAAAAACGCTGTCCACGCGATGGAAAAGCACAGTCCATCCAATCCCAGACAGCGCAAGTTGGAGCAATTGAGGCGTCACTATACAAATCCTGACAGCCATTCTGTGGCAGAGGCGCGAGACTTGTTTCGGTGCACGGGCTCCGTCGGCGACCAGAAAAACCCGATAGTGCAATCCAGTTTCAACCAGATGGATGATTTCGGTGTAGACATTTGGAGTGAGCTCGCGAATATCCACGATGATCACGGGGGAAATTGCTGAGAGAGTTCGCACGGCGCGTTGCCAATTATCGGCCACGCGATACTCGCTGCGGTGGATTGACTCTCCTACAGCAGGCCCTGCTTCAAATGAATTCAGCAGATGGACAATTTTCAGAGGGGCAACCGATATCTGGACATCGCTCGCGAGCAAAAATCCAGGCTCTCGTGAAGCGGCAAGAAATAGGAAGGTAGGAGGCAGGCACGCGCCGTTCAATGCTAGAAGAGAGACACCGACAGACAAAAGGGCGGGAATCGGCGGAAGCCAATCAGACAGGATCGGTTGAAATAAAGTTAACGCCAACCCCAAAATACCTCCAATAAACAACAGACCTTTTGGCCCACCCATTGAAACTTGTAACGTTAGTTGAGTCGATTTCCAAATCGATCCTGGATGAGTCTTCGCTGTCGTAACTACTTCTATGACGAAACCAACAAGGAACAGGCAACCTATAACATTCAGAACATTTCCTGCGCTCATCTGAGTCGTTCCCTTCTTTGAACGCCTAACGCGTTGGGGGGAATGAATTAGCCCATCTTGCAAAAGGCCCTGTCTATCGGCGCCTGGTCTCAGCTAGCCATGGCCGCAGAGATATAGTTTGGTCTGAGTCGGAGAAACCGGGGATGCGCCGCACGTTTAGCGCCGTTTGTTCCTTAAGGCATACGACATCATTCTGGATGCTAAAAATGACATGCGAAGGATGATGCTGACGGGGACCCCTCCCCGATATAGACGTACCCCCTCACGCCACAGGAAACGCAGCCGCCTTAACCACTCCATCGACTCCCTCCTGTTTACATCTGCCGGGTAACCCAAGTCTGGGTTTCAACAGTGTGTTAGCGTGCTGTTCGGCCGCTTTTCTGTTCCCATCAAGGTCGAGGCCGACCAGCAAATCAACGTCTTGCCTTTCTACCAGTGAACAACGTAGAAGGTCAATCGTAGTGATAGGCGCTAAAGACCCTTTTGAGTCAATGAAAGACAACCGCAGGTTATTCTACTCGCTACGCTCGCTTAGTGTGACAGCGTGTTTGGGCGGGCTGGTTTGTTGGAAAATGGACGGCAAAATGCACGAACGCGAACCTTACGGTCCGCGTTCGTGTTTTGGTCAGGTTGTTAAAGCGTTGTGTCCAGGCTGAAGTCCGGACCTACCGAGCGCGTCTATGCCTTTGCCAGAACGCCGCGGGTTGGGCGCTCCCTTAGAGGCTGTTTCATAACCTGGTTTTGAAAGGGCACGGCTTTAGCCGTGCCGCTGACAGGGTAGAAAAATCGCGGGCTTTAGCCCCTGAGGGAAAGCTCAAAGACGGTAAGCATTCGGTTATGAAACAGCTTCTAGTGATTCGTGGGCGTGGGTGAGGAAGTCGGCGAGCGGCAGCTTGCCCGCGTCCACTTCGGCGAGAAGGTCGCGCTGCGCGGCGTATTCCTTGTTGACGATGCCGGCCTTTGATTGCAACATGCGCCATGCCTTGCGGCGCTCTACGCGGAATATGACTGGCGGCTGATGGCGTAGCAGGTTGTCTTGCCGGCTTCGTCCACGATGATATAGACGCCGAAGTCGGGGATGAAGGCGCGGTGCGAGGGGTCTAGATAGCGTCGCCGACGGTCTTCTTCTTTTGCTTTTGATCTTGATCTTGCCCTAGCCCTAGCCCTTTCGACCTGGGAGTCCTCTTTGTAGCTATTCTCTATTCCCTAGTTCCTTGCCTCTCACCCACAGCACGGCAAAAACCGGCAAAGCCACCACCAACACCAGCAAGCCAGCGGGAAAGCCAACATAGCGATAGCTGTCGGCATAGCTCACCGCGTGGTGGCCAAATGAATTCCACGCCAGCAGCGCAAAGATAGCGACAGTCGTCACCGCGAAAAACGTGAAGAACGCCGCGGCAAAGGCCAGCAGCAGGCTGGTAAACAGGCCGAATCCCCGCAGCGGAAATCCCAAGACCCTTCCGTCCTCCGCGCGTCTGTTTTGCACCGATTGCGCCATCTTCGCGGCCCCCAGTTAAACTAGAATACAAGTTCATGGCAAGCAGCGCACAAGTCGATCTTTGGCCGGCGGAAAAAGTAGCCACGCAGGTGGCCATCGCCCAGGCTCCCAACGGCATTCACTACGCCATGTGGGGCGAAACGCGCATCTCCGACGCCGATCTCGAGCGCCTGGTCAGCGCCGTGCCGGTTACTCTCTCTGCCGCGCTCCGGCAGCGCGCCTACTATTTTATCCCCCTGGCCATCGCCGATACCGACGACACCATGGTCGCCCCCGGCTACACCGTCGATCTCGGCGACCGCGCCATCTGCCATCGCAACGCCGACTTCGGCTCCACCCAGGCCGTCTTTCTCTCCACCCGCCTGGTCGAGGACCGCTTCGGACTGGCCTTCGAGTTCTTCATCAACGTGGCCCACAACTTTGTCGAGGCCGCCGGCGTTCCCGATAGCTTTTCCACCCTCGCCTGGCAGCAGGCCGAGGCCCAGGTCCGCGGAGAAACCAGCCAGGACGCCTGGGAGACCCGCCGCCGCGCCCAGGACGTTCGCACTCCGGACACCCGCTCACTCAATGGCAAAACCGGTCAAGCTCCCATCGACGAGCGCGCCCGCAGCAGTTACTTCGAGTCCGCCTTCTCCGACGCGCTGGCCATATACATGCTCTCTCTCGCCGTCGACTTCGACTACCACGATCTCCGCGAGCGCGACTACCCCCTCCTCGCCGCTCCCGCCCTCGCCGAGCGCCTCCGCCACGTAGCCACCCTCTTCCCCGCCAACCCAGGCTACGACTTCCAGGTCCTCTACCGCCGCAAAGGGTAGGGGCGAGGGGATAGCATCAAGATAAGGAATATATGGGGATCAATCCTGTACTATTCTTGCGATGATAGTCGAAGCCAGCCGAGGAACCACGCACGAATGAACAACCAGCGATTATGCCAGCTCAGTTTATATTTGTAGTTTTCAGTGCTTCCGTGTTCAAGGAATAGGCAGAGTAGTTGTGTAGCCATATCGTAATAGCTTCTCCCGTCCCGTAATGTGTGGGCGTGGTAGATGTTCTCATCGAGATCGATTCCCTCAATTGGGGAGGGAATGACAGAGACGGGAGAGCCACCGTGCGGTGGTTGCCGGAGAAATTTGAAATGAATTACCCGCCATCCGTTGAATTGCCTTGGCTCTCTGAAGCCCTCTGCAGCTTTTATCGCCCGTTGGCCAACATAGTTGCGGACGCGCTTGTCTACGCTTTGCTGACCCATCCGGTCGAGTGAGGTTTCACAGTCACCTCTCTTTTCGAGAAAGTGTTCTAGTCTCAGGCGGAGTTTCGGCCTTTGATCAAGCGCACCCATGAGTTGCGGCTTGTCGAAAAGACGGCGTCCCAAGTATTCGTTTGGGCCGATCTTATCGGTGTTCGGTTTCCAAAGTGCCATACTTCCCCGTGCACAATGATTCGGACAGTTCTTTCAGTTCAGATCGCAGCTCCCTCTCCCCGCCTTCAGGGTGCACCGTCCTTTTAATCGGAATTCCGCCAATGATTGCATACAAGAGTGTAACGTTGGGTCCGATCACACTGGTCAGCGTACCCTTTTCTCCGTCGAATTCGGCTACTAAATCTCCAAGGGGAGAACCGTAGATGTATGGCTCACCGGGAAGTAGATCGCTTGCTGCTTCGAAGAACTTGAGCGCTGCGATTGCAGTGGCCTGTGGTAACCAATGACCGTTTCCCGCTAAATTAGGATCTTGTGTTGAGGATTCGGAGATTCGTCTCTCGACTAGCCGAAACCATGATGCGCCGGGTGGACGGGGCTCATTACTACCCCAGATCAAATAGCTTGTTCCGTTGTTGAGGAGTCCATTGTATTCGAACTCCCGTGTACGCGCAGAAACGGTACCATTTGCAGTTGCAAGCATCTATTTCTCCCTAAGGGCTTCGGTTGTTTCTGGTTTAAGCAGCCGGAAGAACTGCTTCTTTTCCTCTTCGTGCGCGAATTCAGCCCAGTCTGTTACATCTTGAGCGGATGTTGCCGTAAAACCAGCTTTTGTAAAGACGTCAACATCGATCATAAGGGAAGCACCCACTGGAATATTCCCGATTATGAGGTCTGGAGTTGCAATTCTGACTACGCTTTGTGTATCCCTCTTATGCTCGTTCATGTAGTTGACGTTCACGCTTGCCCCAATTTGAGTATCTGCGACCATTATCCGCAAATTCAGATCGGTAATCGCGGTTATGCCGTGCAGTTCTAACGTGGCAGCGTTAATGTAGCGTATTCCCAAACGCGAGACAACCGTTTTTTCGGATTTTCCGAAGACCCCTTGGAAGAACTCTTCGAGCTCGGTACTGAATTGTATCCAGCCTACGTAAGGGGCTGTGCGGTGGTAGGACGCAACCCGAGGGCCGATCCTGACCGAGCGGCGTCCCTCATCTCCCAATAGCTGGAGAACAGGTTGGTAGCGGAGGTTTGGGTCAGTCTGTCGCATCACTGCAGGGATGCTGTATGCGGGTAATGGCTCCTGGCGGAAGCCTCGCCATGGGGTGTGATCCGCGAGGCGGCCGAACAGAACCTCTGGAAGGGTAGACGTTTCAAATTGCAGTTCAAACACGACCTCAAGAATGAAGTCATGCTTGAGCTTCTGTGGAATCGATATTCCGTTTTGAGGCATGGCTAATCCACTTCAGTATACGTTCTCATTTGGGGCTGTCTAGATTACCTATCGGCTTCATCCGCTCAAATTTGAGGAAAAGGAGGGCCAAATTGGCTTAGCGATCCCACCTTGACTGCAAAATTAAGAACGTCGGCTGAACCTACTCAAACAGCGTCACTACCCTCGCCAGCACTTCATCTAAAATCTCCTGCGGAAGCGCCTCCACTTTCCTGCCTCCTCGCGCGGCGATGTCGAGCACGCGCGGCTGGTCGCAGCGCACAACTCCGGTCGTCTTTATGCCGGAAAGTGGCACCGCAAATCCCATCCGCCGCGCAAACTCCCCGCCGCTGGTAATCGGCAAAACCACCGGCACTTTGGTCGCCTCGTTGAAAGCGGTCGGAGAGACGATCAGCACGGGCCTCCGTCCCTGTTGCTCGTGTCCCAGTGTAGGGTCGAGCGATACTAGGTAGATGTCGCCGCGCTTCACAATTCACGTCCTACAGGAGGAAGATTGATCCAGATGCGGTCTTCCTCGGACATCTCCGTGGCATCGACAGCCGGATCGCACTTGGCCAGCAGTTCCTCCAGAGTGTAGCGAGGGCGCGGCTTTGGATCGACGATCAATCGGCCATCCTCGACACCCACGGCTACCGCTGCGTCTGCCTTCAAGTGCAACAGGTTGAGGAGAACGGGCGGGATGACCAGCATGACCGAGCCGCCGACTTTCCTCAAGTTCGTGGTATGCATGGTGAAACCTCTACAAATATTATATCATAATATAACTTAATCGGCAGACTTCACCCTGTCCAATAGTGAGCCAGCTTGAAGGGTACGGGCTTCAGTCCGTACATAAACCGTGCAAAATCAATGGGCTTTAGCCCTTGAGGGTCATGCCTCCCTACTCCTCCCCCGCCTCCTCCTCCAGGTTCTCCAACGCGGCCAGCGCCTCATCCGGCACATCCCACTGCCTTAAAATCTTATAAATCACGCCCGTCGAAAACCCCGCCCCCACCAGCCGTCGCATGATCCGCGCGGTCTCCTTTTCGTTCTCTGGCTTGTGCAATCGCCTGCGTGCCAAGTGTTCGCGCGCCAATGCCTCCTCGTTGGTCTGGCCATAGCGCGCTTCCAGCGTCTCGGCAATCAGATCGCCGTGAACGCCCTTCTGCTTCAAATCCTGCCGCACGCGCCGCTCGCCCAGCTTCTCATTCTGCTGGCGCAGCCGTGCATAAGTCTCGGCAAAGGCAACGTCGTCCAGGTAACCATGCTCCGTCAGCCGCTTCATCGCCGCCGCAATCGCCGCCTCGCCCCGCTCCCCCGGCTCCGCGCGCTTCTCCATCAGCCGCCGCAGTTCGGCCTCCGAACGCATCTGCCGCCCCAGCGACTTCACGCCATACTCGTACAGCCCGTCTTCATTCAAAAATGCGCGCGGCTTCGCGGATTTGCGTTGGTAAGGCAGCTTCTAGCTCCTAGCTTCTAGCCTCTAGCTCATCTTGCTAAGGCCGGATTCGATTTGACGCGCTCATTATCACATGAACAAGCTAGCAGCTAGAAGCTAACAGCTAGCGGCCGCTCTTCGTCCACTCATCCACCCAATCGTTCACCGTCTTCCACCACAGCCGCGAGTCCTGCGGCTTCAGCACCCAGTGGTTTTCGTCGGGAAAGTACAGCATCTTGCTCGGCACCTTCAGCCGCTGCAAGGTGGTGAACATCTGGTACCCCTCGCTCACGTCGAGACGATAATCAAGCTGCCCATGCACCACCAGCATCGGCGTCTTGAAGTTCTTCGCGGCCAGCATCGGCGACCACTTGCGATAGGGATTCTCCGCGTCAGGCTTGCCGTAATAGTCCCACGGCCTGCCCTTGAACTCCCACTCGTTGAACCACAGCTCCTCCGTCGTCCCGTAGGCCGATTCGGGGTTGAACATTCCGTCGTGGCTCACAATGCACTTGAAGCGGTCCGTGTGCCCCTCCACCCAGTTGGCCATGTATCCGCCGTAGCTCGCCCCCAGCGCGCACTCCCGCGTCTTGTCGATAAACGGATAATGCTCCTC